>Ga0137323_1000171_pt1 | contig 18427 bp, 18 predicted proteins | sample EasRivERMZT423_2_FD_102285 | JGI IMG/M metagenome (GOLD analysis project Ga0137323, IMG submission 102285) | Soil microbial communities from meander-bound floodplain in the East River, Colorado, USA - East River MetaG ERMZT423_2 | ecosystem: Environmental > Terrestrial > Soil > Floodplain ... | reverse complement strand
TTCGCGAGATGCCGCCCCGGAATTGATCGATTCGAGACGCCGCCTTGCCGAGGCGAAGAAAGCCAGGGTGGACTTTGAAGCCACTATTGCCCGATGCCTGGTTTCCACCGCGGCTGAGGAACGACGCACTGTGCGCATTTTGCCGCGCGGCAATTGGATGATTGAGAGCGGGGAGGTCATGCAGCCTGCGTTGCCGGCTTATCTTGTCGCCGCCGACGTCAGGAAGCGGGACGCAGCAGAAAGCCGGCGATTGAATCGCCTCGATCTCGCCGAATGGATCGTCTCGCGTGAGAATCCGCTCACGGCGCGGGTGTTTGTGAACCGGCTCTGGAAGGAATTCTTCGGAGCGGGCCTGTCGAAAATCCTGGACGATTTCGGAATGCAGAGCGAGCCGCCGGTAAATCCCGAATTGCTCGATTGGCTGGCCTGTGAATTCATGGACAGCGGCTGGGACGTCAAGCACATGGTCCGCCTCATGGTGAACAGCCACACCTACAAACAGGTCTCAACTGCGTCCAGGAAGCTACAGACCAGGGATCCTTACAACCGCGAGCTGGCTCGCCAAAGCCGTTGGCGCATCGATGCCGAACTCGTGCGGGACAATGCGCTCAGCATTGCGGGCTTGCTCGTCCCGAAAGTCGGCGGTCCCAGCGCCAAGCCATATCAACCGGAGGGCTATTGGGAGAACCTGAATTTCCCCGTCCGTACCTACGAGACGGACAAGGGCGAGAGCCAATATCGCCGCGGTCTTTACATCTGGTGGCAGCGGACATTCCTTCATCCGAGCATGCTGGCGTTCGACGCTCCGAGCCGTGAGGAATGCACGGCCGAGCGCAACCGCTCAAACATTCCGCAGCAGGCGCTCGTCCTCCTCAACGATCCGACGTACGTCGAAGCCGCGCGCGCTTTCGCAGCCCGCATTCTCAAGGAAGGCGGCGGCGACGCGAAGTCGCGCATCGAATGGGCGTGGCGACAGGCCCTCTCGCGTGCTCCGCGCGCCGACGAGCTGAGCACGGTCCGGGCGCTGCTGGACCGGCACATCGAAGAATACCGGAGGGACCCGGCAGCGGCCGAGGCGCTGCTGAAAGTAGGACTGTCACCTGCGCCGAAGGAGGCGGATACCGCCGAGTTGGCTGCGTGGACGAACGTCGCGCGTGTGATCCTGAATCTGCATGAAACGATTACCCGTTCCTGAATCATGAATCTTCATTCCGAACTTCGACAGTTCGCGCTTCAGCAGCAAACGCGACGGGTCTTTCTTGGCCGCATGTCTCAAGGGGTGGGCGCGCTGGCGCTGGCATCGCTCATTCATCCGGCTCTCTTGCGCGCCGCCACGGTTAAGCCGTCAGTCAATACGAACCGATGGGACGGCGTCGTGAACCCGCCACATTTTCCGCCCAAAGCCAGGCGGGTCATTTGGCTAACGATGGCGGGCGGGCCGTCGCATCTGGAAACGTTCGATTACAAGCCGAAGCTGGCGGAGATGCACAAAGAGCCGATGCCCGAAAGTGTGACCCAGGGCAAACAAATCGCGCAGTTGCAAGGACAGAAGCTGCTCTGCTACGGCCCGCAGTTGAAGTTCAGGAAGTTTGGAAAGTCCGGCGCCGAAATTTGCGAGCTGTTCGAACACATCGGTTCGGTGGTGGACGATATTTGCATCATCCGTTCCATGACCACGGAGGCGATCAACCATGATCCCGCGCACATGTTCATGAACACAGGCACGCAGATCGCCGGCCGACCCAGCATGGGCGCATGGGTGACCTACGGTCTGGGCAGCGAGGCGCACGATCTGCCTGGCTTCGTGGTGCTGACCTCGCTGGGTAAGGGCGGCCAGAACCAACCGATTGCCGCGCGGCAATGGGCGTCGGGTTTCCTGCCCAGCCGTTTCCAAGGCGTGCACCTTCGCGGCAAGGGCGATCCGGTCCTTTATCTGGGTGCGCCCCCCGGCGTCACCCGTGGGCGCCAGCACGACGTGGTGAAGGCGATCGGCGCCATTAACGCCAGCTATGATTCCCTGGTGGATGACCCGGAGATCGGGGCGCGCATCACGCAATACGAGATGGCCTTCCAAATGCAGACGAGCGTGCCCGAGTTGATCGATACCAGCAAGGAGCCGCAGCACATTCTGGATCTTTACGGAGCCACACCTGGCGATGGTTCATTTGCCTCGAACTGCCTGCTGGCCCGCCGGCTGGCGGAGCGCGGCGTGCGCTTCATCCAGCTGTATCACAAGGATTGGGACCATCACGGCGGGGTGAAGGAGGGCGTGACATTGAAGGCCCAGGAAGTGGATCGCGCTTGCATGGCGCTGATCACGGATCTCAAACAGCGTGACCTGCTCAAGGACACGCTCATCGTATGGGCGGGCGAATTTGGCCGCACACCCATGAGCCAGGGCGGTGATGGGCGCGATCACCACAACGCCGGCTTCAGCATCTGGCTGTGCGGCGGCGGCATCAAGAGCGGCCTCATTTACGGCGCGACGGATGAACTGGGTTATACCGCCGTGGAGAATCCAATCGACGTTCACGACTTGCACGCCACGATGCTCCGGTTGCTGGGCATCGAACATACCCGGCTCACGGTCAAATTTCAGGGTCTCGACGCGCGGCTAACCAATGTATCGGGCAAAGTGGTCGAAGGGGTTTTGGCTTAACTTCGCTGTGGCTCCAGTCTCGCTTTCAATTTGAGGAGGGCGGCTTTACTCGTAGAGCCTCCTTTAGCTGCCCCAAAAACATTGCCCTTTTTTGTGCCACTGAAATTGCTTCCGCGACAGCGGCTTTTCCCCAGTTGCCTACCAGCGGTCAATTATGGGGTCAATCGCGTTTTTCTCTTTGAGTGGTGACTTGCATCTCGGCAGCAAAGATTTACTGTTGCGGCATGGTCATACTTCGATTCGACTCTGAGGACGAGGAACGCCGCGCCTTGGGCTGGCTGGCTGGCCGATTCTCCTTCAAGACCTGGGATAACGGTGACTTGATGGTGCATGAAGCCGTATTGCCGTATCTAGCCCGCGAGGGTATCCCGTTCAGGGTTCAAGGGCAAGCGACCTATGAGCATTTCCGGCCGGCGATTCGAGATTCTGCTGCCGCTTCGGTTTAACGATGGCAGTCCGGTGCCGGATGGCTTCATTGCCGACGCGCTGATTGAACTTCGTCGAAAATTCGGCGCGGTCTCTTCGGAAACCCAAAGGATAGAAGGCCAGTGGCAGCACGCCGGGCAAGTGTATCGCGATGAGTTGATGCGGATCTTCGTGGATGTCGCTGATACACAGGAGAACCGGGATTTCTTTCTTCAATTTAGAGAACGATTACGGAGCCGGTTCCGGCAAGTTTCGATCTGGATGACCAGTCATCCCATCGACATTGAATGAGCGGAATTCCACCAATGCTCGTTATCAATCGCCGCGCCTTTCTCGGTCGCTCCAGTCTCGGCTTGATGGCGCTGGCGAGTTTGTTGAACCCCGGTCTCCTGCGAAGCGCCGTTTCAGCCCCGGCACGCTGGGGCGGTGTGGTGAATCCACTTCATCATCCGCCACGTGCCAAACGCGTCATCTTCCTCTACATGGCGGGCGGGCCGTCGCACCTGGAGACGTTCGATAACAAACCGCAGCTGGGCAAACTGCACGGCCAGCCGATGCCGGAATCGTTCACCAAAGGCCAGCAGGTTGCCCAACTGCAAAATCAGGAGCTGGCCTGTTTCGCGCCGCAGTTTGCCTTTTCCCGGCACGGGCAGTCGGGCCAGGAAATCACCGAACTGTTTCCGCATATCAGCACCGTCGCCGACGACCTCTGCATCATCCGCTCGATGGTCACTGATGCCATCAACCACGATCCCGCGCACACGCTCATGAATACGGGCACGACCATTTCGGGCCGGCCTTCGATGGGCTCCTGGGTGTTGTATGGCCTCGGCAGTGAGAGCGAGGATCTTCCCGGCTTCGTCGTGCTGACTTCGACCGAAGGCCGCAGTCCGCAACCCATTTCAACACGCATGTGGCACAGCGGCTTTCTGCCCGGACAATTCCAGGGTGTGCACCTGCGGTCTAAGGGCGATCCGGTGCTCTATCTGAATCGCCCGCCCGGTGTCAGCGCCGCCCAACAACACGACGTCGTCATGGCCGTGCAAGCCCTCAATCGCTCCCAGCAGAGCGTCCTGGATGACGGCGATATTTCGACGCGCATCGCGCAATATGAGATGGCGTTTCGGATGCAGACTTCCGTGCCCGGTCTGATGGACGTTGCCAACGAGCCGAAACACATCTTCGATCGCTACGGCTGCCAGCCCGGCGATGGCACGTTCGCTTCCAACTGTCTCCTGGCGCGTCGCCTTGCTGAGCGTGGCGTGCGCTTTATCCAGCTTTACCATCGTGATTGGGACCATCACAACGACCTCGTTCCATTCATTCGCCAAAATGCCGCTAACGTGGACCGTGCCACCGCCGCCCTCATTGGGGACCTCAAACAGCGAGGCATGCTCGACGATACGCTCATCCTCTGGGGCGGTGAGTTTGGCCGCACACCGATGGCGCAAAAGGATAAGGGCGGCCCCGGTCGCGACCATCACATGAAGGGCTTTTCCATGTTCCTCTGTGGCGGGGGCACCAAGCGCGGACTCACTTACGGATCGACCGACGAACTGGGATACAACGCAGTCGAAAACATCGTTCACGTGCATGACCTGCATGCCACGATTCTGCACTTGCTCGGAATCGAACATACCCGCCTCACGGTCAAGTTTCAGGGTCTCGATACGCGCCTGACGAATGTCGCTGGTAAAATTGTCCGGGAATTGTTCGCCTGAGGGGGAGTCAAAGAGACCGAGCGACGTAGTCTGAGATACGCGTATGAAGCCGCGGCGCCGTTAGTCCCTCACCCGTCCTCGTCAAAGCATCTCGCAGGTTAGGCGGGAAAAGCACCAAGCTCCAAACCCCAAGCTCCAGAGAAACACCAAACTGCAAACTCCAACCCCCGCCGCGCTGGATGCGCCAGGGCGCGCCAGAGCAACCGTTACTCGTGGGCATGGAGTTGGGAGTTGGAGCTTGGGGTTTGGACCTTGGTGCTTCGTCCAGAGTCGGCTTCCCGAATTTCAAATCCCTTTGGCTCGGATTAAGATGTCCAAAAGACAGTGCAGGCGGTGATTGCATCCCGCGCGGGGTCCGGTTCATACTGGCCGCATGAAATCCGATGCCATTACTCCCACGTCCCAGACCCATTTCAATGTCAACCGGCGTCAGTTCCTCCAAACCGCCTCCGCTGCCACCGCGCTCGCGGCATTGCCCGTCCTCGGCGCCGATGCGCTCGACATCGTGAATGGCAAACCGAAGCGGGTTGGGCTCATTGGGGCAGGGTGGTACGGCAAGAGCGACTTGTGGCGGCTCGTTCAAGTCGCGCCGGTCGAGATCATTTCCATCTGCGATCCCGACACGAGGATGTTGGCTGAGGCCGTCGAGATCGCCAGCCAACGCCAAAAATCCAAAAAGCCGCCGCGCACCTACAACGATTACCGCGAGATGCTCAAGGAGAAGGACCTCGACCTCGTGCTCATCGGCTCGCCGGACCATTGGCATGCGCTGCACTGCATTGCCGCCATTGAATCCGGCGCGGACGTGTATTGCCAAAAACCCATCAGCCGTGACGTGCTCGAAGGTGAAGCGATGCTCGATGCCGCGCGCAAACACAAGCGCGTCGTCCAGATCGGCACGCAACGCAAAAGCACGCCGCATCTCATCGACGCCAGAAAGCAGATCATCGAAACGGGGTTGCTCGGGAAGATCGGTCACGTGGACATGTGCTGTTACTTCCACATGCGCGCCAACGGCAATCCGGCCACGCAACCTGTGCCCGGCCATCTCGATTACGAAATGTGGACCGGACCCGCGCCGCTGCGTCCCTACGACGGGCTGCCGCACAAACGTTGGTGGCGCACCTTCACCGAATACGGCAACGGCATCGTCGGCGACATGTGCGTGCACATGCTCGACACCGCGCGGTGGATGCTCAACCTCGGCTGGCCCACGCGGATCACGTCCGCCGGCGGCATTTACGTGCAGAAGGATGGCAAGTCGAACATCTCCGACACACAGACGGCGACCTTTGAATACCCCGATTACAATCTTGTCTGGCAGCATCGCACCTGGGGCACGCCGGCCGATCCCGATTATCCGTGGGCGCTCTTCATTTACGGCGAGAAAGGCACGCTCAAGGCCAGCACCATGCGCGCGGACTTCATCCCCCACGACAAGAACGCCAAGCCGATCCACTTCGAGTGCTTGTTCGAGCGCGAGAAATATCCCGAGGACGTGACCGAAAAGGACAACGAACTGAACGCTGCGCCCGCCACGCGCCGCCACATGTTGGACTTCCTCGCCGCCGTCGCGAAACGCAGCCGTCCGATTGCTGACATCGAGGAAGGCCACATTTCTACCGCGAGCTGCATCCTGGCGAACGTCGCCGCAGACCTTGGCCGTCCTATCGTTTATGACCCAAAGAAGCGCGTGGTGGTGGACGATCGCGACGCCACGAAGCACCTCGCCCGCGCCTACCGCAAGCCGTGGAAGCATCCAGCCGCCTGACGTGGCAACGATTTATCTCATTGGTGGCTGCAACGGCGCGGGCAAAACCACTTTCGCGAAGGAATTTTTACCCAAGGAAGTGAAGTGCCTCCGCTTCCTCAACGCGGACGAAATCGCCCGTGGCCTTTCGCCATTCGACCCTGACGCGGGCGCATTCAAAGCCGGGCGCGTGCTGCTGCAGGAAGTTCGGGAATGCATCTCCCATCGTGAAACATTCGCGTTGGAAAGCACCTTGAGCGGTCGGACCTATCTGCAAGTGTTCACGCAGGCTCTCAAAGCGGGGTATGAAATCGAACTGCACTACCTCTGGCTTGCCACTCCAGCGCAAGCGATCGCACGCGTACAGCAACGCGTGCGCCTGGGCGGACACAACGTGCCCGCTTCGGACATCCGCCGCCGCTTTCAGCGCAGCCTCGATCACCTGGTGAATGATTATTTGCCCTTAGCGGCCCGCTGGGCAGTGTGGGACAACCGCGGACTCCCCGCAAAATTGCTCGCTTCTTCAGCCACACACGATATTACTTTTTTGAAGGCATTGCTGAATTTATGAGCCGCCAGACCCGCGCAATGAGAATCAAGAGCAAGGCAAAGCCACTGTTTATCACAAGAGCAGAGCGCGCGCTGAAACGAGCTGCGCACAATGTGAACGCAGAAACCCGGCGTGCTGGTCTGCCGGCGCTGGTGTGGACGCGTATCAAGGCCAAAGTGGGCAAATCATAGGGCAGTTTTTGCATATGGCTTACGAATCAATAAAAATTAAGGAGGTCGTCGATCGTTCTGTCAGCCACGTATGGAGCATCCCCGAATTTCAGCGTGGGTTTGTTTGGAAGCCCACGCAAGTGCGTGATCTGGCTGAATCCTTGTGGCTTGATTATCCGATCGGGAGCTTGCTCGTCTGGAACAGCCAAGATCCAACCGAAGAGAAGATCGTACGTGATTGGGTGTGATTAACCTCAAGACAGCCTTAGTATGAAACTACTTGCGTTGTTCATCGTAGGAGCTTCGATGTTCCTTGTGGGAGTGGCATCGCACGGTGAAGTCAAGGTTGTGGCCGAACGCACCGCCGACAGCTCGGGCTTTAAGTTCAAATCCGTACCGCTTCCGGCCAGAAACGACTCGGCAGCCAAGGCGCACTTCAAATTAGTGGATGGCGAGCCGGATAGAAATGGCGGCGAGTTAACGCTGTTGCACGATGGCAGGGTTCCGTCGGATGAGGATCAGCCTTCCGAGAACTTCTTCTTCCGAGCGGGCACGGATGGCGGCCGTATTCAGATCGACCTGGGCAGCGCCATTTCGGTGAAGCAGGTCAACAGCTACTCGTGGCATTCGAACACACGGGCGCCGCAGGTGTACAAGCTGTATGCGGCGGAAGGAACTGCCAGCGGTTTCAATGCGGAGCCAAAGAGAGCAACGGATCCGGAAGCGTGTGGATGGAAGCTTGTGGCCAGGGTCGATACACGTCCCCAGCAGGGCGACGGCGGTGGGCAGCACGGTGTGGCGATTTCGGACACGGGCGGCGCGCTGGGGAAGTTTCGGTATTGGCTCCTGGACATCTCGCGCACCGAGGAACGCGACGCGTTTGGCAACACCTTCTACAGCGAGATTGATGTGATCGATGCGGAGGCGCCGGAAATCGCAGCCGCCACTCCTGAAGATGACAGGCCTGTCACCACGACGTTTGAAGCGGCAGACGGCAAGTATCAGTTCACGATGGATGCGACGGTTGCGCCCGATTTGATGGAATGGGCGGACAACGAATTGAGACCGGTCGTTCAGCAGTGGTATCCGAAACTCGTGGCGATGCTGCCCAGCGATGGATACGAAGCGCCGACCAACATCACGCTCCGTTTCCGCAATGACATGCGCGGGACGCCTGCGTCTGCAAGCGGCGGTCGCGTCAACATGAACAGTGGTTGGTTTCGCCGCGAGCTGAAGCGTGAGGCCCGCGGCTCGGTGGTGCACGAACTGGTCCACGTGGTGCAGAATTACGGACGGGCGCGCCGCACAAATCCGGATGCCACCCGCACGCCGAGCTGGCTGGTGGAAGGCATTCCCGATTACATCCGGTGGTTCCTCTACGAACCGGAAGTCAAAGGCGCCGAGATCACCGAACGAAATCTGGCCCGGGCCAAGTACGACGCGAGCTATCGCATCACCGGGAATTTCCTGAACTGGGTAACCGCGATCTACGACAAAGACATCGTTCGCAAACTGAATGCCGCGGCGCGGGAAGGCAAATACACCGAGCAGCTTTGGAAGGATTACACCGGCAAAACGGCGCAGGAACTCGGCGACGAATGGAAGAAGGCGCACGAAGACCGGCTCGGCGCTGCCAGCACGTCTGGAGTTCAGGCGCCGGAGACCGAGCTCGAACTCAATTTGCGTTCGCGTGTGAAGTCGGACAGCAAGGACGCTTTCGTCATCTTGGAGAGGAAAGTTCGTTGGGAGCCGAAGAAGACTGCGCTCATCATTTGCGACATGTGGGACGATCATTGGTGCAAGTCTGCTGCACGCCGCGTCGCGGAGATGGCCGGTCCATTGAACGAGATGGTGAAGGCCGCGCGTGCTCGTGGTGTCTTCGTCATTCATGCTCCCAGCACGTGCACGGGATTTTACGACGGCACACCGCAGCGCCGGCGTGCGCAGGTTGCGCCTTTCAGCAAAGCGCCGATCGCACTGGCCACTTCCGAACGGTGGGGGACGGCCTGGTGTTGGACGGACCCGAAGCACGAAGCCGTGTTGCCGATCGACGATTCGGATATGGGTTGTGATTGTCTGCCCGTCAAATGCGCGATTCGCACGCCATGGACGCGCCAAATCAGCGCCATCGAAATCGCCGCCCCTGATGCCGTCACCGACCATGGGCAGGAAACGTGGAATCTGCTGGCGGAGCGGGGGATTGAGAATGTCATTCTTTGCGGCGTTCACCTGAACATGTGTGTGCTTGGCCGTCCATTCGCCATTCGGCAAATGGTCAAGCTGGGCAAGAACGTCGCCCTCACGCGCGACATGACTGACACGATGTATAATCCCGAACGTCCTCCGGGGGTAAGTCACTTCGCCGGCACCGACCTCGTGATCGAGCACGTCGAGAAGTACTGGTGCCCGTCTTTCATCAGCAGCGACGTGACTGGCAGGGCGGCCTTTCGCTTCCAACAAAACAACCGCGCCGTTGAATCCAGTGGCAATTAGCGCCGCCGATGATGCGAATCGATTCCGACACCAAACTTGGAACCCTAGAGTGATTGCCAAAAGCAATTTCCGAAAAGGTGGGGCAAACCTGCCGGTTTGCCGCGGCGCCCGGCAGGGCGTCGCCCACCTTTTCGGAAATTACTTTTGGCAATCGATATAAGATATGAAAAATGTTAACCAGATTCTCTTCCCCCTTCGGCTCACCGCGCTGCTTGCAATTCCGTTGAGCGGCATGGCGGCGGATCAAAACATTGGCGTGGGAGCGAAACCAGCGCCTGGCGCCGAGATCATCCTTGATGGCACGCGCAAGACCCTGGACGAGAAATGGACGTATTGGGAAGGACCGCGATTTGCATCGGCGCTGCCCGTCAAATGGAAGATCGTGGAGGACCCGGTGGATGGCGGCACGTGCGTGATGACGGACGATCCGGCAGCGGCCGGTGGCAAGTATGGCGCAGCGGACATTGTCACGAAGAAGACGTATCGCGATTTTCGCCTGCACATCGAGTTTTTGATCATGAAGCCCGGAGGCAACAGTGGCGTTTACCTGCAGAATCGCTACGAGATTCAGGTGCTGGATGGCGACAAGACCAAACACGGCATAGGCGCAGTCATCAACGAAACCGAGTCGCCGTATCACGCCTACAACGGCGTCGGGAAATGGAACGCTTACGACATCGTGTTCCGCGCGGCGCGGTTCAAGGACGGCAAGCGTGTGGAGAAGGCGCTGCTGACGATGTATTTCAACGGCCAGAAGGTGCACACCAACGTGCCGATCAACCAGGTCTGGGGCGGACCGAACTCCGGCATCGATGGCGGCAACGACGGCGGCAAAGGCATCACGGACACGCCCGGTGGACTCAAGCTCCAGGCCGAAGGCCACGACGTGCGCTATCGCGCTGGTTGGATCAAGGAACTCGACTTGAAAGAGGCGGACACGGATTTCTAAGAGTGAGTCAGACTTCCTATCGCATGCAATAAAACAGCCGCGCCGGCATGATATTGAGCGGTTCAAACTCCTGCCGCACCGTTCCAAAGACGCGCTGCAGATACGGCTCGACGGCACGCGAGAAATTATAGACGAGGAACGCTCCCTTATCGTGCAACACGCTGTGAGTCGCGCGGACGATCGGTTCCTTGACTGCTTCCGGAAGGGTCTTAAATGGAATCCCTGAAATCACGTAATCGGCGCAACCATGGCCGAGTTGGGCGAGAACGGATTCCACGTCCTCAGCCGACCCGTGCACGATGTGGAGCCGATGATCGGAGTGCGCATCCTGGAGACATTTCACGAAGGCGCCGTTCGTTTCCAAAGCGATCAAAATAGCGTCGGGGCGCATTCGCCTCAATATTTCCCAGGTGAAAGTGCCGACGCCAGGCCCGTACTCGACAATGATCCTGGCTCGAACCCAATCGACCTGCCGCAACACGCGTTCGACCAGAAAGCGTGAACTGGGCAGGAACCAGCCGAGCATATTGGGATGTTTGAGAAAATTCCGGGCAAAGAGCCAGGTTTGTGCAGAGGTAGGTTTTGGTTGCTTGTGCATTATTCCCGTGTCCCTTTCTATGGAGGCTGCGTGCGCCCATTATGGCCAGCATTCCTGAGGCTCCCATCTTTTCTTTGCAGAATTACGCAGCCAGTTGGCATGGCGCTATTCGATCCCGCGACGCCGCTTTGCGCTTGGTTGCTGGCATGGCGCTATTGTTCCGATCCGCGCTCAGAAGTCACTAACTAAGTGCGGCATTTGACCTGTTCCGGAAATTCAGGGCGAGTCTGGCTGAAATCGATGTTCGACTGTTGCCCAGAAGGATCAAGCTCTTCCCGGTCGTGCTCGGAAACAAGGAATCGAGGACACCGTGACAAACGCGTTCATTGCTGTATGTGTCAGGCTGGACGCCATCGGTGCCGCGTCACAACAAAGCACCACCGACGGATGGAAGTCCCTTCCGTCGGCGGCTCAACGCATCCTCAATCCGCAAGAAGGTGTTGGCGAATGGGCCCTATGGCTTCGCCGGCTCGCGGCTAATCACTCCGGACTGGCCTTCCAGCAAGCGATCCCGCGCGTCGCGATTGATGTCTTTCATCCGGTTGACCACGTTTCGGCTCACGCCGCGATCCAGGAGATAGCGTTCCTGTTCGGGAGTCAGTTCGAAGATTTGATCGGTGGCACGAAGCCGCGCGAGCATGGTCTCGTCGGAGAGGGCTGCCTTGTGCATAGCGACCACTTCGTCCAGCGTGACGAACCCGTCTTTGTTCAAATCCGCGGTGGTGGCACTGCGAGCATCTTCAGCCGTGGCAGGCTGGCTTTCCGCGCGACGGTTCGCTTCGACGGCCCCCTCGCGATCGTTTTTTTGTACTTTTTCGGTTTGTGCCCCGATCAGGTAACCGCCTGTGGCGCCCAATGCGCCACCGATGAGCGCACCCAGGACGCGGTGCTCGGATCCACCGATGACCGCGCCTGCCGCCGCGCCACCCGCGCCGCCAATCACCGCTCCCTGCTGTTTTTTGGTGCCAGGCAATTGTTCGCAGCCGACCGCGGCCATCAGCAACACCGCCACCAGTGATGTCTCAAAAGCTTTTGGTTTTAACATAATCAGATTCCCTCTCTCTTTTAGTTTCAAAACTCGACTTCGCTAAAGTGCAGAGCCACCCGCTCAGACTGTCATTTCTCCTTTGATCATTTGAAGGCCGCAAAGCCCTTTCAATGGGGGGAACTCCCCATCCAATCAAACACGGCTGGTTTCGTGTCTGCCGGAAGAGCCTTTTTCTAGGGCGATTGCGGGTCCGATCTGCGGGTAACTTGGGGGGCGCAGCGCTAAGGATTTCGGTGGAAAACGAATTTGAGATGGGGCACTTATTAAGTGCTATGGATAGAAAAGGGAGAGTTCTTGAATGGCTGGCGGGTCCCGCGTTCGCGCAACTGGAGGAGCCGCTGCGGCTCGTCCTCCCGCGACGGCGGAGCAGGGAAGCCTTGAAACACCAACCGAAGCCGACGATCTCCGTCATCATTCCCGCGCACAATGAAGAAGGCTACTTGCGCCAAACGCTGGATGCCGCGAACCGGCAATATTATCCGAAGATTGAGATCATCGTGGTGGCTAATGGATGTTCGGATGACACCGCCCTGGTCGCGCGCAATCATTGCCACCGCCTCATCATCCTTTCGGAAAAGAGCCTGGGTATCGCTCGGAATCTCGGTGCCCGCGTCGCCCGCGGCCAACTGCTCGTCTTTCTGGATGCTGACACGATGCTGGAGCCGAACGCGCTGAACGTCATCGTCACACAGTTCACCCGAAACCACGCAGCGGGCACGCTTAAGGCCCTCCCCGATCGTGACCGTCTGTCTTATCAGATGCTGTATCGGGTGAAAAACTTCCTGCATCGCTGGTCCCTGTATCAAGGCAGCGCGGGCGTTATCATCTGCTGGAAGGAACATTTTGAAGCGACCGGTGGATTCGATGAGGCGTTGCAAGTAAGGGAAAACAGCGAGTTGATTCGGAAGTTGAAAGCTTTTGGCAAATACAAATGTATCAACCAAAGCTCGGCCACGACTTCGATGCGACGTTACGAGAAGCGCGGGTTCGGACGGACCGTAATGCTGTGGGTCAAACTATGGCTTCAGTCCGCCTACAGCGATCTGCGGCACAAGAATTATGAAACGGTGAGGTAGCGTCAGCAGCTTTCTTACTCTTACTCTTACTCTTAATCTTACTCTTACTCCCAATCCCGCCTGAAGAAAGATTAAGATTAGATTCTGACTTCGAAAATCCCGTGAAAACATCTCGTCCTTGTCGGGCGTGATTAAAAGTGGGTGAACGGGCGACTAGAAAGTCGCCCAACCTGCCGGCTGAAAGCCAGCGCTACACGTAGCGCCGGCTTTCAGCCGGCAGGTTGGGGGACATTCCTGTCCCCAGTTTCAGAGGTACTATCTCGCCCACTTTTAATCACACCCGTCCTTGTCTCCGCCCAGTGAAGTTTTAAACGCAGAGAACGCGGAGGACCGAGGTCGCAGCGGTCGCCTTAAACGCAGAGGGCGCAGAGGTACTCGCAGAGGACGCAAGGGTAATCATTTTCTCTGCGACCTCTGCGAGATCCTCCGCGTCCTCTGCGTTGAGACTCCATCGCATCCTCTGCGCCCTCTGCGTTTAATGGAAGGGCGCCGAATTTCAAATCCGTTTGGCCAGGATTAAGATTAAGATTAAGATTAGGAAGAGCCAGAAGACAATCGATGGTGGCAGTGGCAGCATCGTCTCTGGCCACTGATTCGTGAACACACGCAGCGGCTTCATGGAGCTCGGAAGCCATCGCATGGCTGACGGCAGATTTGCACAGGTGGGATCATGTCACTCTGTGGGTAATTGTTGTGTAGTCCGACGGGCTGGCAGGCTTCACCTGATGCTTGAAACCCGAGGTTTGGCAGCCGTCACTGTCATCCCGGAGATGGGCAGTGGACTGCGCCCGACTGTAAATCGCTTTGCCGCCGGTGCCTCTTTCATCGCGCCGTCCGCGCATTGATTTCCGACCGCTGGAAGGTTCCTGGCGGGTGATGTTAATCGAATCAAAGCTGGTGCAAATCGCGCCTTGGAGACGTGGAGATGAGCCATCGGCCCTGGCAATTCTTTCCTTCGACCGTCTCCTTTAACCGTGGGTGGGTCTTCATGCCGACAAGGGACCGGCACGTCTGATCCTCATGCCCAGCAAGTTACGATGAAACGTAGGATGCGAGACTCGCCTCGACTGTATCCCTTGCCGTCAATCGGCCCATGTCATGCTGCACGGCTCAGACGGAGCAGACGGAGAGAGAAAGGCAAAACATTAACCAGGACCAAAGACCATGAACGATCGCGAAAACCGACGCTACCAGATGTTTGGCCGCGTCCAAACCTTCGGCCAGAACAACGCCAGTGACTTCGCTGCCGATAGCAAAGCCACGGGTCATTTCAGCGCCATCAGCAGTATCATCCAGGAGATCGATGCCGCAAAAGCCCTTCAACAAGGCGGGAACGCTACCGCCAAGGAAGTATTGCTCGACGGGTTGAAGCTGGACCTGCAGAACATTGGCCGCACTGCCCGCGCCATCGAACAGGACGAACCCGGTATCGCTGCCAGCTTCCGCCTCCCTGACAGCCCAAGCCAGACTGCGCTCCTCACCGCCGTGGACAGCTTTCTGATCGAACTGAAAAAGCCGGGTGTCGCCGCCAAATTCATCGCGCACGAACTGGCGGCGGATTTCGTGAAGAATCTCGAAGATGACCGCAAGGCCGCCGCCGCCGCCCAGGATGCCGAAGAAAGCAAAGATGCTGAAGGCGTGACGAGCACGGCAGCCATTGGACGGCTGATTCGTGATGGGATGAAAGAAGTGAACTATCTCGACGCCATCATGCACAACAAATACGCGCGCATACCTGAGAAACTGCGCGCGTGGAGAAGCGCCAGCCACACCGAGCGCGCCCCTCACAGGGAAAAGCCGGTGATTTTGTCGATCAACAGCACTTCATCCGCGCCTCAAGTGCAGGCCGCCTGAGCGTCCCGCAAGGAGGCTTATCCCTTCGGCATCACCGTAGCGGCGACTCGGCAGAGCGCCGTCTTTTGGCTGGGGTGTGATGTTAATGCCCCAGAGGGGCTGCATGTTTATAGCAATCACACGAAAAACACCGTTGAGCTCCGTAGGAGCGGCCTGGCATTGAATCTGACGCTCCGGATTGCTTTTGCATGACCGTTCTCGCGTTAACATGACGCCCCGCTGGGGCTCAAATTGTTTTGTTCGATGCTATAAACATGACGCCCCTCTGGAGCTTGTGCTCGGGGGAGCATCAGGGTGAGGGCGAACGGCAACAGTACTTTTGAGACAGTCTCTGCCGAGACGCCGCTACGACGTTCGACCTCACATTCCGGAAATTGCCAACGCGCTTTGGCGGCGGCGGAGATTCTTGCTCGGCCTGTTTTTGACAGACGACGATGGCGACGCAGGACACGACTTGCGGTCATCGGTTCAGGTATTCCCAACATGCCGGTGAGTTCCTTTTCCAGCTTCTCAATCCGTTCCCTGATTACCACCGCGCGTCTAAGCCGTATCCATGCAAGTGAACAGGAGGAAACGGAGCAAACAGAGGCTGAGGAGCGAAGCAAAGCGCCCGTTTCTGGGGACGCCATGCGGTCACTGAATGGTGACCACGCAAGGTTCAAGGTTCGGCCTGATCCTCCGAATTCTCGCATCAGTCCTCTGTTTCCTCTGTTATCTCCTGTTCCCAACTGAATCGGCTAAGGTGAGCGGAAGAGAATCTATTCAAGATATTCTTTGTCATGCCTTGAGCCTGAAGCTTATGGCTTGAAGTCAATCCTGCGGTCTCCCCAAAGTCGTTCCAAGACGTGGTGAAGCTGCTTCGCGCTCCTTCGGCTTCCACTGAAACGGTATCATGAGAGCCTTTACCCCTGGCGCGCGCGCGCCGTCGCGGCGGAGTGGGCTATGCTTAAAATGCTGGCGATTCGTGATTGCTTCAGCGCGTGCTCCAACGGCTGGAAAAGGGCGGAGCGCGGGGGAGCTTCAGCCGGGGCCGGGGGCCGGTGGTGAAGGGAAAACAGGCTTGACGCACCGACTACCCACTTGGTCTGCTTTTGCGCAGGATCAATATGGCCAAAGAAGTTCACCCCCATTCAATCGCACCGGACTTCTTCGGCTCACCTAAATGTTAGGCCGCTTATGCCATTAGGTGCATGGGAACTCTTCGTTTTGATCGCTTGGCCAGCCGCTTGCGGTTTCGCATGCGCTCTCTGGGAGAGATACTTCCTAGCTCCCCGGCGTCTTTCAGCAGCAGTTCCCATGTTTTTGACCGGTGCTTCAGCCGTGGTGCTTCTTATCGTGCTTGGCAACTCAGTCATCGATATTGCCACGCTTGGAGGCACCTTTTTTGTTGTCGGACTTTTGCCCTCGTGGTTGGGTTTCATTGTGTCGCGGCGTTTGCTGCGCACACGTTTTGCAGATGAGCAGGATACTTGAATTTGTGCGGCCTAACAAATCGCTGCCAACGCCGGGGAGCGGTGGTAGTTCCGCTGCGCGGTTCAGTCCCTTGGCCCGGCGTGGCTGAGACTCTGATCGTTAGTTGCGACAACAGACCGTGCCCAAAGTACCCAAAATCGACAGTGAAATATGGGATACTTGCTTCCCGCATTGCGCAAGTGAGTCCACTCGCCTGATGGTTTTCGTCGATGGCGAGAATCTGGCTATTCGTTATTCATCGCTTCTGGATGGCGCTTCTCCAGGCCCCAACGTTTTCTACCGTGCAGGCGTATTCGTGTGGTCCGAAAAGCTTGTCGACTTGACCGGAGTGTGGTTTGTTCGCCGGAAATACTATTACACCTCACTCGTCGGCGATGAGTCTGTGATGGAGAGTACGATTGATAAACTGAAGGAGTTTGGCATTGAGGCTCCGCGCGTATTCAAAAAGACAAAAGGCAAGGGCTCGAAACGAGTCGACATATCGTTAGCCACGGACATGCTTCTGCATGCCTCGCGGCGCAACTTCAACATAGCGGTATTGATTGCTGGAGATGAGGATTATGTCCCGTTGGTCGAGGCAGTCCAGTTGGAAGGCTGTCGGGTATTGGTCTGGTTCATCCCAGATGGGATTAGTCCGGCGCTCAAGCGTGCCGCAGACGCGTATGCCGATATCAGTTCACTTTTTATTTGAACCAAAGGGCAAAAATGATGCCTTTCCATGAGCTGCGGCGAACTCGGCCATCGCGCTCTGGTTGCAATTCACGCGTCCCCTTGGCCCGGCGTGTGCTGAGCCTCTAGTCGTTAGGCGGTCGCGACGCATTCGCTGAAACTAAACCGTATGGCATACGAAGTTGTTCCGGAACCAGGAGAGGAGGTGCAAACTAGGATCGAATTGCACCTTTCCAAAAAGGCTCGTCCGTTCTTCTTTGCAGTAAGCAACCGAGCCATCTACATCCCGAGGATTAAGGTCATTGCGAAAACCGACCCGTATTACTTTCAGCGGGTGCCGCTCGACCACATTCGGCACGTTAGCATAAGTCGCCTTCGTCCCTACGCGCTTTGGCTGCTTGGCGGCTTGATGATTCCCATCGGGCTTGTCACGACCTTCTGGATGATGGAGCCGGTATTGCGAAACGAACCAGGCACTCACCACATCTCAGGTTGGCCGATTTCAGTTTTTGTTTGCGGTTTCCTCGTTCCAGTTGTGGCGAAGGGAAGGTACGGATTGGAGATCTGGTTCACCGGAGGAAAGTATCGTTGGAAGCCACCGTTAGTTGTGGACCGACCGTCTAAAGAAAAGATCAAGGAGACATTCCAGACAATGATCGACGCGTTTAAGAAGGTTGGCACGCCGTTTTCAGACAAGCGAGTGTGATCACAAGATCGCCTAACGAAATCGCTGCAGCCCTAACGCATGATCCTCGGCGGCCTTTTGACCGGTATGATCAGCTTCACTCCGCGATTCGCGTCTCTGTCGCATTCTGGATATCATTGGCGCGGGGGCACTGATCCGCAGCGTTAGCCATGAAGCAGAGCGCATCAAACCAGCCAAGCGCGTTCTGGGGCTCAATTGCGCCTGGCGTCCTCGGACTGCCATTCATCGTTGGGGCGGTTCTCTTTGCCCGGAACGGCCACTGGGTAGCGTTGCCAATGGGAGTCC
>Ga0137323_1000169_pt1 | contig 18454 bp, 17 predicted proteins | sample EasRivERMZT423_2_FD_102285 | JGI IMG/M metagenome (GOLD analysis project Ga0137323, IMG submission 102285) | Soil microbial communities from meander-bound floodplain in the East River, Colorado, USA - East River MetaG ERMZT423_2 | ecosystem: Environmental > Terrestrial > Soil > Floodplain ... | reverse complement strand
TACGCATGGTCCGGTCGAGGAGCTCGCCGCCGAGATCGAAGCAACGCTGCCGGGAGATCTTTCGAAGCTCTACTTCCTTTGCAGTGGATCGGAGGCGGTCGAGGCCGCGCTGAAGCTGGCGCGGCAGTACTGGATCGAGCGCGGCAAGCCGTCCAAGAACCGGATCATCGCGGTCGCGCCGGGCTATCACGGCAGCACCTTGCTCGCGCTCTCGGCGTCCGCGCGCGAATCCTACAAGGCGATGTTCCGCCCCTGGCTCGTCGACGTGCACCGCATCCCCGCGTCGTATCCGTATCGCTGTGAGTGTGGCGGCCAGGGAGCGAATTGTCCGGTGTGCAGCGGCAATGTGTTGGAAGAAGCGATCACGCGATTGGGGGCGGACCAGGTCGCTGCTTTCATCGCCGAACCGGTGGGCGGCTCGTCGACGGGCGGATCGACACCGCGGCCCGAGTATTTCCGGCGCGTGCGTGAGATTTGCGACCGCCACAACGTGCTGCTGGTGGCCGACGAGGTGCTCGTCGGCGTGGGCCGCACGGGCACGTGGTGGGCGATGGAGCCGTACGGGGTCACGCCCGACCTCATGACGTTCGGGAAAGGGATCTCGGGAGGCTACGCCGCGCTCTCCGGGATCGCGGCCCCGAACCGGATTGTCGACGCACTCGCCAAGGGCTCGGGCAGTTTCATGCACGCGCAGACGTTCTCGCATCATCCGGTCGCGTGCGCGGCCGGTGTCGCGACCATGCGTTATCTCAAGAAACACTCCCTGGTCGAGCGGTGCGCGCGGATGGGTCGCGTGCTGCATCAACGGCTCGCCACGCTCGCCGATCTGCCGCATGTCGGGGACGTGCGGGGCCGCGGTCTGCTCGCCGGCATCGAGTTCGTGGAGGACAAAGGCAGCCGCGCGCCGTTCCCGCGCTCGGTCAAGTTCGCCGAGACGTTCGCCGATGCCGCGCTCGATGCCGGGCTCACCGTCTGGCCCAACGTCGGCCATGCGGACGGTACGAACGGCGACCTCGTGATGGTGGCTCCGCCCTTCATTATTGAAGAGGAGGAAATCGACGAAATCGTGTCGAGGTTTACGACGGCGCTCGAGAAGACGCTGGCCGGCATGAAGGTCCGCGCATGACCGCGACGGGTCGAGACTATCCGCGCATCGTCGTCCCGCCCCCGGGTCCCAAGGCGCGCGCCATCGTCGAGCGGCAGGACCGGTTCGCGTCCACGTCGTATCCCAAGGAGTATCCGCTGGCCGTGGCGCGGGGGCAGGGCCCGATGATCGAGGATGTGGACGGCAATCGCTATCTCGACTTCATGGCCGGGATCGCCGTGGCCTCTACGGGCTACGGGCATCCCAAGGTGGTGAAAGCCGTGCAGGACGCGGCCGCAAAGTTCCTGCATATCTGCGGCAGCGACTTCTACTACGAGAGCTTCGCGGCGCTGTGCGAGCGGCTCGCGCAGCTCGCGCCGGGGCCGAGCAAGAAGCGCGTGTTCCTGTCGAACTCGGGGACCGAAGCGGTCGAGGGTGCGATCAAGCTGGCGCGACATTCGACCGGCCGGCCGGCGATCATCGGATTCTTCGGCGCCTTCCACGGGCGCAGTTACGGGGGCTTAAGTCTCACGGCGAGCAAGGCGGTGCAACGCTCCGGGTTCGCGCCGTTCGTTCCGGAGATTCATCACGTCCCTTACGGCTATCGCTACCGCTGCGAGTACTGCCGCGGCGAATCCGCGTGCACGACGCGCTGCACCTCGTGGATCGAGCAGGAGCTGTTCGTCAAGAAAGTTTCTCCCGACACGGTCGCGGCGATCTTCGTCGAGCCGATCCAGGGCGAAGGGGGCTACGTCGTACCGCCGGCCGGATATCTGCGAGACCTGCGCGCGATCTGCGATCGCTACGGCATCCTGCTCGTGTGCGACGAGGTGCAAAGCGGCGTGGGACGGAGCGGCAAGATGTGGGCGTGCGAGTACGAAGGAATCGAGCCCGACATCCTGCTCTCCGCGAAGGGTCTCGGCAGCGGCATGCCGATCGGCGCGATCATCGCGAAAGAATCAATCATGAAGTGGAAGCCGGGGGCGCACGGCACGACGTTCGGCGGCAATCCCGTGTGTTGCGCGGCGGCGCTCGCCACGCTCGACATCGTCGAGCAGGAGCTGTTGCCCAACGTGAACAAGATGGGCGAGCGCTTGCTCGGCGGCGCGCGCCGGCTGCAGGAGAAGTACGCCGCGATCGGGGACGTGCGTGGGCGCGGGCTCATGGTGGGCGTCGAATTCGTGAAAGACCGCGCCACGCGCGAGCCCGCGCCCGACATCCCGCACGAGCTGGTGACCCGCGCCTTCAAGAAGGGGCTGCTGCTGCTCGGCTGCGGCAAGAGCTCACTCAGGCTGGCCCCGCCGCTCGTCGTCGACGAGTACGACGTAGACACCGCCCTCCGGATCATCGACGAGTGCCTGCACGAGATGTCGGACTAGCGTCAAAAGTCATGTCGATGCAGGACGCCGTCGCGCGCATGGTGCGTGACGGCGACGTCGTCGTCATCGAAGGCTTCACCCATCTCATTTCGTTTGCCGCGGGCCACGAGATCATCCGCCAGCGCCGGCGCGACCTCACGCTGTGCCGGCTCACCCCGGACTTGATCTACGACCAGATGATCGCCGCGGGATGCGCACGAAAACTTGTGTTCTCGTGGGCGGGGAACCCGGGCGTGGGGTCGCTGTACGCGTTCCGCCGCGCCGTCGAAGGCGGGCAGCTCGAGATCGAGGAGTACTCCCACTTCGGCATGGTCGCGCGCTTCCTCGCCGGCGCGGCGCGGCTGCCGTTCTGGACGCTGCGCGACTACGCCGGCACCGACCTGCCGCGCGTCAACCCACGCATCAAGTCGGTCACATGCCCGTACACCGGCGAGGACCTGGCGACTGTGCCGGCGCTGAATCCCGACGTCACCATCGTGCACGCGCAGCGTGCCGACGCGCAGGGCAACACGCAGGTCTGGGGACTGCTCGGCGTCCAGAAGGAGGCCGCGTTCGCGTCGACGCGCGTGATCGTCGTCGTGGAGGAGCTCGTGGACGAGCGAGTGATCCGCTCCGATCCCAATCGGACCCTGATTCCGGCGACCGTGGTCAGCGCGGTGGTGGTCGAGCCGTGGGGTGCGCATCCCTCGTACGCGCAGGGCTATTACGACCGGGACAACGACTTCTATGTTGGCTGGGAAGCGATCTCGAAGGAGCGCGCTCAGCTCGCGAATTACCTGGATGAGTTCGTGCACGGCGTGCGCGATCGGACCGAGTACATGGAAAAGCAGCCGCGGCTGGCCGAGCGGCTTAGGGCAGGAGAGCAACGCTGCGCGGGGGTGAACTACGGGTTCTGAAACCGGCCCCCGCGGCCACGCCGCGGGGTATACGCCCGACGAGATCATGGCTGCCGTCGCCGCGCGCGAGCTGGTGGACGGCGAGGTCGTGTTCGTGGGGATCGGATTGCCGAACCTCGCGTGCAATCTCGCGCGTCGGACGCACGCGCCGAACCTCGTGCTCATCTACGAATCGGGCGCGGTGGGCGCGACGCCGTCACGGTTGCCGGTCTCGATCGGCGATCCCGCCCTGGTCACCGGATCGCTGATGGTGTGCGGCATGGCGGACGTCTTTCAGCTGTTTCTGCAAAACGGCCGGATCGAGGTGGGCTTTTTGGGAGGCGCGCAGGTGGACCGCCACGCGAACATCAACACCACCGTCATCGGATCCTACCAGCGACCCAAGGTGCGGCTGCCCGGGTCAGGCGGCGCGGCCGAAATCGCCATCCATGCGCAGCGGATCCTGATCGTCGCCAAGCTCTCGCCGCGGGCATTCCCGGAGCGCGTCGATTTCCTGACCAGTCCGGGTCAGCGCGTCGCGAAGGTGATCACCGACAAGGGCGTCCTCGAGCGCGACGGCACGAACGGCGAGCTGGTGCTCACTGCGCTGTATCCCGGCGTGGACGTCGCCGATGTCCAGGCGCGGGTGGGCTGGCCGCTGCGCGCGCGGCCCAAGCTCGGGAGGCTGGACGCGCCGACAGCCGTCGAGCTCCAGTTGCTGCGCGAGGTGCTCGATCCCCAACGGTTGTATCTCAGAGCATGACCTCCACACTCGCGCTCGCGCTGCTCGCGCTCCAGACCGGCACGGACTCGCTGGCGGTTCGGGTCCAGCAGCTCGCCGACAGCTATGTGGTGGCGTACTTCGAGCAGCATCCCGACGAAGCGACGCAGAACGGCGTCGCCAACATCCGGCACGACCGGCTGCCGGACAACTCACCCGAGTCGTTGGCACGCTGGCAGGCGCGCGAAGACGCCTGGTTGTCCGTGCTGAAGCGCATCGATCCGAAGCGGATCGCCGGCCGGCCGGAGTGGGTGGCGTACGGGATCATGCGCGATGCCATCGAGGGATCGGTCGCGACGCGCGTGTGCCGGTTCGAGCTGTGGAGCGTGGCACACACCGGCGGGGGATGGCTGTCGACGATCACGTCGCTCGCCGTGCTCCAGCCCGTCGGCAGCGACGAAGCGCGCGGCCAGGTGCTGGCGCGCTGGCGCGCGATTCCCGCTTATATCGCGACCGAGACCGCCAATCACCGCGAAGGGCTGCGCCGCCGCTACACGGCGCCGCGCGGCAACGTGCAGATCGCGCTGAACGAGATCGACACGCTGCTCGCCACGGCGCTCGAGCAGTCGCCGTTGTACGACCCCGCGCGGCGTGATTCGACGCCGGCGTTCGTGCGTGATCTCGCGCAGATCATCGCGCAGGAGATCGCGCCGGCGATGCGGGCCTACCGCGAGTTCCTGGCGACCGAATACCTGGGGCGCGCCCGCACCGCGATTGGGGTCTCGGCCAACCCGCACGGATTGGATTGTTACAAGGCGGCGATTCGCGCATCGACCGGTCTGGCACTCACGGCCGACTCGGTGCACAAGCTCGGCATTGCGACGGTCGAGCAGCTCGAGCGGGACATGCGCGCGATCGCGCAACACTCCCTGCGCATCGGCGACGTGTCCGCGCTGCTGGAGCGGCTGCGGCGCGACACGGCGTACACGTTCCGCACGCGCGAGCAGATGCTGCAGACCGCGCGGGGGGCGCTGGAGCGGGCGCAACGGGCCATGCCGCTCTGGTTTGGCCGCCTGCCGCGGGCGCCCGTCGTGGTGGAGTCCTACCCGGCATTTCGCGAGCGTCAGAGCGTCGGCGAGTGGAATCCTCCAGCCGAAGACGGCAGCCGCCCCGGCATTTACTATCTCTCCACGTACGACCCCCGGCGCAAATCGCGCGCCGATCTCGAGCCGCTGTCGTTCCACGAGACGATTCCCGGCCATCATCTGCAGGGCACGATCGCGCTGGAGCGGGGCGATTCGATCCCGGCGATCGGGCGCTACTTCTGGTCGCCGGGCATGGGGGAGGGCTGGGCCGAATACGCCGAGCAGCTCGCCGACGAGATGGGGCTGTATTCCTCCGAGATCGAGCGCGTCGGCATGCTTGCCGATCTCACGTTGTCGGCGACGTTCCTGGTGGTGGACACCGGGATCCACCAGTTCGGCTGGACGCGCGCGCAGGCGATCGACTATATCCGCGAGCACACCCACGTGCCGCTGTTACGCGCCGAAGTGTCCGTCGATCGCTACCCGGTGTGGCCAGCGCAGGGACTCGCGTACGGCCTGGGCCGGCTGGAGATCCAGCGGCTGCGCGCGCTCGCCATCAACAAGCTGCGCACGAAGTTCGACATTCGCGCTTTTCACGACCGCGTGCTGGAAAACGGGGCGGTGCCGCTGCCGCTGTTGCGTGCCTCGATCGAACGATGGATCGACGCCTCGCGTTAGCCACGGCGTTGTTGGTAGGGGCGCAGCATGCTGCGCCCCTACCATTTGGCGGTTGGCTACACGCACAACGGAGACCGGTCCTCGAGCAGGTCGATGTGCCGCATGCGTACTACTGGCGCGAGATGTATGTGCCGCAGGTCACGAGTGGGCCCAGCTCCGCGACCTGGTCGCCCGACGGCACCGAGCTGATCTACTCGATGCAGGGCAGTCTGTGGCGCCAGGCGATCGGGTCGCCGGTCGCGACGCAGCTGACGTCCGGGCCGTTCTACGACTATCAGCCCGACTGGTCACCCGACGGCCGCTCGGTGGTATTCGCGCGCTACGCGCATGATGCGATCGAGCTGCAGCTGCTCGACCTGGAATCGAGGCGCGTCACGCCGCTCACGTCGAACAGCGGCGTGAATGTCGAGCCACGCTGGTCACCCGACGGGACACGCATCGCGTTCGTCTCGACGTTGTACAACCGCCGCTGGCATGTCTTCGTCCTGAGCCCCCCCCCCGAAGGGGCGAAGGATCCGCTGCGTTTGACCGAGGACAACGACAGCAAGCTCCCGCGCTACTACTACAGCCGCTGGGACCACTACATCTCGCCCGCGTGGTCGCCTGACGGGAAAGAGCTCGTGCTCGTCTCGAACCGTGGTCACATCCACGGCTCCGGCGGCTTTTGGCGCATGGAGGCCCGTCCGGGAGCGCCGCTGCGCGAGCTGCGCTATGAGGAGACGACGTGGAAGGCGCGTCCTGATTGGTCGCCAGACGGGACGCGGATCGTGTACAGCTCCTACCTCGGCCGGCAATGGAATCAGCTGTGGGTCATGACGAGCGAGGGGGGGGGCGATCCATTGCCGCTGACCTACGGTGAGTTCGACGCGACGGCGCCGCGCTGGTCGCGCGACGGCAGCCGCATCGCCTACATCTCGAATGAAAGCGGCAACACCGCTCTATGGGTGATCGAGGTGCCAGGCGGGCGCAAGCAGCCGGTGGAGGCGCGGGATCGCCGCTATCGTGAGCCGGTCGGCAGGATGCGGGTGGACGTCGTGGATCGCGCCGGGCAGGCGCTATCGGCGCGCGTCTCGGTAACGACACGGGAAGGTCGGGGATACGCACCCGATGACGCGTGGCGCCACGCCGACGAAGCGTTCGATCGCGCAGAGCGCCAGTTCGAGTATGCGTACTTCCACTCGGACGGCTCCGCCGAGCTGACGGTTCCGGCGGGGAACGTGCAGGTGGAGGTGTGGCGCGGGCCGGAGTATGAGGTGGCGCGGGCCGACGTCACCGTCCCGGCCCAGGGGCGCATCGTCTACAGCGTCGTGCTGGAGCGGCTGGCCGATCTGCCGGCGCGCGGCTGGTGGAGCGGCGACCTGCACGTGCACATGAATTACGGCGGCGCGTACCGCAACACGCCGCGCCGGCTCGCCTTTAAGTCGCGCGCCGAGGACCTGCACGTCGTGGAAAACCTGATCGTCAACAAAGAGCAGCGGATTCCCGACATCGCGTACTTCCGCACGGACAAGGACCCAGTCTCGACTGCCACATTCCTGCTGATGCATGCCCAGGAATTCCACACCAGCGTGTGGGGCCACATGGGACTGCTCGGCTTGTCCTCCCATTATCTGCTTCCGGACTACGCGGGCTACCCCAACACCGCCGCCTCCAGTCTCGCTCCAACCAACGCCACCATTGCCGATCTGGCGCATGAGCAGAAGGCGCTGATCGGGTACGTCCATCCGTTCGATACGAAACCAGATCCGTTCGACACGACCGCGGCGCTCAACTATCAACTGCCGGTCGATGTCGCGCTCGGCAAAGTCGATTATCTCGAAGTGATGGGATACTCGGATCACCTGATCACGTCGGAGATCTGGTACCGGCTGCTCAATTGCGGATTTCGGATTCCGGCGGCGGCGGGGACCGATGCATTTCCGAACTTCGCGAGCCTGCGCGGGCCTCCCGGGCTCGTCAGGACCTTCGTGAACTCCGGGGCGACGCTCGATCACCGTCGCTGGCTGTCGGGGATCAAGGCCGGGCGCACGTTCGTGACGAATGCGCCGCTGCTCGAGTTCTCGCTGGCGGGGCGGGGCATTGGTGAAGAACTGCGGTTGTCGGCAGGCAGTCATCGGTTATCGGCGCGCGTGAGCATGCGTTCGAACGTGCCGATCGACCACGTCGAGATCATCGGCAACGGGAAGGTCGTTGCGACAATTCCGCTCTCCGGCAATCGCCTGACCGCGAATGACACCGTCGTCGTCCCGGTCACTGCAAGCGGGTGGTTCGTGTTGAGAGCGTACGCTGAGCGCGCGACGATGCCGGTGCTCGATCTCTATCCATTCGGCTCGACGAGTCCGATCTACGTGCAGATCGGTGACAAGCCGGTGCGCTCAGCCGTGGACGCGGCGTTTTTCCTGCGCTGGATCGATCGAATCGAGTCGACGACGCGGGCCAGCACGGCGTGGAACTCGCCGGGCGAGCAGGCCGGCGCGTTGCGCGCGCTGGCCGAAGCTCGGGCAGTCTTCAGTTCGCGGGCAGTACCGTAATGCCCACAGGGGTCGAGGCGCGCTCGGGGATGTTTACCCACCCGAAGACATCGTAGAGGCCTGGCGCCACATTCTGCGTCTCGCCCCATTCGAATGCGAGTTGTTTTCGTTCGAACGGAGCAAATCGCAGTGGCTGATACACTAACGTTCCAGCGATGCAGTAAACTCCGTTACTGCCTCCAACAATCTGTCCGCCGTTCCCTTGGACCCAGAAGTAGATCGGACAAGCTGAGATCACGACCGGGCGTGCCGACGTATTCCTGAGAGAGACCACCACGTTCGCCTTTGCCCCTGCCACGATTGTATTGGGCGCGACGCTCACGCTGATCGCGATCGCATTCAAATCGGACACTGGGGCCGTGGGCGATTCGTGGCACGATGCCACGAGTAGGGCGAGAAACGCGATCGAACACAAACGGCGCATAGACACTCTCGGTTGGGTCCTGAAGATATACCCCGGAGCGGGTGCGGAGCGTCACCGTCGGCGCAGTAGAGCCTCATATATTACCGGACGTGACCAATCTTCGTCGCAGGGGAGTGTGGCTCAGCGCGCTCGCCGGCGCGTGGCTCGGCGCCGCGTGCGGTGACGACCCGGGCGGTCCCGGGGCGATTCCCGAGCTGGTGCTGGACACCGTGGCAACCGGGTTGAGCAGTCCCCTCTACGTCGCCACGCCGCCCGGTGATCGCAACCGCCTGTTCGTGGTGGAGCGGACCGGGACGATCCGCGTCTTCAAGAACGGCGTCCTCGAAGCGAAGCCGTTCCTCGATATCACGGCGGAGGTCTCGACCGGCGCCGAGCAGGGCATTCTGGGCATGGCGTTCCCTCCTGATTACGCGACCAGCAAGTATTTCGTCGTGTACTACGTCAACCCGGCGGTCGAGACCGTGCTGTCGCGTTTCCACGTCGCCAGTGCGACGTCCGACACGGCACTCTCCGGTGAAGACACGCTCCTGACGATTCCGCAGCCGGGCGGTGACCACAACGGTGGGATGCTGGCGTACGGGCTGGATGGGTACCTGTATCTGAGCGTCGGCGACGGCGGCTGCTGCGGCGACCCCAACGGACACGGCCAGGATCGTACCGAGCTGCTCGGCTCGATCCTGCGACTCAGCGTCGGGCCCACCGGCCCCTACCAGATTCCCACGACGAACCCGTGGGCCACCCACAGCACGTTTCGGCACGAGCTGTGGAACTACGGCCTGCGCAATCCGTTTCGGTTCAGCTTCGACCGCCAGACGGGGGACATGTACATCGGCGACGTCGGTGACAACACCCGCGAAGAAATCGACGTCGTGCCGCACACCAGCGTGGGCGGCCAGAACCTCGGTTGGCGCATCATGGAAGGCCGGGAGTGCTTCGGCGGCGGAACGGCGTGCAACATGAGTGGGCTCACGCTGCCGGTTTGGGACTATACGCACGCGGATGGATGCTCGGTCATTGGCGGGTTTGTGTACCGTGGCGCCGCGATACCCGCGCTCCGAGGCACATACTTCTACCTGGACCTCTGCGCGGCCTGGGTCGAGACCTTCGTGTGGTCTGGTGGCCCCGTGAGCTCGAGGCGGCGTTACACGTGGCTGGACGGGAACGAGCTGCCCAACAGCTTCGGCGAGGACGCGGACGGCGAGCTCTACATCACCTCGGAGTCGGGCAACCTCTTCAAGATCGTTCCGCAGCCGTAACCGCGGCCGCCCGCGTCGCGGTCTTGATCAACTGCTGCTGCTTTTCCCCCAATCGCTGCACCGCATCGTCGCGCTCGCTCTCCTTCTTATAGACCGCGGCAATCGCACTTCCTGATCCGCACAACCGCACCCACACCGGCCCCGTCCCCGCCATCCGCTCGTACAGGGATCGCAGCTCCGGATGCTTGGCGAACACCGTCGCCTCGAAGTCATTGCCGCCGAGGCGCCCGATGCTCCCCCAGCTGCTCAGGGCGTCGCTATCGAGCGTAACCGGGCCGCGCGAGGTCGGCGTCGGATTCTGCTCGTCCCACCACCTGTACGCGTCCGGTGTCGCGACCTGAATCGGCGGCACGGCGATCAGGGCCGGCTGCGACGGGGGCGCCGGCACGCGGAACTGCCGCTCACCCCGGCCCCACGCGACCGCGAGCGGTGCGCCCCCCGCGAAGAACGAGACATCGGCGCCAAGGCGCGTGGCGAAATGCAGCAGCTCCTGATGCGGCACCGCATTTCCGGCGAGCGCGTTCACGGCATGCAGGGCCGCGGCCGCGTCGCTGGAACCGCCACCCAGTCCGGCGCGCACGGGGATGTGTTTGGTGAGCGTGATCGCCACGCCGAATCGATTTCCCGTCGCGTCCAGAATCATGCGCGCCGCCCGAACCGCGAGGTTCTCCTCGACCGGGCCGAGGTCCGGTCCGACGACCTCGAGGGAAACGCCGGCGTCCGTCCGGCGCACCACCAGCTCGTCCGCCAGCTCGAGCAGCGCGAACGCCGTTTCGATCTGATGGAACCCAGACGATTCGCGCGCCAGGATGCGGAGAAACAGGTTGATCTTGGCGTGCGCCCTGAGCCGCAGCACCGTCACGGCTGCGCTCGTGCCGCGGCCGTGCGCACCTCGCGCAGCCGGAGATGGAGTCGTGACAGCGACCAGAGTCCCAGCAGCGTAATCGGAATGAACGTCGTCACGTGGTAGGTCAGCGCGTAGCTCGCCGCGAGGCTCGAGTCCACCCCGTAAAACCCCAGCGTGACCAGGGTGGCGGCTTCAAACACGCCCACATACCCGGGCGTCGATGGCACGGCCACGCCAAAGCCGATGATGCCTTGCAGCAGCAGGGCTGCCTCGACGGGCACATCGAGCCCAAATGCCTTGAAGCAGATCGCGAACGCCGCGGCATTCTTGAGCCAGAGGACGAGCGACCATAGGACGACACCGAAGAAACGCGCCGGGCTCCTGAGCGGCAGGAGTCCCACCACGATGCCGTCCGAGGCGCGGACGATTCGGTCTGCAATCGTGTCCGGCAGGACGCGGCGGGACACCCGCTCGACCAGCACTAGCCAGAACTTGGGCCGGTTCGCGACGAGCAGCGCGATCAGGAGGATCACCGCGAACAGCACTGCGGTGGACCCCGCGATCGCCGAAAGTGACTGGCCGCCCACGAGCGCGTGCACGGGGAACGACGGCGCGGAAATCGCGACCGCCATCAACCCGAGCATCACCAGCCCGTCGAACACACGCTCCACGATGATCGACGTGAGCGCCGTCGAGAACCGAACCGGAGCCTGCTGTGACGCCACGTAGGCGCGCGCGACCTCGCCGGCGCGGGCCGGGAGCAGGTTGTTCGCCATGAAGCCGATCGTCGTTGCGTGCCAGAGCGGCCGGAACGGGATGCGCCGGCCCTCGGGGTCGCGCAGGATCAACTGCCAGCGCAGCGTGCGCACCGGGAACGTGATCGTCGCGACCACCACCGTGAGCAGGAGCAGCAGTGCGTTGGCGTGCTGGGCGTACGCCCACACCTCGCGCAGGTTGATCCGGTACAGCACCCACGCGAGCAGCGCCACGCTGACGATGAGACCGATCAGCGGCGCCCAGGGAAAGCGCTTTCGACTACTCGGGTTCGATGGCGAGGACAACGAGGTCGCAGACTTCGTCGATGATCGCGCGCAGCGCGTCGCCGCTCGAGCGCTTCGCGAGCTCGCGCAGCTCTTGCGCACGCTGGCGCGCGCGGTCGCCCTTATAGAGGAGCGTGCGGATGTCGACGGGCTCGTTGCCGTTGCCGCGGGGGGCCTCCTGGCGAGCCCCGGGGCCACGCCCCGGGGCGCCCGGGGTCGGGGTCCCCGAGATCAGCTCCTGCAACGACGCCGGCCCGATGCCACCCGCCACCATCCGTTGATAGACCATCCACGAGCCCGCGATGTCGGGCGACGACTCCGCGCCGATCGGCGGCTCGTACGGCGCAGCGGCCGGGGCGCGCGTTGCCGCGGACCGGCGTGCACGCTCCGCCGGCGTGGTGGTCGGGGCGGCAGGCGCCCGAGGTTGTGAGAGGATGGTGGAGGCTGGTCGAGGTTGTGGAGGTGGAGGTGGTGCCGCTGCCGGTGCAGCACCGCCCAGACGCCGCACGGCAAGTGTCACGGCCGCGAGCGCGGCGGCGGTCGCGGTGTCGTCGCCGCTGCCCGACGCCGAGAGAATCTCGCCGGCCCTGCGCACCTCAGCCGCGAACAGCGCCGGTTGACTCGCCGCGAGGCCACTCGTCAACGCCTCGCGCGCGCTCTGTGCGAACTCGGCGACACGCTCGGCGACGGGATCTCCGCCCGCGGCGCTGAGCGCCCGGAACGTCCCGCCCAGCGTGTGCGCGCGCAGCTCGCGCTGGGTCGCGCTCGGCGCGTGTTCGAGTGAATCGGCCGCCTGGCGCAGATGCTCGCCATGACTCACCAGCTCGTCCCGCCCGAGCGGCGCCGGCCGGTTCTCGGCTCCGGCTGGCGGCGTGCCGCGGTGCACGATCGTCGCGACGCGCTCGATCGGCACCACCTCGGGCTCGCGCTCCATGAACTGCATGAGCAGCCCCGCGAACCGCCGAAACTCCGCGCTCTCCACGTCGGGACGGCCGCGCTCGGCGACCTCGCGCGCGGCGTGTGCGATCGACGTCGCCGCCATCTGGAACAGCTCGGCGACCCGGTCGCCCAGCCCAGGAGGGGGAGGGGGGGCCGGCGAAGTCGTGGCGCGATTGAGCTCGCCGATCGCCTGTTCGATGCCTTCGAGCAGATCGGGCAGGGGAGGCAGGTCGTTCAGCGCCGCGAGCCCGCGCAGCGGCTGGATGGCCTTGAGCACCGCCTGCAGCGCATCGTGCGCCAGCGGGTTGGTGCGGAGCGCTCGCCCGGCGCGGTCGAGCGCGCTCGCGATCGCCGCGCCTTCGCGGGCGACGAAGGCGCGCGCGCCCGCGTCCAACCCGGTGACTTCCGCCGCGCGCACCTGCGGGGAGGGCCGGCCGCCGAGCTGCTCGAGCTGCGCCGCGAGCGTCTCGGCCTTCGCGGTATCCGCGTCGGTCCAGGCCGCCGCTTTTCGCACGAAGATCTTCAGGTCGTCGATCGCGCGCGTCGCCAGCTGTTTCGTCGCGACGTCCCACTGGCGCCGCCCTTCCCGCAGCCCCCGGCCCAGGGCTTCGAGTCCCATCGCGGCGCGCGCGATCGGCTGGTGACTCGCCATGAGCGCGCTGCCGCGCACCGCGCGCGCGAGCCGCACCATCTCGTCCGGCGCCGGGGCGGGCGTCTGGAGCAACGCGTCGAGCCGGTCGAGATACTCCCCCGCCTCGAGGGCGAAGAAGTCGCTCATACCAAGGGGCTGTGGAGCGCCAGGTGTGGTCATGGCGACTCCAAGCTAGGGATTCCGGGCGGTAATCACCAGCGTTTTCATCCGGCGCACCGCCTCTTCCAGCCCCCAAAACACGGCATTGCTGACGATTGAGTGCCCGATGTTCAGCTCCTCGATCTCGGGGATCGCGGCCACCGGCTGCACGTTCAGATACGTCAGACCGTGGCCCGCATGGACGGCGAGTCCGAGCGCCTGCGCGTGCGTCGCCGCGCGCCGCAGCTCCTTCAGCGCGGCATCACTGCGGCGCCAGGTATGGGCGTAACGACCGGTGTGAATTTCAATCGCCGGCACGCCGTATGCTTGCGCCACGTCGATCGTCTTGCGGGACGGATCGATGAACAGGCTGACGCGGATTCCCGCGTCCTGGAGCGCCGCGATCGCCCCCCTGAGTCGCCGATCCGTCTTGCGTAGCGCGAGCCCGCCTTCGGTGGTGATCTCGCGGCGGCGCTCGGGGACCAGCGTCGCCTGAAACGGCCTCACGCGCGCCGCGATGCGCACGATCTCGGGGGCCGCGCCCAGCTCGAGATTGAGCACCGTCTTCACGCTCCGCGCGAGCGCCGTGACGTCGGCATCCTGAATGTGCCGCCGGTCTTCACGCAAATGGACCGTGATGCCGTCGGCGCCCGCGCGCTCGGCGGCGGCCGCCGCCTGCGCGGGGTCGGGCTCGTCCGTCTTGCGTGCTTCACGCAGGGTGGCGACGTGATCGATGTTGACGTAGAGACGCATGGTAATTTACCTTCGGTTCGTCCTCACCTCAGGTGTGTGCTCTCGTGAAGCGACGATTCGCGCTCTTTCTGTTCTTGCTGGCCGGTGCGGCGTGCGGCAAGAACCCGGGTGCCGGAACGCCGGTCCCGCAGTCGATGAACGAGTCGCTCGCCCAGTTTCTCGCGGCGGTGAAGGCCAACAATCAAAAACGCATGGGAGAATTGTGGGGCACCGAGCGCGGTCCCGCGGCCGGGTCGATGAAGTCCGACGTGCTGCGCCAGCGCCTCACCGTCATCCAGAAGTACCTCGATCATAACGGGTATCGCGTCATCGAGGGGCCGCTGCTCGTGTCGGGGCGTGACGACCTGCGCACCTATCGCGTCGAGCTGCAGCGCTCCAATTGCAATCAGGTGCTGCCGATCGACGTCGTGCGCACGAACAGCGGCGGCTGGCTCGTCTACGACGTCCATTTGGAGAGCGCCGGCAGTCCGGGACGGTGCCCAGCGGCCGGCACCGGCCAGGGAACCCGACCGTAGCACGCTGCGTTTCACCGGCGCTACTCGGTCAGCTCCAGCAGGATGCCGTTCGTCGATGTAGGATGCAGGAACGCGATGCGGCGTCCGCCGGCCCCGCGCCGGGGCGCCTCATCGACCAGGCGGTACCCAGCGGCCTTACAGCGCGTGAGCGCGGCGTCGAGATCAGGGACGCGGTAACAGACGTGATGGATGCCCGGCCCGCGTTTGGCCAGAAACTTGGCGATGGGACTCGCGGGATCGCTGGGCTCGAGCAGCTCGACGTCCACGGGACCGAAATGCAGGCTGACGATCCGGGCGCCATCGGCGGTTTCGGGATGCCCGGGCGACATCCCCAGTACGTCGCGGTAGAATGGCAGGGCGTCGGTGATGCTCGTGACGGCGATGCCGACGTGAGCGACTGACGGATTCATAGAAAGTCAAACTAACGTCTATCGAGGGAGCGTGAAGGCTATGGATGTGTCGGATGCCACGTTTCAGGCGGAGGTCGAGCAGCACAAGGGGCTCGTCCTGGTGGATTTCTGGGCCACGTGGTGCGGGCCGTGCCACAGGGTGGCGCCGATCATGGAGCAACTCGCCGGGAAGTACGACGGCAAGGTGAAGATCGTGAAGGTCGACGTCGACGCCAATCAGGCGACCGCCATGCGCTTTAACGTCCGCTCGATTCCGAGTATTCTATTCTTCAAGGACGGCCGCCACGTCGACGCGCTGGTGGGGGCGTATCCGTCGGCGACCTTCGAGCAGAAGATCGAGCAGCACCTTTCGTAGCTTCCTCAGCGGAGGCCGATGCGCGCGAGCACTGCTCGCCTGACGAATTCGCCGGTGCGCCTCGCGGATATCCAGTTTCCGCAGGTGAACCGGCTTATTCATCGCACCCGCCTCGCGTTCATTCATCTCGAAAACCTGCTGGCGTTCGCGAAACGCGACCGCGACGGCCGCATCGACGGGTATCTGGCCGCGCACCTGCCCGACGAATGCATGCTGTTGTTTTTCCGCAAAGGCGAAGCCGTCAACGCCGCGTCGCTGCACACCGCCGGCCGGTATGTCATCACCATCACCGAAGCGCTGAAACGCATGCGCACAGAGGTCGAGCGCGGCGACCTGACCTACTGCGCCGCGCCGATGGAGCAGCTCGCGTGGATGTACGCCGCGTGCGCCGGCGAGTACCAGCCCCGAGCCATTGACGTGAATCAGCCGGAGAAGTTTTTCCCGGCGCTGCAGCAGGAGAAGACTACCGGTGTGCTCGAGCTGATCTCCAACGGCCGCGTGTCCTACCTGAAGTTCGATCAAGGCAAATACCTGAGCGGGCATTTCTGTGACAAGCCGGAGAACCTGCCCCCCGCCCGCTATCTCGAATCGCTGTTCGAAAAACGTGACGGCAGCGCGCCCGCGCTGTCCGCCGGCACCTTTCCCGCTGCCGACGACCTTCCGGCCCAGGCCGCCACCGCGCTGGTCAGCACCTATCGCGAGCTGTACTGGCGCATCGTCGACGCGGTCGAGCGCGAGTTTCCCGGCGAGGCCAAGCGCCGGGCGCAGAAGGTCACTACCGCGATCGTGGGGACCCATCAGGCCCTGGCGCTGCTGTCCGTCCCGCGCGGGACCGACACGCCGGACTCGGTCGTGCGGCCCGAAGAGCTCGCGACCGCGTTGACCGATTGGGCGCTGCAGCTCCTCGAAGGGGCGGAGGTGATGATGCCGGGCACGGCTCCGAAGGTGCTGAAGGACGCGACGCGCGAGCATCGTTACGTGCTGCAAGCGGCGGGCTTCTACGGTCGGCTCCCCTGGCGGGTGACGTGGTGACGTGGCCGGCACCCTCTACGTCGTCGCCACGCCACTCGGGAACCTCGGCGATCTCTCGCCGCGCGCCGCCGACACGCTGACGCGCGTGGCGGCAGTCGCCGCCGAAGACACACGCCACTCCAAACCGCTCCTCCATCACGCCGGCTCCCGGGCGGAGCTGATCAGTTTCCACGCGCACTCGTCGGAACGCGCCCTGGAGCGCATCCTGCGCATCCTCTCAAAGGGCGGGGACGTCGCCCTGATTACGGATGCCGGAACGCCGGCGATCAGCGATCCCGGTGTCGTCCTCGTCGCGGCGGCCCGGGAACGGGGGATTCCAGTCGTCACCATACCGGGACCCAATGCGGTGGCGGCGAGCCTCGCCGTCGCAGGGATCCATGCCGACCGCTATCTGTTTCTGGGGTTCCTGCCGCGGAAAGGGAGCGACCGCCGCCGTTTGTTATTGACCGCCGCCTCTTCAGAATGGACCGTCGTGATCTTCGAAGCCCCGAACCGCGTCACGCACCTGCTCGCCGATCTCATCGAGGTGTGTGGTCCCGAACGGCAGGTTGCCGTCTCTCGAGAGTTGACCAAGGTATTCGAAGAGACACGTTCGGGGACGTTGCAGGTTTTGTCAGAGTACTATGCCGAGACGCCGCCGCGGGGCGAGGTTACGGTAGTCGTCGCCGGCACCGGCAAGGCGCGCGCTGAGGAGCCGCGGGCGGATCCCACCGAGCGCGCGCGCAGCCTGCTGGCGGAAGGCATGTCGAGAAAGGACGTGGCTGATCGCTTGGTGGAGGAGACAGGGATTTCACGGAATAGGGCGTACAGGTTGGTGAATGAACTATGAGTCGTTGGACGGTTAGACGGTTAGACGGTTTGATGATGCTAGGCGCGGTCGGCGTGGTCGCACTAACCGTCCAACCGTCTAGCCGTCTAACCGTTAGCCTCACCATCGGCCGCCTCCACTACGATGGCGGCGGCGACTGGTACGCCAACCCTTCCAGCCTTCCGAACCTGCTGAAAGCACTGCGGGCGCGCACGACGTTGTCGGTCGCCGATCGCGAGCGCGTGGTCACGCTGACCGGACCCGAGCTCTGGGATGTCCCGTACCTCTATATGACGGGTCATGGCAACGTGCGCTTCTCCGATCTCGAGATCCGGAACCTCCGTCGCTACCTGGAGCAGCGCGGCTTTCTGCACGCGGACGACAACTACGGGATGAACACGTCGTTCCGGCGGGAGATCGCGCGCGTTTTCCCGGATCACCCGCTGGTTGAGGTGCCGTTGACGCACCCGATTTACAACCTCGTGTACCCCTTCCCGAAGGGCATCCCCAAGATCCACGAGCACGACGGGCTGCCCGCACAGGGGTTCGGCATTTTTTTGGGAGACCGGCTCGTCGTATACTACTCCTATCAATCGGACCTCGGGGATGGCTGGGAGGACCCCGATGTCCACAAGGATCCTCCTGAGCTTCATGAGGCGGCGTTGCGGATGGGTGTGAACCTCTTCACGTACGCGGTGAGCGGATCGCGATGACAGAAACGGCGCGCCGGTTGCGTCGCCTGGGCGCTCCACACGCGCGCGCCCGCGCGTTCGCCGTCGTGCTCGGCGGGCTCGGCGCGGCCTTGGCCTCCGCTGCCCTGGGGCTCGTGCTCGCACCGGCCGTTCCGGGCGTCACGCTCGCGTGGGTGCTGATTCTCGTCAGCGCCGCCGGGGCCACCTGGGCCGTCCGCCGCACGCGACGGGAAGCCGACG
>Ga0137323_1000168_pt1 | contig 18591 bp, 28 predicted proteins | sample EasRivERMZT423_2_FD_102285 | JGI IMG/M metagenome (GOLD analysis project Ga0137323, IMG submission 102285) | Soil microbial communities from meander-bound floodplain in the East River, Colorado, USA - East River MetaG ERMZT423_2 | ecosystem: Environmental > Terrestrial > Soil > Floodplain ... | reverse complement strand
CTCTTCGTTCGTCAGGCTGGCAAACCGGGCCCGCTCTTCCCCCGTCATGTTCTCGAAGGCCCTGCGCTCGTAGGCTTCCTGCTGTTGCTGCCACGACCGCCCATACGCCGCGCCATACTCTTGCGAGCCCAGTTCCTGCCCGTAGGCTTGGAGGGCCTTCAGGGTCGCGCCACTGCTCAGGCTCCCCCGCGCTGCGGCACTGGCATCAATCGCTTGCTGCCCCTGCCGCAAGCGGAATTGATAGCCTGGATCATCCGTCACCGTGGGGGGTTTGAAATCGAAGTCCCCCAGCCCTCGCGTGCTCGTGGCCGTATACTGGTCGGGCGTATAGCGGTACTGGCTGGCGTCCAGCGTGGGGCTATTATACGCCTGCCCTGGCGTGTAGGCGTACTGCCCGGCGTCAAAGCGGTAGGCGTTCGGGTCAATGGTGGCCCGCGCATCATAGCGATACAGTTGTGGGTCCAGCGTCCGATTCTGGGACTCGAAGCGGTAGGCGTTCGGGTCCAGCGTGTCTGGGGGCTTGTAGCGGTAGGCGTTGGTGTCTGGCGCCGAGGGCACGCCCCAGGTGAACCGTCCGGGGTCCTGCACCATGCCGGGCTGCTGCCAGGTGGGTTGCGCCAATTGGGCCTGGCGTCCCAGCTCGCCCACTGCGGCCTGCCCTTGCCAGAGAAACGGATCCTGCGCTGCCTGCCCCCGGTTCGCCTGGGCGCGGGTAAAGTCCAGGGATTGGGTAAATTGCGTTTCTTGCGCCCGCCGGGCCTTGGTAGCGGCTGCCGCGGTGCTTTGTCCGCCGAGAATCGACCCCGCGCCACCGACCACCGCTGCCGCTGCGCCTGCCGCAATCGCCACCATGGCTTAGCCCTCCAACACTTTGCAGTAGAGTTTGTCAGTGTGGCGATAGCCCAGCCGCTCCAGGAGCCGGCTCACGTCCAGCCCATCATGCAGTTTCGTGCCCATCTGCACCTTTTTGACGCCGAGGTGTCGAAAGTGACGCTCGGCCTCCCGAAACAATCGTACGCCCGCGAAGCCGCGCCGATACGCCGGGGCCAGGTAGAACAGATCGCCGATGGCATACAGCGTGCTCTTGTAGTGCAGATGCCCTACGAGAATCGCGGTGAGGTAGCCCACCAGCTCCGCGTCTGGGACCGTCCGCACGGTGAGAATGAAGAGAATCCCCGCGTCGGCATATGCCTGATACTTCGCCATGTCCGGGTCGAGGGGCACGGCGCCATGATCGAGCCCTACCTCTTTCCAATGAAGCAACCACAGGGGCTGCACATCGGGCCAGTAGGTTGCCCACGGCTCCACGGCGTAGGCCAATGCAGGGCGGGTGGCAATGGCCATGATTACACATCCTGTCCGGTGTGGATGTCCATAATGAGGTGGACCCGATCGCTCGGCCCCGCATTCCAGCACCGATGCGTCAGGGCGGCGTCGAACCACCAGGCTTCCCCCGGTCGCATACAGACAGTTTCTTCGTCGGCTTCGTCGGCGCCACAGGCAAAGCCGCACTGCTCGTTGGCTTCGAGGACAATATGAAAGCGGCTCCAATACGGCTCTGTATCATAATGCCCTGATCCTTTTGGTCCTATATCCGCATGCGGGTAAATCTGCGTCCCCGGTACGCCAAGGGTCAGCATCACCCGCCCCAGGCGGACGCCCTCCACCCGCGTCATGAGGGGAAAGAGCAGCGGGCGGACCTGCGGGAGTGCATGCCAGGCCGGGTGCCAGAAGCACTCACGCGGGTCCTCTGAACGTTCGGGAATCTGGCACCGTAAGATACAATCCAGCATCTCCCGGTGCGGCCCATTCGGCACCGTGGTGCGAAACGAGCGCCCCCACAGCCCAGGCTGTTGCCGGATGGCCAGCAAGAGGGGGAGAAAATCAAGGCCAGCGGCAAGCCGCAGGAAGTGGGTCATGGGTTCTCCTGGGGGGACATGGATACCGTGTTGCGCGATGCCCACTGCTGGTAATTCGCTTGGGCCTCGGCCAGCCATCGCGGATCAATGCCAGGCTGGGAAAATGGCAGGTTATCTCTCGCCGCTGGCTCGCTCGAATAGTGGCGTATCTGGGCCTGCCCTATGTCGCCTGGGAGGACCCTCCCGGCGATAGCCTCGCTCGCGCACTGGCCCATGGTTGCTTGGAGCGCGAAGAGGGTGGAGACTGGGACACGCTCTATCAGAAAGTCGAGGGTCTGACGTAGGCTCGCAGCGATGGCCTCTCCTAACTCATTCATAGGACTTGTAAACTCAGAATTGCTCATGGGTTCTCCAGGTCAAACACACGTTGTTCTAACGCCGCCAGTTGCGCCTCGACGGTCGTTTGTCGCCGAAAGAGCGCTTCCAGCCAGCGTATCCAGAGGGCCGTCAGCCGCCAGGCTGACGGCGCGGTAATGGGTGCTTCAAAGGGCGGCGGGGTGAGGATTTCGGCCATCCTACCGCCCCTCCACGTTCGCGCCATACAGCGCAATAAAGACCGGGTCTGTGCCCCCCACCCGGAAGGCCCGTTGCCGGTACGCTTGCCCGAGTCGGTGCCAGCGGACCCGCTCGGTCGTATGCCCAATGTGCCCCGCGCTGCACCAGTGTTCCATGCTCCAGCTCAGGCCCCCATCGTCACTCCACTGTAATCGTACTTGCGGGTCCTGCCCCGGCGTCTCGTTGCCGTCGAGCCCAACGCCGGTTTGCATGAGCAGCTCAAAGCACTGATACGTCACGCGCTTGCCCTCACTGCGCAGGTGCGGCGCGGTCCGTTCCCACAGGCGTTCTCGCGTGCCGTAGCGGTGCCAGGTCGGGTCCCAGATGTACAGGACCCCGGTGGCCCGGTCGCCCCACAAGTGCTCCCCAAAGGCCATGCAGTGCACGTTACTGAGATAGTTGGTGAGAATCCCCCCGCTGAGCAGGTGGGGGATTTCCGTCCACGCCTGCGTGCTCCGGTCATACAGCCACGTCTCGCCCCCCGAGGGAAAGTCCAGCCCATACCACACATGCCCGCCGTGCCGGGCCACAAAGCCCCGCGCGTCTGTTGTGGTCGCCATGCCCACCATGCGGGTCTCCAGGGCATGGGTGGAGATACGCACCGGCGTGTAGCCGTCCAGCATCCACACCGGCGCCTCGCCGTGCGCGCTGCCCCCAAGCCAGTAGACCGTGTCGTCAGCCGCCACCCAGCTATACGGCGCGAGGGTCCCTTGTACGATCTCCACCCCCGTCAGGCGCGCAAACGGGTCCAGGCTGGTCCCCGTCACCCGCCAGACTTCGGTGTTGTGCGTCCCGCCCAGATACAGCTCATGGTGATTACTGGTCAATGCCTGAATCGGGTCGGGCGAGGACTCGGCCTCGTAGAAGCTCAGCGCATCCCATGTCGTCGCGTCCAGCGGGTCGGAGAAGTAAAAGCGATTCGTGCCTGGGTCGTTACTCGCCAGATAGCCGTTGAGGAAGCCCACTTGCCCAAAGCCCAGCCCCGGTGGGGTGACGACGGCCAACGCCGGGGTCACGAGGTTAAACGCGAAGCCCTGGCCGTTGGACGTGAAGAAGAGATGAAAGCCGTTATCCTCCATACTCACCGGCCCGGTAGCCGTGGGGATGGTGCCCCGGCTGAGAAAGGTCCAGCCGGCAAAGAGTTCAAACAGCGTGGTACTGGTCACCGCAAACGTCCGCCCGCTGCCCGTGGTGTACAGCCCACGGATGGGGCCACTCGGGAGGGTCGCCACGACGCGTAGGCCCGGCATACTGTACAGCGCCATGCGTCCGCGCTCGTTGGGGATTTCTTCGAGGTATAAATTTTTAGTACTATCCACGCTGATAAAAGGCGACCGACTTTGCCCACTTGGCGCGCAGAAGTTGGGGAGTGCTGGCATTATGCCCTCCACGCACGGCCCGTGGCCCGATACCGCCCTATTGCCCGCAACGCCTCGGGGAGCCGTGCTTCCGGCACGACGGCATTGGCCCGCTTGATATTGCCCTTCGCTTCTGCCAGGATCGCCAGGAGGGTCCCAGAGGGCTCTTGCCCATACTCGCCCGCCACTTCGCAGGCCAGTCCTGCCCGCAAGAAGCGCTCGTAGCCTGGCGGCAACAGCACCTCCGTATCCAGGTCCACAAAGCGGGGGAGCACGCGCCAGGGATACACAATCAGGTCCCAGCCGGTCGACGGCACCGGCCACACAACCAGCTCGCCAAGAGGAAAGCTCGGCGCGTAATAGACGACGGACGGCTGCCCTGGCAGCGTCTTTGAGCGGAGCAGCCCATACGCCTGCTGGTCAATCACCTCCACCTCGTACTCATACCCGCCCATGAGCTGCCGGAGCTGCGCCTGCTTGGCGAGCTGGAGCGGACGCTCGCTGGCTATCACCCCGCCTGTCCCCCATGTATAACTCACGACGCCAGACGCCAGGGGCAGAACCGTCGCGGGGGTGTGGTAGATCGTCAACCGTTCGAGGCTGTACGAGTCCACCAGGGCGTTGAGAATTTCGAGCGCATCGGTCGCCATCACGGCTTTAATGGGCTCCTCCGCCGCTACCACCTCCAGGGCGCGCAAGGCGCCGGTGACGATGATCCGTCCGGTGGTCACAGGCGCTCCTTGTCCCACAGCGGCGGGTCAACCACCACGCCGCCAGGGTCCGTGAGGCTCAAGGCTTTCATCGCCCACATGGCGCACTCCTCCATGGCCGTAAACGCCAGCGACTTCTCTCGGCACTCCGGGACCACGCCATCCACATAGATGGCAAGCGCACACATCCGTTCGCGGATGGCGGTCATGATGGCCTGCACATCAGGCGAGGGGCGATGCGCCACGAAGGCGGCAATCCGAGCCTCAAGCTTGTCGGACATGCGCGCTCCTTAGTGATGGGCACTATACACAATGACGCCGGACACCACGCCGGCAGCCAGGATATTCGCGCCCGCCGTGGTGCAGGTCAGCACCGCAGGGCCTTTGAAGGTGCGCGGCAGTGGGGCTGCCGGGAACGCCGAGAACAGTACCGGCGTGCCTGCCGCGATGGTGAGGGCCGTCCCGAGCCCAGCAGGCGACGCCGCCACGGTCAGACCGGTCTCCATGTCCTCGTAGGCCTCCCAGCCGAGCGTCACCGTGAGGGAGGTAGTCGCGGGCAGGCACCGAATATACGAGTCATTGGGCAACAGCACCGCATGCTGGGGGATGAGCCCCAGGCGAAAGGTGGAGCCAATGTCTGCCTGCGCCGCGGTGGGATTCGAGAAGATCAACGTATGCTTCGTTCCCTCCCTCCGGGGCGTGTCGGTGACATACGAGCTGGGAATCAGGATGTCGCTATTGACGGTGAGAATGGCCATGGGCTACCTCCCCTGCCGACGCGGAAACTCACGCGGGTGCTCGCTGCCGATGGTCTGGTCGCCCTCGGGAGCTGCCGCAGCCTCCCCCATCGCCAGCTCCTCTTCGGTATACGGATGCTCGCGCCAGCCCTCGCCCAATGCGGCGTCGGCCTCGGCGGTCTCGACGCGCACCGTGCCCTTGGTGATGTGAAACCGGTAGGCGGGGTAGCCACTGCTGCCCGCCTCATGTGTGGTGTCCATACGTGCTCCTTGCGTGACGCTACTCCGCGTCAGGATGGTGTTCGTGTGCATCTTAACTAATCCCTGGCACGCTCCAAATCCGACAGGCCAACGACGGATGCTGCGCGAGCATGCCGTAGAGAATATCCGCTCGGCTCGGGTGCATGTCCGTTTCGATGTTCGAATCCTTCCACACGCGAATGCTCATCCCGTTCTCGGGATCGCTCGCCCGCGAGAAGCGCCCACTTTCCGGCGCCACCAGCGGCACCAGGGCAACCGTAAACGCTTCCTTATGGCAGGCAATGTTTTGGTGATAGGTCGTATTCGCGGCCCCGGTGAACAGGAGCGGGGCACTGGCTGCCGGCGCACTGGTCACGGTGGCGCGGGGGTCAGGAGGGATAATGATCGGCGGGTAAATGGGGATGGTCGCCAGCCCTGAGCCATCGCTGACCACGGGCGCCGTGACGACAAAATCCCGCAAGCGCCCGGTACTCGCCAGGGTCTGCGGATTCGCGGCCATCACGCCGGTAAATTGGAGCACATCGCCCTCGTTCAGGACCGCACTGGACGCTGTCCAGCCCGAGGTGAGGATGCTACTCCCGGTCTGCCCGACCACGGTCACAATCGCCGTGGCACCGCCAGCCCGCGCCCCCGTGGTATGCACGGCGACGTTCTGGTCAATCTGCCACGAGAAGCCCGCCATGGTGCGCATCTTGCCGCGTTCGTACTGAAAGCGGAGTTCATCGCTGCTCTGAAACAGCCCCAGGTTGGCGTTGACCACCGCGGCGTTTTCCATGGGCTCTACGGTGATCGTAAAGTCATCGTCCATGGGGGCGCCAGACTGGAGCAACACGGCGAGTGCCATGTTGTATTGATAGAACTTCGTCGCCGGCGTCGTGGGCGATACCACACTATTGGCCACGTCTTTGTAGAGCAACAGCGCGTCTTTATCTACCTCGTTCGCCAAGCGCACCGCAGAAGGCCGGCCGACGCGCTTAGTCCAGTCATCCATCTGGAGGGTGTTCTCGATACTCGAAAACTCCACGTCGACGTGGCGCTGCTTGTCGATGCGCAGGGTCACGTACTCTTCATCGTAGTTCTGGGCCACGAAGCCAGGGCCGGCCTGTACGATGTATTTCGGCGTGACCCGGATGCGCAGCTCGGCGTTAATCTTCGCGCCACTCACCGCAAACTTCGGCTCCCATTCCCGCGAGAAGCCCTTGACGTGCGCGCAGTTGTTCTTCAGGAGCATGAGCAGCTCCCTCGTGACCATGCCAATGGTTTGAAACGTATTCGCCATCTGTCAGTCCTTCTATCCTGGGCGCTTGTAGAGGGCACTGGTCTTGCGCCGGTACGCTTCGTACTCGACTTGGGACATGTCCTCGCGAAACGTCTCAGGGTTTAGTGTGCGCCCACTGCCGGACACCGGCGTAGGCGGGTCAGGTTTCGGCTCACTGGCCGCTGCGGCGCGTGCCGGTGCGGGGGTGCCATGTGCGCTCTCGGCGCGCAGCAGGCCGAGTTCCATCCCGATCTGGTGCGGCGGCACCTGGTTCAAGCGGCCAATAGCGTCAGGATGCGCGTGCAGGTATAGCACCAAGTCCGGGCCATGCGCGCCCGCCATCTTCAAAGCCCAATCCAGGTGGGGGGCCGCCTGCCGTAACACGGTCTGGCAGCGGTCGTAGTAGTCGGGCACTTGCGCCAGGAGCGCCGCTTCGCGGGTCTGAATTGCCGCGAGGGCCTCGGCCTGGCGTTGGGCCATCTGCTGCTCGTGGGCCTGCTGGGCCTGGGCCTGCTGGGCCGCGGCAAGTTTCTGCTCGACGCGGTAGTCCACCAGGGCCGCCAGGTAGTCGGCATGCCGCTCGAAGGTCTCTTCCTGCGGTTCCTGCGGCGCCTGGGCAGCGGGCGCTGGGGGTGTCGCCGGAGCGGCCCCTTCCGCTTTCGCCCGCCAGTACGTCGCCTCGCGAGCGGCTTCATGCCGTTGCGCGGTGAGGCGGTCAATCCGGGCCTGCACGCTAGCCGGCACCGGGGGGGCGTCGTCAACAGGCGCGGGGGGCGGCGTGTCCTCCTGGGGTGGTTCGGGTGCCTCGACGGGCGCGGGCGCACTCGGCGCATCGGGCTCGGGGGGCGCGGTCACGGGCGGGGGACTCTCATCCACCACAATGCCTGCGTACGGATCATCAGCCATGGATACTCTCCTTCGCATGCGGTTTCCGCCCCGCATGAGGGCAGGCAGGCACAACACCCGGTGCCTGAACGGGATACGCAAGGGGCATCGGCGTTGGCGGGCACAAAAAAAGCCAGAGACCGCCTCGCGAGGTCTCTGGCTTCAGAGGTGCGCTTTGACACGGTGATCAGCCGTGCGCAAACGCCGATATGTCGTTGTGTCGTCAGGGCAAGGGACTAGGTATCACCTCCCGTGCCATTCTGTGTTGGTCGTTGCATCGCCTCTATGCGGTCGGTGTCCGCCTCGAACTGGTCAATCCCCAGCTCGCGCTGGGTCGCCATCCACTCATGCTGCTGCTTCTCGCGCTCCAGGTCCAGCTTGGCACGCTGTAACGCCAGCTCGCCCTGCTTGTTCATGAGCTGGAGCGCCTGTTGCTGAATCGTCTCGCTTTGCTGCTGCACGGCCTGCTGCATCTGCGCAAGCTGGCTGGCCTGTTGCTTGAGCTGCTCGGCCATCTGCGGCACCTGCTGCAACTGTTGCATCTGTTCGGCCACCGCACGGCTCTTCGCGGCGCCGGGCTCGCCTTCGAGCAACTGCGGAGGCATGGTCTTGCGGATGCGCTCGGCAGCGTGCTGCGCCAGGTCAAAGTCGAGCGATTGCACGTAGTCGTCGCCGATCACCTGCACCAGCTCGGGAATGGCGGTCAGGAGCTGCCCGAGCCGCTCGGCACCTTCCTGGCGCTTCGTGGCGTAAGTCTTGCCACCGTCCACGCGCACGTCGTATTTGCCCACCGTGACATCGTACAGCACGCTTTTGCCGTCATCATCCGTGTAGCGCTCGTTGATCGTCACCTGCCGCGGCTCATCATTGTCGCCCACAATACGGATGCTCTGCGCTTCATCGTAGTAGTAGGGGATGGCATCCACCAGGATGCGCCCCAGGTGCCGGAGCATCCAGCGCTCGTGGTCCTGGAAGTGGAACGTGGCGGTATTCGAGCCCTGCTGGCGGCGCCGAATGGCCTCCCCGCTGATGGCCGGGTCCTGGTCCTGCACCTGTTCATGGTAGCCGCTAATCGCATTGAGCTGGTCAGTGGACATCGCCAGCCCCTGGGCCATGGCCTGGACCGCAGGCTCCACGGCGCTGCGTTGGGGTGGGGGGAGCGTCCCTCCCCCCTTGGCGGCCACATCATTATAGATGAGCCGCGCCCAATTCCGCTTATTCGCCGTGTCCCAATAGTCCTCATACCCTTCAAACTGCGCCGCTGTCCCCACAAACGCATTGCGCGGGGCGAGGGCTTGGGCTTCGGTGTAGGCCGTATACCAGTAGTTGCCCATCTGCGCCGGGTCTTTCAGCCGGCGGACCATGCCCTTGTAGTCCCGCTGCCCGTTCAGGTTATCCAGCTCGCCGATCTCTTGCGCAATCGGGATGTACTGCCCGAGCCAGCGCGATTGCTCTAACACCTCATGGCCGTTGATCTTGGCCCACCACACCTGGGGGACTTTGGTCTCGCGGGTCCGCACGATGGTCGCCCCCTCGGGGACCATGCGCACGGGCATGACGTCCTTATTCTCCAGCAACGCCAGCGTCATCGGGTGCCACTCCCGCCAGAAATACTCGGCCACCTGGACTTCGCTCTCGGTGAACCAGTCATCGCCCTCGGCACTCCAGGTGCCCGCCTCCATGGGCAAGCGCCCGTAGGTCTGCGTGTAGTCGTCTTTCGCCAGCCGGGTCACGACAAACGCCCAATTCACGTCACTGGCGTCAGGCATCGTGTGCGCCGGGTCCAGGTAGACGCTAAAGGTATTTTCGATGGGCAGGATACGCAGCTCTTGCTGAAAACTGAACGGGTCGGCATACACCGGCAGCACCCGCACAAAGCCCCGCCCGGCCCGGATGGCATGGTTGCGCGCACACGTATAGGCGATATCCGCACGGCTCTGTTGTTCGATGTCCCGGATATGCCCACGAATAATCTTGGCGGTCTCGGGGTCAGCCAGATCGTCGACCGGGCTCACGACGATGCCCAGATGCGCCTGGCGGCCCTCGTTATCGACCTGGCGCAGATGGGTCCCCATGCGGTCGATCACCAGGCAGGGGCGGTCGTCGGCGTCCCGGTCGCGCAGAATGCTCTCGGGCCACTGTTCGCCCGCCGCGAAGCGTTGGTCGGCCATCGCCTTCGTGCGCCAGTCCCGCTCTGCCGCCACGGCCTGGTCCCAATGCGTACGCGCCATGCGCAGGAGGACCGCCTGGTCCTGAGAGGGAAACTCCAGGGGCGTGGTACTCGCCGCATCGGGCAGGACCGTGTAGGTGGTTTCAGGCATGGGAAAACTCCGCAAGATGCTCTGCCAGTCCCTCAAGGGCAAAAATGGCCTCTTCGTAGGACTCAGATAGAGTCGTGGACAGATGCAGGGCGTGCCGCGCCCGCAACACGGACAGCGCGCTAGAAACCCAGAGTTGCTCCCCCATGAGCTGCGTATCGGGAAATGCCAGCGTCGCCTCGTTGTCTTCCATGCGTCTCCTTAGCGTAGCCAGCCTTGCCCCACAGGTACGTTGCCGCGTGCGGAGGACCTGACCGCAGGGCGCGGCATGCTCTTAGGCGCGACAGGCACCGCAAACGTCAGCGCCAGGGCGTCGCCAATGTCCGGGCTCGACAGCCCCCGCTTCTTCATGTGTTCTTTGCGCTCCAGTTGCAGGCGGTTCTGCGCATCGTAGCCGTACTCTGGGCCGAGGAGGTCGGCGCGCAGGGCCTTCCAGGTCGGTGCCTGCGCGTTGAGGGTCGCCCGGCTCGTGAGCCATTGGCGCAGCCCATCCCACGACTCGGCGCGAATGTTTTCATAGTGCAGTGGATCGAGAGCCTTCCCGCCGTTCAGTACCTCCTCCACTCGGTAGCCACGTGCCCGGCAGACATCCACCACGCCGGCGCCCACGCCCACGCCGTCAACGCAGAGCGTCGGCTGGGCACTACGGTAGCGGTCGGCCACTTCGCAGACAAAGCCACTGAGGCGCACCGTATCGATCTCGCGGTACACCTGCACGTCGAGCAGGCTCCCACCACACCGCACGAGGATCACGCTGCGATCATCACCGAACCGCGCCACGTCCACGCCAATGATGGTGGGCGCCAGCGGGTCCTCCACCGGCGCACGTGTCGTGGCGGCGTCCAGCAGCCCCTCGTCGATGAACTGCCCCACGGCCTGCCTGGGAAACTCGCCCTTGACGCGGACGCGCACAAAATCGCTATCCTCGCCATAGTCGGCAATCCACTGCGCAATCTGCGCCTGGTCGGCCATCTTGGCCGTGCGGCTGTCCACTTGCGTGGTACTCCAGCGATGCGCAAAGCGCCCACCGGGGAAGCATTCTTTGAAGCGGCCACTGTTACGGGTGGGGTTGGCGAAGGCAAACCAGAATGAGGAGGGCGTCGTCATGGCGCCCTCGACGTTCTCCCAGATAATGTCATCAATGGCCGACGCCTCATCCATGATCACGAGCACATGCTTCTCGTGGGTCCCCGCAAACGCTTCTGGGCGGTCCGCGCGCCAGGGGACTGCCGCCACAAACCACGTGGCCGGGTGCTGCCGGTGGTAACACTTCGTCGCCGTCCAGGCAAATGTCTCGGCGTAGATACTGAGCTGGAGCCACTTCGCCAGCTCACGCCAGGTCTTGGTGTTGAGCTGGGTGCCGGTGTTCGCGGTGACCACGGCTTGGGGGTGGGGACGGGTGGCGAGAAACCAGAGGATGATCCAGGACGTGAGGGCACTCTTGCCCACGCCATGCCCGGATCCAACGGCCTTGCGAAACGCCTCTGAGGACGCCTGGACGTGCGCCCCCATCTCTTCGAGCGCGTCACACTGCCAGGTATCAGGCCCATCTTCGTGGGCCAGCAACGTGCCCGGCTCGCCCCAGGGAAACGCCGCCATCACGAACTTCAGCGGATCATCGACACAGGATGCCGCAAACTCAATCAGGTCCGCTTCAGGCAGGCAGAGCATGGCCATTGCGGCGGTCCTCCAGCGCGGTGTGCGCCCGGCTGAGGCGATCACTCCAGGTCAGGGTCACTTCGCCGCTATGGACCTGATCCACGCGGACATTTTCGCGGTATTTCTCGGGCCGCACGCCCTTGAGGAGGAAGATCAGGAGGATATCACTGGCATGCTGCGGCCTGGTCGCCCGACGGATGGCTTCTTGCTCCAGCACATCCCCCACCATCTGCTGCGCCTCTGCGAAGGCGTCGACATAGGCAGGGTCGGTTTTCAGCCAGTAATAGTGTGAGGTAAAATCGACCTTGGCGCTCCGGCACGACTTGATGAGCTGCCCAGACTTGACATAGGCAGCAAGCACTGCGCGCTTTTTCGGGCTGGAAATCGTTGGGAAGGCGACAGGCTCACTCGGCACAGCCATTGGCACGACCTTACGCATGGGTGGTGTACAGGCTACACGAAGGATAGTGTACAGCATACACGGCAGGAGTGTCAAGCAAAGGCTACAGCCCATGCTCACCTGCCGCATTCATCGCGCGGCAGGTGAGCATCCCTAGCGCAAATCCCCACTCGCATGGGCCATCGTAGTAGGCGAGGAGAACCATCAGAGCGCAAAGGAAGACCGGAGCAAGCCTCAGTGCGTAGAGCTTTCCCTTGAAAAGCATATCCCCTCCTTCTCATCGTCGAGTATCCCGAGCAGATAATCCGTGCCCCCAATTGCATAGATAAGCCCACCAGTCTTTGTCATCGTATCTCTCTTGCGCACCAACAATACAAAATGTATACTGCATATAGTATATCCTTTTTGGAGAGGAACGCAAGGTATGACCAAGGAAGAATTACGGGCATTACGTGATGAGCACGGCTTGACACAGCGGGTGATGGGGGAGCTTCTGGGCTATGGCGCCAACTATATCTCTCGGCTCGAACGGGGGGATGAGGAGATCACCCCACGGTTCGAGAAATTGGTACGCGCCATGCTGAGGACAAAGAAAGTGAAAAAATCTTTCCAGAGTACTTGACATATCCATTATGGATATTGTATGATCTCTCTATCGATGCAGCAACAACGCAGACGCCACCAAGGAGCAGACCATGAGCTGGATTCTCGTTGACGAGGTAGTCTACAGGATCGACACCCTCGAAGATATCGCCGAGGCACAGGCGGCGATGCGGGAAGCCGGGCTGAGCGAGGCAGATGTATGGGTAGGCGATGCCGACTCTCTCGCCGAAACAGATACCTACAAAAATGGGCAAAAACTGTTTGCCTGAGCTAGCCCCACGCAAGGAGCAAGCCGGGGTGACGAACCGGCAAGTCGGCACCCCGGCCCCACAGACCTATCCCCCTCATCTCAAGGAGACAAGGCAATGAGTAGTGTACATGGTTCCAGCATGCAGTGCAACCGCAAGCGCCCCAGCAGTAAGGTCGTCATCGTGAAAGAGCCCGGCACCTTGCCGGAAGCGGCCTGTAGCGTCAACGTCATGTTCGACCTCCCCGGCTACGGCAAGGCGCAAGCCACCGGGCGCGGCGGATGCCCTGACGAAGCGGCACGCAACCTGGTCAGCACCATCGCGGCCACGCGAGCGGCCCTGGCGCCCGTACCCGCAGCGGTTGCGGTGGTCGTCGAGCCACCGACGCTGTCGAACACGCAGCGCATCGCCCACATGCTGGCGTGTGGCCTGGGCAAGGCCATGGCGCGGCAGGATGTGGCGCTAGTCGAGCGGCTGAGCAAGGCAGCGGCGCTGGTGCTCGGCGGGGCCGTGCAGCCTGGGGAACGGGAGGGGCTCCTGGCAGTACGCAGCCAGACGGAGCCGGAGACGTGGTATTCCGTCGAGGCAGGCCAATGCACGTGCAAGGACTGGTCGATGCACACGAAGGCTGGCGCAAAGTTCTGCTGCAAGCACGTGCTGGCATCGGCAATGTATACGCGGCTGGCGGAGCCGCAGTAACCACCACACACCGGGGCGTCGAGAGGCGCCCCATGGAGAAGCCCCTATGGCCACATGTTTTAGTTGGCACCGCACGCGAGGCAACAATACGAAAGCCCACCACGTGGACGTCCAGGCCGGGTACGCGCAGGGGGCCGGACGCTTCGAGACCTACGGCTTTGTGCTGCTCACACGGGAGGACGGCGCCAAGCTCACCCTGCGTATTCCGCCCGATGAGTTTGCGCGCCTCGCCGCACAGATGGCCAGCTTGCAACTAGCCGCAGAGAAGCAGGCAGAAGAGACCGCCTAACCTCACCGGGGCGTCACCCGACGCCCCACGAAAGGAACGTAACCATGATCCCCGTAGATGCCATTCTCGTCCTTTCCCTTCTCCTCTATCTCTGCCCTGCCCTCGTCGCATCCTGGCGCAGACACCATCAGTCCGCTGCCATTTGGGTACTCACGCTCTTGCTTGGGTGGACTGTACTCGGATGGGTCGGAAGCCTGGCGTGGGCCGTCAGCCCGGTGGAAGGCTAGCTCGCCACATATAGGAGGCGCAACGATGACAGACACCTGCAACTGCCCCCATGATTATCACAGCTACGTAACGCACCCAGACGGTACCGTGACCGTCGAGCCCCACAACGACTGGTGCCCGGCATCATCCCGCTACATCCCGCGCTTCCACTGGCACGATAGGGCGTGCTACACGCCGTACACTCTCGACACCTGGCGAGACTCCCGCCTGATCTGCGGGAAGGTCGCCGGGGTCTCGCTTGCTCCATAGGCCCTCGATTCCTCACGCGAGAAACCGTCAACTAGCGCGGCTTCTCGCGCCCCCTACGCGAGAAACTGCTGTGCCATCCGCGTGAGTACCCCGCGTGTATGCCCCTGCGTAAAGTGGGCGTACCGCTTCACCATCTGCATGGTGCGATGCCCCAGGATGTCGGCTAGCTCCACCAGGTTCGCACCAGACATGAGCAGGTAGCTCGCTGCCGTGTGCCGAAGGTCATGGAACCTGAATTGCCGCAACCCCGCCTCCCGCCGCGCCTTATCCCAGGCATAGTCTATCCGTGTCGGCATGCCACTCACCGGGCCGGGGAACAGCCAGGCATCCGGTGGCATGATCTGGATATAGGGCTTACTCACATACACGAGGGCTTCCCCAATGAGCGGCACCGCCCGAATCACGCCCCCCTTGGTCTTCACAAAGTACACCACATTCTGCGTCAGGTTGATGTCCCGTCGTCGCAAGTGGAGCAGCTCATCCTTGCGTGCCCCGGTATGCAGCGCGAGCAGCACCACGGGATAGAGGCGCGGGTCCTCGCTGTGGCGGCAGGCGCGCAAGAGGCGCTGGCGTTCCTCGGCGCTGAGGAACCGCGTGTACGACGCCGGGTCGGGCAGCTTGCGCACCTTGCGCATGGGCTGCTCATCCAGGAAGCCCAGCTCGCTCACGGCGACGGTCAGTGCGGCACTGAGCGCATCCATGTACACGCGCACCGTGCCCGGCTTCAGGGTCAGCGCCAGCTCATCCCGCCAGGCCCGCAACCAGGCCGGGGTGATCGCCGTCAGGGGCAGGGCGCCAAAGGCCCGGCGGTAGTGGCCGTAGAGCAGGCGCTGCTTGTACGCGGTGCTCGGCGCCTTGAGGTGGAGATACTCCTGCTCATACAAGACCAGCAAGTCTGCCACCGTGGGAGATGGGGAGAGCGACATGCGAGGCTCCTTTCAGTGGAGAGGGGACAATACAGGAGAGAGAGACAGCCAAAAATAGGCGCACGGCTCCTTCCAGTAAGGGAGCAAAGTGGCGATGAGGGCAATTGGCTATAACCTGTTGAGGTATCATACGTTACACGAAATGCCATTTCGGCACAAGTATGAGATCTTTCTGGTACGAAGAGTCGAAAAAAGAGGGCGAAATGGACTTGTGCCCCTTCTGGGGGTGAGGATTCGCGCTGTGGAAGAGGGCTTGGAGGTGGGCAATCTCTTCAGCGAGCACGGTAAGCCGTGTGAGGACTTCCTTGAAGCGCGGCGTATCGGAGGGGATGGCAGGAGCGCATGGCTCGAATAACGCGGCCATCGGCACGGCAAGGGCCTGTGTAATGCGCGCAAGGGTCTCGACCGGGGTATTAATTTCTCCTTTTTCCACTAAGAAAATCTGTTGGGGGGAAAAGCCAGTTTTGTCTGCGATGTCTCGTAGTGTCCATCCTTGCGCTTTCCGGATCTCCGCAAGTTTTGCTCCACATGCCGCTGCGCTTGTATAGCGCTCTTTCCGTGCAACCCCAGCCATCAAGGCTCTCCTCTCTCTAGGTTATCAAGTAAGAATATAATAGCCAATTTCTCGCTAATGTCAATCCTTGCTTAAAATTTTAATTGACAATGTAGAAAAGGTGACGTAATATATCAAGCAGTGGTTAACAACTAGAGGAGTGAGGTGCCATGCCAGACCACGCGACTCGGCTCTACATTGGTGAACGTATCAAGACGCTCCGTAAAGCACAGCAGCTCACCCTGCAAGGGCTCGCTGATAAATTGGCCCTGACCCCACAAGTCATCTGGCTCTACGAGAAAGGGAGGATCGATTTGCCCAGCACCCGGCTCCTGCAAGTGGCCCAGGCGCTCAATGTCCAGCCTGGGGAGCTGTACCCTGCGTTGTCGTTAGTCCCAGAGGAGGTACCGACGCATGTCTAATACCCCATCTATGAATATGCAAAGAACGGTGAAGCTTGTCACCGAGCAACATCCATTCTCTCTAGGCTCACTTGATCTAGAATGCGCCGTTGGGCAACTTGAAGATGGTACGTATGTCGATATCCTGACCGGGCGAAAAGTTGAGGCAGTATTTGGGACAACACATAGCAGGGGAAAAAACATAGTTCAAGAAGTAACCTGCGAACACAGGGACAAACTGATCTATGTACCAGGCTTTCTCGCTGCCCAAAACCTCCAACCATTCATCCTGCCTCATATGAAACAAAACTTCATGCCCTATACCTATAAGATCAAGGGCATGACAGCTTACGGCTATGATGTCGATATTCTGCGAGACATCTGTGTGATTTACAGCCGTGCATCCAGGGCTGGTGTCCTCCTAGAGAGTCAATCACGCATTGCCAATCAAGCCATTGACCTTCTCGAATCCTTAGCAGGCGTCGGGCTGCATGCAAGGGTGCAAGAGACAGTTGGCTGGCATCGTGGCAACCTCAAAAGTCTGCACGAGCGCTATCTCCTCGAAATTCCTTCCAAGTGGGCACCACGCTTTGAGCAAGAGTATTGGGAAGGCGCCTTTAAGCTGCACGGCACACGGTTTGATCCATCCCATCACCATCCAGCCTGGGTCAAAGGGTTTGTCTTTCGCTCGGTATATGCCTTTGTCCCTGACGCCATCCATAGGGAAGTCTCAGAACGCAACCCGGTCATTGATGACGAATGGCGGCGTAAAGATCATCAACACCAATGGTACAGCGAGGAAGGCAAAACCAAACTAATTGATAACCAGATTGTGCGCGTCATTTGTGCTGGGCGCCAAGTCCAGTGGAAAGAACATCGACGCAAAGAGTTTTGGGACAAGCTCGCACAAATGTGTCAAGACGAACAGGTCATTACTGCGGCCTGGGACGAAGGGCTGAAAGGTATTGCTGACTACGGGACTGATGATCTTCCACTTTTCACTAGCGGCATATAAATCATCTAAGAAAGGACACCCCCATGCATGACACCGACTTTCCCGAATTCGGCACCCCCCGGACCAGCCCCATGAGCGAGCTGGCCATCCTGCGCGAAGCGCTGCGCCTGCTGGTGAAGGTGGAGCAGCTCAGTAGCGAAGACGAAACGCTCATTGCCGACCAGGTGCGCAACGTCCTGTCGACCGGCACGCGCCAGCCAGCGGAGTGGCCTGCTGAGGAACCTCCGCCCGGCGATTCCCGGTTCATCCCCCTGCGCGACGAATCCCACGCAGCCTGCCCCACATGCGGACTGACGGCTGAGGTGCCCGACGAGACGCCTTACACCCTCGACGACGAAATACTCCAGGGACACAGCGCCCCCTGCGACTACGCCGAGCGCTACGCCCCCTATGCCACCCCCGCCCCCGAGGGCTTCACCGTGCCGGAACGCATTGCCGCGCTCGGCTGGCACGGGGCACCCGCGGGCGTCTTCGAGACGCACGTCGGGCGCATCACCAAGCTGGTACGGGAAGCCTGGGGAACGCGGTACTGTGGGGAGCCTATTCACAGGGGGGAGGAAGACTGGTACATGCAGATGCACGAGGGATGGGTGGATAACATCATCAATGCCTACCTCGCTATCCAGTGCGGCATGCAACTGGCGAGGAAGCCTGCCCATATCCCCGAGGGCATGTAGCCATGCGCCAGCGTCACCCCCGTCAGCACCTCCCCCTGCCTCGCGTCTCGCGCGAGGCGTACTTTGCCTCTCTGGGGCATCCACGCCAGCCGGGGCGATGGACAGCCCAGACCATGCTGATTGCCCTGGGCCTCTACGTGCGCGAGGAGCACCGGCTGCCGCCACAGCGGCACCTCCACAATAGCGAGTATTTGCCGTCCTATGACACCGCTGTCAGTGTCTTCGGCAGCGTCGGTGCCTACTACGCCGCGCTGCCGCGTGCCTGGCGGGCGCCGGATCGCCCCGCGCAGCGGGCGCAATACCCGCCACGGCAGGGGCGCGTCAAGCCAACACGCGCCGGGAAGCTCGAATGCCGGCGCTGCGATGCGCTCTTCGCCAGCGTCGATACCGTACTGAACCGCATCTGCCCGCTGTGCACACTGAAGAATGCGGAAGAGGATGGTCTGTGGTTGACGGGCGAGGCAGTGGTCGTGGGGGGCGATTTTGAGGAGGAAGTAGCATATGATTGAACTTACGCATCGGTGGACGAAATCTATTCTATTCAAGATCAAAGCAGGATCAGTACGGCTCGCTATCGAAACGGCACTGAAAAGCGGTGCCGACCTGCGCAGTGCCGACCTGCACGGTGCCAACCTGCGCGGTG
>Ga0137323_1000167_pt1 | contig 18624 bp, 11 predicted proteins | sample EasRivERMZT423_2_FD_102285 | JGI IMG/M metagenome (GOLD analysis project Ga0137323, IMG submission 102285) | Soil microbial communities from meander-bound floodplain in the East River, Colorado, USA - East River MetaG ERMZT423_2 | ecosystem: Environmental > Terrestrial > Soil > Floodplain ... | reverse complement strand
GCTGGCCCGCCAGGAAACCTTGCCCAAAGGGATCACCGACACCGCCTGGGCTGCGCAAAGCCGTTTACACCAGCGTTTCAATTATTTGCTGGGGCGCGGCCGCAAGAAGCCCCAGGTAGCCGCCGCCGCCATCGCGCGCGAACTCTCCGGCTTCGTGTGGCACATCGGGCGATTGGTTGCACCGCACGCAAAGAAAAACTGAGGAGAAAAGAAAAAGAGCTTTTAGAAAAAAGAAAACAAGAGCTTAAGAAACATGACAACGCCCGCGAGACTTTTCTGAAGCAGAGGCAGGGACCCGGTCAGGCGTCGCCCTTGCAGGTCGTTTAAGGCGGTAACCAATCCGAGCCTTGTGCCCGGACTAAGACAAAACGCCGCGTCGGACCGTGACCTGTTGATAACTTCCTTTGGTGTGCGAACACCAACGGAGTGGACTCACGCATCTCAGCATTGATAACCGCAGTAAAGCGTTCCTGCTTCTGACTCAGAAAAGCCGCGGTGTCGCAAACCGGAAAGAAATGAAAATCTTCGGAGAGCAGAGGAATTGCTTGCTTGACATATTCAAGCCATATCAACGACCCCAAGCTCGTCTTTCGTTCCTCAACCGTGGTGCGTGTGCATCAACTGGTTGCAGTTGGTTCTGCCTGGTTTTGGCAGCAAATTTGCCAATAGCAAGGCTACTCCGGCAGAATTCCGTCTAGCTCGGGCATAACTCGCCCATTATCGCTATCACGTTCGTCCGTCTCCGATTTTCTCGTCTGGTTGGCAACCTGCTCTTTTCATGCGGACATGCGAAAGGATCGCTTACGGCGAGGCAGGTTGTGTGCGGTGGATGGGCAGCCTGACCTTAAAGCGGGTTTCGCCGGGGCGCGATTCAAATTCAATCTCGCCGCCATGACGGTCGCCGACAATGCGATTGCTGATCACCAGGCCAAGGCCAGTGCCGGTGCCGACAGATTTCGTGGTGAAAAAAGGCTCGAACATGCGCGTCTGGACTTCTGGAGGAATGCCCGGACCGTTGTCCACGATTTCGACGACGAGCTGATCGTCTTCCCGCGAAGTGCCGATACAGATTTTGCCGGAGCCCTTTACGGCTGCGATCGCGTTATCAATGAGATTAGTCCACACCTGATTGAGTTCGCTGCCATAAGCCACAATGCGCGGCACTGAACGATCGAATGCCCGAACGAGTTCCACGTTTTTCAATTTGTGGCCCAGTATGGTCAAGGTGCTCTCGATGCCTTCGTGGATGTCCACCTCCTGCATCGGGGACTGATCCATGTAAGAATACGATTTGACGGCCTTGACCAATTCCGCAATGCGTCTCGTGCTTTGCTCCACCTCGTTGACCAGCGATTTTAGATTCAATCGTGCTTCGAGCCAACCGACAGCATCGGCATGGCTTGTGGGTGGAATTTTGTCTGCCAATCGATCCAGCCACGATAAGTCCAATCCCGCATTTACAAAAGTAGGCGCCAGGTCCCAGGCGGCAGCGACGCCATGGGTGTTTAGCCAATGGGCGATTGTTTCCGCGCTGTCGCTCCGTGCGAGGTGGTCCAGTTCGGGAGGTTTTCGTTCAGAAGCTTCCTGCGCAGCCGTCAGCAGATACTGCCAATGCTCGGGTTCGAGAGTTTTGCTCAGATGGCAGAGAAAAGATTGCACATTGTCTGTGGTCTGTTGCAGGTGCGCAGCCGCCCGGCGCGCTGCGGCCGCCGGATTGTTCAGTTCGTGGGCCAAACCCGCCGCCATGGTGCCGAGGGAAACGAGCTTTTCCCGCTGCTGCGAGTAACCCTCCAGGTTCCGCATGCGGTTCGCAGAAGAGCGAAATACCTCGCGTGCAACTGTTTGGCAGGTGATAAGCATCCGCCAGAAACTCTCTTCATTAAGCCGGAACAATCGAGCCGCTTTGGACACGCGGCACGTCGCGACCCACGGGATGTCCAACAGCAGCATGGTTTCGCCCAGGTAGCCGCCGGCTTTGTTGACGCCCAAAAGGATTGACTGGCGATCATACGTGCGCGTGGCGCGAATCTCGCCCTCGAGGATCACATGGAAAAAACCGGTGCGTTCTCCTTCGGACGCCAGCATGGTGCCGATAGGCGCTTCAATTATTTCGCCTCCATCCAGGCATCCGAGTTGGTCGTCAGTTAGCCCGGCAAACAATGGGGTGGAACGGACTTCCTGAAGCTCGCTCGCATTCATACTTATAGAAGGCCGAGGTACTGATGAACGAGTTTCACCGCCATGGCGCCTTCGCCCACGCCGGAGGTGACGCCTTTGGCCGAGCGATGCCGGACATCGCCGGCAACAAAGATTCCCGGAACGCTGGTCTCGAGATAGAACGGATCGCGATCGGCGGTCCATCCGGTTGGGCGCTTGCCCTCAAGCATCAGGTGCTGACCGGAAATCAAGTAACCTTGCGCGTCACGCTCGACGATCCCAGCAAGCCAATCCGTCCGGGGAACAGCACCCGCGTAGATCAGCAGCGCACTGGCGGGTAAGGTTTCCGGTGAGCAAGTTTTGTTGTTTTGAATCGTGATCGTTTCGCAGCGGTCAGCGCCCTCTACCGCAATCACGCTGGAATTCAATCGCACCTCGATATTTTTTGTCGCGGCGATCTGGTTTTCCAGGTATTGGGACATCGAGTCGGACAAGGAATCACCGCGCACGAGCATCGTAACCTGACGGGCGAATTTGGAAAAATACATGGCGGCCTGGCCTGCGGAGTTTGCCCCGCCGACGATGTAGATATTGCCGTCCCGGTGGGAAAACGCTTCGGACATCGGCGCATAATAGTACACGCCGGCGCCGGTCAGGCGGTCCAGCCCGGGCACGTCCAGTTTCCGGAAAGCGATGCCGGTGGCAATAAGCAGCGCGCGACAGCCGATCTCTGCTCCATCCGACAGCGTCAGCACGCGGCTTGGACCTTCGACCCGAACGCTCCTGACCTCCTGAGGCGTCAGAATTTCCACCCCAAAGCGCCGCGCCTGGGCGACGGCACGCCGCGCAAGGTCGTTCCCGCTGAGCCCCACCGGAAAGCCGAGATAGTTTTCGATGCGAGAACTCCGACCGGCTTGCCCGCCGGGAGCTTCTCGTTCGATAAGCAGCGTGTGCAGACCATCAGCAGCCCCATAGACAGCTGCGGCCAGTCCAGCCGGACCAGCGCCAACGACGACGAGATCGTAAAACGGAGACTCTGCCTTTGTTTTCAGTCCCAACTTGTGCGCGATGTCAGAGGTAGGTGGGTTGCTCAGGAAAGAGCCGTCAGGAAATATGACAATGGGCAACGCAGAGGCCTCGGCTCCGGTTGTGTTGAGGAGTTGCTTTGCCTCTTCGTCTGTTTCGACGTTGAGCCACTGGTGGGGCACGAAATTGCGGCCGAGAAAATCTCTGATTTCACTTGAATGAGGCGACCATTGATGCCCGATCACGCGCACGCCCTGAAACGCCGGGTGGTGGAAAGTCTGCCAGTCATCGAGCATGTCATCCACCACGCCGTAAAGACGTTCCTCCGGCGGGTCCCAAGGCTTCATCAGATAGTGATCGATGTGCACGTTGTTGATGGCGCGAATGGCCGCGTCGGTGTCTGCGTAAGCGGTCAACAACGCTCGCTTCGCATCCGGGTAGAGTTCAATCGCCTTCTCCAGAAACTCCACGCCAGACATACGCGGCATCCGTTGGTCCACGAGGAAAAGCGCCACAGGTTCGTTGCGAAGCTTCAACTGCTTTGTCGCTTCGAGGGCGGAAACGCCGGAATCCGCAGAGATGACTTTGTAACGATCACCGTAATGTCGGCGCAGATCACGCTCCACCGCTCGCAATACATCCGGGTCGTCGTCCACTGTCCAAATCACTGGTTTTGCCATAATCACTTATCGCATATTCATTGTTGTGGGCGGACTTCTTCAATCCCCGAATCGTTGGTCGGGAGACCCGCCACTCGGATAACGCGCGGTTCCGTCGGGTAATTGCGCTCTCGCCAGGCATCAATCCCTCCGAGCAATGGCCGAACGCGCAAGATGCCGCGCGCACTGTCTTAAGGTTGCTGCAAGCACACGCGCAGGTCCAGCGACAATGGCTGGCGGTGCCAATCGCGGCCCGAATGCAACCCTTGTTCAACAAGAGGATTTCTTGCGCCTTTTGGTCTGGCCTTTCGCATTGAAGGGTAGAGTATGCTTTTCGATGAGTAACCCAATGGATCGCGAAGTGGCTGTTTTTAGTGCAGCCCGGCGATTGCCTGCCGGGGAGCGCGCTGCGTATCTGGACGAAGCTTGTGCCGGTGATGCGACATTGCGGCAGCGCGTCGAGGAACTTCTTCAGGCCAGCGAAGAGGCAGGGGGCTTCCTTCAAGACCCCGCACTTGGAGCGCAGCGGCCTGCGGATACCCAGCCTTCTCCAAACCCTCTGCCGAGCACTCAGGCGCCCGGGGAAAAGGTCGGCGACCGGATTGGCCGCTACAAACTGCTTCAGCAAATCGGCGAAGGCGGCTGCGGTGTGGTCTATATGGCCGAACAGGAGGAACCGGTCCGTCGCCGTGTCGCCCTCAAAGTCATCAAGCTGGGCATGGACACAAAGCAGGTCGTCGCCCGCTTCGAAGCCGAGCGGCAGGCGCTGGCGTTAATGGATCATCCGAATATTGCGAAAGTGCTGGAGGCCGGCGCGACGGACACGGGCCGCCCTTACTTCGTCATGGAGTTGGTGCGTGGGATCAAGATCACTCACTACTGCGACGAGAACAATCTTTCCACTCGGGAGAGGCTCGACCTGTTCATCAAAGTCGCCCAGGCCGTTCAGCACGCGCATCAGAAGGGCATCATTCATCGCGACCTCAAGCCCTCGAACGTCCTGGTGGCCGACCATGATGGAGTGCCGGTGCCCAAGGTGATTGATTTTGGCATCGCCAAGGCGACGACGGATCAGCGGCTGACGGATAAGACTTTGTTCACCGCCTTCGAGCAATTCATTGGGACGCCCGCTTACATGAGTCCCGAACAGGCCCGGATGAGCGGCCTGGATATTGATACGCGGACGGATATCTACAGCCTGGGCGTGCTGCTCTACGAGTTGCTCACGGGCAAAACGCCCTTCGACGCCGGGGAACTGCTGGCCGCAGGCCTGGACGCAATGCGCCGCACCATCAGCGAGAAGGAACCGGCCCGGCCCTCGACCCGCCTGAGCACGATGCTCGAAGGTGAACTGACAACCACCGCCAAACATCGCCACACCGACGCTCCGAAACTCGTCCATCTGCTGCGTGGCGACCTGGATTGGATTGTGATGAAGGCGCTGGAGAAAGACCGCGCACGCCGTTACGAAACCGCTAACGGTCTGGCCACGGACATCCAGCGCCACTTGAACAACGAGCCGGTGGTGGCCCGCCCGCCGAGCAATCTCTACCGTTTCCAAAAACTGGTTCGGCGCAACAAGCTGGCGTTCTCCTTCGCCGCCGCCATCTCAACAATGCTCGTGCTCGGCGTGGTGGTGAGCACGTGGCAGGCGATTCGCGCGACGCGGTCGGAACGCGAGCAAAGCCGTTTGCGCGCGGCAGCACAACAGGCAGAGCAGCGTGCCACAGAAAAACTGTGGGATTCCTACCTCGATCAGGCGCACGCGGCTCGTTGGAGTGGGCGGGCAGGTCGGCGGTTCAAGAGTTTGGAAGCGATTACGAAAGCGGCGGAGATTCGACCTTCCCTCGAATTGCGCAACGAAGCCATCGCCGCTCTCGCACTCGTGGACATTCGCGTGATCAAGACCCCGCGCAATCCCAATCCGAAGCGTGAATTCACGGCTTGGGACGCCGCCATGGAACAGTACGCTGTCGTCACCGCGGGCAAGGACATCGTGCTGCGCCGTGCAACGGACGATGGCGAACTCGCGCGCCTGCCTGCTATCGACAGTGCTCCGTCTTATCCCTACCCCTTCAGCCCGGACGGCGCGTGGTTGCCGGTGCTCTACGGCGACGGAGGCCTGCGGATCTGGAACGTGGCCCGGGCCGAACCTCTCTTGAACGTTCCCGCAGTCCGTCTCCATCAGATCATCCACTTCCATCCCGATGGCCGGCGCGTCGTGATTGCACACCGCTCGACGGAACTGTCGATCTACAGTTTGGCGAATGGCGCCGAAGTAAAGTTGTTTCCCATTCCTTACCCGGCAGAGTGCGTCCGCTTTGATCCCAGCGGAGAACGGCTCGCGATTACCGCCATGCAGCGCACTGAGGCGCTCGTGCTTGATGCGAATTCGGGCGCCGTGCAGTTGTCCTTGCCGCACCCGGCGGCCGTCGGTGAAGTGGCGTGGCATCCGAGCGGTGAGCGGCTCGCCACAGCAGGCAAAGATGGAATGCTTCGCGTCTGGGACGTTGCGACTGGTAAGCTCCTCCGAACCATGAACGGGCGCCGAGGCGAGCTGGGCAATGTCGCTTATGCGCATCGGGGCCGCCTTTTACTTTCCACGGATTGGGGCGGACTGCTGTTGTGGGACCCGGAGACCGGCGAACGCCTGGTGACGCTCGAAACCCACGGGGGCACTATATGCGTTTCTGCCGACGACCGGCGGGTTGGCCTCGTCGAATGGGGGCAGCACCGCCTCGGTTTGTGCGAACTTGCTCTTGGTCGCGAAGCCCAATCTATCCGAGTACCCGGAACCAACGCCATCACCGATGCCACGTTCAGCCCGGATGCCCGATGGCTCGCGTGCGCGGTTTCCGATGCCGTCTATTTGCTGAACGCGGAATCGACGGCGCTTCTTGTCAGGATTCCGGCGACCGGGGCTGCTTCCGTTTGCTTCAATCCCGACGGCGAAACCCTCTACGTCGCAGACGCGCGCGGCCTGTTCGCATGGCCGATTCACGCCAACGTGGCTTCCGGGGAAGTCGTCTTCGGCCCATCCAAACGCCTCGGAAGCGCGTCACCCGTTAGATTGGTCCGAAGTTCTCCGACTGGGAAAATCGTCGCCGCCATCCATGATACGCATTGCCACCTTATCAGCGTCGAAACCGGAGATGAGGTGAAGACGGATGCGGTGGCCGGAGCTTATATCCGCTCGCTCTCGTTTAGTCCTGATGGGCGCTGGCTGGCTGCGGGCGGCTGGAACGGGCGAGAGCTGAAGATTTGGGCCGCGACCAGCGGGCAACAGGTGCAGACCCTCACCAACGTAGATAGCTCGTGCGCCTATTTCAGCCCCAGGGGCCAGTGGCTGGTGATCAGCGACGAGAACGACTACATCGTGTGCGAAGCTGAGTCTTGGGAACCGGTTCGCAGAATACGGCACGATACCTTCGCCATGGGTGGATTCTGTCCGGCCACCGGAGCACTTGCCGTTCGGGAAACGAAAACAGCCGTGCGCCTGATCGATCCCGCGACGGGCGAGACCATCGCTGTGCTCGAACCGCCGGGTATCGAGCACTTGCGCGATTTATTCTTTAGCCCGGACGGAGCACGTCTCGCGGCGACCCGGCCGCAGGCGCATGATCTCCTGCTTTGGGACATCCGCGCCATCCGCGCGGAACTGAAGCGCATGAAGCTCGACTGGACAGCTCCCGATCTGCCGCCGACGCCCGCGCCGCAATTCAAAGGAACCAACTTTATCGTGGACGGCACGCCCCAGTGATGGGGCCAGCGCGGCCAATGGGAGCTACGATTTCCGGGTTACACTGTTTGATGCGGTAAACGCGGCAATTAAATCGGCAATCCGCCACAGCCCTGACCACAGGCCCAATTGTCTGGCTCGGCTCGGCCGAATCTGATAGTACGTCATGCGTGAGCGACGTCACTCACATCCTGGCTGCCATCGAGCAAGGCGATGCCAACGCTGCCGATAAACTCCTCCCGCTGGTGTATGAGGAGTTGCGCAAACTGGCGGCGCACAGGATGGCGAACGAAGCGGCCGGTCAAACCCTCCAGGCCACCGCGCTGGTTCACGAGGCCTGGATGCGTTTGGTGGGCAGGGAAAACCCGAAATTCGCAAACCGCGCTCATTTCTTCGCCGCCGCCGCCGAGGCGATGCGCCGTATCCTGATTGACAACGCTCGTCGCAAGCGCGCGCTGCGTCACGGCGGCGGACAGCAGCGCGTTGATTTTGAGCCGGCGGAGCTTGCCTCCGCGAGCGACGACGACCAATTGCTCGCCGTGAACGAGGCGCTCGACAAACTCGCCGCGCAGAACAAGCCCGAAGCTGAATTGGTCAAGCTGCGTTACTTCGTCGGCATGACTCTCGATGAGGCGGCCGAGGTTCTCGGCCTGTCCCCGCGCACCGCCGACAACTACTGGGCCCATGCCCGGGCCTGGCTCTTCCACGAGCTTAAGCCGAAAAGCGCTTAAACCTGGAAACGGCAGTCGGAACCACGGATTTCACGGATTTCACGGATGGATTTGTCCTCTCAATCCGTGTGATCCGCGTAATCCGTGGTAATTCCTCCCCTTCCCTCGCAGGGTTCTGCCTTCCGCCTTCTGCCCGAATCCATCCCCCCTCTCCGCATCCGATGGGGAGAGGGCCGGGGTGAGGTGGCTCTGTCCTCTGCCCACTGATTTTTTTGCGCCTTCCTTCTTGAAACCTCGCATTGGTTAACGGTGGGCGGCGGCCCACAAACGCAAAAAGGCAATATGAACAACCTGAACCATTCCCGAACGTTGGCGGCCCGGCTCTTCGCTGCCGCCGCCGCCACGTACATCCAGAATGCCGTGGATGCCGCCCTGGCGGGCGAACGCTTCTGCCAGTCGTAAGGCCACAACTCCCCCATGAAAACCAATACGCCTCGTCGTTCCTACCTCCACAGGACCGTGTCAAAAAAGCAATTTCCTGCCAGGACCGCCTGCGCCACGAGGCTGCGGTGGCTGCTGCCATTGCTGCTATTGACGCTGCCCGCCGTGGTGCAAGCCCAATTTATTTATACGGACAATGGCGACGACACCATCACCATCACCGGATACACCGGTCCCGGAGGTGCGGTGGTCATTCCAGACACAATCAATGGCCTGCTGGTCACTGGCATCGGGAACTTCGCGTTCGCCGAGCACTCCAGTCTGACCAGCGTCACGATCCCCAGCAGCGTCACCTACATCGGGAACTCTGCCTTCGATTTCTGCACCAGCCTGACCATCGTCACGATCGGCAACAGCGTCGACTACATCGGGGACTATGCGTTCTCTCGCTGCACCAGCCTGACCAACATTACGATCCCCAACACCGTCACCTACATCGAGGACGGTGCGTTCTCTCGCTGCACCAGCCTGACCAGCATTACGATCCCCAACAGCGTCACCTACATTGGGGACGGTGCGTTCCGTTTCTGCACCAGCCTGAGCGCGATCACGGTGGATGCGCTCAACTCCGTCTATAGCAGTGTGGATGGGGTCTTGTTCGACAAGAGCCAGACCTTGCTCATGCAATTTCCGGGGGGCAAAACTGGAAGCTACACGATCCCCAACAGCGTCACCAGCATCGGTTACGCTGCGTTCTCTGGCTGCACCAGCCTGACCAGCGTCACGATCGGCAACAGCGTCACCGTCATCGGGGGCTTTGCGTTCGCTGACTGCACCAGCCTGACCAGCGTCACGATCCCCAACAGCGTCGCCATCCTCGGTAACGATGCGTTTCGTTCCTGCACGAGCCTGACCAGCGTCACGATGCTGAACGGCGTCAGCAGCATCTGGGCCTATGCGTTCGTTGGCTGCACCAGCCTAACCAGCGTCACGATCCCCACCAGCGTCACCAGCATCGGGTGGTATGCGTTCTCTGGCTGCACCAGCCTGAGCAGCGTCACGATCGGGAACGGCGTCACCGTCATCGGGGGCTATGCGTTCGCTTACTGCTACAGCCTCACCAGCGTCACGATCCCCAACAGCGTCACCAGCATCGGTTACGCTGCGTTCTCCTACTGCACCAACCTGACCAGTGTCACGATCGGCAACAGCGTCGCCGTCATTGAGGACTATGCGTTCAGTTCCTGCACCAGCTTGGCCAGCGTCACGATCGGGAACGGCGTCACCAGCATCGGGAATTGGGTGTTCAATTCCTGCACCAACCTGACCAGTGTCACGATCCCCAACAGCGTCACCAGCATCCGGGACGCTACGTTCGCTTTCTGCACCAGCCTGACGGGAGTCTATTTCCAGGGCAACGCCCCCAGCGTTGGTGCAGTTGTGTTCGACGGTGCCAACAATGTGACCGTCTATTACCTGCCGGGAACCACGGGCTGGGGGACGACGTTTGCCGGTCGTCCAGCCGTGCCGTGGAACCCGCTGGTAGCAACCAGCGATGCCAGCTTCGGCGTGCGGACGAATGGGTTTGGGTTCACCATCACCGGCGCCAGCAATCTAGTCATCGTGGTGGAAGCCTCCACGACTCTGGCCAGTGACGATTGGGTTCCGTTGCAAAGCCTCACCCTCACCAACGGCGCCTTCTACTTCAGCGATCCCGCGTGGACAAATCATCCCGCCCGTTTCTATCGCCTCCGCTCGCCGTAATGCCAATCAACCCAGCGCTCCCATGAAAACCAATACGCCTCGTCGTTCCCACCTTCACCTCGCCGTGTCAGAAAAGCAATCGCCTGTCAGGACCGCCTGCGCCACGAGGCTGCTGCTGTTGCTGCTCTTGACGCCCGCCGTGGTGCAAGCCCAATTCAATTACACGACCAATAACGGCACGATCACCATCACCGGATACAGCGGCCCAGGCGGTGCCGTGGCCATTCCAGATACGATCAATGGCCTGCCGGTCACCCGCATCGGGAACGCTGCGTTCTATGGCAACACCAGCCTGACCAGCGTCACGGTTCCGAACAGCGTCACCAGCATCGGGAACGGTACGTTCTATTACTGCACCAGCCTAACCAACGTCACGATCGGAAACGGCGTCAACAGTATCGGGAGCGAAGTCTTCCGTTCCTGTACCAGCCTGATCAGCGTCGCGATCCCCAACAGCGTCACCAGCATCGGGGGCTCTGCGTTCTATGACTGCACCAGCCTGACCAGCGTCACGATCCCCAACAACGTTACCAGCATCGGGAACGGTGCGTTCGCTTCCTGCACCAGCCTCAGCGCGATCACGGTGGATGCGGTCAACTCCGTCTATAGCAGTGTGGATGGGGTCTTGTTCAACAAGAGCCAAATGCTGCTCATCCAATGTCCGGGGGGCAAAGCTGGAGGCTATGCGATCCCCAACAGTGTCACCAGCATCGGGGAGTCTGCGTTCGCTGGCTGCACCAACCTGACCAGCGTTACGATCCCCAACAGCGTCACCAACATCGGGACCTATGCGTTCTACAACTGCACCAGCCTGACCAGTGTCACGATCCCCAACAGCGTCAACAACATCGAGGACGTTGCGTTCAATCACTGCACCAGCCTGACCAGTATTACGATTCCTAACAGCGTCACCAACATCGGCAACTCTGCGTTCGCTTCCTGCACCAGCCTGATCAGTGTCACGATTCCCAACAGCGTCAGCAGGATCGGGCAACAAGCGTTCAATCACTGCACCAGCCTGACCAGCGTCACGATCCCTAACAACGTCACCAGCATCGGGGAGTATGCGTTTTATTACTGCACCAGCCTGAGCGCGATCACGGTGGATGCGCTAAACTCCGTCTTTAGCAGCGTGGATGGGGTCTTGTTCAACAAGAGCCAGACCCTGCTCATCCAATATCCGGGGGCCAAAGGTGGAAGCTACGTGATCCCTAGCAGCGTCACCCGCATCGGAGACTCTGCGTTCGCTTCCTGCACCAGCCTGACCAGTGTCACGATCGCCAACAGCGTCAACTTCATCGGGTTGTCTGCGTTCGCATCCTGCACCAGCCTGGCCAACGTCACGATCGGGAACGGCGTCACGCTCATTGCGCAATCTGCGTTCTTCTCCTGCACGAGTCTGACAAGCATCACGATCCCCAACAGCGTCAACTTCATCGGGGGCGGGGCGTTCTCTTCCTGCACCAGCCTGGCCAGCGTCACGATCGGGAACGGTGTCGCCAGCCTCGGCGACCATGCGTTTAATTACTGCACCAACCTGATGGGAGTCTATCTCCAGGGTAACGCCCCCAATGTCGGTTCAGATGTGTTTATGGATGCCGCCAATACGACCATCTATTACCTACCAGGAACCACGGGCTGGGGGTCGACGTTCGCCGGCCGTCCCGCCGTGCTGTGGAACCCGCTGGTGGCAACCAGCGATGCCAGCTTCGGCGTGCGGACGAATCGGCTTGGGTTCACCATCACCGGCGCCAACAATCTGGTCATCGTGGTGGAAGCCGCCACGAACCTGGCCAACCCCGCGTGGGTTCCCGTGGGCACCAACACCCTGACGGGCGGCTCGTCCTATTTCAGCGATCCCGAGTGGACGAATTATCCCGCTCGTTTCTACCGCCTCCGCTCGCCGTAATTGCCAACCAACGCGCCACTCCCCATGAAAACAAATCAAACGAAATCAACCGGCACTTCGAGATTCGGAGTTGGGGAGCACACCCGCCCTCGGGTGTTGCCGGACGCGCCCCGCGTCCAGCCCTCTCGCGCACAACGATCTTCAGAACCTTTGGATGTTTTCGTGCGCTCGATGTTTTCCGCGAGGGCGCGGAAAACGGCACGCGAGGCGCGTGCGCTCCCCATCTCCACTTCGGTTTTCGGGTGGAAGGTTGCCCTCGCGCTCTTTCTGTTCTTCGCCGGCAGCGCCCTGGCCGACGTGCATTACGTGGACGTGAACAGCACGAACGCCACGCCGCCCTACACCAATTGGACCAGCGCCGCCACGAACATCCAGGACGCCGTGGATGCCGCTGTGGCGGGCGACGAGATCGTAGTGACCAACGGAATCTATGCCACCGGCGGGCGCGCGACAATTGACCAAAGCACAACGACGAATCGGGTGGTGGTGGACAAACCACTCGCACTGCGCAGCGTCAATGGACCGCAGTCCACTATTATCGATGGAGGTGGATTCTTTCGGTGCGTGTACTTGACCAACGGCGCGAGCCTCTCCGGCTTCACTTTGACCAATGGCTTTGCGCGTTTCGGCGGCGGGGCGCGTGGCGGCACGCTGAACAACTGCATCCTTACCGGCAACAGGACAGCATCTCCCCTGACGCGTTACAACGACGCGTCTGGCGGCGGGGCATTTGGCTGCACGCTGAACAACTGCACGCTCGCCCGCAACTCAGTTGGGGCCTACCAGCGGTCTGTTGGTGGCGGGGCGGTTAGTTGCACGCTCAACAACTGCACCTTGACAGGCAACTCGGCCTATCACCCCGGCAACTTCCCCTTTGATCCCGAGACCTATGGTGGCGGCGCAGCTTACTGCAGGCTGAACAACTGCACCTTAAGCGACAACTTCTTAGGGGACAATTTTGTTGGCGGCCGTGCGTTCGGCGGCGGGGCGTATAACAGCACGTTAAACAATTGCACGCTGACCGGCAACTCGGCCTGGGTTTCCGGCAGCGGGGCGTATGGCAGCACGCTGAACAACTGCATCGACCTTGATGGTTCCGATATCAGCACTCTCAACCATTGTTGGACCACCGCGCCGCTATTCGTGGACCAAGCCTCCGGGAATCTGCGTTTGCAATCCAACTCGCCATGCATCAATTCCGGCCTGGATGCCTTCGCGCCTGCTGGCGCCGACCTGGATGGCAACCCGCGCATCGCGGGTGTCACCGTGGACATCGGCGCGTATGAATTTCAATCGCCTGCTTCGACGATTTCCTACGCCTGGTTGCAGCAGTTCAATCTGCCCATCAATCCCGCGACCGACACCGCCGACCCGGACAGCGATGGCGTGAACAATTACCGTGAATGGCTCGCCGGCAGCGATCCAACCAATCCGTTCTCCTTCCCGCCTTTGCTCACCCTGATTCCGGACGGGGCGAACGTCATTTTAACGTGGCGCACCAACGCCATCGGCTTCACTTTGCAATCCACCACGAACCTGGGTTCCCCGGCGGTTTGGACCACCAATTCACCCGCGCCCGTCGTCATCGGCGGGCAAAACGTGGTGACGAATCCCATGTCCAGCCCACAGCAGTTTTACCGGTTACGCCAGTGACCAAAGGAGCCAACCCATGAAAACCAATCAAACGAAACCAGTCGGCGCTTCGATGTTCCGGGTTCAAGGTTGGATGTTGAATGTTGTCCTCGCACTCGTTCCGTTCTCCGCCGGCAGTGCCCTGACCGCCGTGCGTTATGTAGATGTGAACAGCACCAACGCCACGCCGCCTTACAGCAGTTGGTCCACCGCCGCCACAAACATCCAGGACGCCGTGGATGCCGCTGTGGCGGGCGACGAGATCGTAGTGACCAACGGAATCTATGCCACCGGCGGGCGCGCGACAGTTTACAGCACGATCAGCCGCGTGGCGGTGGACAAACCGCTGAACATTCGGAGCGTCAACGGGCCGCAATCCACCACTATAGACGGAGGCGGGTCGCGTCGCTGCGTTTATCTGACCAACAGCGCCAGCCTTTCCGGGTTCACCTTGACCAACGGGGGGACTGGTGGTGGTGGCTTCAATCCTTCGGCCTACGGCGGCGGAGCCCACGGCGGCTCGTTGAACAACTGCACGCTGACCGGCAACAGGGTTGAAGTTGCCGGCGGCGGAGCCTACGGCGGCACGCTGAACAACTGCACGTTGACCGGCAACCAAACTGGAGTCTTCGGCGGCGGGGCGGCTGACTGCACGCTCAACAACTGCACGTTGACCGGCAACAATTCCTTCAACTACGGCGGCGGGACCTATGGCGGCGCGCTGAACAACTGCACGTTGACCGGCAACTCGGCTGGCCCTGGCTCTGGCGGCGGGGCGTATGGGGGCGCGCTGAACAATTGCGTGGTCTATTTCAACACAGCCACAAACGATGCAAACTTCTCCCTGAGCCAGTTCGTCGCCGTTCTCAACTTCTGCTGCACCACGCCGCAGCCAACCAACGGTTTCGGCAACATCACCAACGCGCCGCTGTTCGTGGACACGAACGGATGGGCCGACCTGCGCCTTCAATCGAACTCGCCCTGCATCAATGCCGGGAATAATTCCTACGTCACAAGCGCAACGGATCTCGACGGCAATCCGCGCACCGTGGGTGGCACGGTGGACATCGGCGCTTATGAGTTTCAATTGCCCACTTCGATGATTTCCTACGCTTGGTTGCAGCAATTCAATCTGCCCATCAATCCCGCGACAGATACCGCCGACCCGGACGGCGACCGCATGAACAACTGGCAGGAATGGCGTTGCGCGACCGATCCCACCAACGCGGTGTCTGCGTTGCGCCTGCTGGCGCCGACAGTGGCCGGCCCCGATCTCCTCGTGCGATGGGAAAGCGTGGTCGGGGTAAACTATTCCCTGGAGCGCAGCTCGACTTTGACATCGGCGTTCGTCCCACTGGCGACGAACATTGCTGGTTTGGCCGGCACGACGACGTACACCGACACCAATGCCATTGGAGTGGGTCCGTGGTTCTACCGCGTAGGCGTCAACTTCCCGTGAATGCGGGTGAAAACCTTGTAGTCGTACGAGCCACATTTCGTAAACTTGCCGCTATGAAATCAATGCAACTGAGATTGCTTGCCCTGTTCCTGCTCGCGAACGCTGTTCTGGTATTGCCGGCCCAGCAAAGCGATGCGGATCGCAAATTGGTATCGGAAATCCGCGCCAGGGCGGAAACCGGCGAGGCCCGGTCCCAGTTTGAATTGGGAACGGCATTTTTCCGTGGCGACCTTGGCGTGGTGAAGGATGTGGTGGAGGCGGTGAAGTGGTGGCGCAAGGCTGCCGAACAGGGTGACGCGCCAGCTCAACACAATCTGGGTTGCTGTTATGGCAAAGGAGAAGGCGTGGCTCAAGATGAGGTCGAAGCGGCAAGGTGGATTCGCAAAGCCGCCGAACAGAACTACGCCGACGCTCAATGCTACATTGGGGAATGCTGCGCCGCGGGCCAGGGAGTGCGGAAGGATGAAGCTGAGGCGGTGCAGTGGTGGCGCCAAGCCGCCGCGCAAAATCACGCGGTGGCGCAATTCCATCTGGGCTCGTGCTATGTCATCGGTCTGGGGGTGGAAAAGGATTTTGTTGAGGCGGCAAAGTGGATTCGCAAAGCCGCCGAACAGAATCACGTTGCGGCTGAATACCAGATGGGCGGTTGCTATGCCACCGGCCAAGGCGTGCCGAAGAATGAGGTGGAAGCGGTGAGGTGGTGGCGCCAGGCTGCCGAGCAGAATCACGCCATGGCCCAACTCAATCTGGGCGTCGCCTACACGACCGGCCAGGGCGTAGACAAGGATTATGCCGAGGCGGCGAAGTGGATTCGCAAAGCCGCCGGGAAGAATAACGCCGAAGCTCAATTTCAAATGGGCCAATGCTATGCCGCCGGCCGAGGCGTGGCGAAGGATGAGGTGGAAGCGGGGAAGTGGTTTCTCAAGGCCGCCGAGCAGAATCACGCCGATGCTGCATACGGGCTGGCGTACTTCTACTCCGCAGGGCTGGGAGTGGCCAAAGATGAAGTGGAAGCGGTAAGGTGGGCCCGCAAAGCGGCCGAGCAGAATGATGCCCAGGCCCAATACCAGTTGGGCGTTTGGTATGCCTCTGGCCAGGGCGTGGCAAAGAATGAGGTGGAAGCGGTGAAATGGTATCGCAAAGCCGCCGAACAGAATTATGCTATGGCTCAGAATAACCTGGGCTGGTGTTATGCCAATGGCTTGGGAGTGACCACGAATCAGGTGGAGGCCGTGAAATGGTATCGCCGGGCCGCCGCGCAGAACCTCCCTTTAGGCCTGAATAATTTGGCGTGGGTGCTGGCCACAAGCGCGAACCCGGCCATGCGCGATGGATCCAACGCGGTGGTTTTTGCGGAAAAAGCGGTGGCCGCGACCGATCGCAAGATCCCGATGCACTTGGGCACGTTGGCCGCCGCCTACGCCGAAGCGGGTCGGTTTGACAAAGCCGTCACCACTGAGCAGGAGGCCATTGCGCTGCTGCAAACCGAAGAGGAACAGGCCGATTACCGAGTCCGGCTGAAACTTTACGAAAACAAAACGACTTATCGGGCCAAGGATTAGTTGAGTCCGCTCGATATCCGCCTCTCGAATTCGAAGAGCAGGTTGCAGCAGGTTGAACACGACCACCTACACCCACACCAATGCCATCGGAACCGGGCCGTGGTTCTACCGGGTGGGTGTGGTTCGTCAATGACCCGAATCGGCTGCGGCGAGGCTCGTCACAACAACGCGCGGTTCCGTCGGGTAATTGCGCTCTCGCCAGGCATCAATCCCTCCGAGCAATGGCCGGACGCGCAAGATGCCTCTTCGCCGCAGTAACAACGCCACACGGGCGCTGCTCACTTCGTTCGGTCAGGAACAATAGAGAATGATGTCACGGTCGCGGGGAATCTCGTGGTGGCGAAGTTCTACCTCATCCATGGTCATGTGACGCGCGCCGCGGATCAGCAAAGGATTTCGTTCGACTTCGGCCAGGGACCGTAGATCCAGAATGACGGGATTCTCCCCCGCTTCCAGCTTCTGATGCACTTCATCGACCGTGATTCGTGCCATCCTCAGTTCGCTCAACAGCCGGCGTCGCTGGAAATACTTGTAGCCGATGTAAAGCGCAACCAACCCGATAACCACTCCCAGTGCGCCGCTACCTAGACTGGCAAGCGCGGCGATGATTTGTTCCAACTGATTGCTGAATAGAACGCCGAGAAATACAAAACATCCCGCATACAGCAACGAACCCAATCCATCAAAGAAGAAGAACCGAGGCGCACTTACGCCCGCGCTGCCCGCCAGCGGCGGCACCAAGGTGCTCAAGCCGGGGATGAATTTCGCCACGATAACGCCGCGCATCCCATATCGCGTGAAAACATCTTGCGTCCGGCGAACGCACGAGTCAGGCTCCAACGAGATGCGGCACAGAAAGCTTAGCACGCGATGTCCGCCATAGCGTCCCAGATAAAACCAAAACACATCGGCAAGCACGGAACCGAACGTTGCGGCGGTTATCGCCACAAACCAATTGATTCTGCCAGTAGCGGCCAAGGCACCTGCCGCCAACAACCATGGCGCAGCAGGCAGCGGAACGCCCATTTGTTCGATGAATACGGCCGCAAACAAAACCGCGGCACCGTGTCGAACCACAAACTCGAGCGCTTCATTCATGGCCGTTTACGATGGGGTTTCCCCAGCCTTCAGTCGGAGTGACCCTTTCGACCTCGGCTGGTCCCCAGGTGTGCGGCTCGTATTCAAAGACGGGCGTTGCAGCCTTCAACACCGGGTCGACGATCCGCCAGGCTTCCTCCACATAGTCCTCGCGGGCAAAGAGAGTGGCGTCGCCCGCCATCGCGTCAGTGAGCACGCGTTCGTAGGCATCTCGTTCGTCCGCGCGCGGGCAGTGTCCCCAGGATATTTCGAGGGGTTCGTTTACAGTTTCATCTGCTGCCGCGATGCTATTCATGCCGATGGCAAAGGCGACGTTCGGACTGATGCGCAATCGGCAATAATTCTCCTTCAAATCGAAGCCTTCGTACATGGTCGGAGCCTGACGCAGACGAACCACAATCTCCGTGCAGGTCACGGGCAGACACTTCCCAGCCCGGAGGTAAAAGGGAACGCCGCGCCACCGCCAGGAATTGATTTCCAGCTTGAACGCCGCAAAGGTCTCCGTTC
>Ga0137323_1000166_pt1 | contig 18637 bp, 14 predicted proteins | sample EasRivERMZT423_2_FD_102285 | JGI IMG/M metagenome (GOLD analysis project Ga0137323, IMG submission 102285) | Soil microbial communities from meander-bound floodplain in the East River, Colorado, USA - East River MetaG ERMZT423_2 | ecosystem: Environmental > Terrestrial > Soil > Floodplain ... | reverse complement strand
TCGGGACCGCGACCGCCGCGATCAGCACGGTGGTGGCCGCCTTCATAAGAATGGCCCGAGGCCGGACGGCGCCGGCCTCACCACCGCCTGCTCCATGGTCAGGCCGCGCTCGCGCCGGCCCAGCTCGATGTATTCCACCAGGAGGATGGCGTTGCTCACCACGATGCCTCCGAGCAGCACGACGCCGAGCAACACGGGTGCGCTGAGCTGCGTGCCGGTGAGCCACAGCAGCAGTCCGACGCCGGTGAGCGCCAGCGGGACCGAGGCGATGATGACGAGCGGGTCTCGAATACTGTCGTATTGCACTGCCATCACGACGAATACGAGGAAAATTCCGAGGGCGATGACGATCGCGAGATTGCGCGCGTTCTCCCGGATCGCCTCCTCCTCGCCACCATAGATGAGTCCGTAGCCTTCGGGCACATCGAGGTCAGCGAGGCGCGCGCGGATGGTTGCGTTCACGTCGCCGACGGTCGTGACCGCATCGTTGACGTCGGCGCTGATGCGCAGCTGACGGCTCTGGTTGATCCGCAGGATACTGGTGGGGCCGCGCCCGAGCCGCACGTCCGCGACGTCGCGCAGGTAGACGGGGAGCGCGCGCGCGGTGCCGGAAAACAGCAGGATCGCGCCCAGATCCTCCGGGCTCTTGAACTGATTGCGCGGCAGGCGCACGCGCACGTCATACTCGTTGGTCCCGTCGGCGAACCGCGTTGGAATCGCGCCATCGAGCGCGGTGCGCACCGCCTGGCCCACCTCGGCGACGTTCAGACCCAAATCGGCGGCGCGCTGGCGGTCGAGGGCCACGATCAGCTGCGGACTCGCTTCCTCGGTCGAGGGCTGTACCGCCTCGAGTCCCGCAATACCCTGCAGGCGGCGCATCACGGCGTTGCCGAGCTGCTGCAGCACGCCAAGGTCTTCGCCTTGAATGCTGATCGCGACGTCGGATCCGGAGACATTGGTCCGCAACCCGCGGATGCGCGGCGGCCGCGCGAAAATGCGCGCCCCCGGGACCGACAGCGAATCGATGCGCCGCTGCAGCTCCGAGACCCACCTGGTGGCGGGCATCCCGCGGCGCTCGGTGGCCGGCGACAGCTGGATGTCGAGTGAGCCGCGCCCACCGCGCTCCTGCGTGCCGCCTCCGAAAAAGCCTCCCCCCGCCGTTGTAAAGACATGCCGCACGTGGGGCAGCTGGCGCACCAGCGTTTCGATGCGATCGGCCACTTCGTTCGTCCGCTGCGGCGGCGTGCCGGGCGGCATGTTGATGTTCACGCTGACATTGCCGTCATCCACCGTCGGCAGGAATTCGCTTCCCAGCGAGCGAATGAGCAGCACGACGAGGATCAGGGAGCCGTACGCGAGCCCGATCACGAGCCCGCGCCGGCGCACGGCGCGTTGCACGACGTTCCGATACCAGGCCGTGAGTCGCGCCACGCCCTGATTGAACGCCACCAGGGGCCGCGTCCCGGCGATGCCGCTCGAGCGCTTCACCTTCGCCAGCTGCGCCGCGAGCATCGGCACGAGCGTCAGCGCGACGGCCAGTGAAGCGGCAATCGCGAACGAGATCGTGAGCACGAGCTCGCGGAAGATGAGCGCGGCGAGGCCCGAAATGAGCAGGAACGGCACGACGGCGGCGAGGTGCGTCGTGGTCGACGCGATCACGGCGGACGTCACCTCGTGGGACCCGTCGTGCGCCGCGGTGTCGGAATCCTTCCCCATCTCCCGGTGGCGGAAGATGTTCTCGAGAATGACGATCGAGTTGTCGACGAGCATGCCGACGCCCAACGCCAGCCCGCCCAGACTCATGATGTTGAGACTCAGGTCCGCGATCCCCATGATCACGAACGTCGCCAGCACGGCGAGGGGGATCGACAGCCCGATCACGAATGTCTTGCGGATGCTGCCGAGGAAAAACAGCACCAGCAGCATGGAGAGCAACGCGCCGAGAATGGCTGCTTCCCGCACGCCGGCGACGGCGTTCTTGATGAAGAACGACTGATCGAACAGCACCTGGAACGTGACGTCGCCAGGGATAAAGCGGCTGGCGGCGAGCTGCTCCAGCCGCTCGCCGAGCGCGGCGGCGACATTCACCGTGTTGGCATCGGGCTGCTTGCGCACCGAGATGCGCACCGCCGGCTCGCCGTCGAGGCGTCCGTACACCCGTTGCTCGCGACTGGTGTCGGAGACCGCCGCCACGTCGGCGAGCGGGATGCGGCGCCCGGCGCCGAGGGGCAGCAGGACCGCCCGGATGTCATCGACATTCCCGAATTTCCCCGTTGTCTTGCCGATGATCTCGTAGGCCGGCCCGGTCAGATTGCCGGCCGCGACGTCCTGGTTCTGATCGCGGAGCGCGCTCAGCACGTCGGTGACCGCGAGCCCGTACGAGCGCAGCCGCTCCTGATCCAGCGTCACGCGAATCTCGCGCACCAGTCCGCCGGACACGTCGATCGAGCCGACGCCTTCCACCGTGAGGAGCTGCGGCCGCAGCCGCAGGTCTGCCCAGCTCCGAATGTCCACCAGGCTGCGCGACGGGGAGCTGAACGCGACTTCGTAGATCGGACTCTGCGACGGATCGAACTTGAACAGCGTTGCGGGATCGGCGTCCCGCGGCAGCCGGGCGCGCGCGCGATCGAGGTTCTTTGAAGCGTCCTGGAGCCCGAAGTTGATATCCGCGCCGTAGCGGAAGTGGAGGTCCACGCCCGAGCGGCCCTCGGACGTCTCGCTCTCGAGGCGCACGACGTTTTCGGTCGTGGCGAGGGACGTTTCCAGCACCTTCGTCACCTGTTCCTCGAGCACCTCCGGTGCGACACCCGAGTACGTGACGTTGGCGCGGACCTGCGGATAGACGATTTGCGGCAGGAGATCGATCGACAGTCGATCGAGATAGAAGATTCCGAGCACGACGACGACGGTGGCCAGCGCGACCGTCCCGACCGGGCGCTTGATCGCCAGGCTGGCCAGCCCTCGGTTCTGATCGGTCACGACGACTCCGTACGGACCCGGCTCCCGGGCCGAAGATTGGTATGTCCCGACGTGACGACGCGCTCGCCCGCCGACAGGCCATGCGTGACTTCCACCAGTCCCTCGGTCGTAATCCCCAGCGTCACGGCGCGACGCACCAGCGAATCACCATCGACCACGTAGACGAACTGGCCTTCTTCGCCCACGCCGATTGCCGCCGCCGGTACGACGAGCGCGCCGGGGCGGCGGTCCAGCCGGAACATGATGCGAGCCAGGAACCCCGGCCGCGCCACCACGCCTTCCGGAAAACGATCCAGCGCCACCTCGACGGGAACCAGCCGGCTCTGCGCGTCCGCGCTCGGGAATACCCGCCGCACGTGCCCTTTGATAGGGGAGGCGGGATACGCGTCCAGCACCACATCCACCTCGGCACCGCGCTGCACGTGTACGACGTCCAGCTCGGAGACTTGCACGCGTACCACCAGCAGGCTCACATCCGCGAGCTCGAACACACGCTGGTTGGGCGAAACCGCCGACCCCGCTTCCACGAGTTTGGCGGTGACGATGCCGGCGGACGGCGCCGTGATGCGGGAGAACTCGACCCGGGTGCGCCACAATTCGGCGTCGCTCTTGGCAACCTCGTAGGCGGAGCGCGACAGCTCGAATTCGGCGTCGGTGATGATCTTGGTCGCGGCGAGCTGCTCGTTACGCTCGAACACGGTTCGGGCGTTGGCCAGCACGGCCTGCGCCCGTTCGAACTGGGCGCGGGTCTCTCTGGCGTCGAGCTCGGCGAGGATCTGTCCGCCTCCGACTCGATCACCCTCCTGCACATGCAGCACCAGCACCGTGCCCGACAGCAGGCTGTTGACGCCAATGGTGCGGACGGGCTCGATGGTCCCGGTGACCGTGACGGAGCGAGACAAGTCGCGCGGAGCTACCGTTGCGACGGCGACGGGTGTGCCGCGGTCCGCGCCTCCTGCCGGCTGTGCACCGCTGGCTGAACCACCACCGGAGCAGGCCACTCCACCCGCCAAGGCCGCGGGGACCGCGAGCAAGATCGACCGTCCGAGAGACCGCGTCATGGGTATCCTCAGCCCTACGCACGTCCGGGCTTTCGCGTTGGTTTCGGGTCTGACCTAAGTAAGGCCAGGCCGCCAAACGTATCAAGCCACCTGCCTTGCCGGTCCCCCCCCCCCCGGGGGTCCCCCCGGCTACGACTCGGCCTTCTCCAGGGACGCGGGACGAGCCGTCACAATCTGGCGGAGATACCGTTCGGGCGCGTTCAGGAAGTCTCGCGTCAGTCGCACATGATCCAAGTCCTCGTACGCCACCATTTTCATCGGCGTCACGTCGAAGCTATAGATCTGCGCCCCGGGGAACGCGAGCACAATCGGCGAATGGGTCGCGATGATGAACTGCGCGTCCTGCGCCACCATTTCGCCGATCATCGCCAGGAGTGCGAGCTGGCTCTGGGGTGAAAGGGGCGCTTCCGGCTCGTCGAGCAGGTATAGCCCTCCAGGCACGAACCGGGACCGAAAGAGCTTGAGAAAGCTTTGGCCGTGGGAATTGGCGTCCAAGTCCGCGCCATAGCGTTTCTGCATCTCCGCGAGAGAAGCCGCGAGCGGGCCCTGCTTCAGAGCGAGAGCCGTGGGGGAGCGATCGTTGGCTCGGTATTCGTGCGCCGCTTCCAGCATCTCCTGCGTGAGCTCGGCCTTCAGATGTGCCATGCGTTTGGTGAAACCGAAGAAATCCTCGGCGCGCAGGAAGAATCCCCGCGTGGCCCGCCTGGACCAGCTGAGGCGGAGCGCCTTGCCAAGCCGCCGCTGTGCGTCAAGCGTGTCGTCGCGTGCTAGGTCGGCGCTGCCGACGGTCGGAAGCCGCGCGGCCGCGGCGATGCCCTCCAGCAGGGTGGACTTCCCGGAGCCGTTTTCCCCAACGAAGAACGTCACCGCGGCGTTCACGTTGAGCGATTTCAGCGATCGGATGGCGGGAACGGAAAACGGAAATCCCCTGCTCGCGGAGCGCTGACGCGTGATCGTCACGAGATGCGATCGGTGCCGACTGTCCACGCCTAGCCTCCCGAGGCCGCTGCGCGCAGTGTTTCGCCTAGCTTACAACTAGCTTCGAGGTGCTGCGCGAAGTGTTTCACGCAGCTTACAACTCGGCTAAGACGGCGGACCCTCTCCTAAACCAAGTGCCTATCACCACAGCGGTTACGCACGCCGTGGGCGGTACGGTATATGCCTGCCCCCATTTGAGGAAGGGGGAGATCGTGTCAGAGACCAGTCCAATTCCCGGGACACGCCCGGCCGTCCATCCAGAACTTGCCATCATTTCGCAGTCCGCGCACCCGGCGGATCCGCGGCTGATGAGATTCATGCCCGTCGCCGACTCCATCCTGTGGAGTCCCGCGGTCGGCGGGGCGAACCGGCCGGCTCCCCTCATGTTCTTCGCGCAGCACACGCTTCGCAGAATCCACGACCGCCTCGCAACGCTGCCGAACGGACTCGGTATCGGCCTGCTGGCGGGACGTCACTGTACCGACGGTCACTCGGGCGCGCAATTCGTCATCATCGACGGCGCGCTGCCGCTCCCTGTTGTCGCGGCCGAGGACGAGGTGACGGATGCGCTCGCCCAGGGGATGGGGTCGGTGGCCGAGGGAATCGAAATCGTCGGGTGGTATCGCAGTCACTCATTTGGCGACGCGGCGCTCACGCCGTCGGACGTCGAGGCGCAGAGCGAGCTGTTCGGGGAGCGCGCGTCGATCGTGCTCGTGGTCGCGGCGGGTGGCAACGCGGGCGGGGTCTTCCGGCAGTCCTCGAGTCCCGCGTGGCCGGTTGAGGCGCTGCCCCTGTACGAGTGGCTGGCCGAACCCGCCAAGACCGACGGCCCCAAACAAACGGTGCTGGGCTGGCACAACTATCACACTGCCGAGCCTGTGGCTCGGGTCGCCGCGCCGGTGGCGGCCGTTGCGGGCGGGCCGGTCAACAATCATCTCGTACTTTTTCCGGACGCCGATGTCGACGAGGACGAAGCGGCGCCGGTGGCCGCGCCGTCGTCGACGCCGGCGACGCGCTCCACGGCGTTCCTCAAGCCCGCCATGTACGTCGCGTGCGCGCTGGGCGGCGCCGTGCTCGTGGCGGCACTTTCGGCCATCATCAGTGCGGGCGACGCGTCGAGCGGCTCCCGGGGCACGGGATCCAACGGCAACGCGGCCGCGACTGGCCCCGGCACGACGGCGTACGCCGCGGCCGTGCTCGATCGCCGCGCCGATACGTTGGCGCTCGCGCTGGCCGCGTTCACCGACCGCGCGCGGATGTTCGATGCCCGGCAGATGACCTGCGAGGGGCTGTCGCGCGGATTGCGGCAGGTCGAGGACAATTGGCTGGCGTACAACATCGCGCGCCGGGAGACCCTGGCGCCGTTCGACGCGCAGCGCGAGGAGCGTGACCGGACTCTCTATGCCGATGTCCGCACCGTCGAGCGCAAGTTCGAGCGTTCCGCCTGTGTCCGGCCCTGACATGCGCACCCCTCGACTCGTCGCCCTCGCGCTCAGTATCGGCATCGCGGCACCCGCGGCGCTGCAGGCTCAGACCCCGCAGCCCCTCGACAAGGTCGAAGTCATCCGTTTGCTCACCAATCCGCTGTTCGCGTCGAGCGAGGTGGCCGACGTGGTGCGGCGCAGCTGCATCGCGTTTCGGCCGACGGAACGGGATTGGGCGGACTTCCGAAACGCGGGCGCGAGCGGTGAAATCATTGCGAGTGTGGAGGCATGCACCGCCCGTCGCCGTGCGGCGCCGCCCGCCGAAGCTCCGGCGGTTGCGGCTGCGCTCACGGCGGTCGCCGTCACGTCGGAGCTCGTCGCCAACGCCGGCGCGACCTCGAGCGCGCGCGTCTTCGTGCATCGGGCTGGCGTGCCGCAGCGGCGCATCACGGTGATCTTGCGTGGCAGCACCGCCCTCGGATTGCAACGCGATGCCACCGGAACGACGAACGACAGCGGCGTGATCGTCTTTCCGCTGCCTCCCGTTGTACAACCCGGAACGCACCGGTTCGAAGTGGTCGGCAGCGGCGGCTCCGCGTTCCCGGGACGGCCCACCGTGACAATGACGATCCGAGCCGGTGAACCGGGACGGCTGCGCGTGACGCCGGACTACATCGCCTCGATCGAGAACGGTGCCACGATCGTGGCGACCGTGATCGATTCACTGGGCAATCCGCTCGGTCGTGAGCCGGTCGAGTTGACCTCGGGCGTGGGCGCGCCCGTCTCCGTTCCCACCGATTCGGTCGGGCGTGCGACATTCGTCCTGGCGGCGGGCGCGCTGCCGCGCGGCGGCGCGCTGCAGCTGCGCGTGCGTAAGCTCGCGGCCATCGAGGTTCCAGTCGCCGACGCGGCCGGGCTGTCGGGTGCGTTGACCGGCTTCCTGGCACCGAGCGCGGCCAATCGCCGGGCGCGCGTCGGCAGCGTGCCGAACGATCCGCTCACGTTCCGGGCGCGCACCGTGCGGGGGAGCGCGCCGGTCGGCCATGTCGTGCGGTTCCGCGCCGTGAACGCGCGCGTCAGGCCCGATTCCGCGGTGCTCGATTCCACGGGTCGCGTCCCGCTCGACGTCGTGTTCGGCTCCCGGATCGGTGAGGCGATGGTGTTTGCGACGATCGATTCCGCCGAGCGGCTGGTCACCTACCAGCTGGACCCCGGGCCCATCTCGACGCTGGTCGTCGAGCACAAGGGGCAAGTCGTCGCCGGGCAGCCCGTGACCGTCCGGGTCGCGGCGCCGTTCGTCCTGAAGGTCACGGCGCGCGACCTGTTCGGCAACGTGACGTCGATCGATGCGCTTGCGCAGCTGCTGCGGAATCGTCAGACCGGCGTCGTGCGGCAGCGCTACCTCGAGATCGTGAGCCTGGATGCGGGTGAATCGGAAGTGCTGATCACGCTCAAGGCGCAGCGCGTCGGCACGTTCGACTTCACGATCGGCAGCGGCATTACCGCGATCGTGCGCGTCGACGCCGTCGCGCGCTAGCGGCTTTTCGCGCCGGCACGCGGCGTTTTGTTTACCTGAGGAAACGCGCGCGGCGTAGTCTGGGCGGTGCTCGCGCGCGTCCGCTCCGCCGCCGTCCTCGGGATCGATGCCTATCTCGTCGAAGTCGAAACCGACATCGCCAACGGCTTGCCCACATTCGTCACCGTGGGGCTGCCGCAGGGCGCGGTGAAGGAAGGCCGCGACCGCGTCTCCGCGGCGCTCGCGAACACCGGATTCACCTTTCCCCTGCGGCGCGTGACGATCAATCTCGCGCCCGCCGACGTCCCCAAGACCGGCTCCGCGTTCGATCTTCCCATCGCCCTCGGGATTCTCGCCGCCACCGAGCAGATCGCCGCGGATCGGCTCCCGACGATCGCGGTGCTGGGCGAGCTCGGGCTCGAAGGCGCGGTGCGACCGGTCCGGGGTGCGCTGCCGGTCGCGCTCGCGGCCCGGGCGGCGGGAGTCACCGCGCTGATCCTGCCGCGTGAGAACCTGGCCGAGGCGGGCGTCGTCGAGGGACTCCAGGTCCTGGGTGCCGGCTCGCTCGCGGAGATCGCGGACTACCTCGAGGGAAAAGCGGAGCTCCCGGCCGCGGCCGTGGACGTCGCGCGGCTGTTCGCCGAGCGCGCCCAGGACGACGTGGACTTCGCCGAGGTGAAGGGGCAGGCGCACGCCAAACGCGCCCTCGAAGTCGCCGCGGCGGGCGGTCACAACATCCTTATGGTCGGTGCGCCCGGATCGGGGAAGACGATGCTGGCGCGGCGCCTGCCGACGATTCTCCCCAGGATGAGCCTCGACGAGGCCCTCGAAACGACCAAGATCCATTCAGTCGCGGGCACGCTGCCGCTGGGCGAATCGCTCGTGGCGCGGCGGCCGTTCCGGGCGCCACACCACACGATCTCCGACGCCGGTTTGATCGGCGGCGGCTCGTATCCGCGTCCGGGGGAAGTCAGCCTGGCCCACAGCGGCGTGCTGTTCCTCGACGAGCTGCCCGAGTTCCGCAAGAACGTGCTCGAAGTGCTGCGCCAGCCGATGGAGGACGGCGTGGTGACGATCGCCCGTGCCGCGATGAGTCTCTCCTATCCCGCGCGCTTCATGCTCGCGGCCGCCATGAACCCGTGTCCGTGCGGCTGGTATGGCGATCCGCACCACACCTGCACCTGCGGCCTCCTCGTGGTGCAGCGCTATCTGGCGCGCGTCAGCGGCCCGCTGCTGGACCGGATCGATATCCACCTGGAAGTGCCGGCGGTGAAGTACAAGGCGCTGATGGGGGAGGGCGGAGGCGAGTCGAGCGAGGCGATGCGCGAGCGCGTCGACCGCGCCCGCTCGGTGCAGCGCGAGCGGTTCGCCACGCGGCCGGGGATCTATGCCAACGCGCACATGGCGCCGCGCGACATTCGCGCGCACTGCCGCGTGTCGGACGGCGCCGACGCGCTCCTCAAAACGGCGATCACGCGGCTCGGCCTATCGGCGCGCGCCTATCACCGCATTCTCAAAATCGCCCGCACCGTCGCGGATCTCGAAAGCGCGGCGGCGCTGGAGCCGAAGCATGTGAGCGAAGCGATCCAGTACCGCAGTCTGGACCGGCGCGGCGTGGTCTAGCGATCGAGCCGGGGCTCGCCGATCATCCCCATCGGCTCGCCCTGCGACATCGCGGGCGTGCCGACCACGTACAGCACGATGCCGCCGAACGGCGCCCGGATTTCGGCCTGCGGCTCGCCGAAGAAATCGGTGAGCACGCCGATCAGCGCGCCCTTCGGCACGCTTTGCCCGCGCTCGACTCGGGGGTGCCAGACACCCGTGGCAGGACTTCGCAGCACGTCGGTCCGCTCAAACAACAGCGGCTGTCGCACGAGCTCCACCGCGCCCGGTGCCATGCGGAAGTAGCGCAGCAACCGAAACACGCCGTCGACATTGCGCTGCACCATGTCTTCCGCGGCGATGCCGAGCGAACCGGCTTCCGTCGTCAGCGCCGGCTTGCCGCGAATCTGCGCGGTGTTCTGCGTATAGACCGAAGCCTGACGATCGCGGGGCCGCACCGTGTCGATGACGATGTGGTCGTTGCCCCATGCGAGCGCCATCTCGCGCGCGATCGAGTCGACCCGCGCGTCCATCCCGAGCGGGCTCCAATACGTGTACGGGCGCAGGGACTCGTTGCCGTCGCCCGAGTGGATGTCGACGAGGTAGTCGGCACGTTCGATGATCTGATTGGTGATGGCGTGCGCGATCCGCTCGGAAACCGTCCCATCCGCCTTCCCGGGATAGACGCGATTCAGATTCTTGCCGTCCACAGGACTGTAGTAGACGGTACGGCCGAGAAACGACGGCAGGTTGGCGACGTGGACGATGAGCACCGTGCCGCGCAGCAGCGCCGGATCGAGTGCGGCCCGCACTCGCTGCAGTGCGACGATCGGCGCCACCTCGGATCCGTGCGTGCCGGCGATCAGCGCCAGCGTCGGTCCGGGCTGCGCCCCGCGCACGATGGTGATGGGAATGCGGGTGGCCACATCCACACCGGCCGGAATCTCGATGAATCCCGACGTCGCCTGACCCGGCCGGGCAACCGCCGAGCCGATGGTGAGCGGGGGGGGGGCCTGCTGTTGCGCGGCGACCAACAAAGCGAGCAGCGCGACCATACCAAGTTCCTCGCGTTGAGTCCGGTTGATTCTAGCGCGTGCGCGGCTATTCTGGCGACATGCACGATGTGCACGAGTTCCTGCGCTCGCTGACGGTCGTCCTCGCCGTCGCGGCGCTCACGACGGTGCTGTTTCAGCGGCTGCGCCAGCCGGTGGTGCTCGGCTACATCATCGCCGGGTTGATCGTTGGGCCGCACGTGCCGATACCCATCGTCGCCGATCCCGGCATCATCCAGACGTTGTCCGAGCTCGGCGTCATCCTCCTGATGTTCTCGCTGGGTCTCGAGTTCCATCTGGCCAAGCTCGTGCGCGTGGGCCCGGCCGCCAGCTTCACGGCTGTGATCGAGACGAGTCTGATGGCGTGGCTCGGGTTCCTGGCCGGGCGCGCATTCGGTTGGACGGTTCTCGAAAGCGTCTTTGCCGGGGCGATCGTCGCCATTTCGAGCACCACGATTATCGCCAAAGCGTTTGACGAGCAGGCCATCCGCGGCCGGCTGCGTGAAATGGTGGTCGGCATCCTGCTGATCGAAGACCTGATCGCGATTGTTGTTATGGCGGTACTCACCGCTGTCGCCACCGGAGCCAGTCTCTCGGCGGGCGGGGTCGCCGGCACCGTCGGCCGGCTCGCCATGTTCCTCGTAGGCCTGCTCGTGGTCGGCATGCTGGTCGTGCCGCGCTTCATCCGGTACGTCACGAGGATCGGTCGTGTCGAGACGACGCTCGTCGCCAGCATCGGCATCTGCTTTGCTACCGCGTACATCGCCCAGCGGTTTGGGTACTCCGTGGCGCTGGGCGCATTCATCGCCGGGTCGTTAGTCGCCGAGTCTGGTAAGGGCGACGAGATCGAGCACCTCGTGCGCCCCGTTCGCGACGTGTTCGCTGCGATCTTCTTCGTCTCAGTTGGGATGCTGATCGATCCGGCGCTCGTGGCGCAGCACTGGGTGGCGGTGCTGGTGCTCAGTGCCGTCGTCATCGTGGGGAAGATCACGGGCGTGTCCGTCGGTGCCTTTCTCGCAGGCAGCGGTACACGGACCGCGGTACAAGCCGGGATGAGCCTCGCGCAGATCGGCGAGTTCTCATTCATCATCGCCGGGCTGGGTCTGAGCCTCGGGGCGAACCGGAACTTTCTCTATCCGGTCGCGATCGCCGTCTCCGCGCTCACGGCGCTTTCCACGCCGTGGCTCATCCGGGCCTCAGCGCCGAGCGCGGCGTTTATCGACCGCAGGCTGCCCCGGCCCCTGCAGACATTCGCGGCGCTGTATGGCTCGTGGCTCGAACGCCTCAAGGAGGAATCCGCCGCCCGGGCCGGAGTGCCGGGTGCGCGTCGTTTCGTGGGATTGCTCGCACTGGATGCCGCCGTGTTGAGCGGGCTCATCGTGGCGATATCGCTGGAGTTCGGCACCATCGCGGGTGCCGTCGCGGGCACGCTCCACATCGCGCCGGCCGTCGCGCGCGTGATCATCGTGTCGGCGACGGCGGCGGCGGCACTGCCGCTCGTAATGGGGATCGGCCGATTGTCCCGGGGACTCGGGCGTTCGCTCGCCGAAACGGCGCTGCCGAAAGCGGTCGGCAAAGCGGATCTGGACGCCGCACCCCGACGGGCCCTGGCCGTGACGCTGCAGCTCGGCATCGCTCTCATCGCTGGGATTGTCGTCGTGGCCATCACCCAGGTTTTCTTGCCGAGCTACTCGGGCCCGCTCGTGCTTTTCCTCGTGCTCGCGGGATTTGGCGTCGCGATCTGGCGTAGCGTTCGTGATCTCGAGGGACACGTGCGCGCCGGCGCACAGGCCGTCGTCGCCGCACTGGGACGCTACGCGCGCGCCGGGAGTCCCGGGCCCGGTACCGACGCACTCGCCGACGTCAACCGGCTGCTGCCGGGCCTCGGTGAACCAGTTGCCGTCAGGCTCGACTCGACGAGCGGCGCGGTCGGCCAGAGTCTGGCCGATCTGAACCTGCGTGGGCGCAGCGGTGCCACGGTGCTCGCGATTTCACGCAACGGCGAGGACATCGTCGTGCCGGCGGCGGGCGAACGACTACAGGCGGGGGATGTGCTTGCGCTCGCGGGATCGCACGAAGCGATCGAGACGGCCAAAGACCTGCTGCGCTAGGCGGGCTCCGCACCGGTCAGGAGTAGGTAGGCCCCCTTGAGCTGTTGCGGTTGACCCACCACGACCAGCACGTCGCCTGCGCTGAGCCGGAACGTGGCCTCCGGCGTGGCGAGATCGCTTTCGCCCCGGCGCACCGCAAGCACCAGCGCCCCGGTCTTCGAGCGCAGGCCCGTGTCCGCGAGCGTCTGGCCGACGGCGGGCGCGTTCGGACCGAGGACGATCCGCTCGACGTGCATTTGCGGCATCGCGCCGAGCGTCCCGCTCAGCGTGAGCCGCGGGCGCGCGCCGGGCCGCAGCGCCTGATAGTGCGACGCGCGGATCTCGCCCACCAACCGCTCGATCTCGCCGCGCGCCACGCTGTAATGCGCCAGCACGCGCGAGAAGATCTCGATCGACGTTTCAAATTCCTCGGGGATCACGACGTTGGCGCCCAGGTGCGTCAGCTCCGGGATTTCCACCACGTAGCGCGTGCGCGCGATGATGTAGAGCTTGGGATTCATCTCGCGCGCGACCCGGACCATCCGGCGCGTCGCGGACGGATCTGAGATTGCGATGACGAACATGCGGGCGCGCTCGATGCCCAACGCGTGCAGGATTTCCTCGCGAGTGGCGTCACCGTAGAAGGCGGGCTCACCCTGCGAACGGGCCTTGCGCACGGTCTGCGCGTTCAGCTCCACGATCAGATAGGGCGCGTTGATGGCGCGCAGCGCTGCGGTGAGATTACGACCGTTGAGGCCGTACCCGGCGACGATGACGTGATCCTTCACGGGATCCTGCACGGGCGAGAACCCCCGTGGCCGGAACCCCGGCAAGACCTTGTCGAGCGGCACCATCTTCTCGAACCTGTCGAGCAGCGCGGGGCCGCCCTGGAGCAGGAACGGTGTCACCAGCATCGTGATCACGGCGATTCCCAGGAACTGCTGGTACAGCAGATCCGGGAGCAACCCTGCTTCGAGGCCGTCCCTGGCGAGCACGAACGAGAACTCGCCGATCTGCGACACCGCCACGCCGGCGAGCAGCGCTACGCGGCCGGCGTAGCCCATCAGCGCCGGTCCGACGGCGGCCGAGAGCGTCTTCCCGCCCATGATCACCGCAACGGCGATCAGCGTCACCCAGAGGTGATTGCGGATCGTGTCGAGTTGGACGAGCATGCCGACCGCGACGAAGAACAGCGAAATGAAGATGTCGCGAAACGGCATCAGCTCGGCCAGCGCCTGATGGCCGTAGTCCGATTCCGAAATGATCAGGCCGGCGAGGAACGCGCCCAGCGCGAGCGAGGCGCCGGCCGCGGCCGTGGCGAGCGCGGTGAGCGTCCCGATGAGGATCACCGCGATCAGGAACAGCTCGCGGCTGCGGGTTTTGAGAATCTCGGACAGCACGCGCGGCACGACCGTGCGCGCCGCGAGCACGACACCGACGACCACCAGTGCCGCCTTGCCCAGTGCGAGCAGTAGTCCGACGATCCCGCCTTCCGCTTTGCCCGCGAGGAACGGCAGCACCAGCATGATCGGGACGACGCACAGGTCCTGAAAGATCAGGATGCCCGTCGCCAGGCGGCCGTGAGGTGCGTCGATCTCTCCCTTATCCGACAGCACTTTCAACACGATCGCCGTGCTCGAAAGCGCAATCAGGAATCCGAGGAAGAGTGCGACGCGCCAACCGCCGAGAAACGCGAGCCCCACGCCGAGCGTCGCAAACACCGTGAACGCCATCTGCGCGAGGCCGCCGGCCAGGACCAGCCCCCGCATCTCCCTGAGACGGCTCAGGGAAAACTCGATGCCGATCGTGAACAGCAGCAGAATCACGCCTACTTCGGCGAGTCCCTCTACGTCGTGCGGATCGGAGACGAACCCGAGGGCGTTGGGGCCAAGCAGGATTCCGGCGATGATGAATCCGGGAAGCGCCGGCAGCTTGAGCCGGTAGAAAACCAGAATGACCACCAGCGAGCCGGCGAAGATGACCGCGAGGTCGCGCAGGACATGAAGCTGTTCCATTCGGTGGCCTAAAATGAGACCGGCCGATAGTTTTGGCCACCGTGCGTGACTGGCTTCAGGATCGCCTGGGACTGAGTCCCGCGATACAGATGCACCTGCTGGTGACAGTCGTCGTCATCGGCGTGCTCTGGATCCTGGAGCGAATCGTCCTGGCGATCGCCTACCGGCGGTTCACGGACCCGTGGACGCGCTACCGCTGGCGCAAGTCCGTCACGTACCTCTTCCTGGCGATCGCGGTCCTCGTGATCGGCCGGGAATGGCTCGAAGGGTTCAAGTCGCTCGCGACGTTCCTCGGCATCGTGTCGGCGGGCGTGGCGATCGCGCTCAAGGATCCGCTCGCCAACCTCGCCGGCTGGGCGTTTCTCGTGTGGAGCGGGCCATTCGAGGTCGGGGATCGCATCGAGATCGCCAAGCACAAGGGCGACGTCATCGACATCCACCTGTTTCAATTCACACTCAATGAAATCGGCGGCTGGGTGGATGCGGACCAGAGCACGGGCCGCATCGTCCACATTCCGAACCAGCTGGTGTTTACCGAGGCGGTCGCGAATTACGACAAGGGCTTCAAGTACGTCTGGAATGAAGTGCCGGTACTGGTGACCTACGAGAGCAACTGGAGCAAAGCGAAGGAGATCCTGACGCAGATTGCTTTCAAGCACGCCCAGCATCTGACGGCGGAGGCCGAGCGGGACCTGCTCGCGGCCTCGCGGCAATACCTCATCAACTACAAAAAACTGACGCCGATCGTCTATACGAGCACGACGGCGTCCGGTATTCTTCTGACCGTTCGGTATCTCATCGAGCCGCGCCGGCGCCGCGGCACGGTGTCGGCCATCTGGGACGAAATCCTCACCGAGTTCGGCAAAGCCAAGGACATCGAGCTGGCCTACCACACCGTGCGGTCGTTCGCCCAGCCGATCGAAGGAAAGATCGTCGGGACGCCCGACGACTCAGCGTAGCGCGCTGCCGTGCTCGACGACCGCCTGCACGAGGAGATCAAAATCCTCGCGGCGGCTGCGGTGGTTCGTGATGGCGACCCGAATCGCGAACTTGCCGTTGAGCATCGTCTGCGAAGGAATCGCCAGCCCGCTTTCCTGAATCCGCAGCAGGATTTCCTTGTTCAACTCGTTGAGCCTGGCGTCATCGGCGCCCGGGGGGGGCACCACAAACCGAAAGCACACGACGTTGAGGGGTACCGGAGCGAGCAGCTCGAGACGCGGGTGCTTGGTCACGAGCCCGGCGAGATAATGGGCCTGGCGCACGTTCTGGTGGATGAGCTGCGCGAATGCGTTCAGCCCATGCGTCTTGAACGACATCCACACTTTCAGCGCCCGGAAGCCCCGCGACAACTGCACGCCCCGTTCCGCAAACGGGAATCCGCCGGCCGCGATCCCGCGATCGAACGACGCGAGATAGGCGGGCGTCAGCGCGAACGTCGCGCGGTGCGCCGCCTGGTCGCGGACCAGCGTGCAACCGGCCTCGTAGGGCATGTACAGCCATTTGTGTAGATCGAAGGCGACGGAATCGGCCTGCTCGAGTCCGGCGACGAGCGGGCGCAGCTCCGGGACCAGCGCCGCCAGTGCTCCGAACGCGCCGTCCACATGGAACCACAACCCTTCCTCGCGGCACACCGCCGCGAGCGCGCGCAGATCGTCAGTCGCGCCGGTATTCACGGTGCCGGCATTGCCGACAATGCAAATGGGCCGCCGGCCTTCAGTCTTGTCCTGTGCGAGCCGTTCGCGCAGCGCCCGGACATCGATCGTGTAGTCACTTGAGACGGGAATGCTCCGCAGTGCGTCATGGCCAAGGCCGAGCAGCTCGACCGCTTTGCGAACCGATGAGTGGGTTTCGGTGGACGCGTACACGGTCAAAGGCGGCGCGGCGCCGTTTTGCAGCCCGCGCTCGCGGACGTCGAACCCCGCGCGCGCATTGCGCGCGACCGCCAGCCCCACAAAGTTGGCCATCGAGCCACCCGACACGAGCAGCCCGTGCGTTTCGGGAGGCAAGCCGAGCAGCTCGACGAGCCAGGCGATCACCTGGTTCTCGACGACGGCGGACGCGTCGTCGAATTCGGCGACCTGGGGGTTCATTCCGGAGGCCAGCATGTCGGCGAGCATCGCGACCGGCGTCCCGGTCCCGATCACCCAGCCCCAGAACCGCGGGTGGATGTTGCCGGTGGGATAGGGAAGCACGTCGCGCTTGAATTCTTCGTAGACGGCGGCGGCGGCGGTGGGCTCGCGCGGGGCGGGACCGGAGAGCCGCTGGCGCACCTCGGCGGGCACGGGCCGCCACACGGGCCGCTCGCGGACCGTGCGCAAATGCGCGAGCATCTCGTCCACCATCTGGTGGCCGAGGCGGCGCAGCGCCTCCCACCCGCGCTCGTCAGCGGGGTCGAGCGAGATCTCGGGGGGGGGCTCGTTCACCGCGGCGAGGACAGAACGTCGTAGTGATCGACGAACGGCTCGAGCTCGAGCAGGAAATCGCGATCTTCCGGATAGTAGTGCGCCATCTCGAAGTCGTCCCCCGCGAAGCGCCGGATCGCGTCAACCGACTCCCACAGCGAGATGAAGGTGAACTCGGCGCGATTCTGTTTGATGCGCCGCAGCACATAGACGCCGCGGTTGCCCGGCGTAGCTCGGCAATCCCGCGCCCCGGTGCGCTCGAGATACTCCGCATATTCCTCGGCCCGCGCCGCCTCGGTGACGCCGTGCCAGACACGCGCGATCAGCCTAGAGCCGTTCGAGCTGGGGGACGGTACGCTCATGCTGGAGATTTCCGGTGTTCAGGGTGGTGTTCGGCTCGAACAGCAGCACTTCCGTTTCCTCATCGGCGACCGGTTTATGCTCGACGCCGTGCGGGATGATGATGAATTCACCGGGGCCGACCACAACGTCGCCCTCCCGGAGCTTCATGCGCATCCGCCCTTTGACCACCAGAAACAGCTCATCTTCGCGGTCGTGGTGATGCCAGACGAATTCGCCCGTGAATTTCACGAGCTTGACCAGGCTGTCATTGACTTCCCCGACGATCTTCGGCTTCCAATGATCCTGAAACCTGCCGAACATCTCTGTGAGGTTGACCTTGCGAATCGTCATATCGCCGCCAGGACACTCTTGGTGTCGATGACGGTCGAGAACTCGCCGTTCAGATCGGCGAGCGCGACGTCGTGCAGCAGCTCGGACGCATAGCGCTTCCCGTCCGGGCCCTGGTTGTCGAAGGTCGCGGTCGCGTCGGACACGACGTAGGTGGTGAAGCCGAGGTTGCCGGCCATGCGTGCGGTCGTCGAGACGCACATGTTGGTCTGCATGCCGACCACGACCAGCGTGGTACGGCCCTGGCGCCGCAGGTCCTGCTCGAGCGTCGTGCCGATGAAGGCGCTGCTGACGGACTTCTGCACGACCGGCTCGCCGGGGAGGGGGCGCACTTCATCCTTGATGTCGACCCCCGGCTGTCCGGGTCGCAGCGGGGACTGCGGCTCTGTGGAAAGATGCTGCACATGCACGATCGGCCGGCCCGACTTCCGCCACGCGCCTTGCAACCGGGCGATGTTGCGCTCCAGGTCCGGATTGTTGCGATTGTAGCGCTCGGCGTAGACATCCATCCCTTTCTGGACATCTACGACGAGTAGCACAGCATCACTTGGCAACTTGGTCACGTGCTGGCCTCGGGCTCGGGTCGGACGGTCGGACTGTCGGACCGTCTGACCGGTAAGGCGCTCTCAGTCCGACGCAGTCTATGTGAGAACTGAATCCACACAACCGCCACGAGAATCATCCCCATCGCGATAAATGTGCGCGAGCTGATGGGTTCGTGCAGCAGCAGCCAGCCGAGCAACACCGCGATGACCGGGTTCACATAGGCGTACGTGCCGACGATGGTGGCCGAGGCGTGCCGCAGGGCATAGGAATACGCGCTGTACC
>Ga0137323_1000164_pt1 | contig 18668 bp, 17 predicted proteins | sample EasRivERMZT423_2_FD_102285 | JGI IMG/M metagenome (GOLD analysis project Ga0137323, IMG submission 102285) | Soil microbial communities from meander-bound floodplain in the East River, Colorado, USA - East River MetaG ERMZT423_2 | ecosystem: Environmental > Terrestrial > Soil > Floodplain ... | reverse complement strand
TGTACGAACAGCGTCCCGGTCATTGCCATCCCCACGGGGGCCGGATTGCGACCGCGTTTTCTCATCGATCAATCGCCTCGGGTTCGGCTACGAGTCCCACATCCTGCACGCCGGACGCCCGGATCACGGCCAGCACCTGAACGACCCGGGCATAGGGGACGCGGCCATCGGCCCGCAGATACACCCCCGTAGGCCGTTTCGTTCGCACGAAAGCGGGGAACATGGCCTGGAAATCGTCATAGGAGAGCCCCGCCTGGTCGAGATAGATCCGGCCGTCGCTGTCGACGGTCACCACGAGCCCCTCCTTGGGCTCGATTGCGCGCACCTGCGCCCGCGGCAGCCGCACGTCCACCCCACCCTGCATGATGGGCGCCGTGATCATGAAAATGATCAGCAGCACGAACGCGACGTCCACCAGCGATGTGACGTTGATGTCGGCGTTGAGGGGCAATTCGCCGTGGCCGCGCAGTCCCCCACCCCCACCCAAAAGACCGGCCATCAGATCCGTCCTTCCCGAGCGAGGGTCCCGATGATTTCCTGAGCAAACCCCTCGAGCTCACCGGCGAAGAGACCGAGCCGGTTGACGTAAAGGTTGTAGGCCATCACCGCGGGCACGGCGACCGCGAGCCCGGCGACCGTCGTCACGAGCGCTTCGGCGACGCCGGGAGCGACCGCCGCGATGTTGCCCGAGCCGCCGACGGCGATCCCGATGAACGCGTCCATCACGCCGAGCACGGTGCCGAGCAGTCCCAGCAAGGGACTCACCGAGCCGAACGTGGCGAGCCACGGAATGAAGCGCGCGGCCAGGTCGCGCTCGGCCGCGACTTCCTTGGCGAGGACCATGCGCAGCGCTTCGAGCTGGGTGGTCGTCAACGTCGACGACGTGGCCGAGGCTGTGGGCGTAGGATTCGCCACCGCAGTGCCCCCCCCCTTCAGCGCGCCGGGTTTGAGCTCGGTAAAGAAATGGACGGCTTCGCGCAGCAGGCGATTGTACGGCGACGGTGGCAAGCGCATCGCGGCGTGATAGGCATCCTCGAGACGTGGCGCCTTTTCGACCTCCGCCATGAAGCGATCGGCGAGCTGGCGCATGCGCCGGAACTGCCACCATTTGAGCACGATCAGGTACCAGGACACCACCGAGAAGATGACGAGCACCACCAGCACGAATTGCGTCTCGCGACTGGACGTGAGCACCAGCTCCCACGGCGTGGTGGGAATCGCGCCTCGGACCTGGAGCAACGCGGTTGGATCCACTCAGCTTTTCCTTTCGTCGTCCCGGTAACCGTTGGGATGCGCCTGGTGCCAGCGCCAGGCGCTTTCCAGGATCTCATCAAGACTCGAGTGCTTTGCGCGCCAGCGCAGGACCTCCGCGGCGCGCTCGACGGCCGCCACGAGGACCGGCGGGTCACCCGCACGTCGCGGCTGTTCCACTGCCGGGATCGCTTTGCCAGTGATCCGGCGTGCGGCACTCAACACATCGCGGACGGAATGACCGGTACCTGTGCCGAGATTCACAGCGACAGGCGCAACGCCGTCGAGCTCCACATCCAGTGCCGCGACGTGCGCTGCGGCGATATCGGTCACGTGCACGAAATCCCGCACCGCGCTGCCGTCCGGCGTGGGGTAGTCGGTACCGAAGATCTCGAACGCAGGCCGCTTGCCCAGCGCTGTCGCGAGCACGTTAGGGATCAGATGCGTCTCCGGATCATGGTCTTCCCCGCGCCGATCCGTGGCTCCGGACGCGTTGAAATAGCGCAGACTCACGACGTTCATGCCGTGCTTCGGCGCGACATCCGCCAGTAATCGCTCGAAATCCCGCTTGGTCTCCCCGTACGGATTCACCGGCATCTGCGGCGTGTCCTCCGTAATCGGGACCTTGGCCGGGTGGCCGTAGACGGCGCACGACGACGAAAACACGAACCGGCGCACCCCTGCGCGTCCAGCCGCCTCCAACAGTACACGCGCGGCCGTGACATTGTTGGTCACATACTTCTGAGGCTGCGCAACTGATTCGGGGACAAGGGCAAAGGCCGCCATGTGGACAATGGCCTCGATGGCCTCGCGCTCGAGAATCGCATCCACCAGCTCGTAGTTTCCAACTCCGCCCTGGATGAAGCCGGCGCCCCGAGCCACCGCGGCCCGATGTCCGGTGCTCAGGTCGTCGAGTACCACGACTCGCACGCCGAGCTCCAGCAGCTGGTCGATAATGACACTACCGATGTACCCTGCGCCCCCCGTGACGAGGACTCGAGCCGTCACGCGGGTGGCTCCATGCCGAACAGCCGTCGCAGCGCCTCGAGCAGGCCGTACCCGTGTCCTTCCTCGGCCGCCGCTTTCAGCGCGAGCGTGGGCTGGTGCAGGAACTTGTTCATGAGGGATTGGCTGAACTGCTCCACGCGAGCGCGATCTTCCGGGCTCAGCGCACTCAGCTGGCGCAGTGCGCGCTCGAGCTCGGCGGCGCGGAGCTGCTCCATCCGGCTGCGTAGCTCCTTGATGGTGGGAACGACGCCCAAACCGCCGTACCACGCCCAGAAGAGATCGGTTTCCTCTTCGACGATGCGCTCGGCAGCCGGGACTTCGTCGCGGCGCCGCGCGGTGGCCTGCGCCGCCACGGTCTGGAGGTCGTCGACATCGTACAGGAACACGTTCTCGATCTGCGCGATCGCGGGATCGACGTCGCGCGGCACGGCGAGATCGAGCACACACAGCGGGCGCCCGCGACGGCGCGCAATCACCGACCCGACGCGTTCCCAGGTCACCACGGCGTGGGGCGCGGCGGTCGAGCAGAGCGCGATGTCGATCGTCGCAAAGTATGCCCAGGCCTCCTCCAGCGACACCGCCCGTCCGCCCAGCCGCTCGGCGATCGCGCGTGCGCGCTCCTGGGTGCGATTCGCGACCAGCGTGATCTGCACACCCTGATCGCTCAGGCAGGTGGCCGCGAGCTCCGCCATGTCTCCCGCGCCGAGAATCAGCGCGTGCCGGCCGGCGAGATCGCCGAAGATTTTTCCCGCGACCTGCGTGGCGGCCGACGCTGCGGACGCCGTTCCCATCCCCAACTCGGTCTCCGTCCGCACGCGCGAGCCGACGTGCAGGGCCGTTTGAAACAGGCGGTGCAGCACGGGACCGGCCTGCGCGCGCGACGCTTCCCAGGCGTCGCGCACCTGTCCCTGAATCTGGGATTCGCCGAGGATCATCGAGTCGAGCCCGGCGGAAACCCGGTACAGATGCCGCACCGCATCGCGGTCGTGCTCGATGTAGCCGTATTCGCGCGCCCCGCCGGAAGGCGCTGCCGTGAGCCGTTCGCCGAGCAGCGACCAGACGGTGTCGAGGGGGGGGAGCTCGTCGTCGGTCACCAGGTAGAACTCGGTGCGGTTGCAGGTGGACAGCAGCACGCCGCCGCTCGCGCCGGCGGCCAGCACGCGCGCGAGCGCGCCTGGCACTTCGTGCGCGCCGTGCGCGAAACGTTCCCGCACCTCGAGTGGCGCGGTTCGGTGGTTGACGCCGAGGACCTTGATACCCATCGCCGCAAGCTCCGTCACAGGAACCGTGCGGCGCCGGGCTGCACGAGCTTCAGCGCGACGTACACCAGCAACACCGCGGAGAAGCCGGCGATACTCGCCAGGGCCGCGCGCCGGCCGTCCCAGCGGCGCACGACGCGAACCCAGACGGCCCAGCCCAGCACGACCCAGGTGAAGAGACCCCAAACCAGCTGCGCCTTTGCCACGTGCAGCCCCGCACCTCCCGAGAATCGCGCTCCGTAACCCACGGCGAGCAGCACTCCGACCGTCAGCGCCGGGAATCCGGCGACCAGGGCAAAGCGGTTAAGCCGGTCGAGCCGCTCGAGCGGTGGGAACAACTGGAACACCTGGCCAAAGCGTCGCGCCTTGAGCTCACGAAACTGCAGCAGGTAGAGCGCGGCGGCGATGAAGGCGAGCGCCATGAGCGCGAGCCCCAGGACACTCAGCGCGACGTGCAGCGCCAACCAGGTAGTACGACTGGCGGCGATCTCGGTTCCGGGGCTGAGTCCACTCAAGACAGCGAGCCCGACCAGTCCCGTCGCCAGGGGAGCAGCGAAGAACGATACCGCGGAGCCCCGCAACAGGCGCTCGCTCGCGAGCTGGAGCAGCACCAGACAGAGCGCCAGCATCGACAGCGCCGGACCGAGGCCTACGAGGGTGAGCTGGGAAAGGGCGACGACGTGCGCGGCCGCACCGGCACAGGGGAACGCGATCGCGAGGGCGCGCGGCGTGCTCCGAAACCCCATGAACGGAGCCAATGCGAGCGCCGTCGCCAGCGCATAGAGCGCCAAAGCAACGAGATGGAGCGTAACGATCACGGCAGATACCGGGCCGGCCTGCCCACGCAGGTCCGGCCGCCTTCTAGGAAGGCATTTTCCGAATCAAGCGTACCGGCATGTCTCGGTCGAGTCCAGGGTGCATGATCTGAATCAACAGGCCGGTAGCGGACCGCTCGCGGGTGTGCACAACCATCATGACCGCCCGCACTTCCTCGGACGCCGTTCCGATGCCGACTTCCGCAGGCTTGTACACCTCGAATACGTCGCCGGGCGTGACGCCGTCCCGGCGGCCCTTATCGATGAAGAAGTACTGCTGCGCCCCGGCAATCACGCGAGCGTCGCGGGGCCCGATCACCTTGCCCTGGAGGCCTTCCGCCACGGGGACCGGACGGACCTGACCGGGATCGCGGAATGGCTCGAGCGGCATGGCGAGCTCGCCGTCATGGATCCGCCCGAATTAAAAGACCACCTCCGCGAGCACCTGCTGCTCCTCGATCGACGTCACGCGCGCGATTCCGGTTGGGACGACGACGTCGCCCCATTGGCCGAACTCGATCCCGCGATCGATGCGCACGAGCAGCAGCGAATCACCCACGTGATAGGAGGCGTTGTGCGGCGGCCGGACGGAGATCTCCTGGTACAAGGTCGCGGAGGTCCGCTCCGACAGCCGGTGAATGGCGGAGGTCGCGGTCGAGCCGAGAACCTGGCCCCACGGCAGTCGCTCACTCTCGGTCAGGAATCCGGCGGCGTAGAATTCCCCGGGGCGCAGCGGACGATACGGCTGGTTGGTGTAGGCCCGCAGCACATCCTGGACGATCTGCCGATTCGTGCGGCGGCGGTCGAAAATAGTCTCGTTCGATTCGGCAATCGGCGGCGGCGGCGGCTCCACGACGAACATCGCCGTATCGGCCGCAATCGTGTCGATCGGCGCGAACCCGGTGTCGAGCGGCACGACGGCAACGACGGTGTCGCCCACCGCCCTCACCGTGTCGGCTGCCAATGACGTGGTGTCCGGCGCGACCGCAACGACCGTGTCACCGCCCTGCGCGACGACGTACATCGCTGCGAGATTCAGCACCTCTCCCGGATAAATCCAGTGCGGGTCCTCGACGATGCTCGTATTGAGACGGTAGATCTCCGGCCACAGCAGCGGGTCGTTGAAATACATCTGCGCGATGGACCACAGGGTCTCACCGCGCGAGACGGTATGCGTCGTAGGAACTTGCCCCTGAAAAGCGGCGACGGCCTGCGTATCTTGAGGAAGCTGCGTCGTGTCTTGCGCGACCTGCGTGGTGTCCTGCGCCGGCAGAACACGCCACGACAGCATCGCCGCCAGGGCTAGAACTACAACGCCGCTAGAACGGCAGATCGTCGTCCTCCTCATCCAGCGCCTCCGGGAACGCGTCGAGCGATTCGGGGGCCCCCTTCCCGCCGGCTTCTGCAACTGCCCCGGCTGCCGCGGCCCCTCGTGCTGCCCCCGCTCCCACCGGAGCGGCTGCGCCTCTCGAGCCCAGCATGATCAGCTCGCGCGCAATGATCTCGGTGACGTAGCGTGTCTGCTTGTTCGTGTCTTCCCAGGTCCGGTACTCGATCCGGCCCTCGATATAGACTTTGTCGCCCTTCTTCAGGTACTTCTCGCACACGTCGGCCAGGCCCGATCCGCCCTTGTTATTCCAGCAGATAACTCGATGCCAGTCCGTCTTTTCCTGCTTTTCGCCACCAGTACCCGTCCACTGCCGGCTCGTCGCCACGGAGAGCGTGGCCACCCGGGAACCGTTGTTCGTGCTGCGCACCTCGGGATCGGCACCCAAGTTCCCGATCAGAGTGACCTTATTGAGACTGCGGCTCACACAACCTCCAGCATTTATGCGGGTTTGGGTCCAAGGGTGCCCAACACTATATAAATCGCAAGTCGTTCTGTCAATCAAAGATACGCCACTTGTACCGAAGTTATGCATCAAGTCTGAGCACGATGGCGTCCTCGACCGGCCTGCGATAGTACGCCTTGCGCCGGCCGACATCCTTGAACCCGAACGCGGCGTACAGTCCCCGCGCCGGGGCGTTCGACTCCCGGACTTCCAGGTAGACCTGCCGAACTCCCCGCTCCGCCAGGGAATCCACCATCGCCTGCACCAGCGCCCGTCCCAATCCGCGACGCCGCCCTCCCTCCACCACCGCGAGGTTGAGGATCTCCCCTTCATCCGCGGCCTCGAGCGCCACGACGTAGCCGGCGATCTCGGCGTCCGCTTCGGCGACCAGAAACGTCGCAAACGAGACGCAGTCGCGGAAATCCTGCGTGGTCCACGGATCGGCGAATACGCGTTGCTCGATCGCGTGAACCGCGGGAACGTCGGTCAGCTCAGCGGGGCGAATTCGGAAGCGGTCGGCCATGGCGCGCCTCCCATTTCGCCTGAGCTTCGGCCGGCCGGCCATACACCGGCTCGGCCAGTGGATCGTCGAGTGGCCGGCGAGCCGCCCCGTCATCCGCCAGCACCAGCAGCGATCGGGCGATCGTCGGCACGGCGTCCAGGGGAACTGGCGGCCTTCCGGTCCAGGTCTCGACTTCCGCCCGGTAGCGCTCCGCGCCGTCGCCCACGGCCAGCACGGGTTTGATGGGACTCACCCGCGCCAGCTCCGCGATCGTGAACAGATCGGGCCCCACGACGATCTCAATGCGGTCGCGATGAATCGTATAGATCGCGCCGAACACCTGGCCGCGCAGAGCATCGTAGCACGCGGCGATCGCCCCGGACTCTCGCTCGAGCTCGGACGCCGCATGCGCGGCACCGAGCAACGAGGGGACCGCGACCAGCGGAAGCTCGTGCTCGTGTGCGAGTCCCTTCGCCGCGGCCCAGCCAATCCGCAGTCCCGTGAAACTGCCCGGCCCGTCGCCGACGACGATCTCGGTCACGTCTTGGAGTGTCGCGCCCGCGTCGGCGAGGACCTGCTGAATCAATGCGAGCAGCCCGGCCGCGTGCTGGCGCGCGCCGCGAATCGACCGCGCTGCTTGTGGGGAACGCCCTCCCCCCGGCGTACCGATCGCGACGCTCGCGATGTCTGTAGCCGTGTCGATCGCGAGCCTCATACGCCGGCGGTTTCGTCGATGATGCGGTGCGCTGGATCATCGTCGTACGAGAGCTGGAAATGTCGATCGAGCGGCGGTGCCCATGGGCCCGCGCGCTCCGGCCACTCGATAAGAATGATCGCACCGTCGCGGACCATGTCGTCGAAGCCGAGGTCACGGGCCTCGTCGGGATGACGAAGCCGGTAGCAATCGACGTGATACACGGGCGTCAGTCCGGCGGCGTAGTGATGGACCAGCGCGTAGGTGGGGCTCGTGGCGCGCGCCCGGGCACCCAAGCCCCGGCAGATCGCCTGGACCAGGGTTGTTTTCCCGGTCCCCAACTCTCCCGACAGCCCGATGACGGTAGGGGCGCGGAGCTCGGCGCCGAGCGCCTCACCGAACCGGCTGAGCTCGCTCGCGGAGAGGCGCATCGGCCTTGAGCTCGAGGAGCTGATCGCGCAGCACGGCCGCCAGCTCAAAATCGAGCTCTTCGGCGGCGGTCTGCATCTGCTGTTCCAACATACGGATGATGGTTTCCCGCTCGCCGGCATCGGCGGGGCGGCGCACCGCCGCCGCGCCCGGTTTGGGGACGCGGGCGTCGGCCACTCGCGTGACAAACCGGATGTCACCGACCGATTTCACGATCGAGCGCGGCGTAATGCCGTGCTCCTGATTGTGGGCGAGCTGCGCGACGCGGCGGCGGTTCATCTCGTTCAGCGCCCGCTCCATCGATCCCGTCATACGATCGGCGTACAGAATGGCCCTCCCGCTCAAGTGGCGGGCCGCCCGCCCCACCGTCTGGATGAGCGAACGGTCGGAGCGCAGGAACCCCTCGTGGTCGGCGTCCAGGACGGCCACCAGAGACACCTCGGGCAGGTCGAGACCTTCGCGCAGCAGATTGATTCCCACCAGGACGTCGAACTCGCCGAGGCGTAACCCGCGGATGATCTCGACCCGTTCGATCGCATCGATCTCCGAGTGCAGATAGCGCACGCGGACCCCGTGCTGCTGGAGGTAGTCGGTCAGATCCTCCGCCATGCGCTTGGTCAGTGTGGTGACGAGGACGCGCTCGTGCTTGGTTTCGCGCAGGCGGATTTCGCTCAGCAGGTCGTCCACCTGCCCCGCCACCGGCCGGATGTCGACCGTAGGATCGACGAGGCCGGTCGGCCGGATGATCTGCTCGACGATGACACCTCCCGAGAGCTGCAGCTCGTCTTGTCCCGGCGTCGCCGAGACGAACACCATGCGCGGCACGAGCCCCATGAACTCATCGAAGCGCAGCGGCCGGTTATCGAGCGCCGACGGCAGCCGGAAGCCGTAGTCCACCAGCGTTTGCTTGCGCGAACGGTCGCCCTCAGACATCGCGCCCAGCTGCGGGAGCGTCTGGTGCGACTCGTCGATGAAGCAGAGATAGTCGTCCGGGAAGTAATCGAGCAGGCACGCTGGTCGCTCTCCCGGCTGGCGACCGCTGAACAACCGCGAGTAGTTCTCGATGCCCGCGCAGCGCCCGACTTCCATCAGCATGTCGATATCGAAATGGGTGCGCGACTCGAGTCGCTGGGCTTCCAGCAGCTTGTTCTGCGCCCGCAGCTCGGCCAGCCGCTCCGCGAGCTCGGCGCGAATGCGCGACACCGCGCGCTCGATCGTGGCGCGCTGCGTGACGAAGTGCGTCGCCGGATAGATCGCGGATTTGTCCATCTGCTTGATGACGTTGCCCGTGAGCGGATCGATCTTGGCGATGCGCTCGATGTCGTCGCCCCAGAATTCGACGCGGACCGCCTGCTCGTCATAGGCCGGGAAGACTTCGACCGTATCCCCCCGGACGCGGAACGTGCCCCGCTCGAACCCGATGTCGTTGCGCTGGTATTGCACCGCCACGAGGTCCGCGAGGAACGCGTCGCGCCCGCGGTTTTCCCCTTTTTCCGCCGTGACCAGCAGCTCGCGATAGAGCTCCGGATCGCCGAGGCCGTAGATCGCCGAGACGCTGGCGACGATGATGACGTCGTCGCGCTCCATCAGGCTGGACGTGGCGCGGAGCCGCAGCCGCTCGATGTCGTCGTTGATCGAGGAGTCCTTGGCGATGTACGTGTCCGTCGAGGGCACGTACGCCTCGGGTTGGTAGTAGTCGTAGTACGAAATGAAGAACTCGACCGCGCTGGAGGGGAAAAACGTCTTCAGCTCCCCGTACAGCTGCGCCGCCAGCGTCTTGTTGTGGGACAGGACGAGCGTGGGCTTTCCCAAGTCGGCGATGACGTGTGCCATCGTCATCGTCTTTCCAGATCCCGTGACGCCCAGCAGCGTCTGGTACTTGTCGCCGCGCCGGAGCCCGGCGGTCAGCTCGCGAATCGCGCGTGGCTGATCACCCGCCGGCGGCGGTGCGTTGCCAATCTCAAACGGCATAACGGGGAAAGCTAACCGACGACGACTTCGGCGGGACCGCTCGAATCCCGCCGGGCGATCTCGGTCACGCCCTTCACCTTCCGGACCGCCTTCAAGACCTTGTGCAGATGGGTGTTGTTCTCGACCTCGACCAGGACCGAGCCAAACACCACCCCATCCTTGGACGCGAGCTCGGCGCTGCGGATGTTGGTGCCGGTGCCGCTGATCGCCTCGCAAATATCGGCGTACAGGCCGCGCCGGTCTTCCCCGCTGACCGCGAGGCGCACCACGAACGTTTCACCTTCCACTTCGCGCCAGTCGATCTCGACGCGACGCTCCTCATCGCCCGAGAGCGTGAGCAGGTTCGGGCAGTCGTTGCGGTGGATCGAGATCCCTCGGCCCTGCGTCACGTAGCCCACCACGGGGTCGCCGGGGACGGGCTGGCAGCACTGCGCATAGCGCACCATCAGGCCTTCGACGCCGTGAATCTTGATGCCGCGTCCAAGGCGCAGCCGCTCGATGACCCGCCCAAACGCGGTCGGCTTGGGCGACTGCTGTTCATCCGCCGGGACGTCGGGGTAGAGGGCGTTGATCATCTGGCCGATCTGCACATCGCCGCGGCCGACTGCCGTCTCCACCTGATCGGCGGCGCCGAGTCCCAGCTTCTGCGCGGCCTGGGCCAGCTGTTGCGGGGTGGGCGGATCGAGGCGGCGGCGGCGCACTTCGCGCGCCAGGATCTCGCGGCCCAGCGTGATGCTCCGCTCCTGCTCTTCCTGCTTGATCCACTGGCGGATCTTCTGGCGTGCCCGTCCGGTTTGGACGTGCGCGAGCCAGTCCCGCGACGGCTTGGCCTGCGGGCTGGTGAGCACCTCGACCGTGTCGCCGTTGCGCAGGGGCCGGTGTAGCGGAGCGATCCGGCCGTTGACGCGGGCCCCGTTGCAGTGCTGTCCGACCTCGGTATGGACCAGGAACGCGAAATCGAGCGGCGTCGCGCCTTTGGGCAGCCGCTTCACGTCCCCGCGCGGCGTGAACACGAAGATCTCGTCCTGATACAGGTCGATCTTCAGGAACTCGAGGAACTCCTCGGGGCTGTGCGCGTCCTGCTGCAGCTCGATCAGCTGGCGGAACCACGAGAGATGGTGGTCGAGCTCGTCGCTCTTGCCGTTTTCCTTGTAGAGCCAGTGCGCCGCGATACCGTACTCGGCCGTGCGATGCATATCGCGCGTGCGGATCTGGATCTCGTACAGCTGCCCGCCAGGACCGAACACCGTCGTGTGCAGCGACTGGTACCCGTTCGATTTGGGGCTCGCGATGTAGTCCTTGATCCGCTCCTGTAACGGCGTCCACGTGTGGTGGATGATGCCCAGGACGTGATAGCAGTCGGTGATGCTGTTCACGAGCACGCGCACCGCGAGCAGATCGTAGATCTCCTCGAACGGCTTGCCGCGCTTGCGCATCTTCTTGAAGATCGACCACAGGTTCTTGGGCCGGCCCACGATCTCCCAGCCCACGATGCCGGCGCGGCGCAACTCGTCGGCGAGCGGAGCGCGCATGCGCTCGATCGTGCGGTCGCGCTCCACGCGGCGCGCCTTAACCTGGCGCGCCAACTGCTTGTAATCGTCGGGCTCGAGATACTTGAACGCCAGATCTTCGAGCTCGGCCTTCACGCCCGCCATGCCGAACCGGTGCGCCAGCGGGGCATAGAGCTCGCGGGTCTCCTGAGCGATCCGGCGCCGCTTCTCGGCCGGCAGCGGATCCAGGGTGCGCATGTTGTGGAGACGGTCGGCGAGCTTGATGATGATCACGCGCGCGTCGCGCGCCACCGACATCAACAGCTTGCGGTAGTTCTCCGCCTGCTCCTCGGCGGTCGAGCGGAACGTCAGGGCCTTGATCTTGGTGAGCCCGTCGACCAGGTCGGCGACCTCGTTGCCGAAATCGCGCCGGAGCGTTTCCAGCGTGACATTGGAGTCTTCGACGACGTCGTGGAGCAGCGCGGCCGCAATGGTCGTGGTGTCCATCTGCTGCTCGGCGAGAATCGTGGCCACGGCGACGCTATGAGACACGAAATCGTCGCCGGACAGTCGCTTCTGCCCGTGATGCGCCTGGGCGCTGATCCGGTAGGCCCGCGCCAGCACCTCGAGGTCGAGGCGGTCGCGCTGCGCCGCGACGGCCTTGGCCAGCTCGGGCGCCAGAATCGGCGCCGTACTCGTCACAACAACCCCGCTTCCGCGAAACTCACGTACCGCTCTCCTCCGCCTCCGATGATCACATGGTCGTACACCGGGACGTCGAGCAATCGCCCCGCGTCCACCAGCTGCCGGGTTACCGCCCGATCGTCGGCCGACGGCGTGGGGTCGCCGCTCGGGTGGTTATGTACGACGATGATGCCTGCCGCGGCTTCCGCAATGGCCGCCCGAAACACCTCACGGGGATGCACCAGGGAGCTGTTCAGTATGCCCCGCGTGATGAGCAAGTCCGCCAGAATCTGACTCTGGCTTCCCAGCGCGAGGACATGAAACTCCTCGACGGCTAAGTCGCGCAGCCGCAACGCGTAATAGCGCTGCACATCGCCCGGTCCGCGGATCCGCTCCGGCGGCGGCTCGAGCTCCACCCCCACGCGCCGGCCCAGTTCGATCGCCGCCGCCAGCCGTGCCGCCTTGGCTCTGCCCACTCCGGGAATGCGCGCCAGCTCGGCCCAGGGCCTGGTGGCAATGCGGCGCAGCGAGCCATCGCTCTTGGCGAGGATCTCGGCAGCGACCGCGAGAGCGTCCTGACCACGAGTCCCCGTTCCCAAGAGAATGGCCAGGAGCTCTTGCCCCGTCAACGCGCCCGGCCCAACGGCCCAGAAACGCTCGCGCGGACGGTCATGTTCGAGGTGCTCGGACAGACGCAGCGGCATGGGGCCAGGCTAGCGAGCGCGAGTGCTGACCGCATACCCGTTTTTACGCGGTGCGGCCCTTACTGCAATCTGTATTTCGTGCGATACTGGCCACGCTACCCCGTGTCTGCCAAACCCATCCACAGGCGGCGCCGTCCCCGTCGTACACCCTGCTCATGGAGAACTTATGCGTGTCTCGTCCGTCAAAACAGCAGCCTTCCTGTGTACCATCGCAGTCCTGTCCGCGTGCACGGACCAGAGTCCCGCCCCGATGGGACCCACGGTCGAGGCCTCGCACAACCGCGCATCGTCGTCACCAAGTCTGGTGAGCCCGGTGTGGCAGGCGACGGCGGCCACCCATGTCGCCGGCGCTAGCTTCAGTCCGCTGGCTGGAGCGCGCGCGTATGGTCTCCTGGGTGTCGCTCAGTATTGGGCCGTGCAGCGGGCGGACGACGCGGCCCGTCACCACGGGCGGAGCAAGCGCGAGACCGAGCGCGGTGCCGTCGCGGGCGCGTCCGCCGTCGTGTTGACGTATCTGTTTCCTGCCGCGGCGCAGACCTTCGAGGACCTCGTCAACGAACAATCGAACGCCGGCCCAGGACAGCCACACCCCTCGTTTGCCCGCGGCGAAGCGATCGGCCGCGCGGTGGGCGCGGAGATCGTCACGCGAGCCCAGGCTGACGGATTCAACAGTCCGTTCACGGGGACCATTCCAACGGGCCCCGGCCTTTGGATCAGCAACACCACTCCCGCGACAATCGCGGGCGGGCAGCTGCCGGCCGCAACCCCCTGGTTCCTGAGGTCCCAAAGCCAGTTCCGCTCGGCGACGCCCCCGGTGTTTGGGTCTGCTGCGTTTACGACAGAGCTTCAGGAAATCCGGCAAATCTCCGACACGCGCACCGCCGAACAAACTCAGATCGCCGCTTTCTGGGCGCTGAACGCGGGAACACCGACGGCGTCAGGATTCTGGCTCCAGGTGGCGACCGACAATATCAACTCGCATGGCTCATCCGAGCGCGAGGCCACGCATCTCTATGCATTGGCCAGTGCGACGATGTACGACGCGGTGATCGGGTGCTGGGATGCGAAGCAGACCTACTGGTACATTCGGCCGTGGCAGGCGGACCCCGTGATCACGACCACCGCCGCGGTCGGAAAACCCAACCATCCGTCCTATCCCTCCGGGCACAGCTGCGTCTCGTCGTCCGGCGCGGAAGTCATCAGTACCTTCTTCCCCAGGAAGCGCGCGCAGCTGGAGGCGATGGTCACAGAGGCTGGGTTGTCACGCATGTACGGCGGTATTCACTACAGGTTCGACATCGAGGCTGGCCAAACACTGGGGCGGAGTGTCGCGCGGTTCGCCATCCGGGCCGATGCCAGGGGGCATTCCGTGTTGAACGCTGACGAGGACGATCACAAACACCACGGTCACAACCACTGAGGCTCACATAGCGGCTCCGTGGCATTTCTTGAACTTCTTGCCACTCCCACACGGGCATGGGTCGTTCCGACCCACGCCCGCGTAGGGATCGGCGGCCCCAAAGGCAGGGTCTGCAGGGCTCAGCTTCGGGAGCGGGGGCAGATCACCACTCGTTACCAAACCGTCCGCAGCCGGTTTCGAAGCGACCATGGGGACCGGCTTTTTCGGATGCCCACCGATCGGGCCGGTAACTGATTGGCTCGGGCCTCCACGCGGGGGCCCGACGTCGACCTGAAGCTTGAGCCAGCGCTCGGCAAACGTGATGCGCAGGTCGTCCATCAAACCCTTGAACATCTCGAAGGCTTCCTGCTTGTACTCGACGAGCGGGTCCTTCTGTCCCCAGGCGCGGTAGTAGATGCCCTCGCGCAGCTGATCGAGATCGTAGAGGTGATCGCGCCACTTGTCGTCCACGACACCGATCGTGATCTGCGCGAGTGCCTGTTCGCTGAGTTTGGGGATTCCGGTCTTGGACTCGATGTCGCGGAGGTAGTCGAGCTTCTTCTGGAACGCCTCCCGGCCGGCGTGGTGCGCGGCGCGCACCAGCTCGTCGCGGCTCCGAACCTTGTGCGGATCGGTCAGGTCCGGCACCGCAATCAGGAACTTCTGGAGAAAATCCGTCTCGATCAGCGCGCGATCCCATTGGCCGGCATCGTCATATTCCGCGATCAGGCCGTCGGCATGGCTTTCGAGCGCGCTGTCGATCATGCGCAGCGCTTCGGCCTTGAGCTCTTCCCCGCCCTCGAGCGCGTACAGCCGCTGCGAGTAGATGACCTCGCGCTGCTGGTTCATCACGTCGTCGAACTGGAGCAGCCGCTTGCGGGCCTGAAAGTTCTGGAGCTCGACGCGCTTTTGCGCCTGTCCGATTGCGGCGGTCACCCACGGGTGCGTGATGACTTCGCCTTCTTCCGACCCCGTGCGGTCCATGATGCGGGCGATCCGGTCCGAGCCGAACAGCCGCATCAGATCGTCTTCGAGCGACAGGTAGAAGATGCTCTGACCCGGGTCTCCCTGGCGCCCGGAGCGTCCGCGCAGCTGGCGGTCGATGCGCCGCGCCTCGTGGCGTTCGGTGCCGATGATAACCAGCCCGCACGGCGGATCTTCGTTGCACTTGTGCTCTTTGAGTTGCTCGGGCGTGAAGTCGGGCCGCTCGAGCAGCTGGCCGAACGGCGCTTCGCGCGACTTGATCCCGCAGATCTGACACTTTTTGACGCCGGGGCCGAGCTTAATATCCGTGCCGCGACCCGCCATGTTCGTCGCGATCGTGATGGAGCCCGGCTGACCGGCCTGCGCCACGATCTCGGCTTCGCGCTCGTGATACTTGGCGTTCAGCACTTCGTGCTTGAGCCCGCGCCGTTTCATCAGGCGCGCCAGCGTCTCCGACACCTCGACGTTGGTCGTGCCCACGAGAATCGGCAGGCCGCGCTTGTGCTGGCGCTCGACCTCTTCCATGATCGCGTCGTACTTCTCTTTGCGCGTCTTGTAGACGAGGTCGTGCTTGTCGACGCGCCGCACCGGCCGGTTGGTCGGAATGACGGAGACGTCCAGCTTGTAGATCTGGTGGAATTCGGTCTCTTCCGTCTCGGCGGTGCCCGTCATGCCGGCGATCTTTTCGTACATGCGGAAGTAGTTCTGGATCGTGATCGTCGCGAGGGTCTGCGTCTCCTCGCGCACCGCCACGCTTTCCTTCGCTTCCACCGCCTGGTGCAGGCCGTCCGACCAGCGTCGCCCCGGCATCAGGCGACCCGTGAACTCGTCCACGATGAAGACCTGGCCATTCTGCACGACGTATTCGACGTCCTTCTCGTACAGCGCGTGGGCCTGGAGCAGCTTGTGGATGATGTGCAGAATCTCGCTCTTGGCGGCGTACTCCGATTCCACCACGCGGCGGCGCTCGATTTTCTGCGCCGCCGTCAGCTCGGTGTCGTGCTCCAGCTCGTGCACCGCATGCGAGATATCGGGCACGACGAACAGCGTCGGATCCTGCGGCGACATCGCTTCGACACCCTTGTCGGTGAGGTGGACCGAGCGGCCGCGCTCGTCCATCACGAAGTACAGATCGTCCTCGATGTCCCGCATCTTCTGGTCGCGGGCCGGGAGCTTGCGGTCGGCCAGCCGATCCAGCTCGACGCGCTGCACCAGCTGCTTCACGCCCTGCTCGTTCAGCAGCTTGAGCAGTTTCTTGTTCTTGGGCATGCCCAGCTGCGCCTTGTACAGCAGCTTGGCGCCGTCGTAGTTGCTATCCGCATCGGCGAGCAGCGGCTCGCCCTTCGCGATCAGATCGTTGGCGATGCCGGTCTGCTTGCGCACGAGCTGTACCACCTGCGCGTTGTACAGCGCGTATTTCTCGTCGGATTCCGCGCCCACGGCGCCCGAGATGATCAGCGGCGTCCGTGCCTCGTCGATCAGAATCGAGTCGACTTCGTCGATGATCGCGTAGACGTGGCCGCGCTGGACGCGATGCTCCAGGCTGCCGACCATGTTGTCGCGCAGGTAGTCGAACCCGAATTCGTTGTTCGTGCCGTAGGTGATGTCGCACTGGTAGGTCGCCCGGCGTTCGGGACTCCCGGGCTGGGAATCGTCGATGCAGCCGACCGTCAGGCCGAGCCACCTGAAGAGATGGCCCATCCACTGCGAGTCGCGCCGCGCGAGATAGTTGTTGACCGTCACGAGGTGCGCCCCGCGGCCGGCCAGCGCGTTGAGATACAGCGGCAGCGTGGCGACCAGCGTCTTGCCTTCGCCGGTCGCCATTTCCGCGATCCGCCCCTGATGCAGGACGACGCCGCCGATGAGCTGCACGTCGTAGGGCACCATATCCCACTTGAGCGTATGCGCGGTGACCACGACGTCGCTGCCCATGAGCCGGCGCGCCACCTCGCGCACCGTGGCGAAGGCCTCGGGCAGCAGATCGTCGAGTGTGCGCTGGAGCTCGGTGACGAACGCCTGCTCCGCCCGGCGCAGCTGATCGCCGAGATTGGCGCGCTCGTCGGGGTCGGGACAATCGTGCTTCGCCTGCTTCAAACGCTCGACTTCGGCGTGCAGCTCTCCCGTGCGCTCGGCGATGGCCGCGCGGAACTTCGCCGTCTGCGCCTGGAGGTCGCCGTCGGTGAAGTCCTTGAGTCGCGTCTCGTGCTCGAGAATCGCATCCACGACCGGCTGGATGCGCTTGAGCTCGCGGTCGAACCGCGTCCCGAAGATTTTGGTGAACCAGCGTGGTACCATTACCCCTCTAGCGGTACAGCCCGTGGGCGGCGATGTACTCGCGCACCGCCTCGGGCACTAGATATCGAATGGAACGCCTCTGTTTGACGCGCTCGCGCACTTCCGTCGCGGACAGGTCAATCGACGGCACCGGAATCACCCGGCTGATCAGGGGATGCCGCGGCACAGAGGCGCCCGGCCGCGCAAAGATGACGACGTCGGCAAGTCCCGGAAGCGCTTCAACTTCCCACCACGCCGCCAGCTCCCGCGCGGCGTCCGCCCCCAACAATAACAGGAGCCGGTTCCCGGGCTCCCGTTCCGCGAGCGCGCGCAGGGTCCGCACCGTGTAGGAGGGGGTCGGCAGACCGAGCTCGATCCGTTCCACGCGCAAACGGGGATTTCCGTGGACGGCGAGGTCCAGCATCGCTGCCCGCTGCTCGGCGCTCGCCTGATGCGCGGCGCGTTTGAACGGCTGCTCGCGGGCGGGCAGGAAGCGCACGGTGGCCCCAAGCTCGTCGGCTGCCGCCTCCGCCACCATCATATGCGCTACGTGCACGGGGTCGAATGAGCCCCCGAACAGCGCGTCTTGAGTCACGAACGCTCAGGTAGGACTGGCTGCGGGGGGCGCAGGACAGCTCGCGTCGAGCCGCGTCGCCTTCGGGTAAAAGCGGCGCAGATGCTCGCAGGTCTCCTGCACCTCCTGCGTGTAGCCGATCGCGCGATAGCTGTCGACCAGGCGCAGCAGGGCGTCGGGCGCGCGCTCCGCGCTGGGGTAATTCGCGATCACGTCTTTGAAGTAGATGATCGCCGAGTCGAACGCCTTGCGGCGCAGATAAAACATCCCGGTCTTGTATGTCTTTTCCGCAAACTGACTCTCCAACCGGCGCACGTGCAGCCGCGCGCGGCCCGCGGCGTCGCTCTCGGGATAGCGGCCGGCCAGCTCCTGATAAATCGCCAGCGCGGCCTCGCCGTAGCTCGGATCGAGCTCCGGACGATGCCACAACCGCAGATTCGAGTCGCCCGCGCGGAGTAACGCCGTGGCGGCGTAGGGAGTGGTCGAGAACTCGTCTGCCACTTTTCGGAAATCGGAGGCAGCCTGGACGTGGTCGCCGAGCTGGAAGCTGCACTCCGCCACGTAGTAGCGCGCCTGGGCCATCTCATCCTGGGTCACGCTGAACTCGAATGTCAGCCGCTGGAAGATGAGCTGCGCCTTGCGGAAGTCCCCGTGCCGAAACAGCTCCATGGCGCGCGCGATCTCGACCTCCGGTTGCACCACCGGCGCTGCGCTCCCCTGTTTCGGGCCTCCGCACGCGACGGCGCCACTCACGATTGCGCACACCACCAGCATGCCGACCATTTGCCGCCTCATCAT
>Ga0137323_1000160_pt1 | contig 18884 bp, 12 predicted proteins | sample EasRivERMZT423_2_FD_102285 | JGI IMG/M metagenome (GOLD analysis project Ga0137323, IMG submission 102285) | Soil microbial communities from meander-bound floodplain in the East River, Colorado, USA - East River MetaG ERMZT423_2 | ecosystem: Environmental > Terrestrial > Soil > Floodplain ... | reverse complement strand
CTGCCCCGCGAAAGTCGGGGAAGGTGTAGCCGAGGTCGCGGGTGATGTCGAAGGCTTTGCAGCGCTCCGCGATGGCCAAAGTGGTGGCGACAGCATCCGGACAGTCATCGAACAGCGAAACGACTTCATCCAGTGGCCGCAAGTAAAATTCGCTGTTCGGATTTCGGACCCTGTGAGAGCCGTCGAGCGTCGTCCGGTGGCGGATCGCGACCATCACGTCATGTAAGCGGTGAAGGTTCCGGGTGTGATAATGGATGCTTCCAGTTGCCAAGATGCCAAGTTGCAAGTCTTCCGCCACGTCGATTAATGCCCGACTAGTGGCCAGGTCCCCACGGACTCGATTCCTTTGGATTTCAACAAAGAATTGGTCTCGTCCGAACATTTCTTTGCACTGCTCGGCGAGCTTGCGAGCGGCACTGAGCCCCTCGGTCTCGAGCGCTCGCGGCAACAGGCCATCGCGTCGGGATCCCGACAGGATGATCAAGCCTTCATGACGTGCTTCGATCGCGCTGAGCGGCAGCCGGGGATCGAGACGCTCGGCGCCCAGGTGCGCCTGGGTGAGCAGCCGGCACAGGTTCGCGTAGCCCTGCGGCGATTCGGCGAGCAGAATGAGCTCCGCACCGTCGGTCAGCGTGACTGCAGCGCCGGTGATCGCCTGAATGCCCAGCGGGTGCGCGGCGTGCGCGAACGCGAGCGAGCCGTAGACACCGTTGCGGTCGGTGAGCGCGAGGGCGGGGTAGCCCAGCCGGTGCGCTGCGGCAAGGAGCTCGTCCGGCGGCGAGGCTCCGTCGAGGAACGAATAGGCGGAATGGCAGTGGAGCTCGGTGTACATGGCGGTTAGGCGGTTAGACGGTTAGACGGTTAGGGTTGCTGCAAATACCAATTGCTCGTGATCAAGTCTCGAAACAAAACCACTCGTTTTCCTCCTTCGAACATCACTTCGTAGTACAGACGAGAGATCGTGTGACGCCACCATTCATCATCAATGCGCCACGTCTCATTGATGGATTCGACATTACTAGTCGTCGAACCGTCTAACCGTCTAACCGCCCCAGGTGCACCGGAGTCGTCAACTTGCACCGTCACCGGTGCCGGTTCGTTTACGGCTCGTAGTCGATCAGTGCGTAGCGGCGCTCGGGCAGGCGCGACCATGGCTGGACCTCGATGATGTGAAACAGCACTGCGCGCTTGACGCGCATCCGGATTTCGCGTGCCGCGCTGCGCAGTGCGCGCTGCTGTCCCGCGCGCGCGGCCGCCTGCGCATCACGCGCGAACAACTGCAGCTCCGTCGTCCCGGGAGCGAAGCCGGTGAACTCGAGGACCAGTCGTTCGACGCCGCCGACCGGTGGCGACTGCTCGAGTCGCATCCGGAGCGGCGCGGCGATGCGGTCCGCGTCGGCAGTCGGATCCTTGAACAGATGCGCGGTGAGCCAGGAGCCGCCGCCCTCGATCTCCGCGCGCACGCGCAGCGCGTACACGCGCCAGCCGATGCGGCGTGGATGCTTGAGCGCGCGTGCGATCAGTTGGTCGAGGGCGTGAACGAGCAGCTCGCGTTCGCCGACCGGTGAGAAGAATGATAGTGCGGCCGCGATCGGCTCCGGCGCGACGCGTCCCTGAACGGGCTCGACGACTCGGCCCGCGGCCAGCTGCCACAGCCGTTTTCCCGTCGCGCCGAACTGCGCCGTGATCGCCGCCTCGGGCAGCCCGGCCAGGGCGCCGAGCGTGCGAATGCCGAGCCGGCGCAGGCGATGGTGCGTGTCCGCGTCGAGCGGGAGAACGGCGATGGGTTGGGAAGCGAGAAAACTCCGTTCGTGTCCCAGCGGGACAACGACCGCTTCGCTCGGCTTGGCGCGGCTTGCGGCCACCCAAGCTGTGAATTTTCCCACTCCCCAACCCAGTCGGACGGTCGGACGGTCTGACGGACGGACGGCCTGTCTCAGCGCTTCGATGATCTTTTCCGGAGAACCGAAAATGCCCTGCAATCCATCCACACCCACGTAGGCGAGCCCCAGCTCAGCCGCCTCCACGACGGGGCTCACTTCACTCAGTGCGGCCAGCAGGTTGGCGAACTGCTCGTCGTAGTGGACCGGATCGGGCTCGATCAGCCGCAGCGTGGGACAGAGGCCGATCGCCTGGCTGACGGTCATCCCCGGCTTCACCCCGGTGTGCCGGGCGAGGGAGGACACCTGCCAGAGCTTGCGCGTGGTATCAGGGGCGAGCAGGGCGGTGGGGAAACCGGCTAGCCCACCGTGACGCGCCTCTTCACAGCGGAGCGGGAAGAGGGGGATCCAAACGCAGGCAGCGAGCGAGCTCGTAGGACGTCGAGTCATTGCAAGTCACCAAAGGGACCCGAATATATCCCGAAGATTCAACATCTCGCAAGGCGTCAACAAGGCGCCTAGACGGCTCGCTACCTCGCATCTAGCTTGGACTTAGACCCCTTCCCTGTGTGGAGATCGTATGAGACGCCCCGCCCGCCCCTGGTTCTTCGCTGCGATCGCTTTGTGTCTTCCGCTCGCCGGACTCGCCGCAACGACGCTGCAACAGGCTCCCGCAGCCCCCCAGCGCGTTATCTCGCCGACCGACAACCTCGTCGTCGAGGGCATACCACCGATTCCCGCCGGCCTGGCCACGGACGTGCGCCGCTACACCGAGTCGCGCGGCGCGTCGTTCAGCAACTGGCATCCGGTGGAGCGCGAGATTTTGATCAGCACGCGTTTCGGCAACACCAGCCAATTGCACCGTGTGCGGATGCCTGGCGGCGCGCGGACCCAGCTCACGTTCTTCGAAGAGCCGGTCGGCGGGGGGACCTACGAACCGAAGGCGGGTCGCTACATCGTGTTCGGCAGGGACGTCGGCGGCAACGAGTTCCAACAGCTCTACCGCTACGACGTGGCGAACGGCGCCATCACGCTCCTCACCGACGGCGGCCGCTCCCAAAACAGCGGCGTGCAGTGGAGCACGGCAGGCGACCGCATGGCATATGGATCGACGCGCCGCAACGGCGCCGATCGCGACATCTGGATCATGGATCCCGCCAACCCGGCATCGGACCGCATGCTGCTCCAGTTGAGCGGCGGGGGCTGGGGAGTGGCCGACTGGTCGCCGGACGACAAGCAGCTCGTGGTGATCGAGTCCATCTCGGTGAACAAGACGCAGCTCTGGCTCGTGGACGTGGCGAGCGGAGCCAAGAGCGCCCTGACACCTCAAGGCCGGGACTCGGTCGCGTGGGGAGGCGTGCAGTTCGCGTCCGACGGTCGAGGGATCTACCTCACGACCGACCAGGGCAGCGAGTTCCAGCGACTCTCGTATCTCGATCTGGCCACGCGGGGCGTTACGCCCCTGACCGCCGACATTCCGTGGGATGTGGATGATGTCGAGCTGTCTCCGGACGGGAAGACCTTGGCGTTCGTGGCGAACGAGGCTGGGCTCTCGAAGTTGTACCTGCTCGACACCGCGACGCGACGCTATCGCGCGGTGTCGAATGTCCCCGCGGGCCAGGTCTTCGGGATCACCTGGCATCGGCGGGGCGGGCACCTGGCCTTTACGGTGAACTCTGCGCGCTCCACATCGGACGTGTATTCGCTCGATGCGCAAACGGGCGAGATCACGCGCTGGACGGAGAGCGAGCTGGGTGGGCTCGTGGCCGCCGAGTTGTCCGAGCCGTCGTTGATCCGGTGGCGCAGCTTCGACGGGCGGGAGATCTCCGGGTTTCTGTATCGGCCGCCCGCTCGATTCACCGGTCGCCGGCCGGTGATCATCAATATCCACGGCGGACCCGAGGGTCAGTTCCAGCCCGGATTCCTGGGGCGCTCGAATTACTACGTCAACGAGCTCGGCGTCGCGATCATTTACCCCAACGTCCGCGGGTCCACGGGCTACGGCAAGACGTTCGTCAAACTCGACAACGGCATGAAGCGCGAGGACTCGGTCAAGGATATCGCCGCGCTACTCGACTGGATCGCGCAGCAGCCCGATCTCGATGCGAGCAAGGTGATGGTTACGGGCGGCAGCTACGGCGGCTACATGACGCTGGCCGTCGCGACATTGTACAACGACCGCATCGCCTGCGCGCTCGATGTCGTGGGGGTTTCCAACTTCAATACCTTCCTTCAGAACACCGAGAGCTACCGCCGCGACCTGCGCCGCGCGGAATACGGTGATGAGCGCGACCCAGCCATGCGGGCGTTCTTCGAGCGCACCGCGCCGCTCAACCGCGCGGGCAACATCACCAAGCCGCTGTTTGTCGTGCAAGGCGGCAACGACCCCCGCGTGCCGCGGACGGAATCGGAGCAGATGGTCGCGCGCGTGAAGCAGAACGGCGGCCCGGTCTGGTACTTGATGGCTCGCGACGAGGGCCACGGCTTCCGCAAGAAGAGCAACGTGGACTTTCAGTTCTATGCGACCGTGATGTTCGTGCGGCGCTTCCTGCTCGGCGAGCCGGAGACGCGGGCGACTCGATAGGAGCTGGGAGTCTGGAGCTAGGAGCCGGGGACTGACGCAGCCCGATTTGTTTGGGCCGGAGACACTCCCACCGCCTCCGCGAGAGGTCATCGAGCTGGCGGCGGCAATTCCGGCCAACATCCGGTTCGGAACGTCCACCTGGACTTATGACGGCTGGTTTGGCGACGTCTACCATCGCTGCTATCGCGGCCCGCAACCGGCGCGACGGCTCGAGGAGTACGCGCGTTATCCGTTGTTTCGCACCGTCGGGATCGACAGCGCGTTCTACGATCCGCCGTCCGAGGAAGAGCTGCGCTCCTACGCGCAGGCGCTGCCCGCCGGGTTTCCCTGCGTCAGCAAGGTGTGGGATCGCATCACTGCCAAGCGACTGGGCCAGGATGGTCCGCAGCCCGGACTCGCGGGGATGCGGAACCCCGATTTCCTGAACGCCACGCTGTTCAAGGACGGCGTGCTGGGTCCGTACGGTCGGGTGTTTCGCGATCACGCAGGGCCCTTCGTGTTCGAATTCCAGGCGATGCGGGGGAAGGATCTTCCCGATCCACTGCAATGGGCCGATCAGCTGGACGATTTTCTCGGCCAGTTGCCCAATGACTTTCGCTACGCCGTCGAGCTGCGAAACCCCGAGCTCATGACCGACCTCCATGGCGAGGTATTGAAGCGCAATCGCGTCGCGCACGTGTTCAACTCTTGGACGGAGATGCCGTCGATCGGGGAGCAGCTCGATCTCAAATGGACCTTCCCGACCGACTTCACCGTGGCGCGCGCGCTGCTGAAACCGGGCCGTCGCTACGCGGACGCGGTGAAGCAGTTCCAGCCGTACGATCGAGTTCAGGAGCCACTGCCGAGTCTCCGGCAGGATCTACTGCGGCTCGTGGCGCAAGCGCACCGGCGGCGAGTCGAGGCGTTCATCCTGGCCAATAACCGGGCTGAGGGGAATGCGCCGGGCACGATCAGAGCCGTCGTGAAGATGTGGGAGGAAGGTGACGCGGCTCAAGGTCGCTAGGGTATGTATTGGGGAAACCCATTCACGAGGACTGTCGATGCGCCCTGCCTTGTTGGCTTCGTTTTGCGTTCTGGTCGCCGCCTGCGAATCGGATCTCACCGTTTCGCCCTCGACCGTGGAATGGATGGAATGGCCGGCCGAGGTGCCGGTCGCGACGCCGTTCATGGTGCGGATGCTCGTGTCGAGGCCCGGTTGCTCTCAGGGCGTCTACAAGCCCGGCGCCAGCGCCGATCAATCGGCGGTCACATTCGCGCCCTATTTTCTCGTGAAGGACAAGCCACAGATCTGCCCCTTGGAGGCGCTGCAGCGCGACATTTATTACGTGGATCTCGATACTGTCGGCACTGCGCCTGGGCTCGCGGCGAATTATGTGCGCACGTTCGAGATGCGCGCTTCATCGAGCGTGTACGGGCCGGAACGGCTCACCGCGGCCGATGTTGATGTTCCCCTTCGGACCTACGGCGAGGTGACGGTTCGCCTCAACGATCCGGACAGTCCGGAGAGCACCACGCGCAACGCGGGTGGATTCGCCAACAAGTTTGTGGACAACGGGTGCGTGCAGCTGCGGCCGGCTGGTGGATTAGGTTGGAGCTATGTCCTCGAGGACCAGGCCGATACCTCGGGCCTCGCGTACGCGTTTGTGCGCGGCTACGTGCACGACGTCGTGACTCCCGTTTGCGGTCAGACGCGCGTGTTCGAGCTGCTGTCGCGCAACTAGGGCAGGCTACCGCGCAATTCGAACTCGCCCTGCACCGGCATCTGGCTGCGGTACCGATCGTACATCGCGCTTTCATTCCTGAACCCATGCTTACGCCGCAGCCTCTCGATGCGGCGCGACAGCGCTTTCGCATAGTCGCGCGGCGCATAGCCGTGTCCGGCATACGCGCGCTGGTATTTGGGCACCAGTTCGGGGAAATGCTCCCCCAGCACGGGGAGGAATCGATCGCGGATGGCGGGATAGAGCCGGAGCGGGCCCGCGTGCACGAATCGAGCACCGGCGTCCTTCGCGGCGGCAAACAGGGCGTCGAGCTGCGCGACGGCGTCGGTGATGCCGGGCAGCACCGGCGCGACGATGAGGCCGGCGTTGACGCCGGCGTCCACGAGCTTACGCAGGGCACGCAAACGCGCAGCCGGGACCGGCGAGCGCGCTTCGAGTTTGCGCGCGAGCGTCGCGTCTGCCGTGATCAATGAGACGTGAACCTGGAGCTCGTTGCGCTCCTGCAGCCGGACGAGCAGGTCGCAATCACGCGCGATCAGCGGGCTCTTGGTGATGATCCCGAAGCAGAGACCTTCGCAGCGCGTCAAATACCGCAGCACGGCGCGCGTAATCCTGAAACGGCGCTCGGCCGGCTGATAGGGATCGGTTGCCGTCCCGATGACGATCGTCTCGCCGGCCGGCACGCGCTTCAGATCGGCCTCGAGCGCGCCGACAACCTGCTCCTTCACGAAGATCCGCTTCTCGAACGCCTCCCACCCGTGCGCGCCGCGGTAATCGGCAAACTCGGTATCCGTGAGCTTGCCGGCATCGTGCGCGCGCTCGACGACGTAGCGATGGGTGTAGCGCGCGTAGCAGTAACTACAGCCGAATTCGCAGCCGACGTATGGATTGAGCGACCAGTAAGCCATTCCGGTCGCGCTCGGCGGGTTGAGGACGCGCCGGGCCGGCAACGAAACAAACCTGGTGCCACGGAGCCGCTGGTCGAGGACGGAGTCGGACAGTCGGACGGTCTGACTCTCGGTCTGTAACAGCGGAAGCTGCTTTGCCTGTCCGACAGTCCGAGGGTCCGACCGTCCGACCTTAGACACAGCGCCCCCAGCCGCATTGCGGACAGACCAGGCAACCGGACTGCGGAGCGGTTTTGGCCCCACAATCAGGGCAAATCGGCGTGCGAGGCGGCTTTGCGGGGGGTTTGGTGCGTACAGCCATACCCCCGAATATAACCCGAAGCCTGCTAGGCGGCCATCCGTCTCCACGCGTAGTAGACCGGCACGCCCAGCAGGACGAGGGCGAGGCCGAGCATGGCGTAGGTCCGCGTCGCGTCCTGGAGCAGGAGATTGATCGCGATGAGACCGGTCAGGGCAACGTAGATCGCGGGCAGGATCGGATACCCGGGCGCGCGCACGGGACGGGGGAGATCGGGGCGCCTGCGGCGCAGCAGGAACAACCCGATCGCCGTCACAGCATAGAACGCGACGGCCGCGAAGATCACGAAGTTGAGGAGCTGCCCGTAGGTCCCCGAGAGACACAGGATGCTGGTCCAAATCGCCTGCACGATCAGGGCGAGCGCGGGAGTCTTGTAGGTGGGATGCAGATTCGCCGCGGACTTGAAGAACAGGTTGTCCTGCGCCATCGCGTAGTAAACGCGCGCGCCCGACAGGATCAGCCCGTTGTTACAACCAAACGTCGAGATCATGATCGCGATCGCCATCACGTAGAGTCCCGCGGGGCCGAACATGGCCTGCATCGCGGCGGTCCCGACGCGGTCCTGGGGCGCGTTGGCGATGGCATCGGCGGGCAGGACGTTGAGGTAGGCGACGTTCGCGAGCACATACAGCGTCGTCACCGTGAGCACGCCTACCGCCATGGCGAACGGCAAATCCTTCTCCGGGTTCTTCAGCTCGCCGGAGGCGAATCCCACGTTGTTCCAGGCATCCATGGAAAACAGCGATCCCACCATCGCGGCGCCCACCACCGGCAGGATCGTGAGCGACAGCGCGCCGCCGGCCCAGAAATTCGATCCGAAATTGGCGGCGATCGCCGCGGCGTTCCGTCCGATTGCGAGGCCCAGCAGAATCAGCACCGCCAGCGCGGCGGTCTTGACCAACGTCAGCGAGGTCTGGATGAACGCGGCGGTGCGTACGCCACGCACGTTGATCCAGGTGAGCAGCGCGATCGACGCAATCGCGAAGATCCGCTGGGGCGAGAGGCCTACGTTGATCGCCCCGATCGGGTCGGGGAACGTGATCGTGGTGCCCAGGAACACGTCGGGTGAGAGTCCGGGCCACAGTACCGAGGTGAAACGCGCGAACGCCACGGCGACCGCCGCGATCGTCCCGGTCTGGATGACGACGAACAGGGTCCAGCCGTAGAGGTAACCGAACAGCGGCGAGATGCCCTCGCGCAGGTAGATGTAGTTGCCGCCGGCCTTCGGGAACATCGCCGCGAGCTCGCCGTAGGTGAGCGCGCCCAGCAGCGTCGCCACGCCCGAGACCAGCCAGACCGTGAGCAGCAGGCCCGGGGAGTGGACCTGACGCAGGATATCGGCCGATACGATGAAGATGCCGGATCCGATCATCGATCCGACCACGAGGGCGGTGGCGTCGAGCCGTGAAATCGCCTTGATGAACTCGACGCGTTGCGGGGCGGCGGGAGTGGAGGTCATCCGATAACCTAGTGACCGTTGTCCAGGGCCGCTATCTTTTCGCCACCTTTCGTCCGCGAGGAACCGTGCGCCTCCTGCCGCGCGAAGAGGAGTTTTTTAACCTCTTCATCGAAGTCGCCAATCGAAATAAGGAAGCCGCGGAGTTTCTGCGGAAGCTGTTCGAGGCGCCGCCGGATCGCCGCACGCCTCATGTGGAGGCGCTCAAGCGCCTGGAGCACGAGGCCGACCAGGTCACCCACGAGGTCGTGAACCGGCTCGACCGCACGTTTATCACGCCACTCGATCGCGAAGACATTCATCAGTTGGCGTCCGATCTGGACGACGTGATGGACGCGATGGACGGTACCGCGCGGCGGGCGCAAATCTTCCGCCTCGGAGTGGCGCCGCCGGGGGTGCTGCGCATCACCGAAGTGATGCAACGCATGATGGGCGTGCTGGCCGAGGCCGTGAAGCGTCTCAAGAAGGGCGACGACGTGATGCGTTACTGCATCGAAGCCAAGCAGCTCGAGGAAGAAGGCGATGCGATCTACCACGAATCGCTCGGGCAGCTGTTCGAGAAGGAACGCGATGCCATTGAGCTCATCAAGTGGAAGGAGATCTACGACAATCTGGAGCGCACGCTCGACGAGGCCGAGGACGTGGCCAACGTAGTCGAGTCCATCACGATCAAGCACGCCTGATGCAGCTCTCCGTCTGGTTCGTGCTGACGATTCTCCTCGTCGCACTCACGTTTGACTTCATCAACGGCTTTCACGACGCGGCGAACTCCATCGCCACCGTCGTCTCGACGCGCGTGCTGTCGCCCACCGCCGCTGTGGTGTGGGCGGCATTCTGGAATTTCGTAGCGGCGTTCGTGTTCGGAACGGCGATCGCCAAGACCGTCGGCAAAGGGCTCATCGATCTCAACGTCGTGGATTCCACGGTCATCCTCGGCGGACTCCTGGGCGCGATCATCTGGGACCTCGCGACGTGGTGGCTCGGCTTGCCGACGTCGTCCTCGCACGCGCTCATCGGCGGCTATGCGGGTGCAGCAGTCGCCAAGGCGGGATTCTCCGCGATCATCGCGAGCGGGTGGACCAAGACGCTGATCTTCATCGTGGTCGCGCCGGTAATGGGCTTCCTGCTGGCATTATTGCTGACCGTCGCGCTCTCCTGGTGGCTGCGACGATCGCTGCCGCGACGCGTCGACAAGCGGTTCCGCGTACTGCAGCTCGTTTCGGCAGCGGCCTATTCGCTCGGCCATGGCACGAACGATGCGCAGAAGACGATGGGCATCATCGTGGCGTTACTGGTCTCGAGCCAGGCGCTGTTCGTGAACTTCCCGATTCGGGCATTTCATCTCACCGACGCGAACCATATCCCCACCTGGGTCATCCTCTCGGCTCATGCCGCCATCGGGCTCGGCACCATGGCGGGCGGGTGGCGGATCGTGAGAACGATGGGCCAGCGCATCACCAAGCTCACGCCGTTCGGGGGGTTCTGCGCGGAGACCGCTGGCGCGATCACGCTGTTCGTCTCCTCCCACTACGGCATCCCGGTGAGCACCACGCACACGATTACCGGCGCCATCACCGGCGTCGGGGCGGTGCAGCGGTTCTCGGCGGTGCGGTGGGGTGTGGCGCAGCGGATCGTGCTGGCGTGGATCGTAACGATCCCGGCGTCGGCCGGAATCGCGGGACTTTCTTACCTGCTGCTGCGGGCGATCGTCTAACCCTAGTCGAGCTTGAGCGTGAGGACTCTGCGCTCCGTCATTTCCTCGATCGCGTAGCGCACGCCTTCCCGGCCAAGGCCCGATGCCTTGGTGCCGCCGTAGGGCAGGCGGTCCACGCGGAACCCGGGAATGTCATTGCCGTTGACGGCCCCGACGTCGAGCTCGGCGTGGAGCCGGAACATCGTCTGCAGGTTCGTCGTGAACACGCCCGCCTGCAGTCCGTAAGGTGACGCGTTGGCCCACGCGATCGCATCCGCGACGTTCTTGTACGGCGTAACGGTCACGAGCGGCGCGAAAACCTCCTCGCAGTTCACCTTCATCTCCGCCGTCGTATGCAGCAGCACCGTCGGCGCGAGGAACACGCCGTTGCGCGTGCCGCCCAGCGCAACCTCGGCGCCCCCGGCGACCGCTTCCTGAATCCAGCGCTCCACACGCTCGGCCGCGTCCAGCCCGATCATCGGACCGACGTCGGTCTGGTCATCCAGCACGTTGCCGACTCTTAACTGCTGAACTCGTCGCGTAAAGGCGTCGAGAAACGGCGTATAAACAGATTCGTGGACGTAGATCCGTTGGGTCGAGATGCAGGACTGGCCGGCATACGTGAACCCGCCGACGGCACAGCGCGAAGCGGCCCAGGTGAGGTCGGCGTCGGGCTCGATGATGACGGCGGCGTTGCCGCCCAGCTCCAGCGACACGCGCTTGCTCCCCGCTTTGGCGCGGATCGCCCAACCGGCTTTGGCGCTGCCCGTGAACGTGATCACGCGCACGCGCGGGTCCTCGATCAGGATCTGGGCGACTTCGACGTGACAGGGCGTGATGTTGACGGCGCCGTCCGGATAGCCTGACGCGTTGACGAGATCGCCGAGGCGCAGCGTGGTCAGCGGATCCTGCGGCGGCGGCTTGAGCGTGATCGTCGCGCCGCACGCCATCGCGGGGGCGATTTTGTGGGCGGCGAGCAGCACGGGAAAATTGAACGGGGTGATGCCGACGACCGGAGAGAGGGGAAAGCGCCGCGTGATGGCGATGCGCCCCGTCCCCGCGGGAACGACGTCCGCCGGCAGGACTTCGCCGCCGATGCGCGTCGCTTCCTCGGCCGCATCACGGAACACGGAAATGGCGCGATCGAGCTCGGTCCGGGCCTGCGTGATCGGCTTGCCGGCTTCGAGTGCCAAGGTGCGGGCGAGCTCGGTCCGAGCCGCTTCCAGGCCGTCGGCGACTTTGCGCAGCGCCGCGGCGCGCGCGTAGGACGGCATCTCCCGGGCGGCGCGCCCGGCCGCCACGTTCGCGTCGAGCGCCCCGCGCACCTCTTCCGGACCAGCCAGCGCCACGACGCCGACTTCGCGGCCATCGTGGGGGGCGCGTATGACCGCCGTCTCGCGCTCATGCTGCCGCTGTTTGGTCGTCATCGTCCGATCACTCAGTCGCTGAACAAGCGACGCAGCCCGCGCTCGGTTTCCGCCAGCCCTTCCTGGAGATGCGCCAGCTCGCCGCCGTAGCCGAAGCGCAGAAATCCCGGGGTGCCGAAATGATCGCCGGGGCAGAGCAGCACGCCGTTTTGCGCGCGCAGCTTTTCCACGATCTCGGGCGCGGGGATCGCGCCGCGGTAGCGCGCCCAGCAGATCGCGCCGGCCTGCGGAGGATGCCAACTGAACGTGTCGCCGAAATTCTTGAGCCACGCTTCGATCACCGGATAGTTGGCGTGGAGGATCCGGCGCGTGCGGTCGATCAGCTTCTCGCGCACGTGCGGCTCGAGCGCGACCGCGGCGAGATGATCGCTGGCGCCCGAGGGACCGATCGTGGTGTAATCGTGGCGGGCCCACACCTCCTGGCTGAAGGCGGGCTGCGACACGATCCAGCCGATCCGCAGCCCCGGCAGGCCGTACGCTTTCGACAGGCCGTTCACGATCACGAGCTTGTCGTAGCCGCTGCTCCAGAACGACGGCGTCGTCCTGCCGTCGCGCTCTGCGCCCTGATAGACCTCGTCGGCCAGGATCCAGGCGCCGACTTCGGCGGCGCGCTCGAGAATTGCCTTGCGCGCGGCGTCGCCGAGCACGTGGCCCGTGGGGTTATGCGGGTTCGTGACGACGACCAGCTTGGTCCCGGGCGCGATGGCGGTGCGGATCTCCTCGGTGTGCGGCTCCCACCCTTCCTTCTCTTGCAGTTGGAACGGCCGCACTTGCGCCCCGAAGTTCTGCGTGAGCCCGTGCGTCTGCATGTAATTCGGCATCATCACGGCGACTTTGTCGCCCGGTTCGATCAGCCGCCAGCAGGTGACGAAGTTCGCTTCGGAGCTGCCGGTTGTGACCAGGACGTGATCGGGCGAGGCGCCGGGGTAGAGCGCGGCGATGCGCTCGCGCAGCAGGTCCGAGCCATTCGATTGTGCGTAGCCGAGGCGCACCTCGAGCAGCGGCATGGACGACGCCCCGGCCAGGCCCAGCAGTCCGTGGATCGTGAGGGGATGCACTCCGGACTCGGAGAGATTGAAGCGCACCCGGTTTTCCCAGGTGCTTTGCCAGCGTTCCAGCTCGAAGGGGACGAATTTGGGGCTCATGGCTGGTAAAGCTGCCGCAGATCTTCGGGTTTCTCCAGCCAGTAGTCGGGCGACAAGTCCTCGAGGTGCGCGCGGTCGAACGGCCCCCACAGCACCGCAGCCGTTTTCACGCGCGCGGCCCGGCCCGATTCCATGTCGTGACGCGAGTCGCCCACGAAGATCGTTTCGGCCGCGTTCACGCCGAGCTCTGCGACGGCTTTGAGCACCGGCTCGGGGTGCGGCTTGGAGTTGGTGACGTCGTCGCAGCCGATGACGATGTCGAACACATCGTCGAGCCCGGAGACGCGCAGGCCGCGCATCGCGCCGTCGCGCAGCTTACTCGTCACGACGCCCAGTTTCTTGCCGTGTTTCTTGAGCCGCCGGATTTCTTCGACGACCCCTTCATACGGTCTGACGAGCGCGTCGTGGTGGGAGAGGTTGTAGGTACGGTAGGTCTGCACCATGGCCTCGATCTCCTCTCTGTCCTCGGTGATTTGCCCGAACTGCGCCCATAGCGGCGTGCCCAGCCCCGCGATCCACATCTCGTCGCGCGGCATCGGCTCATGACTGCGATGCAGCGCCATGGTGTGGCGGTAGGAGCGCAGGATCAGCTCGATCGAATCGATGATCGTGCCGTCGAGGTCGAAGAGAAATGTCGAGAGGGAAGACGCCATCACTGACAAGCTAGCGCCCCGGCGACACGATTGCAGTGCGACCCAAATCGGTCAGCTACCGCGACCGAATCTGAAGCGCCGCGACGAGCTCCACACCCGAAGCCGATTCGGAGATTGCAGCGGGGGGCAAACGCTGATGCCATGAAAGGAGATCGTTGACGAGCAGCGGTTCCCGCCGCGACAGCAGATCGTCGAGCAGCAGCTCTTCCCCCGCCGTCATTCCCGAAGCCAACCTCGAGACCAGCTCGTCCAGTGCGCCGAGCTGGGTGCCGTCTCCACGACGAGCGGCGCGTCGGGCGGCCGACAGTACCCACGGGATCAGACGCCGCGCGAGCCGGTCGCGATCGCTCGCGCGCCAACGCGCATCCTGAACCGCGGCGAGACGCGACCGGATCAACGGCATCGCGGCATCAATCGCGCATCGCAGCAGCCCGCTGTCGAGTGGGGCGGGTTGCGTCGCCGCGCGCGCGGCGACGAGCAGCCGGGCCGCGGCCGCCGGACTTGTGCGAGCGACACCACCTTCGACGACGATGGCATCGACCAGGTTGGCGATGCGAACGATGAGCACCGTGGCCGGCGGTTCGTCCAGGACGACGGCACAAGCCCCAGTCTCGGCATTCCCCGGCGTGAGACTCATCAGCTGATCGCACCAATCGAGTCGACCGCCCGTGCCCGCCAGCGCTTGCGCATTGGTCTTTGCCGCCAGCCGCTCCTCGATCGCGAGCGCTCGAGCGAGGAGCGGCGGAGGCAGGAACGTGATGGTGCTGATCGCCGTGTGTGACGAGCCCAGTCGATCGATGCGGCCCACGCGTTGCGCGAGCCGGGCCGGACTCCACGGAAGGTCGTAGTGCACGACGCGCTCCGCGTCCTGGAGATTGAGCCCTTCGCTCAACAGATCCGTCGCGATCAGGATGTCGGTTTCCAGCGATGCACACGGTGCCGAGGCCCGTTGCGCCCGAGGGGCGAACGCCCCGAGCACCTCCCGTCGCGTCGCGGCGCCGCTGGCGAACCGGCCCACGTGCCCAAAGACTGCCGCGACCCGGCGGTGGCGCAGCCGCTGCAACAGGTACCGCGCCGTCGGTTGCGCGTCGGTAAAGACGATCGTCTTCCCGCGCCTCATCGTGAGCAATTGGTCGAGCGCGTCGGCTTTGGGATCAGCCGCGGGCGCGCGTGCCAGCAGATCCCGCAATCGCGCGATGATGTGGCGATCTGCGTCGAGCGGCTCCCGGCCGGCGGTCGCAACGTCGAGGAGAAGCGGGAACAGCACCAGCTGCACGTCGGACTCGGCGGCGCGTGGGAAGCAGCGCTGGAACTCGCGCGGCGTGAGCGCCCGCCCTTCGCCCGCGGCCTGGCCGGCGAGATCGAGGTACGCCTCGTGTCGCAGCAACGCCGCGCGAAACGCCGGCAGACTCGAGCCGAGGCGGCGCAACAACATCAGGCGCAGGAGTGGCGCCGCACCGCCTCCGGTCCGTAATCCCGCCACGCCGGCCGTCAGCTCCCCGAGCAGCGCATCGGACGCAGGGCCGGCGCGCGCAGATTCCGTGGTGGATCGCGGAAAGACCATCGCTACCGGCCCCCCCCCGCCGTTGTAGCCGCGCTGCACGCGCTCGCGCGAGCGCGCCACGATCAAGCGCGCGACGGCCTCCTGCGCGAGTGACGCATCCCTGTCCTGCCGTGCGGCCGTGCGCAGCGACGGAACGCCCAACGCCGCCAGCGCGTGATCACGCAGGAAGAGACGCAGCAGGTGAAGCAGATCGCTGACGCGGTTGTGGATCGGCGTAGCGGTGACGAGCAGAACCTGGCTGCCGACCACCAGGCGGGCGAGTGCGCGGTAGCGGTTGGTCTCCGGGTTTCGAAAGCGGTGGGCTTCGTCGATGACAAAGAGACGGTAGGGGACGGTAGGAGACGGTAGAGGACGGTAAGGGTCTTTGCTGAGCGATTCGTGGCTGATGATCGGTGTTTCGTGCTGGCCGAAGCGACTCAGCAGGTCCCGCCACTGCGAAACGAGCACTGCGGGCACGACGAGCGCAAACGGCTCCCCGCGAGCCAGTGCCACCGCGAGCGCGACGTACGATTTCCCGAGTCCGACCGCATCCGCGAGCAGCGCGCCGCCGTGGCGCGCGAGGATCGCGGTCAGCCGCTCCGCCGCGGGGATCTGGTGCGGCGCGAGCCATGCCGGCCACGAGGTTGGCGTGAGAGGAGTGCGCCCCCCCACCCCGTCGAGCAGCGCCCGCGCCGCGCTGGCGGCGACCTCGCGCGGCGCCGCCTCCCCCGCCGGCGCGAGCCCGACGGCGAGAGGTTCCGCCACCGGGACCAGCTGCTCAGAAAGAATCCGCGGCCAGCGCGCGGCGGTCGGCGCCATCGAGCTCCAAAACCTCGGCAATGAGATCGTCGGCCGGCTCGCAACGCGCTCCATGGCGCGCGAGCTCGGACCAGACCGGAGAGTCCTGCGGTGGGAGTGGGAGACCACCCACGACGCGGGCGTTGAAGCGCCGGAATCCACCGCGGGCGGGATCGGCGACGAGCCGCGCGAGCGCGGAGAACCAGCGGCAGTTGAACAGCGCCGCCAACGCCGCCGCATCGGCAGCCGTGCGGGTCGCGATGCCGTACACCGTGTTGAGCGGCACGACTTCCGGCGGCGGGACCACCGCCCCCAGGCGGCGTCCCAGGTCTGGCCACACGACGCGATTGACTGCGTAGCCGAGTGCGGTGCGAAACAGTTGCCAGGGCGGACCGCCCCTGTAGTCGGCGCGCAGCCGGAGTCGTTCCTCATGGGTGGCGAGATGCCGAGCGGCCTCGACGGGAAGCCGGGCGAGTGGCGATCCATCGGAGCCGTGCGTCCACAGCACAAAGCGACGCGGGCGGCAGCGCCAGGCTCCAACATCGCGTCCGCGAACGGCGGGCCGGGCGCCCGGCTGTTCGTGATCGACGAGGAACAGATCATCGGCTCCGGTTTTCACGCCAAGCTGCGGTGCCCAGCGATCGCGGACCCTCGGGAATCGGTCACGCAGCCGTTGCAGCAGGCGTTGGGAGCCGGGAGTTAGGATCCAGGGACCTGCGTTCTGCAGCTCTCGCTGCGGCAGAGCCGGAGCGTCCGGTTTCGGGCCAAGCGCCGTTGCGAGCATCTCCGGTCCCGCTGGATCCGCCCTGGCAGCGACGAGCACCATCGGATAGACCGCTGCGCCAAATGCCTGTGCGGTGGACTCAGGTACCGGAGCCACGCGCTCTATCCGGGCCCCGTGTGCCAGGTGCTGACGCAATGGCTCCGCGTACCCGCTGGTCGCGAGCTTGGCAGGAACGAGCAGCGAGACGACACCACCGGGTCGCGCGAGCTCGAACGCCCGCTCAGTGAACGCGACCGCGAGATCGGGCAGATGCGCAAAGCCGCGTGTCGCCACGGGGGGCCGCCAGCACGAGTAGCGCGTAGTCAGGGTTTCCCGCACCCGCGGTGGCAAGCGCTCGGCTCGAACCCAGGGCGGATTCCCGACCACGAGGTCGAACCCGCCGCGCCCTAAGACGTCGGCGAAGTGCGACTCGAAGGAAAAGAATGGAGCCGCTGCTTCACGTCGCAGCCTGCGCAGCGCGGCTCGAACGTCACGCAGGCCTTGCCGGAGACGCGTCAAGCGCCCGCGCTGCTCGAGCGTGAGACCGTGACGCCGTCCGAACAGGTCGCGCGCGCGTCCCAGCGCCAGCAACTCCCTGAGTGCCGTTTCCAATGTCTCCCGGCCGTCTTCCAGCAACGTGCGCGCGAGCGTGGCTTCCGCGCGCGTGAGATCCTGCTGTGCCGCGCGTTTTTCCGGGCCGGCCAGCTGAAAGAGCGAGCGTCTTGCAGCCTCGAGCCGCCGCGCTTCGTTGAGTCCACCTCTGAGCGCTTTCCCGCCGAGCGAGGCCGCGAGCATCAGGGGATCGAGCAGCGCGTCACCCTGGCGCACGTGGCCGTCGAGATTGGGGAGCGGCGCGATGCAGCGGACATCAGCTGCGTCTTCGTCGGCGACGAGGGCGAGCCAGAGCCGCAATTCCGTGAGCCGCACGGCCGTCGGGGTCAGATCGACTCCGAACAGCGAGTTCGCCAGCACATCGCGCTTGATGGCGAGCGGCGGCCCTTCGCCGGCGGCCCTGCGCAGCGCCACCAGCTCGTCGAGCATGCCGAGGAGAAACGCTCCGGACCCGGCGGCTGGATCGAGCACGGTGAGACCGCGCAGATCGGGCGCCGGATGCGGCGCCTCTCCGGCGTGCACCCATTTCGCGGCCGCACTCGGCGACAGCCCGAGTCGATGGGTGAGGGCCGCCTCGAGTCCAGCGCGCACGATCTCACGCACGAGTGACGCCGGTGTGTAATAACTGCCGCTGGTGCGTCGCTCGTCCGGATCCATCACGCCCTCAAAGACGCGGCCGAGCATGTCCGGCGCGACGAACTCGCCCGTGTCCTGCTCGCGCACCGAGAAATGAAAACGCTCGAACAGATCGTCGAACGTGAGACGCCAATCGGCGTTGCTCCAGATAGCCGGGCCATGGCGCCGTTCCAGGGGGGACGGCTCGAACAGGCCGCCGTTCAGGAACGGCATCCGCCCCAGCGCGCGGGCCGCCGTGCTCCGGCTTGCGAGCGGCCGATTCAGTACGCCGAAGCAGAGGGCGTGGAGGAAGGAGCGATGAAAGTGGCGGCGCGCGGAGAGTGCGCGGTCGAGCAGCCGCGCGACGTAGCGGGTGTCGCCGTCGAGCCAGCCCTTGGACTGAATGAAATAGAGGAAGAGCACGCGCGTCAGCGCGGTCAGCGCGAGGGCGTGCCGGTCGACGCGCGACCGTGGCGCCGGCTGCCGGTCGGTCAAGCGCTCCAACGTCCCACGGAATGCGCGAAAGAAGCGCGGTGTGACGCCTTCGCTGGCGAGGACCTCGCCGATCCTCAGGGACAGGGCGAGGGCGGATTCACTCTTCGCAGGCGCGAGCCGCTCCAGGGTCGCGAGCGCGGAGCCAGGCGGGTGCCGGAGCGGAATCGTCGCCAGGCGCACGACCATGGGGCCCGCCGCAAGCACCAGCCGCAGGGGTTGGCCCCCCAGCGCGCACGTCAGACCGCGCTCCGACCCGGCGGACAGGCGACGGGCCGACGCCCGGGCGGCGGCTT
>Ga0137323_1000155_pt1 | contig 19268 bp, 38 predicted proteins | sample EasRivERMZT423_2_FD_102285 | JGI IMG/M metagenome (GOLD analysis project Ga0137323, IMG submission 102285) | Soil microbial communities from meander-bound floodplain in the East River, Colorado, USA - East River MetaG ERMZT423_2 | ecosystem: Environmental > Terrestrial > Soil > Floodplain ... | reverse complement strand
TGACAGACGACGACGCACTGAGAAATATCGCAGCCAATGTCTGCGGTCTGCGTGGCGACCGTAGCCGTAGCTGGCTCGCACGCGAGGTGGGGTCGTTCCCTATAAATATCACGCGAATTGAGAGCGGTGAGCACATGCCGGGCGCTGGGCTTCTCTCCCGGCTCGCCGATGCGCTCGGGGTTTCCGAGCACTATCTACTGCATAATGTGCCCGCCAAAAAAACTTCCACAAAATCTCGTCAAGCCTTATAACCCGCTTGACGATGACTTAGCAAGTTTGCTAGGCTAGCCGGTGCGACACAATTAGCACCGGCCCTCTACGGCACATCTGCCGCGGGCCATTCCCTGAACCATCAGACGGCGTCGGTAGTTTTTATTTGCACGGAGGATGGAACGGATTCGCTTCTCGGCGCATTCTTGCCCCGTTTAATAACCAGTTGGTGGAACTATGCCACGAAAGCACTTCGTTCAATTCTTTAGCCCCGGCACGCTTGTTTCCGAGACAACCACGGAACCAATCGCATCGTGGGACATAGCTGCGGCCGTTGCACTCGCTAAGGACGTTTTAGAACGGCATGGCGCCAAGCCTTACGGCTTTCAGTTTCTAACTCGGATCGTGGCCGAGCCTGTACCCGATGACGAAGGCGGAACACTTGAGGTTAAGTCTAGGGAGGTTGAGCGAAGCGGCACGCATTACATCACTGGCGAGTTGCTTTTTGCCCACGAGGCAACGAGCCCAGACCAGCGTACTCTTCTCGCGAACATGAAGTGTAATCGCTGGCCAATCTGCATCGAGAATCGCAACTCGTATCGCTTTACTGGCGTGTTCAACGAGAACGACAGAATCGTGGATTGGAACGGCACGATTTTGCGGCGCGGCAACGATGGAGATTTGTTGGAGTACAGAAGGCAAGCCAACGAGAAGTGGGACGCCGAACGCAAGGAACAGGAAGTCTAAGCAGGCGGCCAATCAGCCGTTGGTGAAACCGGAGTTTGAAGCATGAGCGTTGAACAAATCCGCTTAGACTTGCAGGGTGCAATCGTTTTGATGAGTGGCTGCCCGGTGTGCTGCTACGGACAGGGGCAACTTGAAGCCACCCTCGAATGCCTTGATAGCCTCGACCGTGAACTAACCCAACTCCGCGAGGCTAACGGGAAGTTGCGGGCTGCGTGCGAGGCGGCGCTGCGCGATTTAGAAAACGAAGATGAATGGCATTCCTTTGAAATCAAAGACGCAACCTACGACCAACTCCGTGCCGCCATCGCCGAGGAAGCACCATGACCACCCCCACCATGCGAGATATCTGGCTGACCTACCACCGCGGACAGGTCCAGCGTTACGAACGCCGTCTGAAACGCGAATGGGATGAGGCTGTACGTTTGCTCTGTCAGGAACAGTTGCGGAAACACCGTGTTGCAATCGCCGGGCTGGAACGGGAGAAACTCTCAGGAGCAAAACAATGAGCAAGCATACGCCGGGACCGTGGATCGTTCAGCAACTTAACCATTCTCGCAGTGAGCTGTGGTTGCAAATTGGTTACGAGAAATCCAACGGTACGCAATGGGGTCCGGTATGCAGAGTGAATTCGCCAGCCGAGCCGATGCCGGATGGTGTCGTAGCTGAAATCAAGTACATGGCAACTGGCAACGAGAACCAGTGGGCCAACGCCCGCCTGATAGCCGCCGCGCCACATTTGCTTGCTGCGTGCCGAATGGTCGTAGACGACGAGAACCTTACCCAATCCGCGAACGAAGTCCTGCGAGATGCTATTGCCCGTGCAACAGCCGAAACGACTTCGGCGCATTAAGGAGTAATTGCCCGGCCACCGAATGGACCGTGGAGACGAAAGGGCCGGCAAAGAAAGCAATCGTAGATGACATTCGGGTCGCTATTCGCCGGCATCGGAGGCTTCGACCTTGGATTCGAGCGGGCCGGTATGACGTGCAAGTGGCAAGTTGAAATCGACCCCTACTGCAACAAAGTGCTTGAGAAACATTGGCCCAACGTAAGGCGACACGATGACGTTAGAACCTTCCCACCAACAGACGCCGACGACTGGCGAGTCGATGTTATCTGCGGAGGATTCCCTTGTCAGGACATCAGCATCGCTGGAAACGGCGAAGGAGTCACGGGAAGTAGAAGCGGTCTGTGGTTTGAATACCTGCGAGTCATTCGCGCATTACGACCGCGAGTCGCTGTTGTGGAAAACGTCGCAGCGATCCTTATTCGGGGGATTGATGCAGTTCTCGGCGGCCTGGCCGAAATCGGGTTTGATGCAGAATGGGGCATGTTCTCAGCTTGTGAGTTTGGAGCAATCCACCCACGCGAGAGATTGTTTCTCGCTGCCTACTCCGACCAGAAGCGACGGTTTATCGCAGGGTCAAGTTCTGACAGACAACATGAAGTACATAACGGATTCTGGAACGGGAAAGCCACGCCGAGTAGCGCCGAGTGGCGGGACGTTCAGCGCTGGATTAGCGAGACTTTTCAGGATGGCCACTGGGAATGTCCTGCGACCGCGATTCACAGAATGGATGATGGGCTTCCCGATTGGGTGGACCGAAATGGACTCGTCGGCAACGCCGTCGTACCCCAAGTCGCAGAATGGATTGGACGCCGAATAGTGGAAGCCGAACCCCAACGTCAGGAGGACAACCAAAGTGCTTGTTTTATCCCGAGAGCGTGACGAACAAATCATCATCGGCCACAACGGGGAGATCGTGATTACGGTAATGAGAATTAGCCCTGGTAAGTGCAGTCTAGGAATAGAAGCACCGAAGGAAATACCGGTGAATCGTTTAGAAGTGTGGCAGACAATCCAACGTAAAAAGGCGGAAGAACATGGCGACGAAGTCAGCTAATACCGTCTTACCTTGGCAAGTGCTTGCTTGGGTGGCGGTCATCCTTGCTGCGGAATGTGGATTGATTTATTGGCTTTTGAAATAGAGGGAATCAAATGGCGACAGTTAGTGAAGTACCAGCGGCGGTCGAGAAACCAGCACCCACGAAACTCTACATGGCGATGCACAAGGCCCGCACGGCGATGTCGATGGTCGCCAAAGGGGGTGAGAACAAATTCGACAAGTACAAGTACGCCACGCTGGCCGACTATCTGGACGCCATTCAGAAGCCGCTCGACGAGCACGGCTTGATCGTGGTCAGTCACATTGACGAAATCAATTGGATGCAAGACCGCGAGACGAAAGGCGGCGGCTACGAAAAAGTCTGCCGCATCATGCTGCGGACGACCGTCATTCACGCGGAGAGCGGAGAGTCAATGGCGGTGACGGTACTTGGCGAGGGTCAGGACCGCGGCGACAAGGCGTTTTACAAGGCGGACACCGGCGCCAGGAAGTACGCGCTCGCCAATCTGTTCAATCTGGCGACCGACGACGATCCGGAAACGGATAGTCCGCAAAACGAGCAGCGTCAGTCAACACTCGCCAAGCCCGCGAACGCCCAACAACAGCAGGCAAATAAGCCGCACCCATCCTTGCCGTTTGCACCACCCGAGCAAAAGCCGCCAGTAGCCAACTTCACACCCCCGCCCAATTGGCCGGATTCCACGCCCGCGCAGATTTGCGAATGGCTCGGCAAGGGTCGGACTGTGCCCGGGCTCAAGGTCGCGCTTGGTTTGTTGACAGGCGAGCCAAAACTACGTGACGACGCGGCCGGCTGGAAAGCAATCATCGAAGGCGTCGGCAACGCCTACATGCGGTTGACCGAGCAGTTCACCAAGAATCGCGACTTCGACTTTGAGCCCATGATCAAGCGCGAGCTTGAGGTGATCGAGGCGGGCGAGGCGATTGAGAAGTCGCTGGAAACGAAACAGGAGACGGCAGCAACATGAAAAACGAGGTTACACCATCACAAGTTAAAGCTGAGCGTCTACAGACCCGCGCTAATACCAGTGCCAACTATGTCGACGAGTTGGCCGAGAGAATGGCCGCGGGCGACGTCTTCCCTCCAATCGTTATTTTCACAGATGGAGAAGAATCTTGGATTGCAGACGGCATTCACCGGTTGGACGCGGCAATTCTGGCAAAGCGAAAGATTGGCATCGACGAACGAAAAGGCACACGGGCGGACGCTATTGAATTCGCGTGCGGCGCCAACGCGGCCCATGGACTTAGGCGGTCCAATGCCGACAAACGGAGGTCAATCGACCTAGCGCTATCAGAGTTTCCAGATCGCTCAAGTCGAGCGATAGCAGAGATTTGCGGAGTTTCCAGCCACTTAGTTGAGGAACTTAGACAGGGCCTGATCACGAAATCACAAAGGGTTTCCAAAACTACCCAGACTCCCGCATCAACTGTGAGAATGCGCAGTAGGGTCGGCCGAGACGGCAAGGAACGGACGGATCCGGCGGCTGTTGGGACGAACGGCAAGGCGCCGGATGAGAAACCGCTCGCGTTCAACCCGCCGCCACCCGGTAACTCACTCGAATCCGTCCAGGCCGATTTAAAGGAACTGGAAAAGAAACTCCGCGACGTCGGTCGGTTCGCCCGCACCATCTTGCAGTGCGAGGCCAACGAGATTCGGCGGCCGTTCTGCTGCTGCTATTCCGTGCTCACGATAATCCATCCACTGCAGCACGTCGCCCGCACGATCGCCAGTGATATGCCGGTCGGAGGAACGCCAAAGAAACCTGTTCTCTATCACGAACAGAAAGCCCAAGAAGCGGCCAAATGACGACTCAGCTATTCGAAATCGAACAGCGCGGATTTACACTCCGCGACTTCCAAGCAATAGACACGGATGAAGTCTGCCGGTTGTGGGCGGCTGGAAACCGTCGAGTGCTGTGTGTCCATGCGACTGGGCTCGGTAAGAGTTTGATGGGCGCCGAACTTGCGATTCGCAAGCCGCCAGGAACGCGGGCGCTCATCGTCGTCGACTCGACCGACTTAACCAGAGACTTGTACGACACCGTTTACAAGCACACAGGGCGCAAACCTGGAATTCTGACTGGTGGATATAAGGAGGGCTGGCGCGACAACGACATTCTCATCGCCACGAAGCAATGCCTCTGTTCGTCGGAAGCCTATCGATACATCGACTGGTCGGAATTCGACCGCGTGATTGTCGATGAGTGCGAATCGGGGCTGGCCAATGAGTATCTGTTGATGCTCTCGCACATCCTAGAGCACCCACACATCAACTTGTGCGGCATGACGGCCACACCGTTGCCAGCTGGCAAGCGGAAGATTACCGATCTATTCAGCCACGCGGCCACCGAGCCCGGCCCGCTCTACCGGGATCTTCAATGGGCCTATCTCAATGGCTGGCTGGTGAAGCCTATGCAAGGCGCGCTGCGATGCAGTATGGACTTCGCATCCCTCAAGATTCGTAAGCGCAAGGATGGCGAGGTCGACTATTCAGACAAAGACATCGCGGCCTTGATGATGCAGCAGGACGAACGCGAATGGTTAGAACTGGCCGGCGGCATCTACCAGATCGCCAAAGGCCACACGGCGATTGTCGTTTGCCCAAACTCGACAGTTGTTGCCGACAAACTCAGTTACTACATCGAGGGCCACGCCTGGGACGCTGGCGAGCGAGGCGTGGCCTATTCGATTCACCGCTCGCTCGGTCGCAAGCGTTCTGCGGACCTGATGAACCGCTACAAGGCCGGCGAATTCCCGATCGCGGTTAGCGTGCGAATGTTCGAAAAGGGTTTCGATTATGACCGCGTGAATATGGTCATTATGGTCCGGCGCACGAAATCGCTGCGACTCTATACCCAGATTGCAGGACGCGGTACACGCCCGCTGGTTGGCATCCGTCGAGCACTATCAGAGGAACCGGACGCCAACAAGCGGATGGAGATTATCGCCAACTCTGAAAAGCCGTCTTGCGTGATTGTCGATTGCGTGGGCATCAAGGACGAGGCCAAGAATATTTTAGGCGTAATCGACATTCTCGGTCGTGGCATCCATGACGACACGAAGGAGAGAGTGCGGCGCATGATGCTCGACCGTATTCGCAAGCAGCAAGAGCAGGAAGATCAACCGGAAATTGAGCCGATGGACGTCGGCAATCAAGCTCGGCAGGCCCAAAGGGAAATCCGTGAAGAGTGGGAAGTAGAACGCGAGAAGCGGGCGGCAATCAGTGTGACGGTCCAAGTCCAGTACGAGGTCGACAACCCACGAGCCCGCAAGCCACGCAAGTCGACGTCCAAGATGAGCACGCCAACCGAAGCGGCCAGCGCCAAGCAGCGCGGATTTATCGAATACAAGGGTGTCAGCCTGTCAGGCATCGAGATCAGCAAGAAACAAGCCAGTCGGATGATTGGACAATTGAAAAAAGGTATGAGCGCCGCGGAAGTGCAGCGGACAAACAGGCTTCACGCCAAGCAAGCAGCGCCACCAAAACCAGTGGCACCACCGGCAGCCGACTTCAAAACTCTTCTCAATCAATTCCGAGGTCACTAATGCAAATCAACGCCAAGGGTGGAACGGTAAAGATCAGGCTTGACCAAGCGGAAGGGCGCCGGATGCGCGACGCGGCCTATATCGCCACGCGGATCGCGGCGAATCTTCCCGATAGTGAGCGTGCCACCAAACTGAAACAGGCCGCCGAGGAAATTCTGACGGCGGCCAATGACTGGTGTCCGAGCCAGGACAAGCTGGACCGGCAGGACGCCGAGCCACCGCAACCGGAAACCAAGTTTGAACCGCCGAAGTCAGCACAATGAAAAAAGAATTGGTACTTCAGCAAGACTTTGACGCTAGGGCACTTTCATTTCCTAGCGCTGTGAAATCTGTGTTGTCCACACTAGATACGCCAATGAAGGCAGCGAAGGTGCTGCGCGGCGGCGATGCGATGCTGCAACTGGCAAAAGACCTTGGGGCCACAAAACAAGTGATCGACGCCATTCAGCAAGGCCGCCTGTACACCATCGCACGTATCGGGGAGTTAATGCCGGCGGCTCGACCTCACGACAGGGGGCAGGGACGCAAGGGAAAGAAATCAAGTAAACCACCTTTACTTGATTTACCACTTTCCAAGCCGACGCTCGCCAGCTTCCGCAAGGTTAGTAAATACCAGAAAAAGATCGACGACTACATGGAGGCGAAGCGCGGAGATGCTGATACGGCAAGTATGAATGGATTTATCTGCTGGGTTGGTGCCGGCAGTGTTGTTGCAACGCGGCACGGCAACGACATCATCGAATGGTATACGCCTGCGAAGTATATCGAATTGATACGGAAGGCGATGGGCGCTATTGATCTTGATCCAGCCACTTCTTTAACTGCACAAAAAACGGTTAAGGCCAAGAGGTATTTTACCGCCGACGATGACGGGCTCGCCCGAGAGTGGCAGGGATGCGTATTCCTAAATCCACCATTCAAACAGCCGGCAGGCAAGAAGTTTGTCAACAAGCTATGCGATGGTGTGGAAGGGAAGTCTATCGAGCAAGCTGTCTTACTGACTAACGACCAGACCGACACGCATTGGTGGCAGCGCGCGGCTGGACTGGCCGGGTGTGTGTGTTTTCACTCTGGGAGGATCAGTTTTTACAACGAGGCCGGCGAGACGAGCTGCCCAACAAACGGGCAAACATTTTTCTATTTTGGCAGAAGACAACAGGCATTTTCCAAAACCTTCACCGAGATTGGCACAATTCTATGTTGTCGATAGCAACCAAGATCAAGGCCAGCGCAGCAGCCTTTCACGACCAATTGTGGCCGCTTATTGCTGACGAGCTTGGCGGCGGAAGAATCGTTCATGTCGAGTCTGTTTCGGATCAGGATTTCTTCAAGCAAGTTTTGGATTGCTATTCCGGTATTGACACGTGGCATGTGGACGACGCCAACACGCGAGTCCGTGGATTGGCGACAAGAATGCAGAAAACAAGGGTGTTGTTTGACACTTTTACAATTCGCTTTCGTCGTGAAAGTGGCCGGGATACTGAGTATCACAAACGCTTAAAAACTATCCAATCACTCGATGGATGGCTGAAGCCTAGTGTTTCTATACAGGGCTACTTTCACCCCGATGGTAAAGGGGGCTTCGGACAGCCGCGGCAGGTGTTAATTGCGCGTACTGACGATTTGATCGAGATTATCCACACCGGCAAACAGGGTCAGGGCTATGACTCGCCGAACGATTGGTACGTCCGTTGTACCGATGCGCAGTACGGACACGATGATGAAACGCTGTTTGCTGTGATACCAATAGGAACACTGCAGAGACAAAGCTACTGGTATCGGTTTATCAAATTTCCGCTAGTTGACAATAAGCCAAAAGGGAAAACACTTTTGACCGCGTTTAGAAGTTTAGAGTTGAAGTAAGCGGCGCACAGCCTTTGGCCTAAGTAGGAATGGCGAAGCGGCTTCATGGTTCCCAGGCCACGTATCGGCGACTAGCAATCGCACTGACGCAAACGAGTGGAACGAACAAGCAGTCACCCACAGAACGCTGGGCAAGTTACGCTGGCGGAATCAGGTGCATGAGAATTATAGATTGAGACTGCGTAAGGTGGACCCTCCGATGGGCGATGACCCTTTAATGGAACGCTAGGGAGAACTGCGCGATGAATGTGGAATTAAAGCAGATGCGAGACGAGTACGATGCCGCTCGGGCGGCAGTTGATGCGGAGAACGAAAAGCTCGAAGAACACGTTGCAGAGCATCAGGAAGCTACGAAGCCGCTGCAACAAAAGTTAGCGTTGCTTAGAACCAAAATGATTTTTGCCGAAGCTCGCGAAACAATACATAAGAAGAAAGACTCGCGATACGAAACGCTCACCGCATGGGAAGACGACGGAGAGATACCAGAGTGGGAAGATCTGACTTTGTGTACAACGTATCGCGATTACTTGAGGTCGCTAACTGACCGTTACACAAGGATGTTAGACGAATGTCAGAACGACGAGAGAATCCGATACCAATTGAAGCAATCGCAGCCATTGAGAGTCGATGTACCGGAAGAGAGCGGAGACTGATTGCGACCATTCGACAGTTGCAGAACCAGGAAAGTAAAACGCAAGAGGCCAAACACGGACAGTTGGACGCTTTGGCGGATGAGAACCGGCGACTCAGAGAACAGTTGGAACGAATAACCAGGGACCAAAGTCACTACCGCGTTTTAATCGCAGCCTCGATTGACAAGAGCATTGAAGTTTATGCGGACCCACAAGTCAGGGTGCAAGTCCTATGTCTTCCAGAAACCAAAACACCAGAAGAGTACGAACGAGCGGAAGAGTGGGCGCTATCGAAAGTTCCACACGAGTTCCAAGACATTATGCAGGACGTCGGAATAAAGCCCGAGCTACATTCGGTCCGCTGCATGACGAAGGGCGAATGGCGGTACTACTTCGGACGGATACGAGAAGCCGCGTATATCGAACAGTTGGGTGAAGCCGTTGAAGAGATCACGACTCAAGCCGAAGTCCAGCAAGCAAGCCAAACTGGAGCGCCAGCACCGGACGGAGCGCCGTCTATTCCTTGGTGAACATCCGACATGTTGGTTTTGCGGCGAGAGGGCTACGCAAGTGCATGAGATCGCACGCGGGACGGGAATCAGAAGCAAGGCGTTTGGCCGCCGTGAGGCGTGGTGTGCGGTATGTACGACGTGCAACACACACGACTTGTGCGGCTACGAACTGTGGCCGCTGGCGAGGCAGTTGGCCGTCAAGCTGGTGACAGACCCGGCATGGTTCAATCTCCAGGTGTTCAATGTCGAGATCAGGGGCCGAGCGCCGGACGCGATTACGTTGGAAGATATTGCACCCTATCTCGATTGGAGGCGAACGGGATGAGTACCAACCGCATCAAACACTTCGACAACTTCGAGCCACCCATGACGATGACCGGCCAGGAATGGAGGGATGATGTCTGAGCCAGTCCACATTCTGAGTCTCGGCGCAGGCGTACAGTCGTCCACGATGGCGCTCATGGCGGCCCACGGCGAGATAACGCCAATGCCGATAGCAGCGGTGTTCGCGGATACCCAAGCGGAACCACCAAGCGTTTATACCTGGCTGGATTGGCTAGAGACGCAACTGCCGTTTCCGGTGCATCGGGTGACGGCCGGGGACTTGGGGGCCGACGTGTTGCTTCCACGCGTAACCGCAGACGGACGGCGATATTGCCGAACTAACTTGCCATTCTTCACGGTTAACAACAACACCGGCGAGCGTAGCATGGCTCGGATGCGAAGTTGCACCGCAGACTTCAAGATACGTCCGATTGAAAAAAAAGTTCGGCAGATAATCGGCCCAAAGACAATCCGCGAGTGGTGGAAAAAGAATCGCATCGCTGAGCGCAAGTTGGCCGACTACATCCGACCAGATCGTCTGGCTTCACAGTGGATTGGAATATCACTCGACGAACTCGGACGAGCAAAGCATGGGCGAATGATTTTCGTGGACACACGATGGCCGCTAATCGAAAAACGGATGACGCGCCGCAAATGCTTGGCCTGGATGGAAGAAAAAGGCTATCCAACGCCGCCGCGTTCGGCCTGCATCTTTTGCCCGTTTCACAGCGACACTGAATGGCGACGACTAAGAGACAGTGAACCAGTCCAATTCGAGAAGGCAGTCCAATTCGAGAAGGCAGTCCAATTCGAGAAGGCAGTCAGCGTCAACTTTGTTTCGACCTTGTTCCTGCATCGATCCTGCAAGCCGCTCGACCAAGTGGACCTACGAACCGACGCCGAGCACGGCCAACTATCACTGTGGCAAGACGAGTGCGAAGGAATGTGCGGAGTTTAAAAGGAGAAACCATCATGTCAAATCGCATTACAAACTACTTCGACAGCGACAGCCTGACGCCAGTCCAGCAGGAGTGGAGCGCCGACGTGGCGCGGTCGTACCAGGCCGGCGTGGAGGACGGCCGGGCTAACGAGCGGCGGTACGGTGCCATGCGGTGGAGCGACTTCGCGGCGGGCGTGATCCTTGGCATTTGTTTGGGAGTCATTCTGTGGCTGTGATGAAATGCTACCGCTGTACCTCGTGGCCGTGTACCTGTGGTGATGGTATTTGCCTGATTCATGGGGATTGCCGAGAGGTGCTGCCGCAGTTTCCGGCAGGGTCCGTTGACATGGTATTCACATCGCCGCCGTACAACATGGGGCACACCACGGGTGGTGGATTCGGGACCGGATTAACGAAATCGAATAGGTGGCACGCAGCGGCCGACACAGGGGGCTTGGCTAATGGCTACGGTGCTCACGCTGACGACATGCCGCACGAAGAATATATCAAGTGGCAGAAGGAAATTTTGGAACTTCTCTGGTGCGCAACGTCGGTAGATGGAGCGATTTTCTACAACCACAAGACCCGCATTTTTTCCGGCATTGCTTGCACACCATTGGAATACAACCCCGGCCTGCCAGTTCGCCAGATAATTATTTGGGGACGAGCTGGCGGATTTAACTTCAATAAGAGGCACTACGTTTCTACGCACGAGTGGATTTTGCTATTTGCGAAGCCGTACTTTCAACTTGCTGACCAAACCGTTAGCGGAGTTGGTGACACATGGTACATCCCCCAGGAATCAAACCCGCTCCATCCCGCACCGTTTCCACTAGAGCTCCCCAGGCGGGCTATATCGACGACGACGGCTGAAACGATTCTTGACCCGTTCGCTGGTTCAGGGACGACGCTGCTGGCCGCCAAGCAGCTTGGCCGCAAAGCTATCGGCATCGAGATAGAAGAAAAGTACGTCCAGATTTGCGCCAACCGCTTACGCCAAGAGGTTCTGCAATTTAAGGAGGTTCCTAATGCCTGACACACTTCGCTTTGATTTTGGCTGGGTAGGTCCGCCCGGAGACTGTATGCGCCGCTTGGACTATTCGAAAGACGGCGACTACCTAGAGGCTTCTGCGGTAGCCGACGTTCTACGTGAGGCGTACGACGAATTCGAGGAGGGCGACGAAGGCGGTACGCCATTCGACGTAATCCACTGGATCGGACACAAGCTCGATATAAGGCCATAGCTACGCGCTAGACAACGAATGACCGTTGAAATCATCCAAGGTGATTGCCTCGAAGTTCTTCGCACGATGGAAGCGGAGAGCGTGCATTGCGTTTGCACTTCGCCGCCGTTCTGGAATCAGCGGAACTACGGCATCGACGGTCAGATTGGCTTGGAGCGTTCTCCGCACGAATTTGTAGCCAAGATGGTCGAAGTGTTTTCGGAAGTGCGGCGTGTGCTGCGGGCTGACGGAACTTGCTGGATTAACCTTGGCGATTCTTATTGCAAGGCGAAGAATCCAGGCGGTCGAGTTGGCCCCAATACCTGTATGCACTCGCCACATAAAGACGCCAATGCAATCCAGTTGTGGCGACCGAATAAGTCAGATGCGATTTCGTGGGGGCTGAAACCCAAAGACCTGATCGGCATTCCTTGGCGTGTGGCGCTGTCGCTCCAATCTGACGGCTGGTGGCTTCGAGGCGACCATCCGTGGGCCAAGCCGAATGGGATGCCAGAAAGCGTACAGGACCGCCCCACGCGCTCACACGAGTATGTGTTCATGCTCACGAAGTCCGAACGCTATTGGTACGACCCAGAGCCTGTACGCACAGCGCCGAAGGCGAGCAGCATCACACGACTTGCCCAAGACGTTGAGAATCAACAAGGCAGCGACCGCGCGAACGGCGGATCGAAAACCAACGGTCCAATGAAAGCCGTCAAGCGGAAGTCAGACAAGCAAAGCGGCCACTCGCGGCAACACGCAGGATTTAATGACCGATGGGACCAAAAGGAGATTGACGAACAAATAGACGAAGGTGCGAATCTCCGCTCTGTCTGGTGGATCCCGCCGGCGCAAACGCGAGGGGATCACTTTGCAGTCATGCCGGAACGTGTCGCCCAAATATGCGTGCTGGCCGGTTGCCCTGATGGCGGAATCGTCCTCGATCCATTTTGCGGAACCGGGACGACGGGTGCTGTGGCGATCCGCAACGGCTGTAGTTTCGTTGGAATCGAGTTGAATCCAAAGGACGTACGCACGGCCAAGCGGCGACTGCGGCAAAGGAGTTTGTTGTGAGACAACGCAAGTGCGAGTGTCACGGACTACACAAGAACGCAGTGCTACGGAGCTGGCGAGAGGGATACCGCCTTCGTTATATCGCAGGACGTTACGGACTGTCGCGAGTCGAAGTAGCTAGGATCATCGTGGCGGCTGGTGTGTGCTGGTCGCACGTGGCGATTAGGGAGCGGGAGTAGATGGCAGAAACAGTTAATCATCCCCCGCATTACGGCGGCGACACGACTTACGAAGCCATTAAGGTTATCGAGGCGTGGGAATTGGGATTCTGTCTTGGCAACGTGGTTAAGTACATCGCTAGATCCGGCTACAAGAGCGACGAGCTAGAGGACCTGCGCAAGGCGCGCTGGTATCTCGACCGTCAGATTCAGCAAATGGAAAATCGTAATGGCCAGCGTTAAGTCACAAGCCGAGCAAATACTGGCAGACGACTTAAAGTCGGCCGGCTACCCGGCCATTGTCGGCCACCGCTTCCACCCTGATCGGCTGTGGAAGTTTGATCTAGCTTGGCCGGGTATTGCGCTGGCTGTGGAGATCGACGGCCGCGGGCGGCATCAACGCGAGAAGGGCGAACGGGAGGATCAGCAAAAGATTAACGCGGCTATCGAGCTACGGTGGCGCGTGCTGCGTTATCCGGCCCGCAGCGTAACGACGCACAAGCGACGTGCTCGGATTGTGGAACAAATCAAGAGATGTATATGCGGCGTCGAGTGCCCTGATAGCGCGTCCTGTGTTTTAGTTGGAGATTAGTTACCACTTCATTAAAAGGAAAAGTGTATGGCAGTTGCAACGAAGAAGAAAAAGGGCACGACCCGCAAGCGTATCTCACGTGCGGACAAGCCGAGCAAGAACGGATCTGCAAAAGTAAAGTCAGCCGGTCCCGGTAAGTTCGACACTAAGCAGCCACCGTTACCCGAAATGGCGGACGTCGACGAAAGAGTACCCGAGCTGGATCACGAGTGCGACGTCTACCTGGCGGCAGATGAGAAGCGTAAGAGTTCAAAAGTCGACCGAGACGAATCGGCCGACCGCATCAAGTCACTACTCAAGGAAAACGATCTTGATTGCTACGTGCTCAAAGGAAAGAAATTCTTTATCGAGCCAGGCGAGCCGTCAGTTAAGGTCGTCAAAGTTAAACAAAACGGTTGAGAGCTTAACCCCTTTGAATGAAGGGAAATAAGCGGCGGCGTGTGTCTGCTGAGTACCCTCTACGGAGGGCTTCTGGGAGTTTAGCCCAGAGCGCGCCGCCGCATTTAACGTTTATGGCAATTCGATTGCGAACAGTGAACGGAGTCCGCGTAGCGTTGTGTGCCTCAGAAACCGACGAGGAGCCCGGAGACGTTTACTTGGACGATGGCGACCATTATGCCCTAGCTGCGAAGTTCCGCCACGATTGGTACGGCGAAACGAATGATTTTGAATACCCGAAGGAATGGGCTGCGATGCAGACGCAAAAGAAACGTGACGCCAAAGAGGAATTAGAGAAGTGGCTGAGTAAACAACAGGGACTAATCGATGGATAACCAAGTAACCGCAGAGAAGTTGATTCAAATGCGCACGCTATACATCGGCGACTTTAGCGATGGCAGCCTGCGTTTTGACAAGAAGCGAGTAAAGGCGACTCACGCTGCCGTGGTGCAATTCAAAAGCGCTGCCGACGCGCAGAAGTTCGCGCAAACAGTACGACTGGGAGCTTACGCGGATTTCGTGATCACAGCCCCGGAAGGAAGCGAACCAAAGGAGTAACCATGCAACTCGCCGACCTAGTAACCTTCCAGTTGGGTTGGCACGCCTCAGAAGGCGAAGGCATAGGCCGCATCATCTCTGAGAACTGCACGACGGTAGACGTCGCCCTAGTCACACTCGGCACGCGCGAACGCCGCACGGGCGAAGTGCTGACCATCAACAAACGCCGCGTGACCGTGGTGCCAGATCCGGCCGAGATTCGTGAGCGGGCTGCGGTGGAACGGGCGAAAGCGCTGGTGCATGGCCCACGGGCTCGCACGGCAGGAATCCGCGAATACGCTTGGTCTGATATTTGGACACAGAGATGACGCAGGAGGTAGGAAAGATGCAATCAGTGAGGTGCAAGGTAATCTGTATTTGCGACGAAGTGCGAGTGTACTTTGGAGATGAGTTCGTTGTTTTGACGGTGTACCAAGCTGTCCAGTTGGCCGACTTACTGACGGATGTGGTAGAGCATTACGAGCAATTCTGCGAGAAGAATAAAAAGGAAACAAAGGGCAACAACTTACTTAACTCATCAGGAGCCCCGAATGCGATTTAGTGTACGATCCTTGCTGATCTTAATGTTCGGCGTTGCCATCAATTGTGTGGCCGTTAAATTGGCAATGCAAATCGACCAGCCACCCAACAGCTTGCCCGGTCTGGCCTATCCAGCAATGGCCTTCACGATTGCTTTCTTCAATTACATATGGGTGCGGCCGCTGGTGTTATCGCTGAATCGAGACAGAAACCATGATTGATGAGTCAAGTATATGAATGCCAAACAAAGCGTAAATACTAAAGAGAGCCGCCCGCTTGCCGGTTCTCGGTCGGCCGGGGTCCAAACCCGTGCTAGGAACCGGCACTTTTAACAAGGTGCAACATGGGTGAGATTGCAGATTATTACACTGACTCGAATCCAGACGACTGGGAGGGGTGCAGATATCCTTGCACCAGGCTAAAGGCATGGTGCCCAGAGTGCGACTGCCGACAAATGCACATTCGCATCTCGCCTTACTGCATTGAATGCTGCGAGTGTGGTGAACTGACTGAGAATCCAACGGGAACGCCAGCAAGCGACTCATAGCTTTGGTGAGTCGTGGGCTAGTGGCCCCGCAGACAGGGACCGCCAAGCCGGTGTGAAGCCGGCAGAGCGGCGGCAGTGAAGTGGAAGGGACCGGAAATCTTTCACGCGGCCCAATAACCGTTAACCGGCACTGCCGACCGCTTTTAATTAGAATTCCCTGACGGTGTTTGAGCCAGTGTAGAATGGTGCGACAATACCGGCGGCCGTGCCCTAGTGGGAAGCGGCCGAATCCAGAGACACGGCAACCACGCGGCGTGGAGGCCGATTCTAGGGACTCCGAGAGCATTTCGTGATGGCCGTCGCACTCGACCCGGACCCACAAGTTGACGCTGTGTTGAGCTTTATGCTAGGCTTAGCCAGAGAAGTGCGAGCCAACCGGCTTAGCGGTCGTTTCGCCATCGAATTCTCAGCTACGGCCGGAGACATTCGGGCACCCCGCGAAGATAGGAGCAAGCCCCTCACTATGCCGAAGCCTAAACCGTAGGCGTCGGTCACAATTCACGGCAACGCAACCCGTTAGCCCATCGAACTATTCACGCGAACGCGCGTGGGTTATTCGATGGGCTTTTTTCGTTTTCCAGCATGAATGACCGCAGCAGACTACCGCGAAAGAGCCGACGCATACGCGGCCATCATCGCCGAATGGCAGCAGCAACGGGACGCACATTACCGCGAAGGCGACGCGATTAACCACGACATCGAAGAATTGCGAACCTACCAAGCAGCCATCGTCGCACTGGCCAGCCTTACAGAAGGCCAGCAGCGTTACAAGGAATCACGCCGGCGTGCTCGAAATCGTGAACTACAACCCCAAGCATGATAAACGGGCACGATTCACGCCGGCGCTTTAAGCCATGAAATACCCCGTCCACATCATGCTCGCGCTGCTTGAGATTGGCCGGGCATTGGAGGTCATTTTGAAAGCGATCTTATTTACGCTCATCGCCACCACCCTACTGGGAGCCAACTGCTATGGCCAAGAAGGAAATTCTCAGGCAGTTGTCTCAAGCGAAGCCGGAAATTCAAGATGCGGACCTGCTGCTGTTTCGCGGCAAGGGAATAATCTCGCGGCTAATTCGCAGTTTCGGACGCGGCAAATACTCACATGCGGCGAAGGCCAGTTGGATCAAGGGCGAGTTGTTCTGCTTGGAGGTTCGCGAGTGGCGCGGCGGACGAGCCGTGACGCTGAGCAGCCAGGTGCAGAAGTTCCCCGGTCAGATCGACGTGTTCGAGACCAACGCCATCAAGCTGCCGGACTACAACCGCACAAAAGCGGATTCGTTGATGCTTCTCTTTGCCGGCATCGAGTACGGCTATTCGGACATCATAGCAACCGCAGTTCTACACGCTTGGGGGCTACGTCTGATTGCTCAAGCGAATGTGGACGACGACTTTGTGAGCAAGCGCCCGCCGTATTGCAGCGCGGCGTGTGCGATTGCGGATCGTGTAGGGGGCGGGATCGACCCAGTGCCGAACCTAGCCGACAAGATAACCGAGCCAAGCGACCTCGCGCGGAGTCAGCTCTACCGATACCGCTGCACGCTGATACCGGACGAAGAGACGAAGACTATGGGCGGCGATGGGAACGAGGCTTCGGAGGCGATCAAGGAACAAAGCGAGATTGCCCCACCTGTCAGCGTAACCGAAGCGGTAGCGGAGAAGAAAGCGGACGACGCTAAAAAAAATTAGTTGATTACCTCCAACCAAACTCAATAACACTCAGCCTACTTTTTTTGTTCGTGACTTTGTTACTGGCGTTGGCGGCAATGTATTTGGGGTGAACCATGCACGAAAAATGGCCGCTGATATTCCTTGGAGTCTTTTTGCTGCTGTTCGGCATCTTCGCTGTGACCACGATCGGCGTGACGTGGGGCAAGGAGATCATGGGTTTCTCGGCTTTGATTGCGGGCATCGTGTGCTTGTGGCGTGCTCTGACACTTTCGCGCGGGTGACGCATGGACGATTACCCGGACGACTGGGAATACGACGACGATTTAGGCTGGTGACATGGCGAGCGAAGAGGACCGCAGAGAACTCGGTAACGGCCTAATCCTGGCCGCGGTGCTGATGTTCGTGCTGATTGCGGCGTGGATGTGTTGGAAAGCCTGCCGCCCGATTGGGTTCAGTGAGCCGGACGTAGCACCGCCTGATGGGGAGCATTCGATAGTGGTGAAAGTGGAGGACTAATCATGCGTATCCCCATGACGCTGTTGCTTACCTCAATGTGTTGGGTGTTAGCTGCGGAATTGTGCGAAGTATATGGTTACGTCAGCCAAGCGAACATCTGCAGCGGTGCCGGCAGCGGCTGTGCTGGTTCGGCGGTAATCGTTTTTTTGCTGCTGATAAAGGAACGCGAATCATGCGAACCATAAGAGAGGTGAAAGTGGAGGAATGATGGTGAAAATCCACTGGCTACCGCTTACATGCCTGTGGCTCGGATGCGCGTGGTCGCTGCTTGTTATGGTGCTGTTAATTTTCCGCGTTCTCGAATTGGAAGAACCAGACACGGAGCCAGCACAAGTGCTGTCGCCTGTCGAAACGGAGGTGCCATGCGAAGAACCCTAATAGAACCGCTGCTAGCCGTCCTGATGCTCGCCCTTGCTCTGGTCGCGTGTGCGGACGCCCAGCCGTACCAACAGCCCCAGCCGTACTACCCGCCGCCTCAGTACGCCGTGTACTGGCAGCCGGTGTACGTGCCCGGAAATTATTACGCTATCCCGACACGCACACCAATCTTGGATTCTATCTTCGGCCGCCCGAGATTTATTTTCGTTCCGCAGCCGCAGCAACAACAGCAGCAACAGTACCAGCAGCAAGTTCCGCCGCCGCAGCAATGAAACTTCTCGCCCTTATCGTCGCCCTTACGCTGGCCACGCCGGTTTGCGGGCAACCCGACGTACTCAAGTCATCGGCCGTTATTCGTGTCAACGAAGGTTACCAGACAACCGCGATTGGTAGCGGCACGTTCATCGATTCGACAGCCGGCCATTCAATGGTCATTACCGCGGGCCACAACTTGGAGGGATTGGCGATAGGTTCACAATGCCGTGTTGCAATGTACGGCGGCGGGATTGCAACCGGGACGATTCGATACATTAGCAAACGTCCAGACATCGCGCTCGTCTCAGTCAAAGCAACCCCGCCAGCAGTTGCTCCGGTTGCCAAAGCAGACTCGGCACCAACTAGCCCGACGACTCGCGTTGGCATGTTCGGAGTGTTTTCCGGTAAAGTCGTAACCCTCAATCGTTTCGATGGCCCGTCAAATCTCTGCGTCAGTGGTGTTGCTACTACCGGGGACAGCGGCGGCGGAATATTCAACGATGCTGGGGAGCTTATTGGCGTTGTGTCGTGCGCGATGCCGGACGAGGGTCAAACGCTAGCTGTCGGCCTGCACACGATTCACCAAACCGTAGGGCGGGTAACTATTCAACCAACCGGCTGTCGTTGGGTCATCGAT
>Ga0137323_1000153_pt1 | contig 19309 bp, 17 predicted proteins | sample EasRivERMZT423_2_FD_102285 | JGI IMG/M metagenome (GOLD analysis project Ga0137323, IMG submission 102285) | Soil microbial communities from meander-bound floodplain in the East River, Colorado, USA - East River MetaG ERMZT423_2 | ecosystem: Environmental > Terrestrial > Soil > Floodplain ... | reverse complement strand
TCCTCTTCTCGCCGGTCCTGGATGGCTCGCCAGTGGATTTTGTCCGTTGCCAGAATCGGATTGATGACCCCCGCGTTCTCGGCGTTGGTCGTATCGAGGAGATTCGCGGCCTTCACCTTTACCCAAGCCATGACCATCGGCAGAGACTTGTGGTCTGGAAGTTTCATCCGCCGTCCGCGCGCCAAATACTCCTGAAGGGCCGCCTCGGTCGTCTCGCAAAGATAGACGGTCGAAAATGAGTGCTTCGGCGTCCAGCGCGCGCCGTGGAGTTGGCTGCCCAAACCAGAAACGATCTGGTCAGCGAACTGCGGCTAGGTGCAACGGTAGCAGACTCCCGAAAACGGCCGGCCCTTTCTTGCAAGCGTTTGGATAACCTTCCTTATCTCGTCGAAATCTGGATGTGGTTTGATCGGCATGAAGTGCGGGACATATCTTGGAGTTTCGCCGCGACGGTTCAATCGTTATCTGGCACGATCGCGTTCTGACTCAAAGACCCGTCTCCATCGAGAGAACCCACTTGGCAACGGTCCGATTCGAGAGGCGACACCGTGACACGGGCGGAAGCCCCGTTCGCAGAACGAGCACGCATTCGTGATCGCGAAGGTTGTCGCCCCAAGAATGAGCAAGTTATTCTTCGTGCGAACCGCAGGCCTTGGCGGGAAAACTGCCGCATCTTGAAATTCTGATGAGTACTCGCGATCTGGATATTCGCGCCATCGCTTTGGCTCGGTACAAAAAATAGATCGATACAGACGCAAAAAGGGAGCGAACTCCATAGCCGTCCTACAGGACGAAATGCGCTTCTCACGCCCCCTTTTAACCGTTACGACCAGGCAACAAGACAGCAGAACGGAAAACCCACCGCGCCAGAGACCAGAGAAACTCCTATTGGCAGTGAAAGAGGTGGATCGAGCCCGCCCGGAATTTCCGAACCCGGTCAGGACGCCGAAGTTCGCAGCAGCGCAGGAGTGATGCTAGCAAAATGGCCAGCGTCCGCAGAAAACGTCCCGTTTCTTTTTGTTTCAGGACGCATTTCAGGACGGAGATAGCCTTGCAACCACAAGTCTTTAAGCAAAAAAAGCCGTTTGTCCGGCGAACTGTGGACGCGCACCTACCCGTAAAGAAGGAAAAAAGCTGAGAGCCAGGTGACCAAAATTTTTCGCGCGCACACGAGGGTGGGCATTTTTCGCGGGACGAGCGTGATTTCAGGACGAACGACCAAACGTTCGCCTCTAAGTCGATTTCGTCCCGAAGTGCGTCCTGAAATTCGGAGCCAACAGGACGAAGCGACCCCGCGCCCCCGCCATGATCGAATCAACCACCAGCCAATGAGATTGGTGAAAGTAAACACCCGCCCCACCCCCGCCCGCAGTCGAGCCTCCGCCGCGCTTGCGGAGCTGTGGCCCGGCCTCGGCGGCGCGACCAGGCAGCCAGGTAACAACCTCGAAGCGGGAGATCCGACCAACGTTCGCGCCCGTGCTGGACCTGACGACCCACGTAAAAGTGGGTTTCCCGATTTATAAATATCACCCCCCATTAGGGTGATATGGCCTTCATTTTCCGTGGGTTGGTTTGACCTTCATTCCGACCAATAAACACAAGGGGTTTTGTGCTAGCTCAACATTTGAAAATAGCGCGTCAGCGCACGTGCTCAGCCTATGGATGTGCCCAGAATTAGGCGCCGATGCTTTGGCCATCAAAAGAGCTGGCACACTGCTGGTTCGTGGCCGGGGCTTTCAAAAAAGAAAGGTTTCAGACCATGAAACTATCGGCATACGGTTGGTTGGATGACAACGGGGAGAGCAAGCCATCGCGGTTTGATTGGGGATTGCTGCCGCCAAGAGGCGATTTCGGAACCATAGGATTGAAGACATAACCGGGGGCGCGGGGCGCGGGATCAAAAGAGCACGTCTGGTTGGAAACGGAAAAGACCAAGAGGTTGAACGCGCGTCGCGGTTGGAGCTGCAAGCGACGGAGCGGCCAGACATCGCCAAGGCCATACAAGCGGAAGAGCACAACGGTAAATGCATTCTGGCTTTGGCAGGCGGGCGCGGGTGGAAAGCGGGCCAACCCATAGGATTAAACTCCAGCGGAGCGGCAGCACGCGCGGCGCGCTATCTGTGGCAGATGCGCGGGATCAAACCTTCCGTTTCATCGCTGGAAGAAGCGGCCAGCGCTGCATCCGTGGCCATGGCGGGATCGGTTAAGCAATGGGACAAGGTGAAGCCTGAACATTGGGAGAACAAACGGCTGGCCAGATACGTTTTTCGCGTTGGCTGGCGAGCGGCTTTCCGATCCATGGTCGGCAACGGCTTTACTGGAGATAGGGCCAGCGAGGTTGTTGAAAGCCTACCCTTGGCTGCGGGAACGCTGGAAGTGGATCACGTCAGTTTGAATGTTTGGGCGAATCAATCCGGAGTCAATCCCGACAGCGCCCAAGATGAGGCGCGGCGCGCGATGGCATCGTTTGTCTGGCGAAGCTTGATCGGACCTTGCTACGGCAGAGGCGCAAAGCAAGCCGTGAAAGCCACCCGTCAACGGGCGCGGCTGCTAATTCGTCTGTTGCATGGCCAAAGCCTGGCCGATGCCGCGCGTTTGACTGGCTATGCTTCGGCACGGGCAGCAATTGAATCACTCCGCTCCGGCAAAGTATTCGCCCAATTGAGAGCAGCGGCAGCGCAGGAATCGGATTGTCTGCCTGGCATCGTTCACCTGGCGCGGGCTGCCGGTAAAGCCGGGCGAGGGGTGCGCAAGGCGATTCGCTCGCAACGTTCGTTGCATCCCTTGCGCTGGCCCTGCCTGTGGTCCGCAGCGGTGGAGCGGCGCAAAGCATTGATCAATTGGGCGCGGTTATCAATTGGGCGCGGTTCTGTCAGGCGCGCTTAATCAAAGTACGGGCAGAACATGCCATCGCTTGGGAACGCGCGTTAGCAGGCTGGCGTCGCGGCTGGCTGCGCTGAAAACTGTTCCAAGGGATCGACAAAGGCGCGTTGCCTTAAGGCAGCGCGCCTTTTCTTTATCTGCGCAATTCAAGCATGAGAGATTAGCAATCCGCGTTTCGTTTCGTGTTCGCTTCTGTGAGCGCCCCGTTTTCTGTCTGCGCAATTCAAGCATGAGTAAATGAGAGCGCAGAAGCGATTCGCTTTCGCGCTCTTCCCTCGCAACCTCTACCTTCGGGGAATGGCCTTGCTCGAAACGGGCTCTCAAACATTCCCCGAACGTGGGTGCTGAACCCATTGCCACTGATTCACAGTAGCAAGTGCATGAGCGCTTCACGCCAGAAATGGCGCGTGCGTTTGTGTGACTGTCACTCCGAGTCGGAGCGCAAAGAGAGTTTTTGTCGGCTCTAGCATGTTTCCGCCGACGAGGTTTTCTGCCGGGGCTCAATCGACCAGCTTGAAACGACAAGTTTGGTTTGCCGGGGCTTCGAGGCACGAAACCCAACGGGCGCGGGTCAAAGCCCTAAAGAAAGAGAAACATGATCTAAATACTCCCTATCGACACGTTGCGGGGAATGACCGCTGACGAACTGGATGCATTGGCACGTCAGGTCGTGAAGTTGGAAAAGACGGCCAAGGACGCGACCAGCGCGCACAAATCCAGTTTCCCGGCGGTGGGCAAAGTGGTCTGCGCGATTGAAGAACGGCTCAACGCTCTGAAATCGCAACGCCAGATTGCCAGCAACACCTCGCTGGCCGCCTACTGGGAAAGCATCACGAAAAGCCGGTTGAACAATCACGGTCTTTCGTGTGCGGTCGCGTTTGGGACGTTTGTCCGCACAGAGTTGGTCTCTGAGAAGGACTATGATCTAAACACGGCGCAATGCTTGGAACTGGCAGCGGCCATATCGACCGCCGTGGGTGGCGAAATCACGCACGAATCCGTGCTTGAAACCGCTGACCAGTTGAAAGAGCGCGGCAAGGATGCTGCCAAAAACCTGCGAGCCATTCTGGACAAGGTCAAAGAGCGCAAAGCGATCACGGCTGAGAAGGCTGCCGAGATGCTCAAAGCGATCTTTCGCGATAGCCACTTGGAACTGGTGGTTCATGCCGCCGGAGCGGAAATCGCCTATGTCAAGGATGGGCAAGTGCTCGAACGCGTCTTTGGCGCGCTGAACCTGGCGCTGGATCACTGCGGCAGTGTCGAGCGACAGGAAGGTTGGCTCGACAAGCGGGCCAAGGCGACTACACCGGTTGCGGGGGCCGCCTAATTCCACGGCAAAGCACGGACGCCGAATCTTTCGGCGTCCCTCTTTGCTGTGCTCCGGTGAGAGCTGGACTGGTTTCCAGTCCGGCTCTTTTATTTTTTGCAGCGATTTCGACCGAAGCAGAGCACGGGACGGTCCGTAGTGTTTTGGGAGAATCATCCACCGCACTGTAGAAACGGCCTCCCGAAAAACCCCGGCCTACTTCCCTCAGGTTTCTTTCCATGACGCAAGCCAACTCCAAACCAACTATCCAAAAGTACGGCCACCGCTTCTGGGCTCTTTATGACGGAAAGCAACTGGTTTGCGTGACGGTTTACAAGCGAGGCGCCCTCGAAGTGGCTCACCGTCTTTGGCCGAAGATTTATGAACCAACGATTCAATCCGCTCTCCGTGAACATCCGCACGAACCAAGTGCGGCGCATTCAGCGCTGGTCCCCAGTGAAGGATCATGATCCATCCCCCGAAGCGCAATCGCTCTTGTCCGTTCGTCTGCCACGCTGGCGCGAACGGTTGAGCCGGCGTGGGGGCAAGACCGACGGTCCATGATTTTCCCCGAAACCCTCAAACCAAGGAACCGCATGGAGAATGAAACCGAAATTGTAGATCGACAAAAAAAGACCCTGCTCACCTTGAAGGTCAAACGCACTCCCAATGGGCTGTCATTGTTCTTGAAATCCGCTCCGATGGAGAACGTCTTCAAAGCGATTGCCGAGGGCCGCGAGGATTACAACCAGGACAGTCGCTGGCCCGCAGTCTCTGGCTATCGGCTGGAGTCAGGTCATGAACTGACCCGCCACTTGCACAGCAGCAATCTGATCTTCAACAAGTGGGGCGACCGACTGGATGCCGGCGGCTATTATAACCTTTCCGTCCTGTGCGCGGTCGGCCTTTCCCAAGGCGTGACACTCGAACTGGCTGGACCGTATTCCAGTTCTTTCATCAAGGAGTGGATTAACCAGTTGAAAAGCTGGGCCAAAAATCTCTACCGGGATTTCTCTCGCCCATAGACCTCCAACTGACCATCACGACCAAGGAAGAACCGTATGCGCAGGATTGAGCGAGTGGGCTTGGAACTGGAGGGGGGCTGGGACACGCGCCCGCCCTCTGGCATCAAGAATGACGGCTCGGTAGATGTCTGTGCAGCCTACATGGGAGAAGTCGTTTCACCGCCATTGAAACCAAGAAAGATGCCGGGCTGGCTTCGCCAGAATTTCACGTTCATGTCTCGTTGAAGCGAACGGTCGATTACTCCCTGCTCATGGAACGGCAGTTCTATTCGTGCTTCCTGGCCAGGGCCCGGAGTTTTGGTGAAAGCCTCTGTGGACAGGACCGTGATTTATTCATTCACCGGCTTTCCGGTCACAACACGTATTGCGAAGCGCGCTTTCAACCCGACGAGCAGGTGTGGCTTTCGTGCAAAGACAGCGCCCGCTATTGCCATTTGAATTTTTGCTACGCCTTGCGCGGCACACTGGAGTGCCGGCTCTTCCCCATGTTCCAGAAGCACGAGACGGCTTTAGAGGCTGCGCGTCTGTTGCTTTGGAGCATCGAAAGCTACCTGCACAAAAATCCGCAGCGCCGTTTCGCCTTACACGAGCAAGCAGCCCTGCCGGAGTTGGAAACGCACAGCGGCGAACACATTGAAGATGTCTGGACGGAGTGGAGCCAGCCCGTCGAGGAACAAGACGAAATCCCTGCCTTGGCTTTGGTCGGTTAACATTCGGTTTAACAGGAGAAAATCCATGTGTCTGATCATTGCGGTGAGCGCGAGAGCCCCCGATCCATCCTTACTCGACACGGCCCAGCAGTTTCATGGCGACGGGATCGGTGTTGCCTGGTTGGAGAAAGGAAGCGTGCATTGGTCCAAAGGGCTAAACCTGGAAAGATTAAAAGCGGCTATGCCCGGATTTAGGCCACCTTACATCATCCATTTCCGACAAGCCACGGTCGGCGGAAGAAGCGCCCGTTTGTGTCATCCGTTTCCAATTAGTCGCAGTGTGCTACTGGATCTGAAAGGTCATGGCCGCCTGGTGCTCTTCCACAATGGGCACATCCCGGATTGGCGGGCAATGATCCTGCATGCGTTGCAACGGCCCGACGTGAAATTACCCGCTGGGGAATGGAGTGATAGCCGTGTGGTTGCCTTCCTTTGCTCCGTTTACGGACTTGGCTTTCTACACTTGATCGAAGGTATCAACAAATTCGCCACATTAGGCGGCCGTGGCATTATCCTCTATGGCCAATGGTATCAGCGAGACGGCTATTGGCTGAGCAATACCTTCCACGAAGAGCCGGCTCTGCTCCACTTCCGGCACACGTTGGATTATCCGGGCTACAGCGCGCATCGCTGCGCACCAGAGAACGCTGCCGGACATAACGGAGAGTGATGGAACTTCTGACTTGCATCCAACTTCTATCTCCAGAGAAAGACTTCCCCTTTTGGATGAAGCACCGCTGGCAGTTCTATCTAGTTTTCATCCGGTTACAGCGTTGCTTAAAACGCTCTAGACAGCGGCTCAGTTTCGGGCGGCCAGCGCGTTCAGCAATTCTTCCAATCGCTCGACACGCTTCTGCAGGGCTTCAATGTGGGTATCCTTCGCTTTCAACTCCGCTTCCAGCTTTTGATTCAATCCTTGAATGGCCGCGAGCGCCACGCCATCGGCGTCCACCGTGGTAATCGTCTTGTCGTTCTCTCCCACGCCAAAGGCGGCTTTGAAATCCTGCGCCATCGGACCGATGTGGCGGATGGATTGGTCCTGCGCCTTGTAATTCCACGTGGACAACGGCAGGGCGGCGACTTTTTCCAAAACTTCGCGGGAGTTGGCAGCAGCGAAGTTTTCCTTGGCGTTGCGGTCGCTGAGAGTGGACCATGTGCCGCTGCCTGGTGCAAGCACGACACCAGCGACAGGGATGCCGTTGGTCATGTTGATGGCACTGACGAAACGAACGCCACCGGTGGCGCGAATGGCAAACTCGTTATTCGCCTGCGAAGAAAATGGATTGAGGTAGGTAGAAGCGGCTGGATCTTCGCCGTAATCCGCCCACACAAAGGAGCCAAGATGGTTGGCCCGGGCTCGCTTGCCAGCCGCAAAGGCATAGGCTGTGGCACTGTTCTCTCGTCCGCCGGGGATGGTTCCCAGTTTGCCCGTGATAGTGTTGCCGCTCCCGCCACCAATCGCGCCGTCATGTGCACCTGAGTCGATGCTATTACCGCTACCTCCCGCGATGGTGCTGTAGTGTGTAGACTCTTCGATCTTATTCAAGCAGCCGCCTGCAATGGTACTGCCGTGAGCACCAAGATTAAGCATGTTGAGCTGACCACCGCCGACCGCTCCGGCGACGCAGTTACTCTTAATCGTGTTACTGTGACCACCCCCGATAGCGCAAGCGTACGTGCCATTGTCGAGACTGTTCTCCAAGCCGCCCACAATCACCGAGTAGGTCCCGCTGAGACGGTTGGCCACACCACCACTGATCACGCTTCCAAGGCCGTTCGTTGCGATCCTGTTTGCTGAGCCACCGCTGATGGTCGCGATTTCCGCTCCCTTCTGGATTAGATTGTCTGCGCCGCCTGAGATGGTGCTGGACGGCGCCTCAGGACCGATGCGATTTCCGCCGCCACCGCCAATGGTCGAGGTTCCCGAATTGTTATCGATGCGATTATCAGCGCCTCCGCCGATGAATGAATAGGAAGAATTGGTTCTAATGACATTGCTCTCTCCGCCCACGATGGCTGATTTGTAATTGGTGCCAAAAATATGATTGTCCTCACCACTGCCAATGAACACGCCTGCGACGTCTGGAGACACGGTGTTGCTGCCACCGATGATGTTGACCAAACCAAATGGGGCGCTCTCCAGCCGGAGCACGCGCTGGCCATTTGCTTTGATGTCCATGGGCGCATTGATGAAGCTCATGAGGTTGGCTGCATTGGCGGCGTGGAGCGTGTAAGGCGTGGCGGTGATTGGCTGGCGCGGGTGCAATGTCGTCGGCACCATGTCGCTGCCAAAAATATTCAAACTGAGTTCCAGCCAACGTGCCGCGCCCGGGAAGGCACTATTCCCGAAGTCCAATGAGACAGTGAACAAACCATTGCTAATCGTGACAGGCGCGAGGCTGACCGGCGTGCCAACCAAGGTGCCGTCCGTGACGGCGTCATAAAGCGCAAACTGCATTTCGTAAAGTCCATTGGCCGGATTACCCGTTTGAGTCAAATGGCCTTGATAGGTAAACGCAGTGCCTTGGGCGTAGGCATAGGCATGGACAGCCAGCAGCGTGCACAAACAGCTAATTGTTCGGATAGTTTTCATAGGAGTAGCTCCTTTCATGGTGCACGGCGTAATTTTACCTCATGGAATTCGCGAGCTACATCTCCACACAAGTGCTCGCTGGTCTTCGGTCGATGATGTCTGAGTGTAACAGAACCTGGCGGAAAAGACAAGCTTCGGCGCGAATACGGTTCCTTCTCCTGGAGCGGGAACGATGCAATTCTTTAACAGAAGGAAGCGAAGGTAACAAAGAATGAGAGCTTTCGGCCAATACACTTTGCCTGGCTAGATCGGTTGCCAAAATAAACTTCCACTTACCAAGGTGGTGAGTCCTCCCTTTAGCGTAGCGGCGCTTCGGAAAAACGCCGTAAACCAGGGCAAAGACGGCGCTCTACCGAGCCGCCGCTACGCCGTTTAAACTCTCTCATCCGGAAATTACTTTCGGCAACCACTCTAACCATTCCGCTTGCGCGTTATGACGTTTCCTTCCACCTACAAACCCAAAACACCGAATGACTTTATCGGGCCAGCCAGAACGGTGGCTCTTTCCATTGACCGATTGTTGGCTGGAACTCTGCCGCAAGGCACCGCACTTAAAGTGCTCATACTGGGCAAACCGGCATTGGTAAAACCGAACTCGCCAATTACTTCATGGCTCGATTGAACTGCGACCGTTGGCACACCACGCTGCTCAATGGCACCCAGGTGCGAATCGAAGCCGTCGAAGAGATCGCCGCGTCACTGCATTACCGCGAACTCTTCGGCCAATACCGCCTCATCCGCATCGAAGAGGTGGACAAAGTGCCGATGGTGGCACAGGTGCGCCTGCTCACTCTCTTGGATGAGTTGCCCAGTCACACGGCCCTGGTCTGCACGAGCAATTGCTCGATCAACGACTTGGAAGAACGATTTCAATCTCGCTTTCTGGTCTTTGATCTCGCGGCGTCTTCTGCCGATGAAATCGAAGTCCTATTGCGAAGACTTTCCACCGCGTTGTCCGAACACGTCATTCGGCAAATCGCCACCTTTGCCTGCGGCAATGTGTGCCAGGCCTTGCTCGATGCTGACAACGCTCTCCTCCTTCACTCCGAAACAGAGGCCGCCTCACCAAATCCAAACGCTGCCCTCAGCGCATGAATGGTTCGCAGATCTCGCCACCGCCTGAATTGGCCGCCCTCTACGGTCGTTGTTCGACAAATCGTCAGGAGCAATCCATTCAAGCCCAGGAAGCCAACATGCTTCAATGGGCCAAGGCCAACGGTTTCAGCGTCGATGATCACGCCGTCTTTCTGGAGGACGACATCAGCGGCACTGTTCCCTTTGGCCAGCGCCCCAAAGGCGCGGCCTTGCTTCACTTGCTGGAGCGAGGCCAACACAAACATCTGATCGTCCCCAAAATTGACCGGCTGGGCCGCAGTGCCATGGACGTGCAAAACACGATTCACACCCTGCGCGAGAACTTGGGCGTGCGAGTCCACATCATGGACCTGGGCGGTCATCACTTCGACACTGGTCATCCTTTGAGCGGCATGCACGAAGTTAACTTTGCCTGCGCGCTGTAATGCGACCTCTTCGGGTGATAGCGCCTCTAGTTCGGGCGGTACGCGTTGGCCGGTAATCGCGGAAATCCGCAGGGCAGCCCGACTCTGCGGCATCGGTTGCAATTCCAGCGATAAGTCGTGTTGCTCGGCGACAGGCGGACGGCGTCGTCAAAATGCGGCAGGGCGGCCTTAACATCACGAAGGTTGAGCGCGAAGTTCGCAGCCGCAACGTGCAAATAAGATTGATGATTCGCGCGTAGCGCGCTCCCGGCGCGAACATCAGAGAAATCCGAAGCAGCGCATCGAGAGCGCGACTGGTATCGTGAAAACCTTCTTGGCGGGCCACCTGATTGGCGAAGTTTTGGATGTTCACCGTTCGACGCCATTGCCGCGGCGGTTAATTAATACTACGACTGAACGAGGTCCTGCAAGATATGTTCGACCCTTAGCCACAGGAGCGGAAGGCCAATCCTGGATATCGTTCGGCGAGTCACGCGACGTATCAATCCATCGGCGCCAGGGTTGGCCGGCCGCGAACGGCAACTCGAATTCGAGGGGCTCCCAGTAAGCATTGAAAATCATGTAAAGAGAGAGGTTTTCTTCCGGTACTTCCGCGCTGAACGCCAGGCTGTGCGATTGCTCGCTCCAGTCAGGTTGGCAAACCTTGATGCCATGCCAAGCCTTCGTGGCGCCCCGCAGGAACTGGTTCAAACTCCGCCTTGGACGCTCCGTATCCATTTTGCGCAAGGCGCGGCGAGTAGCCAGCAGCTGGACGAACCGGTGGAGGCCCGCGTGCTGTCGGACGAGGTTCCAGTCGAACCAACTGGTTTCATTGTCCTGGCAGTAGGCGTTGTTGTTCCCGCGCTGGCTCCGCCGCGCTTCGTCGCCCATCAAGAGCATGGGCACGCCCAAAGAAAGGAAGGTCACGGCCAGAAGGTTCTTAATCTGGCGCTCGCGCAGCTTTTCGATGGCGGGGTCGCTGCCGGGGCCTTCCACACCGCAATTCCAACTTTGGTTCTCGTTCGCGCCGTCGCGATTGTCCTCGCCGTTGGACTCATTGTGCTTCTGGTTATAGGACACCAGGTCATTCAAGGTGAACCCGTCGTGGCAGGTGACGAAGTTGACGCTTTGCTCGGCCTCTCGCTCTTTGTGCCCGTAAATCTCGGGGCTGCCGAGGAACCGGTCGGCCAACCGCCCGACAAAGCCGTCTTCCCCGCGGAAAAAACTGCGCACATCATCGCGGAAGCGCCCGTTCCATTCCTTCCAACTGTCGCCAATGAAACTGCCGACCTGGTAAAGGCCGGCGGCATCCCAAGCTTCCGCAATCAGTTTGGTGCCCGCCAAAACCGGGTCGGACTCGATGTCCCACAACACGGGAGGGTTCGGCAAAACCTTGCCCGAAGGGTCGCGCGCGAGGATGGAGGCGAGATCGAAGCGAAAGCCATCCACGTGCATCGTTTCCACCCAGTAGCGAAGGCTGTCCACGATGAGCCGCCGAACGATGGGGTGGTTGGCGTTGAGCGTGTTTCCCGTGCCGCTGAAATTCGCGTAGCGGGCTGGATCAGCTTCGAGCAGGTAATAAATGGAATTATCCAGTCCGCGCAGGCTGAGTGTGGGGCCGGTGTGGTCCACTTCGGCGGTGTGGTTGAAGACGACATCCAGAATGACCTCCAACCCTTCCCGGTGCAGCGCCTTGACCATGTCCCGAAACTCGTCTATCGGACCGAGCGGGTCGCGCCGCGAGCTGTAAGCGTGATGCGGTGCGAAAAATGAAACCGGCGCGTAGCCCCAATAGTTCACCTTGCCCGGAGGAGAGTCTTGCGGATCGAACTGGAAAACTGGCAGCAACTCGACCGCCGTAACCCCGAGTTGTTTCAAATAGGGAATCTTCTCGATCAGCCCGGCGTAGGTTCCACGAAGGTTCTCCTTCACGCTGGAACTCGGATGCCGGGTGAAACCCCGAACGTGCATCTCGTAGATGATGGTCCTCGAAGATGGCCGCCTTAGCGGCGTGTCGCCTTCCCAATCGTAGGCGGAAGGATCCACCACCACGCTTTTCATCGCAGTGGCGCAGTTGTCCCCGGGTCTCCGAGCGGCTTCGCGGGAGTAGCCCCGAGGGACCACGACGCCGCGTCCATAGGGGTCGAGCAGGACCTTGCTGGGATCAAAGCGCCTGCCGCTGGCGGGGTCGAACCGCCCGTGCACTCGGTAGCCGTAAAGCTGGCCCGGCCGTATCTCAGGGACGAAGGCGTGCCAATAGTGATAGCTTCGGCTGGTAGTAGGGTCCAACGGGATCACCCGGGACGGCCCCGCATTGTCCTCCCGGTCAAAGAGCAACAACTCCATTGCCGATGCATTGCGCGAGAAGACGCTGAAATTAACGCCGCCGTTGACGATTGCGGCGCCCAGCGGCGAACTTCGTCCGGGAGTTACGCTGGGGTGTATCGCCGTGAGAGTCATCTGAATTTGGTTGCGGGCAGTGACAAAGACTCAGCGCGGCTACTCGTTTATCCCCCAATGTTGATACCCTACAGAGTAAAAGTATTCCGGCTCCCGCGCAGGCGAGGGAACACGTCGCGGCTCACTCAGACCCGCTGGAATCCATTTCGGACGCGGCGGAGCGGGCCGGTCTGGCTCCGGCTCAAACAGTTTGGGAGAAAGATCCCCGAGCGATTTAAGAACGGTTTGTCGTTTCATAGATGGCGATTTGGTTGTTATGGGAGTTATTCCCAATTGGTTTCAGGTGACTGGCACGGACTCGCAGCCCACGCAATTTTCCGTAAATGTCTCACGGTCCCCGCTCCGCAGCAGTTCTTTGGCAACCGCCACGACTTGGTCCGGCTCGAAGCCGAACTTTCTTTGAAGCTCCTTGAGCGGCGCTGAAGCTCCGAAAGAGTGCATGCCAATCACCCGGCCCTTGACGCCAACATAACGTTCCCAGCCGAAGGTCGAGGCCTGTTCCACCGCAACGCGCGCTTCAACTTGAGGCGGCAGAACACTGTCCTGGTACTCCTGACTCTGGTGCTCGAAGATATCCCAGGAGGGCATCGAAACCACCCGTGACTGGATAGCTTCGGCCAGCAGTTTCTCGTGGGCCTGGACGGCGAGAATCACCTCGCTGCCCGAAGCGATCAGGATGACATCCGGCTTGCCGTTGGGCGCGTCGGCCAGGACGTATGCGCCCTTGGATACCCCCGAGGCCGGAGCATATTTGCTTCGATCCAGCGTAGGCAGGGGCTGGCGAGACATTACCAGGACAGCCGGTTTGTGCCGGAGCTTCATCACATATCGATAGGCTTCGACGACCTCGTTTGCGTCCCCGGGTCGCAGAGTCACCAGCCCTGGCATGGCACGAAGGGACGCCAGGTGCTCGACTGGTTGGTGTGTCGGGCCGTCTTCGCCGTCGCCCAGGGCGTCGTGCGAGAAGATGAAAACCGCGGGCAACTCCATCAGCGCGGAGAGCCGGACGGCTGGCCGCGCATAGTCAATGAAGACAAAGAAACTGGCGCCGAAGCCGCGCAGCTTCGAGAGCGACAGACCATTGACAATGGCGGCCATCGCGTGCTCGCGGATTCCGAAGTGCAAGTTCCGACCGCCTGGATTGACTACCTGGAAATGACCCGCTCCTTCGAAGTTCAAAGTCGTTTTGTTCGAAGGCCCAAGGTCCGCCGAGCCGCCGATGAACCAGGGGATATTCTGCGCCAGGACGTTCAGCACTTTGCCAGAGGCTTCGCGGCCAGCCAATCCCTTCGGATCGGCTGGAAAGACCGGAAGATTGCAGTCCCACCCCTTGGGCAACTCGCGCCGTTGCATCAACTCGATCTCGGCCGCGAGTTCAGGGAACTTGTTTCGATAAGCCGAGAGAAGTGCCAGCCACTCACGGCGGGCCGCACTGCCGCGGGCGGCGATTCCCGCAGCGAAATGCGCATAGACTCCGTCCGGTACGAAAAACTTAGCGTCTTCAGGCCAGCCGTAATTACGCTTGGCCAACCGGACTTCCTCCTCGCCCAAAGGTTCCCCATGCGCTTCGGCGGTGTCCTGCTTATGGGGAGAGCCGTAACCGATGTGACTGTCCAGAATGATGAGCGTCGGCCGGCCTTTTGTCCGGCGGAAAATCTGCAGGGCCCGTTCGATTCGGTCCACGTCGTTGGCGTCGTCGACGCGCAATACATTCCAATGGTAAGCAAGGAAACGGGCCGCTACATCCTCGGTGAAGGCGATGTTGGTGTTGCCTTCGATGGTGATGTGGTTGTTGTCGAAAACCCAGCAGAGGTTGTCGAGACCCAGGTGGCCCGCGAGCGAGGCTGCTTCCGAAGAAATTCCCTCCATCATGCAGCCGTCACCGCAGACGGCGTACACCTTGTAGTTGAACAGGTCGAAACCGGGGCGGTTGTAACGGTTGGCGAGCCATTTCTGGGCAATGGCCATCCCAACCGCGGTAGCGACGCCCTGGCCGAGTGGGCCGGTGGTGGCCTCCACTCCGGAAACCCACGGGTACTCGGGGTGGCCTGGCGCCTTGCTGTCGAGTTGGCGGAAGCGGCGAATCTCGTCCAGCGTCACCGCCGGTTCGCCCAACCGCTCGAAGTCGGCATCCACCGCCTGCACCCCGGAGAGGTGAAGAATGGACCAGAGCAGCATCGAGGCGTGCCCATTGGAGAGGACGAAGCGGTCGCGGTTGGGCCAGATGGGATCCTGCGGATCGTACTGCAACACCCGGTTCCAGATCGTGTAGATCAACGGCGCCAGCGCCATCGGCGCGCCCGGATGGCCGGACTTCGCCTGCTGCACGGCATCAATGGAGAGGGTGCGGATCGTGTTGATCGCAAGTTGAACTGTGTTCTCGTTTGTCATTGGATTCGCTTTCACTATTTTGCTTTCTCGAGAGCGGCGACTTTATCCAGCCGCCGCAGGTGTCTTTCCGCCTCGCTGTACTCCGCTGTGAGAAACGATTGAACGAGGTCCCATGCGACGGCTGGACCAACCGTCCGCCCACCCAGGCACAAGATGTTCATATGGTTGTCTTCGACTCCTTGCCGGGCTGAAAAATGGTCGTGAACCAGAGACGCACGGACGCCTGGAATCTTATTGGCGCAAACGGAAGCCCCGACGCCACTGCCGCAGATAGCGATGCCGCGCGTCACTTCGCCGGACGCGACGGCCTTAGCCAGCGGAGTGACATAGTCGGGGTAATCATCGTCGGATTTGAGTTTGTGAGCTCCGAAATCAACGACTTCGTGGCCCGCGCCGCGAAGCTGGGCAACCAACTCTTCTTTTAAACCAAAGCCGGCGTGGTCGGTGGCAATTCCTACTTCCATAATTTTCGTTTCACTCTGTGGATTCCCTCAGCCGCCTCATCGCCGTTTCGATGCCCTGACTGCAGCCAAAGATCGTGGTGCCGGCTACCAAACATTCGTGCCTGCTGCCACGCTGAGTGGAGCCGTTGTCTCATCAATCCCGCCGTCCAGTTCGAGTTCACATTCAGGCCGCACTTGCTGAATAATGCGCCGCGCGCGTTGGATCTTCGCCAAGGTCGAGTGGATAAGGTGTTGATGCTTGAAGCGAGGGTTCACGGTCGGTTCTTGTTGATGCTTTCGAATGCAAATCGCATACGAGACATGAGCTATGCAGCGTGGATGCCAACAATCCAATAGACGCGGAAAGCACTGGAACTCCGTGCTTAACAGCAAAGAGGCTACTCGCGGTGAGGCACTCGACATTTCGAGTTTCCGAAAATTCGAAGAACTGAAGATCTCTCGGAAGACCGCGAACCACGCCAACCACACGAACATTTTTGAACCGCTGATGAACGCTGATGCCGGAGCGCCGGTCTCCGACCCGGCATGACGCAACCGCGAAAGCCGCACTTGTCGCGCCGTGGGCGGGGCGGGATTCGATATGGCCAAAACAACAAGAATCGCACATTCTTGCGCGATGAAGATCGCCGAAGACGTCCGCAAATACGCCGCCGAACAAGGCGTCGCCGAGGAAGAGGCGCTGAAGAAGGGGATGGAAGAGAAGTCGAAGAAGTTCGTGGACCGCGGTTCGGACATTTACGCCGGGCGAGCCGATTGATACCTTGTGCCGCCGTGAAATCTGCCACCGCTCAATCAACCACCTGGAGCAGCTTGCTGTCGTGTGCCATCCGGGCGGCACAAGTAATCCTAAGAGTTGCTGGAAGGCGGAAGCGCGACATCGCGCGACTGAATCAAGCCGAGATCGACAAGGCTGCGGACTTCACGCAATTCTTCTACAGGCTGCGCGAAAAAATAAACCACCATGCTGAAGGGCAGCTTCATGCGGCGCTAGTGGTTGGAGAGGAACTTCGATTTTTCTTCGGCGCACAAGCGGCTGCTGTCTTTCAAAACGGCCGCTGCGTTCACCGTTCACTCACGCAGAACGAGTTTGAAAAGCTGACTCAGAAAATCGTTAGCGCCGCGCAGGATAACGCAGTTCCGACGTGCCGAATTGAGCCAATATCTTTCACCGAAAGCGAGAGGCAGGAGATTGGCGCGAACGACAATCTGGGATCATGCACCACACTGACCATCGGTAGCAGGCTGGGGAAGTCTTCGCAGTGGACGATATGGCTCTGGAGCGGATCTGAGAGCGAGCGGCTGAAAGTTTTCCAACCTCCAAATTCTGGAATGGCACTGGAGTTTTGGCAACGCGTGGGAGGGTTGCTTGATCTGGCGTCTACTTCCGAGGCCGAAGCAACAACCGAAATCTCGTCACTGTCGCCGCCTGAACGCGCCACCGGAAAAGATGACTTCCTGAAACAATACGAAGAACGGTTTCTTCCCTTGGACAGCATTCTTGAGCCGCTGCGCCGCCGGATTGCCGAGGAATTGCAAGATTACCTTCAAGTTGCCCAGACCGGAGTTTCATGCGCTTTCTCAGTTCGCCATCGCGAACAAGATGCCGTCCATTTTTACATTACGGCTCGCCAGGCGAGAGAGGCAGTGACATCCGACGCCGACATCGAGCCATTGCGGAAGTTCTCGAGCTTCTGCTATGGCCCCGGCGAAGCGCTCAGCGGCTGGGTGATGGAGACCGGGGCGTGCCTTTACCTTGAGAATTTCACGACTTCAAATCTTTGGCGTCGCTACATCGGCAGCAATGGCACAACGAATCCAGCCCGTGCAGAGCAATTGGCGCGCGTTGCAAAGTTTTTCCATGTTGAAAATGGAAATCTCAAGCACGCCTACCTGATTCCGGTGCTTTTGCAGCGGAGAAAAGACGCCCAAGGCAGCTTCCATCTGCGAACGGACTTGATGCTGTCCATTACAATGGCCAAGGAGCTTGAAGCAGAAAAGAGGCAGCATATTTTCGAGCTGGTTCAACGCCTCGGAGATGCAGTTGCCGTGGCGTTGAGATCCCAGCAAATCTACGAAAGTGCGATTGAACAGATGACCATTGGCGGGTTGTTGCAGCCACTGGCACGGTTTGTCACCCACGATTTGAGGGGGAGTGCTCAACGTTTGCAGCTCGCGCTGGGCAATGCGAATACCACTGCTTCAGAACTACAAACCAAATGCGGCACCATCGTAGGGGAGGTCAGCGCAATCTGCTCGGTCGTGGAAGCATACCACGAATACTTGAGCGCTGGCCGCGTTCTGGTGCGCGAAAGTGTTGATGACTTCAAATCGTTTTTGGAAAAGACATGGTCTGACACATGGAATGAATTGATAGGAAGCGCGCCGGAAACCCAGATAATCAAGGCCGCATCTGCTGCACCTCAAGTTGGTCAGATGCCTGCAACGTTTCGAGTTCACAAGGCTTCATTTTCTTTTGTGATCCGCCATCTCCTAAAGAACTCAGTTCATGCAATGAAGACCAGACCCACTGGCAATGTTCGTCTCTCAATGAGCTACGATGGCACGAAGGAGCTTGTCCGGCTCGAATTTTGGGACAATGGGCCCGGAATGACACCAGTCACCCGTCAATTGGTCCTCGCAGATCGCCGAGTATCACGCGTTCCAGGAACCGACCAAGACAAGCAAGATGGGTATTCAGGCTTTGGAATGTATTTCATCCGGCTCTTTTGCCGAGCACACAACGCTAGAATACAGATTCCTTTCACAAACGAAGAAAAGCCGAACGAATGCCTGATTGTTGTCGAGTTCCTGCTGTCAGACACGACCAGCAAATAATAACCCGAGAAAACGAAAAAGAGACTATGAGCAAAAACGAAAGCATGAGGGCTGTCGTCGTGGACGATGATTTTGCCATCGCGAAGGGATTTGCCGACGAATTGATCCAGTTGGGATTCAACGCCACGCCGTTCAATCGTTGGGAGGCCGCCAAACACGAACTGACCAGTGGCAACAAGATTAACTTGCTGGTGATAGACAATGCGCTTGGTGAGGCGAATTCAGGCATCCAGTTTATCCAGCAGTTGGCCGAGAGCGGTTACCTTTCGGGCACGAAGGTTCTGGTGGTTACTGGTTTCGCCGAATCGCTTGAGGAGGCTGACAAGAGAGCCGTGCAAACCTGGAAGATCAAATTGTGCAGCAAGCCTGTGGGGCTATCCCGCGAGGTCAAGGGGTTGTTCCCAGGGAATGACCTGCGTGCCAGCGAACCTGTAAAAGCGTCTCATTGGCAGAGTTTCTGGCATTGGTGGGTCAAACCGGAAGGAATAGCCGCGCTAGTCGCAATCTCAATTGGACTTGGTGCATGGTTCTGGCCACGTAACAACGGAGCTTCACAAGACACTAACAATCCTTTTAGGGGGCCACCCATTAAAGTGCGTGTTGCTGTGAATCCTGTCCCGTTGGGAGCTCTAGCAATCATTGCCGAAAAGGGCGGCCATTGGAAAGCCGCCGGCTTGGAAGTTCAGATGATATCCTTTCCCACCGGCAAGGCGTCACTTGACGCAGTTCTCGGAGGAGGTGCCGAATTCGCCACCGCAGCAGAGACGCCCATCATGCGCGCTGGATTAGCTGGGCACACACCTGCGGTCCTGGCGACTATCGCTTCTTCGCCGGAAGACTGCAAAGTCTGCTATCGTCCTGACCACGGCATCACAAAGCCGACCGACCTCAAGGGCAAGAAGGTCGCGACAGCGTTTGGAACGAGCGCTGAATATTTCATGGATGCGTTTCTCCGCAGTCATGGAATTCGTCGAGACGAAGTGACTGCGCTTAGCATGAAACCCGCCGAGATGGTTAGCGCTTTGAATCGGGGTGACATCAGCGCGTTTTTCATTTGGGAACCGTATCCCTTGGAAGCGGGGAAACTTTCGAAAGGCAAAACTGGCATCTTCCTCGGTAGTAGCATCTACACCGAGACATTCC
>Ga0137323_1000152_pt1 | contig 19511 bp, 24 predicted proteins | sample EasRivERMZT423_2_FD_102285 | JGI IMG/M metagenome (GOLD analysis project Ga0137323, IMG submission 102285) | Soil microbial communities from meander-bound floodplain in the East River, Colorado, USA - East River MetaG ERMZT423_2 | ecosystem: Environmental > Terrestrial > Soil > Floodplain ... | reverse complement strand
TACTCGGTCGGCAGCCCGATGGGCGTGGACTCGTCGGACTCGTTCTACTCGTTCCTTACCTACATGGACGCGTACAACGTGCGCCTGGTCGACAACGACGGCAAGCTGCGCGTCGACGACAAGCAGGTGCGCCAGGGGCTCGCGAACGCGCTGCGCGACTACACCGAGACCATCGGCAAGGGCTGCACGCCGCCTTCGGCCATCAACTGGAAGGACCCGGACAACAACGTCAACTTCCACAACAAGACGATCATCATGACGCACAACGCGACCATCTCGATCGCCTCGAAGTGGCTCGATGACATGAACAACGACAAGCTCAAGCCCGAGGAGCGCGCGCAGGCCAAGACCAACTACGAGAAGCTGATCGCCACCGCCGGCTTTCCCAACAAGCCCGACGGCAAGCCGATGCAGTACCGCGCGGCGGTCAAGGTCGGCGTGATCTTCAACAACGCGAAGAACAAGAAGCGCGGCAAGGAGTTCGTCGCCTTCCTGATGGAGGACGAGAACCTCACGCCGTACGTCGAGGGCGCGCTCGGGCGCTGGTACCCGGTGATGAAGTCGGCCGCGGCGCGCAAGTACTGGACCGAGGACCCGCACCGCAAGGTGGTGCACGAGCAGTTCTCGGCCGGCACGGTGACCTTCGAGTTCACCAAGAACTGGAAGTTCACCATCCTGAACAACGAGAACGTGTGGGCGAAGGCCATGAACCGCGTCGTCACCGACAAGTGGCCGGTGGAGAAGGCGGTCGACGAGATGGCCAAGCGCATCAAGGAAGTGGCGGGATAAGCGAAATCGGGGTCAGACCCCAACCGAGGCAAATCGGGGTCTGACCCCAGCATGTCCGCCATAGCCATTCCCCACGCGCCCGCAGCGCCGCCGCGCCGCGGGCTGACCACGTGGCAGACGTGGGGCGCGATCATGATCGCGCCCTACGTGCTGGTGTTCCTCGCGTTCGTGCTCTACCCGGTGAGCTACGGCCTGTGGCTCGCTCGCCATCCCGAGAGCTACGTCAAGCTCTTCGCCGACCCGATCTTCTTCCGGACCGTGGTGAACACGGTCTTGTTCCTGGCGATCGCCGTAAACCTGAAGTTCCTGCTGGCGCTGTGGCTTTCGGGCTTCTTCGTGCACGAGCGCACCTGGATCCGCTGGGTATCGGTGCTGTTCCTGCTGCCGTGGGCGGTGCCCTCCATCCCGACCATCTTCTCGATCCGCTTCATGTTCAACCCCGAATGGGGCGTGATCAACTCGGTGATCTTCCGCCTCACCGCGCTGGACGGGCCGAACTGGCTGAACGACCCGCGCATCGGCCTGGGCCTCTCGATGCTCACGCACATCTGGAAGTCGCTGCCGTTCTGGACGCTGATCCTGATGGCCGGCCGGCTCGCCATCCCGCGCGAGCAGTACGAGGCGGCCGCGGTCGACGGCGCCTCCGCGTGGCAGCGCTTCAAGTACGTCACCTGGCCTTCGCTGCGCACGCTCTACCTCACGTCCACCATCCTGTCGATGATCTGGTCGCTCGGCGACTTCAACAGCGTCTACCTCCTCACCGGCGGCGGGCCGGCGGACCTCACCCACGTGCTCGCCACGCTCGGCATCCGCTACATTCGCCTGGACCAGGTCGACCTCGCGATGGCCACTATCGTCTGCGCGATGCCCCTGGTGCTTCCGCTCGTCTACTACATGATGAAGCATCTTTCCAAATGAAGAAGCGCTTCACCAAGGAGGCGGTTCTCGTCCTGCTGGCGATCCCGATCCTGCTGTGGACGCTGCTGCCGATCTATCACATCTTCCTGTTCTCGATCTCGTCGAAGGACTCGGCCTTTTCGGGCGCGCTGTGGCCCGACAAGCCGACGCTGCGCAACTTCGGCACGATTTTCCGCCAGGAGCAATTCTATCTGCACCACTTCTGGGCGCAGATCTGGAACTCGCTGTGGATCGCGGTCGCGGCGGGCGCGATCACGCTCGCGGTGGCCGCCTGTGCCGCATTTTCAATTAGTAGATTGAAAGTCAAAGGCGGCAGGGCGGTGATGAACCTCGCGCTTTTCACCTACTTCATCCCGGCGGCGTTCCTCGCGATCCCGATGTACAAAGCCATGGGCATGTACGGCTTGCTCAACAACCGCTGGTCGCTGGTGCTCGCGATGGTGACGCTCGCCGCGCCCTACGCGATCTGGGTGCTGAAGCAGGCCTCGGACAAGCTGCCGGTCGAGCTCGATGAAGCGGCGAAGATCGACGGTGCCACGCCGCTGCAGCTCTTCCGCCTCGTCTACCTGCCGCTGATGACGCCCTCGCTCATCGCGATCGGCACCTATGCCCTGCTGCTCGCCTGGAACGAATACCTCTATGCATATCTGTTGTTGTCTCATGAGCAAACCATTCCCCTCGCCGTCGCGCTCGGCCACTTCATCGCGGCGGACGATTCGCCGTGGGAGCTCCTGATGGCGACGGGCCTGGTCTACGCGCTGCCGCCGGCGGCGATCTACTACGCGTTCCGGCGCTACATGGTGTCGGGGCTGACTACGGGAGCGGTGAAAGCCTGATGGCTTCTGTCGTTTTTGATTCCATTTACAAGTCATTTGGATCCACCAAGGTCCTGCACGGGATTTCGCTCGACATCTCCGACGGCGAGTTCATGGTGCTGGTCGGGCCCTCGGGCTGCGGCAAGTCGACGCTGCTGCGCATGCTCGCGGGACTGGAGGACATCACCGGCGGCACGATCGCCATCGACCAGCGCGTGGTGAACGACCTCGACTCGAAGGACCGCGACATCGCGATGGTGTTCCAGAGCTATGCGCTCTACCCGCACATGACGGTGCGCGAGAACATGGGTTTCTCCCTGAAGCTCAGAAAGGAAAGCGTCCGGAGGATCGCCGAAGGGGTCGACCGCGCGGCGAAAATCCTGAACCTGGAGCCGTACCTCGAGCGCTACCCGCGCGAGCTCTCGGGCGGCCAGCGCCAGCGCGTCGCCATGGGCCGCGCCATCGTGCGCGACCCGAAGGTGTTCCTGTTCGACGAGCCGCTGTCCAACCTGGACGCGAAGCTGCGCGTGGCGATGCGCTCCGAGATCAAGGCGCTGCACCAGCGGCTGAAGACCACCACGGTCTACGTGACCCACGACCAGGTCGAGGCCATGACCATGGCCGACCGCATCGCGGTGATGAACGAGGGCCGCATCGAGCAGCTCGGCGAGCCGCTCGAGCTCTACGACCGGCCGGCGAATCTGTTCGTCGCGCAGTTCATCGGCTCCCCCGCGATGAACGTCTTCGAGGGAACCTTCAGAAGCAATTCCGTGGAAGCGCTGGGCGCGCGCTGGCCGTCCACGGCGCGCGCTGCCGAAGGGCAAAGCGTCAGGTACGGCATCCGGCCGGAGCACCTCTCGCTCGGCGGCGAGGGGATCCCGGGCGAGATCGAGGTCGTCGAGCCCATGGGGGCGGAGACCGAGATCCTGGTGAAAGTCGCCGCGCAGACCTTCACCGTCATGACCCATGGCCGGGCGAGCTTCGCCCCCGGCGACAAGGTGCGCCTCGCGCCCCAGGCCGGGCACGCGCATCTGTTCGACGCCTCCAGCGGACGTAGAATCTAGCTTTCCAGGTTCCCATGGCTGAGCAGAAGAACTGGGCGTTCCCGGCCGAGATGCGGCCGCGGCCCGAGGACTGGCGCTTCGACCTCGACCGCGCGCTCGATGCCGTAGTGCTGCTGCGCTCGGAGATCCCGGAGGACGCGTTCACCGCGTCGATCCTCGGCACCGAGCGCGTGGGCAACGGCGTGGTGATCGGCGAGAGCGGCCTCGTGCTCACCATCGGCTACCTGATCACCGAAGCGAGCGTGATCTGGCTCACCACCAACAAGGGCGCGGTGGCGGGCGGCACGGTGCTCGCGTACGACCAGGCGACCGGATTCGGGCTGGTGCAGCCGCTGGGCAGGCTCGGCGTCAAGCCGATCGAGCGCGGAGCCGCGGCGTCGATCCGCGTCGGCGAGAACGTGGTGGTCGCCGGCCACGGCGGGCGCGCGCACGCGCTCAAGGCGACGGTATTCGCGAAGCGCGAGTTCGGCGGCTACTGGGAATACGTGCTGGACGAGGCGCTCTTTACCGCGCCCGCGCATCCCCAATGGGGCGGCTCGGCGCTGATCGGCCCCGACGGCCGGCTCGCCGCGCTCGGCTCGCTCCTCGTGCAGGAGAAGATCGACGCCGGCACCATCCAGGGCAACATGCTGGTGCCGATCGATCTCCTCGAGCCGATCCTCGACGCCATGGTGAAGACCGGCCGCACCAACCGCCCGCCGCGCCCGTGGCTCGGCATATACACCACCGAGGCCGGCGAGCGGCTCGTCATCGCCGGGCTCGCGCCCGGCGGCCCCGCCGAGCGCGCCGGCGTGAGGGTCGGCGACGCCGTGCTCGAACTGAGCGGCGCCAGGCCCAAGAGCCTCGCCGACCTCTGGCGCCTCATCTGGGCCCTCGGCCCTTCCGGCGTCGTCGTCCCGCTGCGCCTCGCGCGCGACAGCAAGATCGCCGAGGTGCGCATCACCTCCGCCGACCGCACCGACTTCCTCAAGAAACCGCACCTCCACTAATACCGAACCCTAATTCGGGGTCAGGGTCGCAACTCGTTTTCCTAGATCGGGGTCAGGGTCCGAATTGAGTCAACGCGAACGACCGACCGTCGTTGTAAGAAACGATGGCCAGGAGATTGCGATTCATCATTCCGGACGTGGCTGTCCACGTTATCCAACGAGGCGTAAACCGCGTCGCCTGCTTCCGCGCCGAGGCCGATTACCTCGTCTATCTCTCACATTTGCGGCAGCTGTCGGCCAAGCACGGGTGCGTCATGCACGCCTATTGCTTGATGACGAATCACGTCCACCTGTTGCTGACGCCGCGGACCGCAGAGTCGTGCACTGCCTTGATGCGTGACCTCGGCCGCCGCTACGTCCCCTATTTCAACTTGCGGCATGAGCGAAGCGGGACGTTATGGGAAGGCAGATTTCGCTCGTGCATCGTCGAGTCGGCGAACTACGTTCTCGCGTGCTACCGCTATATCGAGCTCAATCCCGTTCGCGCCGGCATGGTCGAGCACCCGAAAGGCTATGCCTGGTCGAGCTATGCGTCGAACAGCGGCTCCCGCTCGGATCCTACGATCGCCCCGCATGCGGAGTTCGCCGCCCTGGCGACCGATATCGAGAAGCGGCACGCGGCGTATCGTGCGCTGTTCGACGTCGAGATCGACGAGCCGCTGTTGGAAGCGATCCGGGACGCCACGAACTCCGGCTATCCTCTTGCAAGCGAGGCCTTCAAGAGCTCCGCGATCGCGCCGCGTGGCTGGCCGACAGGTCCGGGCACGCCGGGGCCGCGTCGGAATTCCCACCCTGACCCCGAATTGGAAAAACGAGTTGCGACCCTGACCCCGAATTAGTGTTTGGAGAGGAAGTCGAGGACTGCTCGGTTGAAGGTTTCGGGCTGCTCCCAGAAGGCGGAGTGGCCGCACTCGGGAATGATGAGCGATTCGCAGCTCGGGAAGCGAGCGGCGAACAGGCGCAGGACCGACGGCGGCGTGTAAAGGTCGGCGTCGCCGGTGATGAGCAACGTCGGCGTCTTGATCGTCTCCAGGGCCGCGAACGTGATCCGGTTGCGTGTTCCCTGCGCCGTTGGATGGCCTTCCTTCGCAAGCTCCTTCCAGCGCCGCGTGCCTTCCGGGTTGGCCGCGCGGTAGGAAGGCCCCAGCTCGCGGATTTCCGCGGGGAGCGTGTTGAACTCCGGCGCCGGCCGCAGCCGGCGCGTCATCTCGAGGTAGTCGTCGTCCTGGACGCCGACGATGCTGTTCGCGACCACCAGGCTCCGCAGCCGCTGCGGGAAGCTGAGCGCGTAATCCACGGCGACGATTCCGCCGGCGGCGGTGCCGACGAGGTGGAAGCGCTCGAGGCCGAGGTGCTCGGCGAGCGCTTCCAGGTCGTCGACCGCGCGCCCGTCGGCGCGCCGGTCGTAGGCGAGAAAGCGGAAGCCGGCGCCGGTGAAGTCCGGGATCTGGTGCTCCCACATCCGGCTCGAGCCCGAGCCGGCATGCAGGAAAACGACCGGCGGCCCTTCGCCGCTGCCCTCGCCGCCGCTGTCCTCGTAGCGTAGGCGCCCCCCGGGAATCTCGGCTTCCCTCAGCGCTTTATCTCATCGAGATACTTCAGGACGCCTCGATGGATCAGCTCGCGCCGCGGCGCGGCGGTGCCGAGGATGAGGACGATGAGCGTTTCCTTCATTGCACGTAGGCCGGCGCCTTCGGGATCTTCGCGCCCTGCTCCATGTCGTGGTTGATCCAGAGCTGCGCGCCGGTCTGCTGCGCGTAAGCCTTCATCGCGTCGATCGTCGCCATGCTGCGCGCCACGTCGAAGTTGAACGACGGCGCGACGCGGAAGTTCCAGCTGTGCGTGAGGTGGACCATGTCGCCCGAGAGCATGACCGGGCCGGTCTTCGGCAGGCGCACCACCAGCACCTGGTGGCCCGGCGTATGGCCGGGCGCGGCCTTGAGGGTCACCGATCCGTCGCCGAACACGTCGAAGTCGCCGTCGATGATCATCGCGGGGTTGCCGCGCAGTTTCTCGAAGTTGGCCGGGATGAAGCCGTACTTCTGCGGCTCGGGCCCGAACATCGCGTCGTACTCCGCGCGCTGCACGTAGAGCGTCGCGGCGGTGAACAGGTTGGCGTTGCCGGAATGGTCGCCGTGCGCGTGCGACATGGCGAAGTGCTTGATGTCGGCGGGCGTCACGCCGATCTCCTTCAGCGACTCGGCGAGCGGCTTCTTCATGTACGCCGTGATCGCCCCTCCGGCCACCGTCATGCCGTTCGGCATGGCCGCGAGCCGGTCGGCGTTCCCGGTGTCCCACAGCATCCACCCGCGGGCGTGCCTGATGAGGTAGCAGTGGTTGGCGAAGACGTGCGGTTTCCCGACGTTCACGCCCGGCGTCCAGCGCGACACGTCCTTGACGTGGTTCTCGCCGCAGGTGATGACGTAGATGCGGTCGACCCCGCCAGCCTGCTCCGTCGTGGTCGCGCAGGCAGCAAGGAACAGCGCCGGGACAAGCCAGATTTTCTTCATGTGGTTTACCCCAACGTGGGCATGTTGAAACCGGGCGCCGGCGTGTCCCCGAGCCGCGAAGTCGGCGTTTGTTGATTCGGCCAGCGCGTGGTGATGGCTTTCGTGCGGGTGTAGAACTTGACGCTCTCGGTGCCGTGCACGTGCAGGTCGCCGAAGAGTGAGCTCTTCCAGCCGCCGAACGAGTAGAACGCCACCGGCACCGGGATCGGCACGTTGATGCCGACCATGCCGACCTGGATCTCCGCGGCGAAGCGGCGCGCCGCGCCACCGGACTCGGTGAAGATGGCCGTGCCATTCGCGTACGGGTTGCGGTTGATCAGCGCGATTGCCTCTTCCAGGGAGTTTGTCCTTAGAACAATCAGGATCGGCCCGAAGATCTCGTTCTTGTAGATCTCCATGTCCGGCGTGACGTGGTCGAAGAGCGAGGTGCCGAGATAGAAGCCGTCCTTCGGCACGTCCTGCTTGCGCGCGTCCACCACGAGCTTCGCGCCCTCCTTCAAGCCGATGTCGATGTAGGACGCCACCTTGTCGCGGTGCTGGCAGGTGACCAACGGACCCATGTCGACACCCAGTTTTATTGCTTTCGCCTTGTTCTCAAGCAACCGAACCAGGGGATCGGCCGCAGCACCAACCGCCACCACCGCGGAAATCGCCATGCAGCGCTCGCCCGCCGAGCCGTACGCCGCGCCGATCAATGCATCGGCCGTGAACTCGAGGTCCGCATCCGGCAGGACCACCGCGTGGTTCTTCGCACCGCCGAGCGCCTGCACGCGCTTGCCGTTCCTCGCCGCGGTCTCGTAGATGTACTTCGCGATCGGCGTCGAGCCGACGAACGAGATCGCGCTCACCCCGGGGTGCGAAAGCAGGCCATCCACGGCCACCTTGTCGCCATGGATCACGTTGAACACGCCGTCGGGCAGCCCGGCCTCCTTGAAGAGCTCGGCCATGCGCATCGAGGCCGAGGGCACCTTCTCGGACGGCTTCAGGATGAACGTGTTGCCGCAGGCGATCGCCATCGGGAACATCCACAGCGGCACCATCACGGGGAAGTTGAACGGCGTGATCCCGGCGCACACGCCGACCGGCTGGCGCAGGCTGTAGGTGTCGACCTGCGTGCCGACGTTCTCGGAATACTCGCCCTTCAGGAGCTGCGGGATGCCGCAGGCGAACTCGACCACCTCGATGCCGCGCTGCACCGAGCCCATCGCATCCGATAACACCTTGCCGTGCTCGTCGGTGACGATCTCGGCCAGCTGCTTCTGGTTTTTCTTCAACAAGGACAAAAACTCTTGAAGAATTCGCGCGCGCCGCAGCGGCGGTGTGTCGCGCCATTCCGGGAAAGCGGCCGCAGCGGCCTTCACCACTGCGTCGATCGTCTTGTCGTCGGCGAAGCAGACCTTCTTCGTTACCTGGCCGGTGGCCGGGTTGAACACCTCGCCGGCGCGGCCGGCGGGCGCAACGGCCTTGCCGTTGATCCAGAAGGGAACGGTTTCCAATTTCAGTTCGGCTGGCTTGTTCATGGCCTGTCCAAGTATGCCGAGACCCTCGCGTCGGCCTCGAGTGCGGCGAAATCCGGGTGGAGGGAAATTCTACCCTTCTCGACGAACACGAAGCGCTCGCAGACCTCGCGCAGGATCTCGAGGTGGTAGCGCTCGGTGGGATGCAGGCACAGAAACACCACCCGGCCCTCGCGGCGCAGGCGCCGGAAGAAGTCGAGCATGAAGCCGATGTAGCCGTCCTGGGTGTTGAACTGCGGCTCGTCGAACAAATGGACCATCGGATAGGCCGTTTTCGCCTTCTCCAGCATGAAGTCCGGCTTGAGCTTGCGGAAACGCCGCACCTGGTAGGACTGGTGGTAGTGGATCGCGAGGCGGTCGCGCTCGGCGGCCTTGACCGAGTGAATGTCCTGGCCCATGCACACCACGCGGCCCGCGCTGGGCGCGTTCGAGCCGGTGATGAGCTCGAAAAGCGTGGTCTTGCCCGAGCCGTTCGGGCCCATCACGCCCACGATCCCGGGCTCTTCCACCGCGAAGCTCGCCTCGAGCCGGAAGGTGGTCCGCCAGCGCCGGCGGTACTCCTTCACCAGCCCCTCGACGCTGAGGATCGTCATACGCCGAGGAGCCGCGTTCTGAGGCCGGCGTCCTGGAGCAGCTCGGGCGCCGCGCCCTCGTGCACCACCCTGCCCTTGTCCATCACGTAGACGCGCTCGGCCACCGCAAGCGCGGTGGGCGCGTTCTGCTCGACCAGGAGCACCGCGATGCCTTCCGCGCGAAGTTTCCTTATGACGGCGACCACCTGCTGCACCATGCGCGGCGCAAGTCCCTGGCTGGGCTCGTCCATCAGCACCAGCCCCGGCGAGCCGAGCAGCGCGCGCGACACCGCCACCATCTGCATCTCGCCGCCCGACAGGTTCTCGCACTCGCGGTGCCGCAGGTACTCGAGCGCGCTGAAGGTCTCGAAGCACTCCTTCTCCGACCAGGCGCGAAAGCGCGTGCGCTTCTTCGCGATCGACAGGTTGCGCTCTACCGTCAGCGTCGGAAAGATCCTGCGGTCGTCGGGCACCCAGCCGATGCCGCGGCGCGCGATCTCGTGCGTCGGCGTGCGCGTGATGTCAGCGCCGTCGAAACGGATGGTTCCCCTCCTGACCGTGGAAAGATTCAGAACCGACCTGAGCGTCGTGGTCTTGCCCGCGCCGTTCGGGCCGAGCAGCGCGACCACCTCGCCCGCGCCGACTTCGAGCGAAACGCCGAACAGCGCCTGGGTCTCCCCGTAGAAGGTCTCGATGCCCTTAATTGAAAGCATTGGACCGTTGCACCCACGGATTCGCCCGCAGCGCATCGGGCGAGCCTTCGGCGATCACCTGCCCCCAGTGCATCACGTAGATGTGGTCGGCGAGGCCGAAGAGGAACTGCATATCGTGCTCGATCAGCACGATGGTGAGCGAGCGCTTGAGCCCGGCGATGAGCGCCGCGATGCGCGCGGTCGCCTCGGTGCCGAGCCCCGCGGTCGGCTCGTCGAGGAACAGGAGCCTCGGCCGCGCCGCGAGCGCGACGCCGATCTCGAGCGCGCGGCGGTCGCCGTACGAAAGGTCCTTCGCCCTCACGTGCGCCTTGTCCCCGAGCCCCACGCGCTCGAGCACATCGCTATACCCGGAAAATTTTCCCAACATGGAAAACCCCCGGCTGCGCATCTCCGGCGTGGCCACGAGCACATTGTCGAGTGCGCTGTACTCGTCGAACAGGTTCATCACCTGGAACGAGCGCGAGATGCCGAGCCGCGCGATCGAGCGCGGCGGCAGGCCGGTGATGTCGCGGCCCTGGAAGCTCACGCGGCCGCGGTCGGGCGCGTAGCGGCCGGTCAGCAGATTGAAGCAGGTCGTCTTGCCGGCGCCGTTGGGGCCCATGATGCCGGTCAGCCGCCCTTCGGCGAAGGTCATGCTCACGTCTTCGAGGACCACGTGGTCCCCGAAGCGCTTATGCAGGTGCGCCGCTTCGAACATCTCGTTTCAGCATTCCCGCCAGCCCCTCGGGCTTGAAGAGGACCACGAGCATGAAAAGAAGGCCGTACCAGAGCAGCCACGTTTCGGTGTACGCGCCGAGCAGATCGCGCGCCACGAAAAAGAGCACTACGCCCAGCACCGGGCCCCAGAACGAGACCAGGCCGCCGCCGATGAGCGCCATCATCACCACGAGGCCCGACTGGTGCAGGCTCATCACGTTCGGGTACGCGGATTGCTGCGCCAGCGAAAACAGGCCGCCGGCCAGCCCGGCGACGAGCGCCGACAGGGTGAACGCGAGCCACTTGTAGGCCCATACGTGGTAGCCGACGAAGCGTGCGCGCGTCTCGTTCTGGCGGATGGCGGCGAGCACGCGCCCGAACGGCGAGCTCTGCAGCCGCCACAGGAACAGGATCACCACGACGAACAGCGCGAAGCAGAAGTAATACAGCGAGTCGAGATCGGCGAGGAACGCCGGCCGCTTGATGTTGAGCAGCCCGTCCTCGCCGCGCGTCACGCTGTGCCACTTGATCGCCACGAACCAGAAGATCTGGCCGAAGGCGATGGTCAGCAGCGCGAAGTAGATGCCGCGCCGGTGCGAGAGGAACAGCGCGACCAGCCCGCCGGCGATCGCGCCCGCAAGGATTGCTGCACCGAGGCAAACGCCGAGGTTTGAAGAAAAATTCAGCTGCGTCAAACCAAAAGCATAGGCCCCAACCCCGAAGTACGCCCCGTGGCCGAAGGAGGGCAGGCCGGCGGTGCCGAGCAGGAGGTTGAACCCCAGCGCGTAGATCACCCAGATCATCACCTCCACCCCCAGGTACGGGTACAGGCCCACCGCCTTGATCCAGAACGGCAGCGTGCCGAAGACGGCGCAGGTGGCGAGCAGTTGAAACATTCGTTCTCGGCATGTATTGTTCTAGAACATCTGTTCTAAAGTCAATGACCGCCCGCGTTTCTCCGGTTACCACTTACGACGAATTGAAGGGAAGCCTGTCGAGGCGGTATCCCGGCATGTCGCCGCAGCTGCAGCGCATCGCGACCTTCGCCCTGGAGCACCCGCACGACATGGCGCTCGACACGGTGGCGAAGCTCGCGCGCGGCGCCGGCGTGCAGCCCTCGGCCGTGGTGCGCTTCGCCCAGGCGCTCGGCTACGACGGCTTTTCCGACCTGCAGCGCGTGTTCCGCGGGCGGCTGGTCGAGCGCTCCAACCAGTCGCCCGGGCTGCACAACTACCGCGAGCGCATCGCCGCGTTCCGCGCCGACCAGGCGCGCTCGGGCCCCGACGGCGTGCTCGCGCAGTTCATCGCCGACGGCATCGCGTCGCTCGAGCGCCTGCACGAGCAGGTCTCGCCCGCCGACCTCGCGGCCGCGGTGCGCATCCTGGCCGGCGCCCGCACCATCTACACGCTCGGCCACCGCCGCTCGTTCACGGTGGCGTACTACCTCGCGTACGCGCTGACGCAGCTCGACCTGAACGCGCAGCTGCTCGACTCGATGGCCGGCATGCTGCGCGACAAGGCGGAGCTGATCGGGCCGAAGGACGCGCTGATCGTGATGTCCTTCAGGAACTACACCGCCGAAGTCATCGAGGTCGCGCAGGCGTGCCACGCGCGCAAGGTGCCGGTGATCGCGATCACCGACAACGCGCTCTCGCCGCTCGCGCGCCACGCCCGGGTGTGCTTCCAGATCGAGGAGAAGGCCTCCAGGCCGTTCGGCATGCTCGCCGGGCCCATTTGCTTTGCGCAAGCCCTTGTCGTCTCCGTGGGAGAGCAGATTTCCAAATGAAAAAGATCGGCTTCATCGGGTTGGGCCTCATGGGCCACGGCATGGCCAAGAACCTCCTCAGGAAAGGCCATCCGCTCTCCTTCGTCGTGCACCGCAACCGCTCGAACCTCGCCGACTTGCTCGAGCTTGGAGGCAAAGAGGTTTCATCGCCCAAAGAGCTCATTGCGCAATCCGACGTCGTGATCCTGTGCGTCACCGGCACGCCGCAGGTCGAGGCCAGCGTCTATGGGGGCCTGCTCGAGGGTGCGCGCAAGGGCCAGATCGTCGTCGACTGCTCGACCTCGATGCCCGAATCGACCGACCGCATCCGCGCCGAGTTCGAGGCGAAGGGCGCGCGCTTCGTCGACGCGCCGCTGGCGCGCACGCCGCCATCACGTGCGAGTCGCTCGCCGCCTGCGCCAGGGTTGGCATTTCCCTTGAAAGCTTCTTCCAGCTGGTCTCGGCCGGCGGCGCCAACTCCAACATGTTCCAGATGCTCGTGCCGAAGGCGCTCAAGGGCGACCTGACGGGCCTCATGTTCACGCTCGGCAACGCCAAGAAGGACATCGGTTACTACCAGCAGATGGTGGCGGGCGCTCCCCTGGCAGGTCCCATGGGAGCGGCGCTGCACCAGGTGCTGGTGCAGGCGAACGCGCTCGGCCTCGGCGAGAAGTTCGTCCCGTCCTTGATCGAGGCCTACGAGAGGGTCAACGGACTGAAGATCGTCAAACGTTGAATGGAGGAGCCATGAAGCGAAGGAAGCTGTTGCAGATGCTGGCCGCGGGCGCGGCGTTCTACGGCCCGTGGAAGGTGCACCACGCGTGGGCGCAGGCCGGGCAGAAGAAGCCGCTGGTGATCGGCCTCACCATGGACGCGAGCGGCCAGTACGGCGCGAGCGGCATGGACGAGCGCCTCGGCGCCATGCTCGCGATCCGCGAATTCAACGAGAAAGGCGGCGTGCTCGGACGGCGCATCGAGGCGCTGCACATGGACACCGAGACCACGCCGGCCACCGGCTCGCGCGTCGCCGAGCGAATGATCACGAGGAATGACGCAGCGTTCCTCATCGGCGCGGTGCACTCGGGCGTGGCCAACGCCATCTCGCAGGTGGCGCAGAAGTACGGCACGGTGTTCTTCAACACCAACTCGAGCTCGCCCACCGAGTCGGGGCGCGATTGCCATCGCGTCAAGTTCGTGTGGGACGGCAACGGCACCAACTTCAACCACGCCATCGTGAAGAACGCGATGCGGGTGAGCGGCAAGAACTGGCTGCTGCTCACCAACGACTACGTCTGGGGCCACAACACCTCGAAGTCGACGCGCGCGCTGGTCGAGGCGAACGGCGGCAAGGTGGTCGAGGAGCTGATGGTGCCGCAGAACACGCGCGACTTCAGCTCGTTCCTGCTCAAGATCCAGCAGATCAAGCCCAACGTGATCGCCACCGCGGTCGGCGGCGACGACATCAAGGCGCTGCGCCAGCAGGTGGTGCAGACCAAGCTCGACCGCGCCTACGCCTGGATCAACAACCAGCAGGACTGGCCCGACGTCTACGGCCTGGGGCCCGACGCCGTGTTCGGCGTGTTCGGCACCACCTGGTACTACCGCCTCGACCTGCCGGGCGTGAAGGAGTTCGTCGCCAAGTACCAGAAGACCTTCCCGGGCGTCCAGATCAAGGTGCCGGGCAACGTCTTCCTGAACGGCTACCTCGCGACGCGCGAGCTCCTGCGCGTGGTCGAGGAAGCCGGCACGACCAACAACCTGGCGGTGATCAAGAAGCTCGAGGGCCGCAAGATGAGCGCACGCGAGCGCATGCAGCACCACGACGCGTGGATCGACCCGGCCACGCACCAGGTGCAGCAGACCATCTACATGGCGAGCTACAACGCCAAGCCGGCTGAGGCCGACGACATCTTCAAGATCCTGGCGAACGTGCCGCCGCAGGAGGTCGTCGATCAGGACGCGCCGAAGGCGTGCAAGCTGGAAACCTACGAGTCCACGCCGTCCTACGAAGCGTAAGGCTTGGATTTTCTTGCCAACCTCCTCCCTCACCTCCTGAATGGCATAAGCCTGGGGCTGCTGTTTGCGCTCATAGCCCTGGGCTTCATGCTGATCGTGGGGGTGATGGAGGTGATCAACCTCGCGCACGGGTCGCTGTTTGCGCTCGGGGCTTACGTCGCAATCGCCTTGTTGGGTTTGAAGTTTCCGTTTTACGCCGCCATTCTGCTCGCGCCGCTGCTCGTCGCCCTGGTCGGAATGATTCTCGAGGTCTGCCTGCGCCGCACCTACGGCAAGGACGCGCTCTACGGCCTGCTGCTCACCTTCGGCGCGGCCCTCGTGATCGAGGAGATCATCCGCGTCGTCTGGGGCTCCGGCGAGAAGCAGCTCCTGCCGCCGCCCGAGCTTTCCGGCGCGATGCTGGTGGGCGGCCTCATCTACGCCAAGTACCGGCTGTATGCCAGCCTCGCCGCAATCGCCCTGATTGTCTTGTTGTGGTTGTTTCTCGAGAAAACCCCGTATGGAGCCATGATCAAGGCCGGCGCGCACGACTCCGAGATGGTGCGCGCGCTCGGCATCAACCTCACGCGCCTGCGCCTGTTCGTATTCGCGCTCGGCACCGCGCTCGCGGCGATCGCGGGCATCGTGCTCGCGCCGATCTGGGGCGTGCGCCCGCACATGGGCGTGGACGCCGTGGTGCCCGCCTTCCTCATCATCGTGCTCGGCGGCGTGGGCAGCTTCTGGGGCGCGGTGCTCGCCGGGATCCTGGTCGGCATCGTGGTCGGCATCACCGGGGCCTACGCCTCGGAATGGTCGCTCCTTTCCATGTACCTCCTGCTCATCGCGCTGGTGACCTTCCGCGCGAGAGGGCTTTTCGGCAAGAAGACCGTCCTTGAAGCCTGACCTGAAGGGCAAGACCGCCCTGGTCACCGGCGCCGCCGGACCCATGGGCCGCGCCGTGGTATCCGCGCTGAAGGAAGACGGGCTGAAGGTGGTGGGCCTCGACATCACCGGCGATTGCGTCCGCTGCGACGTGAGCGACGCCGCCGCGGTTCGCAATACCATCCAGGACATCGGCCAGGTGGACGTGCTGGTGAACAACGCGGGCATCCTCTCGAACAACAAGGCTGAGGCCACTACGCCCGAGGAATGGCGCAAGGTGTTCGCGGCGAACGTCGAAGGCGTGTTCTATCTCGCGCGCGAAGTGATCCCCGGCATGAAGGCGCGGCGCTGGGGGCGCATCGTCAACACCTGCTCGCTCGCCGCGAAGACTGGCGGCCTGACGGCCGGAACCGCCTACGCGGCCTCGAAGGGCGCGCTCGCCTCGCTCACCTTCTCGCTCGCGCGCGAGCTTGCGCCCTTCGGCGTCACCGTGAACGGCATCTCGCCCGCGTACGTGAAGACGCCGATGGTCACCGGGCAGCTTACCGAGGCGCAGCGCCGGGCGCTGCTCGCCCAGATCCCGGTGGGACGCTTCTGCGAGCCCGAGGAGTTCGCGCACGTGGTGCGCTTCCTGGTCTCGCCGCTCGCCGGGTTCATCACCGGCGAGATCGTCGACCTCAACGGCGGCCTGGTGATGGATTGAGACTGCGGAACAAAATCGCGTTCGTGCCCGGCGGCTACGGCGGCATCGGCGAGGCCGTGTGCCGCGCGCTTGCGAAGGCCGGCGCGAAGGTCATCGTGGCGGGCCGGGATTTCTCAAAGGCATCCCGCCTTGCCAGAAGCATCCGTGGAACTGCCCTGAAAATCGATGTGCGCGATACCCCGTCGATCGAGAAGGCGCTGAAGCCCTTCCCGCGCATCGACCTGTTCGTGAACTGCGCCGGCGTGAGCCGCGAGGAGACGCTCGACGAGGTGAGCGAGGACGCGTGGGACGAGGTGCTCGGCACCAACCTCAAGGCTGCGATGTTCCTCGCGCAGGCGGCCGCGCGCCGCCAGAAGCGCGGCGGCAAGCAGGTGCACCTGCTTTCGGTGCGCGCGCAGCTCGGCCTGCGCGGGCGCGGCTATTCGACGTACTGCGCGTCGAAGGGGGGCCTGGTCATGCTGGTGCGCCAGCACGCCTGCGAGCTCGGGCCGCGCGGCATCTGCGTGAACGGCGTGGCGCCGACGGTGGTGCGCACCGAGATGGGCGCGCACTGGCTGAAGAACCCGAAGACGCGCGCCTGGCTCAAGGAGCGCATTCCGCTCGGGCGGATCGCCGAGCCGCACGACGTGGTGGGCGCGGTGCTCTTCTTCTGCTCGCCGGCGAGCGACTACGTTACCGGGCAGATCCTGTACCTGGACGGCGGGATTACGGCGTCTCAGTAAGGTTCGGGCGATCATGACGCCGCATCGCGTCGAGGTGGCGGAGGTACATGGTGTTGGGGCAGTACTTCTCCAGCTCCGCGTCCTGGCCGAGCGCCAGCGCGCGGCTGCACTCCTCCGGGTGCCGGCACTCCGTGCAGCGCTCGACCGCGAAGGCGAGCGCCTGCGGATTCCGATTCGCGAGCTTGCGCGTGCCGCGCCGCCGCAGGACTTCCCACAGCTGGAGCTCGCCGATGCCGCGCACGGCTCGCCGCCAGGCGCCGAAAAGCGAATGCAGCATGCAGGCAGGCTACCGCCCACGGCCGGCTCCCCCTTGACCTGGATCAAGCCGCCGCGGCGCGCGGCTTTTCTTTTGCAATCGCCGCGTTGACCCGCGGCATGACTTCCTCGGCCATGAGCTGCATCGAGCGCCGGGCGAGCTTCGGATCGACCCAGTCCATGCCGGCGTAGACCAGCTCGCCGAAGTCGCCCACCTGCTCGCGCAGCCGCAGGATCTGGTCGACCACCTTGTTCACCGTGCCGAAGATGCACAGGCGATCGAGCACGAACTCGTAGGTGATCTCCTGGTCGGGCTGGTCGAGCCGCTCCTTGAACACGGCGTGGCGCCCGGCCTTGGTGAGCTTGGTCTGGAGCTGCCGGTAATAGAAGCGGTAAGGGCTCGCCGCGTCGTGGCGCCCGTACGCAGCGGCCGCCTTGTCGTCGTCGGCGACGAACACGGTGCGCGCCACGCGCCATTCGGCCGGGTCGGGCTTCGCGCCCGCTTTCGTCTTGCCCTCGGCGTAGTTGGCCCAGTGCGTCTTCAGCCAGTGCGGCAGCAGGAAGTTGGCCGACAGCGGGTGGAAGTCGCGCTCGCCCATGATCACCACGCCCTTCGAGAACGGCGCCACGACCGTGCCGACGATCTCGGGCCGCGGCTTCTGGTAGGGCCTGGGCATGACGCCGACGCCGGTCTCGAGGTGCATGGTCTTGCGGGTCGTGACCTTGAAGCGGTTGCCGGGGAACTCGATGTCGTACGGCGGCTCGCGCTCCCAGATGGCGAGGATCACGTCGATCGCCTCGGCGAACATCTTGTTGCGGTCCTCGTCGAAGATGCCGAGCGCCTCCGCGTCGGAAACGAGCGCGCCGGGGCTCACGCCGAGGATGAAGCGCCCCTCGGCGAGGTGGTCGAACATCGCCGCATTCGCCGCCACGACCGCCGGGTGGATCTGCGACAGGTTGCAGGTGCCGCTCGCGAGCTTGATCGTCTCGGTCGAATGGATGAGGGTGGCGAGGAACAAGAGCGAATTGGTGATGTTCTCCGCCTGGTCGGTGAGATGCTCGCCGATGAAGGCGTCGTGGAAGCCGAGCCGGTCGGCGAGGATGACCGTCTCGCGGTCCTCCTTCAGCGTTTCGGTGTGGCTGCGGTGCAGGGGATGCACCGGCATCATGAAAATTCCGAGCTTCATCGACCGCCCTCCTCCGAGGGAGTCAATGATACTTCAGCGCGTGAGGCGCTCCACCAGGGCTGCGTTCGGGCAGAAGCCGCGAGAGCCGGAGGGCGTCGCGCACTCGAGCCATTCGCGGCACGCGCCGGTGGCAGGACAAGTCGGGCAGCGCCGCTCGGCGAGCGCGATCTCGCGGGCGACGTGGGGCAGCGCCAGGCGCTCCGGATCGGCGTCCGTGCGGCAGAGCGTGCGAGCGAGCGGCGAGGGCTCCTGCTGCTCCCACACGCGCAACCAGGTTTCGAAGAAGAAGTAAGCGCCGAGCAGGAACGCGGCGCCCAGTGCGACGAGAACCAGCGATTCGAGCATGACTAGGTCCTTCCGAGCTTCCTGAGGTACGACGCGTTCGGGCAGAAACCGTCCAGCCCCTCGCGCCGGCCCGCGGCGAGCCACTCGTGGCACGCATCGGTCGCCGGGCACAGCGTGCAACGGCGCACCGCGAGCGCCAGGTTCTTCGGCTCTTCGGCCGCATCCGCGGGGCTCAGGCCGAGCCGGCCCATCGTGCGCCAGAGCTCGAGCTGCCCGGGGCCGGCGGAGAACCTCTTGCGCAATGCGTACAGGCTCGGCGCGATCGCCGCGATCAGGATCAGCAGCAAGGCGAGGATGAGAAAGGCTTCCATGCGCGGACGCTACACCCTTCGCGCCGCCGACCCTTGACGCGCATCAAACCCTATACTCCATTGCGATGCAGCAACCGCTGGTTCCGGCCACTCTCGCGTTCCACGACGGCACGCCCTATTCGCAGGAGTTCGGCGACCTCTATCACAACGCGGAGGGCGGCATCGGGAAGAAGCGGCACGTCTTCCTCGCCGGAAACGGGCTGCCGCAGCGCTGGGCCGCTCGCGAGCGCTTCGTGATCTTCGAGACCGGGTTCGGCCTGGGCCTGAATTTCCTCATCACGCTGCAGGCCTGGCGGCGCGACCCGCGGCACTGCCGGCGGCTGCACTTCGTCTCGGTGGAGAAGCATCCGTTCACGCTCGCCGACCTGCAGGTGGTGCATGCGTCGTACCCGGAAGTGAGCGCGGAAGCCGCCGAGCTGCATGCGCGCTGGCCGGTGCTGGTGCCGGGGCTCCATCGCCTGGAATTCGGCAACGTGACGCTGACGCTGCTCCTCGCCGATGTCCAGGCGGTGCGCGACCTGCGCCTGGCGGCCGACGCGTTCTATCTCGACGGCTTCGCGCCGTCGAAGAATCCCGACATGTGGACGCCGCAGCTCCTGCGCTCGCTCGCGCGCCTCGCCGCGCCCGGCGCCACCGCCGCGACCTGGAGCGTCGCCTCGGCGATGCGGCACGCGCTGGAGGCGACCGGGTTCGCGGTCGAGAAGCGCCCGGGATTCGGCAACAAGAAAGAGATGCTGGTGGCCACGTACCGGAAGAACGGCGC
>Ga0137323_1000151_pt1 | contig 19563 bp, 20 predicted proteins | sample EasRivERMZT423_2_FD_102285 | JGI IMG/M metagenome (GOLD analysis project Ga0137323, IMG submission 102285) | Soil microbial communities from meander-bound floodplain in the East River, Colorado, USA - East River MetaG ERMZT423_2 | ecosystem: Environmental > Terrestrial > Soil > Floodplain ... | reverse complement strand
TCGAGCTTCACCTGAAACGCCGTGACGGCGTGCACCGGCGGCCCACCCAGCACGCGCCCCGTCTCCAGTGAGAACACCCCTTCGTGCCAGGGGCATGTGACCGCGCAGCGCCCCGGGTCCACCGTCCCTTCCGACAGGCTGGCGCGCGCATGCGTGCAGCGGTTGGCGATCGCGTACACCGTCCCGTTCACATTGAAGAGCGCGACGGCGTCGCTGGCGGCATACACCCGCTTTGCCGTGCCCGGCGGCAGCTCGGACAGGCTCGCGACCGGCGTGAACCCATCCGCGCGCGCCGGACGGCGGGAGACGGATTCGGCCGAACCCGCGCCGCCGAGGGTATCGAGCATGTCCCAGAGCGACATCTGGACGCAGGTGAAGGTGGGCGTGTCGCGCAGCGTGTACGCCGACGCTTCGCTCTCGCGCAGCTCCATCACGAGATCGAGGAATTCACCCGGATTGTCGCCCTCGAACGCGACGATGAATTCCTGGTCATCCAGGCCGTACGAGTAGGTCGTGTTCAAGCGGATCGACGGGTATTTGCGGCCGATGCGGACGTGCTCATCCATCATGCGCTGCCGCTCCGGCCTGGGCAGCGCGTACCACGCGCGCGTCTTGATGAAGGGATAGACAAACAGATACTTGGCCGCGCTCGGCTGGATGACGAGCCGCTGCGCCTGATGGGGTTCCGCCGGAAACTCGTAGATCGAGCGTCGCGTCATCGCGAGATAACTGTACGGAATCGAGAGGTACGCGCCCAGATCGGTGCGGTTGAGCGCGGTTTGAAGCTCGACCAGGGCGTCGAGGTCCTCCGCCACCTGCCAGAGCAGAAAGTCGGTGTCGCCGCGGATGCCGACAAGTCCGTACGGCCTGAGCAGCAGCCGCCCGTGGTAGCGCTCCAGCGTTTCGCCGAACTCGAGCTTGGCGGAGGCCTGGCGCTCCGCGGTCAGCCGCCGCCAGGCGGGATCGAGCTTGTAGAACGCGTACCGAATGACTTGGCGTTTTTCGTTGCCGGGCGAGCTCATGATGGCAATCTAAGGTGAGCAAGGAGCACGGAGCACTAAGCAAAAACCCTAGTTCGTTTCTTTCTGCTCCCTGCTCCCCGCTCCCTGCTCCCTTCTTCGATATCCTCTGACCACAAAGTATGTGAGCGCGGTAAAGACCGTGATCGGCAGCAGGATCATGAAGACCGAGCTCCAGAAATACACCAGGTCGATGTCTTCCCCGTGGAGCAGGACGGCGACGAGCAGCGTCATCGTCCGATGAACCGGCGCAGATGCCGGAGATAGTACGTCAGGCCCACCCCCAACACGCCGAAACCGATGCCGAGCACCATCTGGCCCCGCCACAGCGACCACACCGCGAAGCCGGCGCAAAACACGATGCCGGTCGTGATCAGGATGCGGTGAAAGGGAATCATCTGGGAGGGGCCTAGGCGGTCTTGTCGAGCACCATGAGCGTCAACAAGGCGGGGAGGTAGAGGATCGAGATGAAGAACAGGCGCCACGCGCGCGCGGGAGTCGCCCCGACGAGCAGTCCGGTCCCGGCGGCGACATAGAGCACGCCGAGCGCTAATGCGCCGAAGAAGTACAGCGTGCCGGTGACGCCGAGCAGTGTAGGCATCAGGCTGATCGGCAGGAGCGCGACGGCGTACAGCATCGCCATCCGGCCCGTGTCCGTCCCGCGCTCGTCGTCCACGCTGAGCATGCGCAGGCCGCCCGCGCGATAGTCCTCGCGGTACAGCCAGGCGAGCGCGAGGAAATGGGGCAACTGCCACAGGAACAGAATCCAGAACAGCGCGGCGACGGCCGCGTCGAGACTGCCGCCGGCCGCGGTCCAGCCCCCGACGATCGGCAGCGCCCCCGGCACCGCGCCGACGAGTGTGTTGAGCGAGGTCTTCCGTTTCAGCGGCGTGTACAGCAGCACATAGCTCGCGAACGTCAACGCCGCCAGAACAGCCGTTAGCGGATTGACGGTTAGGGCTAAGTAAACCACGCCGCAGACGGTAATGACCGTCGCAAACCCGATTGCTGTAGGCAGCGAGAGCCGGCCGGACGGCAGAGGGCGCCGCCGGGTGCGCGCCATGCGGGCATCCACGTCGCGCTCGCGGATCTGGTTCCACGCGTTCGTGCCGGCCGCGACGAGCGCCGTCCCGAGCAGCGTGTGCGCGAGCAGCAGCAGGTCGACCCGCTCCCCGGCACCGAGGTAGAACCCCGCGGCGGCGGTGATCAGCACCAGCTGCGTGATCCGCGGCTTGGTGAGCTCGAGCAGCGCCGTAACTAGAATACCTTCTCCATGATCACGACGGTGATGAGGATCGCCGCCAGCGGCAACGGAACGATGAAGATCAGCCGCAACCGCCAGCGCTCGAACTTGAGATGCATGAAGTACAACGCGACGAGCAGCGCCTTCCAGACGGCGAGAAAGAGCAGCAGGATCAGCTTGATGTTCTGCGACACCGGCAGCTCGAACGCCAGCAGCACTTCGGCGATCGTCATCACAAACAAGTAGAGCCAGATCAGCATGTAATTCGGCCGGACATGCGTCGTCGCCGGCTGGGGAGTCGTCATGGGGCGCTCGTCCTCAGATCAGGTAGACGATCGTGAACAGGATGATCCATACCAGGTCGACGAAGTGCCAGTACAATCCGATGACCTCGATGCCGCGGTAGTCCTGGGGCGAATACTTCTCCGGCAGCACCTTGGTGAAGTACAGATACAACATGCTGACCACGCCGCACGTCACGTGAAAGCCGTGGAATCCCGTCATCGTGAAGAAGGTGGACCCGTACATCCCCGCGACGCCGGCCCCGTACTTCACCGGATCGGCGAGCGCGTGCTCGGCGAGCACCGAGCCTTCGCGATAGCCGGTCGGCGTGAAGCCGTGCCCGACGAGCTTGATGTACTCGAACACCTGCACGCCCACGAACCCGGCGCCGCAGATGATCGTGATGAGCAGCCAGAACTTGAGGCCGCCGTCCTGGAGCGTCTGGCCCGCCACTTTCCGCAGGAAGTACTTCTTGCCGTCCGCGATGGCCGCGTAGGCTTTCACCATCGAGACCGACGAGCAGATCAGGAGGAACGTGTTGATGCCGGTCAGCGGCACGTTGAGCACCGCGCCCGGCTTGGCCCACGGCTCCGTCATGCCGAAGCGGAGGATGACGTACGAGCCGATCAGCGCCGTGAAGAACATCACGTCGCTGGCGAGGAAGACCCACATGCCCAGCTTGTTGCTGTAGACGCCCGCGCCCGATTCGGCCGGGTACGGGGGCCGCATCGTGTCCGTCGTCGCGGAGGTTTGCACGTTAGTGTCCTCCCCCTGAAATGGACGCCGGTACCGGGTCGCGGTCGGTGGGCAGCTTCTTCGTTTGCGGCAGGAAGTCGGCATCGCCGGCTTCCGGCGCGCTGAACTCGTACGGTCCGCGGTACACATTCGGCGTCTTCGGGGCCCAGTTGCCGTGCGGCGCCGGGTTCGGCAGCGACCACTCGAGTCCGTTGTCGTTCCACGGGTTCTGCGGCGCCACTTTCCCCTTCTTCAGGCTCCACAGGAAGTTGAACATGAACAGGAACTGCACCGCGAACAGCGCGAAGGCGCTGTAGGAGATGAACTCGTTCATCGGCTGCTGCGGCTTCAGGAAATCGTAGATCGTCGGATCGTAGATGCGCCGCATCTGGCCGCCCATCCCGATGATGTGCATCGGGAAGAACGTCAGGTTGTACGTGATGAAGGTGAGCCAGAAGTGGATCTTGCCGATGCGCTCGTCCATCAGGCGGCCGAACATCTTCGGGTACCAGAACGGGATCGCGGCGAACAGCGCGAACAGCGAGCCGCCGAACAGCACGTAGTGAATGTGCGCGACGATGAACTGCGTGTCGTGGATCGGAATGTCCACCGGCGTCGCGGCCATGAAGATGCCCGACAACCCCCCGATCGTGAACATCGACACGAATCCGATCGCGTTGAGCATCGGCACGTGCAGGTGCAGGTTGCCGCGCCACATCGTGCCCAGCCAGTTGAACACCTTGACCGCGGACGGCACCGCGATGAGCAGCGTCGAGACCATGAACGTGGACCCGAGCGTCGGGTTCATGCCGCTCATGAACATGTGGTGGCCCCACACGATCCAGCCCAGGAAGGCGATCCCGATCATCGCGAACACCATCGAGTAGTAGCCGAAAATCGGCTTGCGGCTGCCGTTGGCGACGATGTCCGACACCATGCCCATCGCCGGCAGGATCAGGATGTAGACCTCGGGGTGGCCGAAGAACCAGAACAGGTGCTGCCACAGCAGCGCCTGGCCGCCCGCGACCGGATCGAAGAAGTGGGTGCCGATCGTCTGGTCGAACAACAGCATGATCGCGGCGCCCTGCAGCACCGGCAGCGCCAGCACGGCGAGGATCGCCGTGATGAACAGCGACCAGACCGAGAGTGGCATGCGGAAAAAAGACATGCCGGGCGCGCGGTGATTGATGATCGTGGTGATGTAGTTCACCGAGCCCATGACCGACGACAGTCCCAGCACGACGATGGAGATGCTCCACAGTTGCTGGCTGTACGTCGCGCCCGAGAGGTCGGGCCGCGCCGAGAGGGGCGCGTACATCGTCCAGCCGGCGCGCGGCGCCCCGTCCGGTACGAAGAAGCCCGCCACCATGATCAGACCGGCGAGCAGGGCGAGCCAGAACGACCACATGTTGATGCGCGGGAACGCCATGTCGTGCGCGCCCAGCTTCAACGGAATCAGGAAGTTCGCGTACACACCCACGAGCAGCGGCATGATGGCGAAGAACACCATGAACGTGCCGTGCATCGTCACCAGCTGGATGTAGTACTCGGGCAGGATCACGCCGCCCGAGATCATGCTCTCGGGCAGAATCCCGCCGCCCGGCATCGGCTTGCCCGGGAAGCCCAGTTGCCAGCGGATCTGCATCGCCAGCAGTCCCCCCACCAACAGGAAGAACAAGCTGACGAACAGGAACTGGATGCCGATGATCTTATGGTCGGTGGAGAAGATGTATTTCTGCCAGAAGCTCATCGGTGCGTGGTGCGTGTCATGAGCCTCTGACCGTACAGGGGCAACCGTGCTCATTCGGAGCCTCCAGCGGCCTGTTGGGCCAGCCACGCAGTGTACTCGTCGGGCGTGTGGACGAACACGCGGGCTCGCATCTTGTAGTGCCCCATCCCGCACAGCTCGGCGCACCCGATCTCGAACTCACCCGTCTTGGTCGCCTGGAACCAGGCCGTGATGTGCATCCCGGGGACCGCGTCCTGCTTCACGCGGAACTCCGGCACGAAAAACGAGTGAATCACATCCTCGGATGTAAGCTCGATGGCGACCGGCTGATTGACGGGGATATGGAGCTGGTTGCGCACGGTGACGTCGTCGTCCGTGCCCAGCTTCCCGTCGGCACCGACATACGACACCTGCCACTCGAACTGTTTGCCGTGCACGCCGATGGGAATCGCGTTGGGTGGGACGCTCTCTTTGTCCTTCATCATGACCCAGTAGTGATTGCTCACCAGGCCGAGCGCCACCATTGTCACAGCGGGGATTGCCGTCCAGATCACCTCGGCGCGCGTCGAGCCGTGCGTGTAGAACGCCTTGCGGCCGGGACGGGCGCGGTAGCGAATCACGAACGCCACGACGCCCACCTCCACGATGACCAGCGCGATTCCCGTAAGGATGAGAATCACCAGGAACATCGTGTCGATCGGCCCGGCGAACGTCGACCCTGCGTCGGGAAGCCACCAACGCATCGAGCTCTCCTCGCGCTTTAGCGCGCGGCGAAAGTAAGGTTGGCCGTCTTGGTCTCGGTGCCCGCGATCGTCACGGTCGCCGTCTGCGTGCCGAACTTCTCGTGCCAGGCCTCGATCGTGTACGTCCCTGGGGGCAGGCCCGTGATCGAGAAGCTGCCGTCCGGACCCGACACCGCGTAGAACGGATCGGGCCGCACGCCGACCCAGGCGTGCATCCAGCCGTGCACGTTGCATTGAAGATTGACCGTCACCTCGGGCGCCGTGAACGTGCGCGTCGTCTTCATGCCGGCGCTCGGCTGGCTCACGTTGAACGGGCGGTTCTTCTTGGCGACGGCCTTGATGTTATGGAGTACGGGGTCGGAGTTTCGTATCTCGACGGACTGTCCCACCATGACGCCGAACACATGCGGGTGATAGCGGCAGCCGCTCTGGTCGAGCACAACCGGCGTCGCCGGCGCCGGGAAGGTCTGGCCCGCGGGCACACCCGCGCTCACGTACACGAAGACGTTCGCGAGCGCGTTGGCCGGTCCGGCCACCACGTTCTCTTCGGTGGGCGGCGTGGTGTACTTCGACTTGCAAGCCGCCTCTTCGCTCATGTCGATCGCCGGATTGCGGGGCGCCGTCCCGGTGAACTTGATCTTGCCGCTGATCGTGCCGCCGGCCGTTGCCGCCGCGGTGGCGGATGCCGGCGCCGGATCTACCGCCGGTGGCGCGGCCTGGACGTGGCTGTTGTCTCCCTTGCTGCACACGGTGAGCAGGAACATCCCGCCCACCACGCTGAAGATTCTGCCTGTCATTGCTGCCTCCGGTATGAAGTCTTCTGCTGCGCGCGCCACACGACCAGCATGCCCAGTCCCAGCGTGAGCACCATGGCGAGCACGGGCGAGATGAACACCCGGGCCGGCACCGGTTCGTCGAGAGCGAGGAAATACCACGTACTGATGGCCATGCGCGTGCCATGCTCTCCGTTGGACCCATCCCAGGCGAAGAACGCCACCGGGATGGCACGGCCGGGCCGGAACGGAAGCTGTGTTGCAGTATCGGGCGAAGCAAGTGCGCGGGTGAATACGACGCGCCACTGGCCGTGGTCGTACACGGCCTGCGCGCCGACGCCGGCATTCGCGATCGGATCAAAACGCTCCAGGCCCCGTCCCAGGCCTGCGACGGCCGCGCTTCGAGCCGTGCTCACCCAGCGCCATTGGTAAACGGGAGCGCTGGAGTTGCCCATCAGGAAGTAGGGCCGCTCCATCCCCGTGGGAATAGCGACGGGGAACTGGACGGCGATCTGATCGGGCCAGAGCGCGGCCTGTTCCGGTGCGCCGTCGTCTTGCGCCAGCAACGTGAGTAGCCGGCCGACGTGCTCCAGCCAGGCAGAATCGGGACTTTCGGACCGGTCGTCCCAGCTGACCTGTAGGGCGATCGAGTCCCGAGTGTGGACGGCTTTTACCCAGACGCCGGTGACCGCCGGGGCGAACCAGCGGCTCTTGCGGATCACCTGCCCCACCAGCGGGAACCAGTACGCGTCGACCGACGTCCACGCCGAGTCATCAGGCGCGTGCGGCAGTGCCCCCCCCCGATCGATCAGGGGCGCATGGATCACGTCGCGCACGACGGGCGGGTCCCGAGGCGAGAGACTGCGCACGTACTGCGCGACGCCCCACAGCTCGGTGTCCGTGAGGAATTTCTGGTCGAGCAGGTCGCTGAATGACGGCATCGGCGTGCCGTCCAGACCGGTGCGCAGCCGGTGGTAGATGTCCTCCACCGTCTCGCCGCCGTTGAAGAGCCAATTCTGATGGAGATCGGCCGCAAAGACCGGATGCCCGGCGTCGTCCTTCAGCGTGGGCGCTGACGGTCCGTCCCCGCGTCCCAGATCGCCATGGCATTTGCGGCAGCCGATCGAATCATAGAATTGGCGGCCCACGCCCACCGCCTCGTCGCCGCCGCCGGGCGCACGGCCGAACTCGAGCGGCTGCGGGCGCAGCGTCGTATCGGCAAAGAACGTCGACAACGTCTTGAGGTACGCCAGCACGTCGCGCCGCTCGCGATCGGAGAGCCGTTCCTTCCACCCTGGCATCGCCGTACCCGGCAGCCCTTCATCTATGGAGCGCAACACATCCGCGTCGGTGGGCAGGTTTCCGCTTCCCGTGCTGCGGATCTGGTAGATCGCGCCGGTGAAGTCGCGCGGGGGCGGGATCATGTACTTGGCGGCCACGCCGTCGCCGGCGCCCTGGTCACCATGACAACCAGCGCACCACTTCACGTAGACGGTCTTGCCCGCGGTGGTGTCCTGGGCGGCGACGATCGCCGCCAGCAGCAGGGCGCTAATCATGGTTGGCCACTTCCCAGGTTCTGGGCTTCCATCCCGTCTGTTCGTAGAGGAAGAGGACCACCGCCCAGATCTCGTCTTCCGTCAGGAAGTCTTCCCACGCCGGCATCGCGGAATTCCACGGAGCGCCTTCGCGCGGCAGACCGGGCCCACCCTTCGCCACGCGCCAGAACACGAAGCTTTCGGTGAGTTGGGCAATCGTGCCGTTGTCCTGGAAATTCGCGGGGAGCGGATTCAAGCCGTGGGCGTAGGGCCCCTGCCCATCGAGATGATCCCCGTGGCAGGGCACGCAGTTCTGATAGTAGATCCGGTGTCCGTCCGCGACGTGCGTGGCGAGCTCACCCTGGCGGCGCAGCGGGTTGTCGAGTCCCACCAGCGTGATCGTTTTGCCGCGGAACGTGATCTGCGAGGGCGGCGCCGGATGAATCGAGCGCAAGTTTGGCGGCGCGGCGACGCTGGCGCGGACCTGGCCGTACGTGAAGCAGCCGACGATCAGCGTGACGGCCGCGAGCAGCGCGGTGCGGACGACCTTGAGCCGCGGCTGCACCAGCACGTCCTGCAGCGGCTCCTTGAACGTCGTCCAGCGCGCTTCATCATCGCTCACCCAGATCAACACGCCCACAAACACCGTCGCCATGTATTGGAGCACGACGCTCTTGGGAACGACCGCGCTGCCGGGAAGCAGCGGGATCACGAACGCGATCACGAGATAGGCGAGCACGAGCAGCCCCACGGCCTGCCAGAACGGATGGCGCAGGTAGGCTCTCACTTGTGACTCGCCAGGAACCGGACGAGCGATTCGAGCTGCGCGGCGCTGAGCTGATCCCCCAACGTCTTCGGCATGATGCCTTTGAACTTCTCGTAGCCGCGGGCGATCTTCGCGTCGGGCGCGAGGATCGACTCGCGAATCAGCGAGGACGACAGCCGGCTGCCGACATGATTCAGATCCGGCCCGATCGCGCCGCCCTCGGTGCCGACCTTGTGACACCCGAGGCAACCCGCCGCGCGGATGATCTCCATCGGATCTGTACTTCCATTAGCGATCCTTGCCGCCCCTCCCGCCCCTGCCGCCCCGGAACTGGCGGCAGAGGCGGCAGGGACATCTGACGCCGTCACATCCACGGTGCCGCCTTGCGACTCGAGGAACGCAACCAGCGCCCAGAGCTGCTGCGGCGACAGCGTGCGGCTCAGATCGGGCATGATCGGCTCATAGCCGGTCACGACGAATGTGCCGGGACTCGTGAGCGACTCGTAGATGTACGCCTTGCAGTCCTTCCCGCTTTCGCGCTTGCCGCAGCGCGCGCCGATCGGACCTTGGCCTTTTTCATCGGTGAGCAGATTGGGCGCGCGGGTGCCGAGCCCGTGGCAGGCGGTGCAACCGCCGGCGCCGTGATAGAGCTGATCACCGGCGCTGACGAGCTGTTCGGGCGTCACATTCGCGCCCAGCGCCAGCGCGCGCGGCACCTCCGACTGCATTTGCGGGATCTTGTTCGCGATCAGCGTATACAGCGCGAGGGTGCCGAGCACCACGCCGAAGATGCGCAGGTTAATGGCCCACATGCGGCGCCTCCACGGTGCTGGCCGCCGGGACGAACGTGGACTTCTCGGCGAGGCCGCCGAGCCAGAAGATGAATCCGACGAGGGCGAGGAAGATCAGCACGCAGGTGCTGATCATGATCGAGGCGTAGCCGAGTGCCGGCGTCGCCGCGTACTGCGACGTGTCCGGCATGACCTGCCAGACATGCCAGTGTTGGCGAATGCCGCTGCGCGCGAATCCCATCAGCCCCATCAGCCACGTGAACGTGACCGCGAGGATGAAGAGCGCATACTGCGACCGCGCCGGCATTTTGCCCCATTGGATCGCGCCGAGCGACTGCGCGCCGCGCGCCATGAGCACGTCGATGATCGTAACGAACACGATGCACGCCAGGACCGCGCCGACCTGGTATACCGAGTACCCGATGCGGACGATCGCTTCGACGAAATACCCGCGGATGCCGTAGAAGAGCACGACCACCGCGGCGACGATGAACATCGCACCCTGGATCCGCGTCCCACTCTGCGCCCACGGCACCACCGGCCTGATGTTCGCCCTGCGGTACATCAAGAAGGAGAGGAACGTGGCGAGAATCATCAGGTTGACGGCCGTGTTCTTGGCGCTCATCACGCCGAGCACGCCGAGGAACGGATGGTGGGATCCGCCCATCGCCGCGAGCTCGCGCGAGTCGGCGATCATCGTGTGCGGGGTTCCCCACACGATCGCGCCGATCACGAGCACGGCGAGCAGCCACTTGGTGTAGGGCCGGAACCGCTCCGCGCCGGGAATCCGACCCATCCCCACCCACAGATAGTAATTCCCCGCAAGGAACAGCACGGCGATGAGGAAGGCCTGGATTACCCACAGCCAGCTCATGAAGCCGCCCATCATCGTGATGCCCATCGACTGGTCGTACTGGTAGATCTCGCGTCCCAGCCAGTAGCCGGCGAACGGCAGCACGATCAGCGCCGAGATCGCGATGAAGTTGCCGACGTACCCCATCCAGTCGTAGTGCGCGCGCTCTTCGTCGGTCTTGGCGGCGAGGAAGCGGTAGCTCGCGTACGCGCCCACGATCGCGCCCCCGAACACCACGTTGCCGATCAGACGGTGGATGTTGATCGGCATCCACGTGTGGTTCATGAACGCTTCCCAGAACTTGATGCTCGCCACGCTGGTTGAAGGCGTGATGTCGCGGGGCGGCGTCATCATGTACGTGAGCCAGCCATCGGCGATGAACATCACGGTGGTGCCCCAGACGTTCAGCAGGATGCCCAGCCCCCAGTGCACCAGCTTGGCGCGGCCATACTTCCAGCGGTCCCACCCGTAGTAGTAGAGATAGAGCGTGAACGACTCGAAGAAGAAGATCGAGACGTACACCCACATCGACGTGCCGAAGATGGCCGTCAAATACGCCCAGAACCTGGGATAGAGCGTGGACAGCAGGAACACGAGCACGGCGCCCCAGATCGCCGTCGCGCTGTACGCGATCAGCAGGAGTCGCGTGAATTCCTTCGACAACCGGTCGTAGCGCTGGTCCTTGCCGAAGATGCCGATCGCCTCGGCGACGACCGCGAACATCGGCACGCCCAGCACGAACGCCGCGAACATCAGGTGGAGCTCGGCAGCGATCCACACGGCTGCTCGACTTCCGATGAAGGGGAAGTCGCGGTAAGCACCCGTCGTGTCGGCGACGGCCTGGAGCAGCAGGTGTTCGGTCATCGGTTATCGGTCATCGGACACGAAGAATGGTTTGCGCTTGGAGAAATCGATCGGCATGGCGCTGCGGATCTCGCCGAGCAGCTCGGGCGTGATCTCCTGCAGCCCCCGCTCGCGCGCCCAGTCCTCGACACGCTTGGCGACGACCCCGCGCACGAACGACGGGATCCGGTCGAGGCGCGCGCGCGCGGTCGCGGACCACACCAGCGCGGGGACGAAGTCCTGGCCGTAGGTCATGTCCCGGGGCGGCTCGATCACGGCGCCACCCTGGGGCTCATAGACGCACGACGGATCGGCCGCGAGCACATCGCCCTCGAGCGCGAACGCGCGCGCGCGGCAGCCACCGCACAGCTTCTGGTATTCGCAATTGCCGCATTTCCCGCCGAGCTGGCCTTCGCGGATCTGACGGAACAGCGGCGACGAGCGCCAGATCTCGCCGAAACTCTGCGTACGCAGATCGCCCGCCACTTCGGGGAGATAGGGGCACGGGGTGAGCTTGCCGTCGGGCGTGATGCGGCAGTACTGCGTGCCGCAGGGACAGCGCGTCTGGTAGTTCAGGATCGGCGAGTCCGGATCGGCGCGATGCACGTGCCGCATGAAATGCGGCGCGCACTTGGCGCGCACCATCATCTGGCCGCGGTAGTGGCGCTGCCAGCGCGCCAGATCGGCGAGCACCGCTTCGTACTCGGCGGGCGCGAGATCGGAGAGGCCGGCGCCGCGCCCCGTCGCCACCAGGAAGTAACAATTGAAGGCGACGGCGCCCTGCTCGGCCGACCACTGCGCGACACGCTCCAGCTCGGCGCGATTTCCCTTCGTCGCCGTCGTCTGGATGATGAAATCGAGCCGCTGCGCGCGCAGCCGGCCGAGCGCCGCGATCGTGTCGTCGAGCGAGCCTTTGCCGTGGCGGAAGTTGTCGTGATAGCTCGGCCGGAGTGAGTCGATCGACACGGCGACGCCGCGCACGCCGGCCGCCTTGAGCGCGGCGATGCGCTCGTCCGTGAGCAGCGTGCCGTTGGTGCCCACCACCACCGTCGCGCCGCGCTCCGACGCGTACGCGGCGATCTGGGTGAGGTCGTGCCGCAGCAGCGGCTCGCCACCCGACAGGATCAGCATCGGCGCGGGATTCAGCGCGAGCAGCTCGTCGATGATCCGCAGGCACTCGGCCGTCTCGAGCTCCGAGGTCGCGTTCTCGCGCGGCCCCGCCGAGATGTAGCAGTGGGCGCACTCGAGGTTGCAGCGCCGCGTGAGGTTCCAGGCGACGACGTGGGGAACGTAGCTCACTGCAGCAGTTTCTCGATGGCTTTCTTTGCGTCGGCCGGCGTGACGGCTTTCATGTCCACGGGACACTTGTCCATTTTCTCTTCGATGTCCCGGATGGGGCAGCGCGTGATGCCTTGTGCTTTTGCTTCCTCGATGAAGGCCCGCATCTCGGGAGACAGCGCGTCTTTCCCCTCTGCTTCGGCGCGGATTTGCTTGGCCCGCAGCTCGGTGAACATCACCATCATCGTGTCGATGTCGAATTCGTCGGCCTCGATCATCGCCTGCTTGTTGTCGTCCATCACGTGGGTCGTGATGCGCCAGATGTTGTGATTGCGGGCGAAGCGCTCGACGGTGTTGCGGGCGAGCGGACGAGCGATCAAGGGCACGAGCTGGAGCCGCTGCCAGCCTTCTTCGGTCCAGACGATCGGGTCCGTGGCGACGCGGGGCCGCTTCGACACGGCGCCCGTAACGGGGCATCGTGTCTCGACTTCCGCGACGGCGGGCTCGGGGTCGGCGTCATGCCCCTGCACCTTCGTCGCCTTCATCTGCTCGGTCGCCTTCACTTCCGCGAGGGCGATTTCCTCGGCGCTGCCGATCCCCATGATCAGCTGCATGTGCGTCGGCAGCAGCTTCTGAATCGCTTCGTCGAGCCACTTGTTCGTGACCGTCGGCGGGGGGCCGGCGTTGCCGACCTTTTCGAGGACGTACTCCTCCACGGCGCGGCGCGCGATGCCCTGCGCAAACGGCGGGACCCGGAGAATGCGCACCTCGGCTTCGGGCGCCCACGGGAGGCCGGCCTGGCCGTCCTCCTCGATCCAGGGGATGTCTTCGGGACGCACGCCCGTGACACCCGTTAGGAGCACGGAGCAGGGAGCAAGACGTATGAGATTCTCGGATTGCGAGCCCAGCTCCGTGTTCTCGATGCGATGGGCCCCGTGCCGGCCGATCACGAGCAGCGTCGGCTTGATCTCGTCCACCCACTGCATGATGACCTGGAACGGCTTGCCGATGAGGATCTGCGTCTTGAGCGGCACGTCGGGGAACTGCTGCGCCATGACTTCGGCGCGCTTCAGGTTCGCCTGGCAGAGCTTGAGCAGGCCCTTGTCGATGATGTTGTTGTGCAGCTCTTCCTGCTCTTCGAACTTGAAGACCTTCGAGGCTTGATACGACAGCACGTCCTTGATGTTGTGGAACACGACGTGATGGTATTCGACGTCGAACGCGCTGCACACGTACAGGGACGCCCCGAACTCCCGGGCCAGCTCGAGCGCGGCTTTCATCGCCTTGTAGCTGTAGGACGAGCCGTCGACACACACCATGAAGCGCCCGCCGGTGAGCGGCTGCTGATCGCGAACGATCAACACGTCTTTTTCGACGCCGCGTAACACGCGAGCCGCTACACCACCGAGCTGCGAAAACTGTTGCCGTCCCAGTCCGTGCGCGCCGAGCGCGAGCAAGTCGTACTGGCGGCCGGACGAACCCACCAGGCGGGCAGCGGCGTCTTCCTCTTCGGCCACGAGCCGTCCGTTCTCACCGAGCTTGACGTCACTGCGGACCTTGTCGCCGCCGTCGTAGCCCGCGGCGCGGTTGGGATCGAAGCCGATGAGCCCCGGCAGCCGGCCAGCGCCGCGGTTCACTTCGTTGACGATCTCTTCGTAGTTGATGCCTTCGAGCAGCTGCCGCGTCAGCGCGACGCCGGCCGCCTCGCAGCGCTTCCCCAGCTGATCCAGAAAGCTGTCGGCTATCAACTGCAGGCCTTTCTCGATCAGCTTGTCGTGGATCTTGCGCTGCTTCTTGATCTCTTCAGGCGTTTGGAACTGGGCGGGGAGGCCGGTCTCGAGCTGGCGAAAGCGGACATCGTGGAGGCGGGCGGCGTAGACATGGTTGCCGGTGATGCGACCACCGGCCTTCGTACACATCTCGATCGCGCGATCCACGGCCCAATCGGAGTGCTGCGAGTTGTCGACGGGAACGAAAATCTCGCGGTACACCGCTACCTCCCCGAGTTCTGCCGCTCGAGCGGGTCTAAACGCTAGATGTCGGTGTGGATGCCGTCAGAGTTAGGGATATGCAGACGTGGTAAGGGGCTGTCAAGGAACTTGTTCACAAGCTCGATGGCACGATTTGGCTTCCGGTTTCGTTCCAAACCGTAATCGCGTCGACGGGACATGCGTCGCACGCGCGCAGCAGGCGTTCCCGTTCCACGGCGTCAGGCATCACGAAGACGGCGGTGCCGCCCTCGTCGAGCACGAACGCTTCGGGGGCTTCGGTAATGCAGTCGCCAAATCCCACGCACAGGGTGCGATCGATGCGGACACGCAGCTCCCCGACGGTACGCTCCTCGAAGTCGCTCACATGCCTTCCAGGCCTAGCTCCGCGCGCGCGGTGTCCATGACCGCCGGCGTGATCTCGTTGATCCCCCGCTCCTTCGCGTAGTCCGCGTAGATCTTCTTGACCATGCCGCGCACGAAGCTGGGCACCCGCGCCAGCCGCTCCTGAGCATCGCTCGACCACGCCGGACTGCCGGCGCTCCCCGCGACGACCATCGAATTCACCATCTCGAACGGCTCCGCCGGCACCGTGCGCCCGCCGATCTCGACGCCGAGGGAGGACACGAGCTGCGTTTCCATCGGGTTCGTCAGCATCGCGACCACGCGCCCGCACTTGGGACATTTGAACGTGGCGGCGAGCGTGCCGTCGCCGGGCAGCTGCCGCTCCCCGAACGCCATCTGCTGGTCGCACTCGACGCAGAGGAACTTCATCGTGCGTCGTCCGTCGTGCGTCGTGCGTCGGAAACCTGACTGGCCAGCTCCTCCCAATCAGCAGCCGTAGGATTGAACAGTATCCGAGAAAGAACCGGTACCGAGAATTCTCGGGAGAGGTCCTCAGCCGCAGAGCCAGGGAACTGGGGACCCACCATGTTCTCCACGATGCCGAGCAACTGCGAGCCGCGATCGACGGCGGCCCGCATGGCGCGGCGTACGGCGTCATGCGATTCGGGCGTGGGAATCGTGACGGTGAGAACCGCAGGCGGATTGCCCAGGAGATCGCACAGCTCCATGTAGCGCTGCATTCCGGGCGGCAGGTCGAGCAAGAGGAAGTCGAGAGTGCCCCAGGCCACGTCGCCCAGCAGCTCGCGGAGCGCCGACGCTTCCATCGCGCCCCGCCAGACGAAGCTTTCCGCCGTGGGGCCCTTGAAGGTGAGTGGGGCCCCCTCGTTCATGAACTGCCCCATCGAGACGCATTTCACGCCATCGAGCCCGATTGCGGGGGGGGTGGCCACGGGCGGAGTCTGCAGCAACCCTGGAATCGTGGGCCCGTTCAGGTCGGCATCGAGGACGCCCACGGCCCTTCCTGCTCGTGCGAGGGCGCGGGCAAGGTGAGCCGTCACATAGCTCTTCCCCACCCCCCCTTTGCCGCTCATGACGGCCACAATGCGGCGCACCCCGGCCAGGCGCTCCGCCACCCGCCGCCGCTGGGCGCCGATCTGGTCGGCCAGGCCGGAGCGGTCGGGGTCAGTGAGCTGGTGGTAGGTGCGCATGCTAAAACCTAGCCGGCTAAAAGCTAGCCGGTTAGACGGTTAGTCGATTAGTATGTGATGATTGGATGTATGAGTCTAACCGTCTAACCGGCTAGCCGTCCAACCATGATCGAAGGACTGAAGCAAAAACTCCAGGCTGAAGTCGAACGCCTGAATCACGAGATCTCTTTCGTGTTGCCCAAGGAGATCGAGAAGGCGCGCGCCCACGGCGACCTGCGCGAGAACTCCGAATACAAGGCCGCGCTCGAGCGGCAGCAATTCGCCCAGGCGCGCGTGCATCATCTGCGCCTGCGCCTCTCGAAGCTGTCCGACGTGCGCGAGCAGGACATTCCGCGCGACCGCGTCGGGTTCGGGTCGCGGGTGACCGTGGAGGACGTCGACACCAAAAAGAAAGAGGTTTACGCGCTCACGTTGGGCGAGTTTATCGAAGGCGAGGACGGTGCGGAGGTGATGCCGGTGTCCATGGCGTCGCCGCTCGGCAAGGCGCTGCTCGGTGGTAAAGTGGGTCAGAAGGTGGACATCACACTCCCGATGGGGAAGCGTAAGCTCAAGATCGTAGGCTTGGATACGGTGCACGATTTGGCCGAACGGCGAGCCTGAACCAGACCGTGCTCTTGACTAAAACGTTTTCTTGCGCTCACTTAGACCTCCATATCGATGACAATTCTTGAGGAGAGCCGATGGCTTCGATGCGACTGCTGACCGCTGCGGCGGTCTTTGTGCTTTTCGCCCCCGCGGCTAGTCTCAGCGCGCAGGCCGACCCCGACCGTACCGTCGCCGGTGGCGGCAGCTTCCCGCCAGGCTGGAACGTGCGGACGGAGCCCAACCGCCAGACTGGCCAGGCCGCGCCGCTCTCGAATGTGAAGTTCACGAACATGGGAGCAGGCGGCCTGCATACCACGGTGGGACCCGCGGCCATCTACTGGCGCAACCAGGACACTGTCTCCGGCAACTATCACATCGTCGCCAAGATGATCCAAATGACGAATCCGGCCCATCCGGAAGCATTCGGTCTCTTCCTCGGCGGCAAGCACCTCGCTGACTCGGGGCAGACCTACACGTATCTGCTCGTGCGGCCGATCGACGGGATGTACTCGATCCGCCGCCGCACCGGCTACACCACGCGGCCCACGGCGATCGTCGAATGGACGGCGAGCGACGCCGTGACCAAGTCCGACAGCACGGGCAACGCGAGCAATGAGCTGAGCGTTGAAGTGCGGGGCGGCAAGGCGAAGTACATGATCAACGGCAAAGAGGTCTACACCGGCGACGCGGCCGACCTGAACGGCGTCGTTGGCTACCGGGTCAACCACAATCTCGACGTCCATCTCGGACCGCTCGGGATTCACAAAACTTGACCGCGATCAACCCGGCAGCAGACGACGAGAAGTTTTCGTTCACGCCGTTCACCCGGCATCCGTTTTTCACGCACGTCAACAAATGGATCCTGGAGCGCGTGATCTGTCCGGGCCGCCAGGTGATCGTGGACCTGGGGTGCGGCCCCGGCGCCGTCACGGAGCTGATTCTCGAGCGCGTGCGCGGCCAGCAGCCACCGCCCCGCGTCATCGGGGTAGACCCGTCGCCGTCCGCGCTCGCCAAAGCCCGGGCGGCCATTTCGTCCAAGCTCGCCGAGTTCGTGCAGGGCAGCGCCGAATGGCTCTCGAAGCTCGTCAAGTCCGCCGACACCGTCGTTTTTCTCAATGCCATTCACCTGATGCCCGACAAGCCACAGGTGCTGAAGGAAATTCGGCGCGTGCTCAAGCCGGGCGGTCTGCTCGCGTTCAACAGCACGTTCTTCAACGGCGCCTACGTCGAAGGCACGAGCGGCTTCTGGCGCCGTTGGATCGTGCGCTCGGTGCAGGCGTTGCGGGAGCAGGGTATCGAGGTGAAGCACAACGGCCATGCGGCGGCGATGGAGTGGTACTCCGCCGATCAGTACACCGCCGCCTTGAAGGAGGCCGGCTTCCGTCCCGTAACGGTCGAGCTGCTGCGCATCGACATGACGCGCGCCGCGCTCATCGACATCGGCCGGTTTTCGCTGTTCATCGAGGGCGCGCTCCCGGGCGTCCCGCTCGAGGAAGGCTCCAAGGCACTCGAGGTCGGGCTCGAGCGGACCATGGCCGAGCTCAAGGTGGAGTCGGTCCCACGCCACTGGCTGGAGGTTGTTGCGGAAGCAGTGTGAAGCCGAGTTTCTGATGCGCAGCGCGTAGCGCAGCCTCGACGTCCCTCGGCGTCTCTCCCCGCGCAAAAATGAAGCCCGGGTACCGCGAGCCTTCCGGAAACGGCACCAGCCGTTCGCCGGGATGCGCGGTGATTTGCACGTCCTCGATCAGCGGCACCGCCTTCGCCTCGGCAATGCCACTGACCTCTTTCAGCATCCCCGCGCCCGGAATCGGAATCATCATCACGCCTGCAGCCAACGACTCGCGTTGCAAGGATGGGATCGGCATGCCCAGCGCGTGCCGCAGTATGACTTCCTCAAGGGACACGCCCTGGTCGCCGAACCGCAGTACCGCGGAGCAACGGCCACCGATGGGCCGCGCGGCCAGCTCGATCAGGCACGGCCCACGCTCGTTGTAGCGCAGCTCGGCGTGGATCGGCCCTTCGACAATCCCCAGCGCACGAACCGCCCGCTCCGCACAGTCTTCGATCGCCACCTGTAATCCGGTTGGGACACGCGATGGCGTGACGTAAATCGTCTCCTCGAAGAACGGCCCATCCAGTGGGTCAGGCTTGTCGAAAATCGCGAGTACGTGCAGGCGCCGATTCACCACGAGTCCTTCGAGTGCGACTTCATGGCCGGGAACGAATTCTTCGATGAGATAGTGCCGCGCGCGATCGCCGCACGCGGCGGCGGTTGCGGGGTCCCGCAGGATCGCCCGCAGCCTACCATGCGCCGCGACAAACGCCTGGGGGCTATCGGCGCGGATGACCCCACGAGACGCCGACAGGCGCACCGGCTTGACGACGCAGGGATACGGGATCGACTTCGCGATCGCGGCGGGATCCTCCTCGAGGTTCCGGAGCACGAAGCGCGGAATCGGGACATGCGCCAGAGCGAGCTGCTCGCGCTGGAGGAACTTGTCGCTCGCCGCCATCGCGGCATGCACTGGGTTTCCCTTGAGGCCGAGCCTCGTCGCGATGGCGGCTGCGACCAACGCGGTGTTGTCGTCCACGCCCGCGACGCCATCAATCGGATACTGCTTCGCAAACACGCGGGCCGCGTCTGCGGCGCGCTCTGGTTGCTCGAAGTCCATGGTGAGAAAACCAGCGGGGTTGGCAGCCTCCAGGGTGCTCGGCTGCTCGGAGGCGACCGTCAACTCCACGCCGATCCGCCGCGCAGCCTCCACGAACGCCGCGGTGCGGTACGTCGAGGTGGGTAACAACAGCAGCAACCGGGGCATGCCGATGCCGTACGTCGTTCGTCGTGCG
>Ga0137323_1000148_pt1 | contig 19618 bp, 19 predicted proteins | sample EasRivERMZT423_2_FD_102285 | JGI IMG/M metagenome (GOLD analysis project Ga0137323, IMG submission 102285) | Soil microbial communities from meander-bound floodplain in the East River, Colorado, USA - East River MetaG ERMZT423_2 | ecosystem: Environmental > Terrestrial > Soil > Floodplain ... | reverse complement strand
CGTCGGCGCTGACCGCGCTCAACGACACTGGCCGGCTCGACGGGCCGCCGCCCGAGCTCGCCGACGTCGTCGCCCGCGCACTCCGTTACCACGCGCTCACGCGAGGAGCGTTCGACATCTCCGTCGAGCCGCTTCTGAGGCCAGAAGCCGAAATCGCCGATGCCCTGGCATTGGTGGGGGTCCAGCACGTCGCCGCATCGAAACGCGCCATTCGGCTCGGCAAAAGAGGAATGGGTCTGACGCTCGACGGCATCGCCAAAGGCTACATCGTGGACGCAATCGCGCGCACGCTCAAGCAGGGTGGCGTGCGCAGCTTCCTCGTCAACGCCGGCGGCGACATCCGCAGCGCGGGCACGCGAGAACAGGGGCGCCCCTGGACCGTCGGCGTCTGGGACCCGAACTCCCCCGGCGTCTTCCCCGACGTCATTGATCTCACCGACGCCGCTGTGGCCACCTCGGGCAAGTACGAACGGGGTGATCATATCGTGGATGGCGTGACCGGCCGCTCCCCCGATCATCACACCAGCGTTTCGGTGCTCGCGCCCACGGCGATGGCCGCCGACGCGCTGGCAACCGCCGTCTTCGTTCTCGACGCCGCGCGCGGCTTGGCGCTCGTCGAGTCGCTCGCACAGTGCGAGTGCCTGATTCTGGACTCTGATGGCCGCCAATTCCGCTCCAGCGGATGGCGCAAGGAGCCATGATGCCCTGGACACCCTCTCCACGATTTCAAGTCGGCACGATGGTCGCGCTGCGAGTCCTCATCGGATGGCACTTCCTGTACGAGGGACTCGCCAAACTGCTCAATCCCTACTGGACGTCCGCCGGTTACCTCGCCGAATCGCAGTGGTGGTTCAAAGGCGTGTTCGTCGCCATCGCCGCGAGCCCTGGGGCGGTGACCGTCGTGGATTACGTCAACATGTGGGGCCAGGTCGTGATCGGCCTCGGCCTCATGTTCGGGCTCTTCACGCGCTGGTCTGCGATTGGCGGCATCGTGTTGCTCGCCCTCTACTATATCGCGGCGCCCCCATTCGTCGGGTACACCTATCCGATCCCGGCCGAGGGCAGTTACCTGATCGTGAACAAGGTCCTGATCGAGCTCGCCGCCCTACTCGCCGTGCTTGCGTATCCTACGGAGCAGAGCTTCGGGCTGGACCGATTCCTCGCCCGCAAGAAGAGCGGCTCGATACCGGAGCCGCTCGCGCCCGCAGTCCTGGAGAGCACCGGCCATGACTGACCAAAAGAAACCCACCGGCAACGAATGGCTGACCATGTCACGCCGCAGCGTCCTCAAGGCGCTGGTGTCGGTCCCCGTCTTCGGCGTGTTCTTCGTGGAATTCCTCCGCAAGAAGGCCGGCGACGACGTCAAGCGGCGCGCCCTGCTCGCGGAGCTTGGCGTAAGCGAGAGCGGTCCCGCGGTGATCCGGAACGCGATCTCGCGCCCGCCGGGCAAGCGGATTCGCCTCGGCATCATCGGGTACGGGGGGGAAGGGGAGTCGCTGGTGCGGCACGCCGGCTTCGCGCACCCCGACTGGATCGACGAGGCCAGGAAGAACCACGACGACGATCCGCGCGACAAGGAGCTCGAGACCTACCTGGGCCAGGATGACCTGAACGTCGCGGTGACCGCCGTCTGCGATTTGTTCGACGTGCGCGCCGAGCGCGCCATCGCCGCGTCACAGGTGACGCAGCGACCGGGCGGCGGCGCGGCGAATCCGCCGGCGAAACGGTTCAAGCGCTATACCGACCTGCTGGCGAGCGGTGAGGTGGACGCGGTGATCGTCGCCACGCCCGACCACTGGCACGCGCGGATCACGATCGATGCCGCGAGCCGGGGAATCCCGGTGTATTGCGAAAAGTGCATGACACGCACGGAAGCGGAAGCGGTCGCGATGCACGACGCCGTCAAACGCTCGAAGATCGTCTTCCAGCTGGGGCACCAGAACCGGCAGTCGGAAAGTCACCAGAAGGCGCGCGAGGTGGTGAACGCGAAGATCCTGGGCCCGATCACGCTGATCGAGTCGACGACCAACCGGAACTCGCCCTGGGGCGCCTGGGTGTGGGACATTCACCCCCAGGGCAACCCGCAGACGATCGACTGGGCGCAGTTCCAGGAGCCCGCGGCCAGGCGTGTACCGTTCAGCCTGGAGCGCTTCTTCCGCTGGCGCTGCTGGATGGATTACGGGACGGGACTGTCGGGCGACCTGCTGTCCCACGAATACGACGCCGTCAACATGATCCTCGGGCTCGGCATTCCGAAGTCGGTCGTCGCGTCGGGCGGCGTGTACTACTTCAAGGACGGCCGCGATGCGCCCGACGTGTTCCAGGCCGTCTACGAGTACCCCGACCGGGACCTGACATTCGTCTACAGCGCCACGCTCGCCAACGGCAACAACCGCGGGCTCGTGTTCATGGGCCACGACGCGTCGTTGCGCGTGAGCGGCGCGCTGACCGTGTCCGCCGACGGTGAATCGACGCGCTTCGCCGACAAGATCCAGAGCGGCACCATCGATCCGTCGCGGCCGATGTTCACCTATCGGCCCGGATCGAAGGGCATCGACGCGGTCACCTCGGCGACGGCCGAGTACTTCGCGAGCCGCGGTCTGCTGTACACCTATCGGGGCGGCCGCCGTGTATCGGCCTATCACCTGCACATTGGAGAGTGGCTGGACGCGATTCGGAACGGCGGCGACACGAGCTGCAACATCGACCGCGGGTTCGAGGAGGCGATCACCTGCCACATGGCGACGCGCTCGTATCTCGAGGGGCGCAAAGTGACATGGGATCCCGTGAGGAGGCGGATCGTGTAAGTTGGTGTTCGCTGTTGGGAGACGTCGTACTCTGGAGCGCGGGCGGGCTCTTCACATCTGGAGGGAATGGATCATGCGTGCACGATTAAAGAAAGTGGGAGCGGTCGCGCTCGGCGCCGTGCTGGGGTTGTGTCTCTGGGCGTCGAGCGCCGCCGCGCAGGAGGTGCCGGATTCCGTCGGCGTGGCCCTGTATCGGCAGCACTGCCGATCATGTCACGGCGCGAAAGGGGTGCCTCCCGCGCGGATGGTGACGCTCTATCCGACGCTGAAGACCCTCGCTGATTCGGCCGAGCAGGCGCGCCTGACGGAGCAGGCGATCATCGCCGTGCTGCAGCATGGCAAGGGCAAGGACATGAAGCCCTTTACGGACAAGCTGTCGGCGGCGGAGATGGCCGCCGTTGCGAAGTTCGTGAAGACGTTCGCGTCGCCCGCGGCTCCTGCCGGTCCCTAGGGTCGCCGGGGGGGCGGGAAGGTGTCGTAGAACTGCGGGGGAGCAGCCGGAGGCTCCCGCCCGCGCAGCGTCGTGAGATACTGCGACAGTTCCTCGATTTCTTGATGCGACAGCGCCGGCGGCCCGTAGGATGGCATGCGGGACTCCGTATGGAATCTGCTGGGGGATTCCAGGAAGCTGTGCAGCCAACCCGCCGAATGGCGCAGCCCCACGGTCGTCAGATCCGGTCCTTCCTCGCCTCCCTGCCCCGCGATCAGGTGACAGCCGCCGCACTGCTGTGATTGATACAGCGCGCGACCGGCACGCTGCACCGACGTAAGCGCGGCGTGCTGGTCCGCCGCCCCTGCGGGCGCGCGTCCCGCGGCACCGATCAGAAACCCCGCCCCACCAAGCAACAGGGCCAGACCCGCAAGCGCGGCTGGCCGATGCAGCAGATTGCGCGTGCTACCGCGGTCGAAAAACGGCAGTCCCAGCAACACGATGAGCAGCACCGTCGGCACGCCCACTGCGATCACCGCTTCGAGCGAGCCCGGCACCAGCTTGAGCAGCTGATAGATCGGCAGGAAATACCATTCCGGCCGCGGTACGTACGACGTATCGGTCGGATCCGCAGGCGCCTCGAGGGGCGCTCCGAACAGGGCCGCCAGCAGCACGACGACGAGCACGGTGGCCGCGGACACGACCGCGTCCTTGCCCAGGACATCGGGCCAGAATCGCATACCGCCATGCTTGCTCGCGGCGTACGCCTGCCGGTAATACCCAGGGTATGCCGGATCTCGGGTGCTGCGCGGCGCTCCCACCTCGAGGTCGCGCGGCCGGGCCGCGATGCCCTGGCGGACGACGACGATGATGTGCACTGCGACCAGCACCGTCAGAATCAGCGGCAGCCACAGCACATGAAATGCGTAGAAGCGAGCGAGCGTCGCCGCACCGAGCTCCGAGCCGCCGCGCAGCAGCGCGACTAATGCCGCACCGATGACGGGGGTTGTTCCGGCGATGTTGGTGCCGACGGCCGTGGCCCAATAGGCCTTTTGGTCCCACGGCAACAGGTATCCCGTGAAGCTGAAGCCCATCACGACCAGAAACAGACCGACACCGAACACCCAGTTGACTTCGCGCGGGTACTTGTACGCGCCCACGGCAAACACGCGGATCATATGCGCAATGATGAGCACCACCATGGCGCTCGCGCCCCAATGATGGATGCCGCGCAACAAGGTGCCGCTCGCGACCTCGCGCGTGACGTACTGGATGCTTTCGTAGGCATGGTCTGGTGATGCCGAGTAGTAGGTCGCGAGCACCGTTCCGGTGATGACCTGCACGAGAAACACGGTCAGCGTCGCGCTGCCGAGCGTGTGCCACCAGGTCAGCCGGGCTGGCACCTCCCGGTCGAGCAGGTCGCGCTTGGCACGCACGAGATCCAGTCGTTCGTCGAGCCAACGAAATAGTGCCATGGCTCAGACCTCAGCCTTCTCGGGCACGCCGAGATGGAAGTCCTGATAGCGCGCGTAGAGAATGCCGTCCTCGACCTTCACCTCGAGCGAGTCGAGCGGCCGCGGCGGCGGCCCGCCGAGCACTGCCCCCGTCTTGAGGTCAAAGAATCCCGTGTGGCACGGGCAGCGAAACACGTTTTTTTCCTCGTCCAAGAAGTAATTGCAGCCCAGGTGAGTGCAGCGGCCGTTGTAGACGCGAAAGGTCTCGCCATCGGCGGTGTAGATCCACACGTTCCGGAGCCGCCGGGTTTGCACCCAGGCGTCGTGCACCGCGTCCACGAAATCGACCTTCGTGGGAACCTCGGGATCGAATTGATCGATCTCTCCCAGTCGAATCCATTTCTCTTCGCGGCTGCGGCGGAAGGTGGGAGAGAGGAACGCCCGCAGCGCGGGGACGCCCGCGAGCAGCCCCGACGCGGCGCCTCCAATCCACGTCGCCCACCGCAGGAAGGTGCGGCGTCCCACCGATACGATGCCGGGCGTTTCAGTCGCCATACGTTCTCCTGTTAGTCATTCGGGATGGCCGCGCCGTGACACACGGTGCACATCTGCGCGTTCTTGCGCCGCAGCCGCTCGGCATCGAACCCGGGCCCGTGCGGACTGAAGCGGCGGCCGCCGAGCGCTGAGTGGCACGTCAGGCAGTCACGCTCGGCATGACAGGCGGTGCAACTCTCGAGACTCTGGCGTGCGGCCTGGCCATGGCCCGCGATGAAGGTACTGCTGACGTCGTGGTAACCCGATCCGAGGGTCTTTGTGGCAGTGAGGCCCGCCGTCGCATGGCATGCCTGGCAGAAGCCGCCCGTGTTGTGACAATCGGTGCAGCGCGCCTCACGGCTGTAGGCGGCCGCGGGGTGACTCTGCAGGAAGCCCGCGGGGTGATAACCCGCGGGATTCGCCGCTGCATTGGGACGATGACACTGCAGGCAGTCGCCGCGCACGTGACAGCCCGCGCAGGTCGCGGGTGTGGCAGCCGCGACCGACGCATGGCGTCGCACGAAGTTCTCGCGATGCGATGGCGGGGGCAGCCGGTGCGGCTGCGCGCCGGGAGCACGGCCCGGCCCCGCCGCGTGCAACGCCACTCCCACGCCCTGCGACGGCGCGTGGCAGGTGAGACAGCTTTCCCGTGTGTGGCAGGTGACGCACTGTTGCGGATTGGCGCGCACCATCGCGCCGTGACGACTGAGAAATGATGGGTCGTCATGGGAGGGCGCCCGCGGCAGATGCACGACGATCGCGCGCGCGCGTGGATCCGGATCAAGGGCTTGAATGGCCGCCCGTTCCGGGGCATCGACGTGACAGATCAGACAGAAGTCACGCGCGTGGCACGTGGCACAGGAGGGCGCCACCGGCTGGCTCGTTCCGGCCGCCTGCCGGCCGTGAAGGCCGCTGGTCACGAAGCCCGGCGCGCGGTGCGACGGTGGCACGGGGAAGTTGGCGATATCTGTGGGGCGGAGAGACGCGGCGCGCGACAGTGGGAGGTGGCAGGTCGCGCACACGGTATCGGGAGCGGCAAGATGCGTCGATCCGGGCGCATGGCACTCGATGCACCGGTCGGAAAGCGCGCGGTGCACATCCATCCGGCCGCCACCCGCGGGCACGTGACAGTCGCGGCAGCCGAGCGGCTCTGGCCCGCGCGGCGTGGCGCGCGTCATCAGCGGCACCAGGTCGTGCACGAACTTCAGGTTGCTCGGATGAGGAGCCGTAGGGGGCTGCCATGCGACACGCTGCAGGGTGCTACCATCGTGGCACGCCGTGCAGCGCGTCGGCTCGGGCCAGAACGCGGAGTCGGGGTTCACGGCACCCGGATGGCACGCCTGGCAGCTTGGAAATACCCGTGCGTGCCGGGCGTGATCGAAGCCCGTGGGGCCTTGGGCGGCTGCGGGGTCTGCGACCAACAAACCGATGAGCAGGGCCAAGGACGCGCGCGGGATCATGGGAGCGTTCGGGCCGAGCGACCGCCCGGCAGCATTTGAATGGATGGCGGCAGGCCGCGCAGATCGGCTCCATGGCCGAATGCGAACACGACGCGCGCACTCGCGCGCCACTGATTCCAGTCGAACGCGCCGGCGTCGGGACGGTGGTGCGCTTCGGTGTTGTAATAGGCCGTCACGCCAAAGCGAACTTGCTCGGACGACGCGAACTGGCCGTCCACGCCGAGAGTGCGGACGCCAACGTCGTTAAAGCGAAATTCGAGCGGACGATCGAAGCTCGAGCCCAGCAACGTAGCCCGCAGGCGCGCGGAGGGCTGGTAGATGATCGTCGCCGCCGTTCCCGACACCGATGCGCCTGGTCCGAACTCCCGCTGATAGCCAGCATCGATCGTCCAGGCCGGAGTCAGTGTCGCAGTGGCACCCAGTTCCGCACGCCAGCCATCGCGCTTCGCACTGAACAACGGTGTCTCCGTCGCCGCCTCGTCGTAGCGGTAGCGCTCGTAGCGGCCGCGCACTTCGATCCGGGCAACGATTGCGTACGCGAGCGATCCCTGTAGCGACTGGTAGGGAACGGGACTGAACGCGCCCCATATCGTCCAGAGATCGAAGTGCGGCCGATAGCGCCGCGCCCACAGCGTCCCTCGGATCTTCGGCGTTACGTAGTTGACGGCCGCGTCGGCGCTGCCCCACCACCCCGCCGCGAGGTCATAATCGGCACCACCCGAGATCCGCACATGGCCGACCGGCCGCACCGCGCCTTCGAACGCCACGCGCTCGGAGACGAATTTGTGGGAGTGGGGATCGACCTCCCGTTGATACTCGAACCGCGCGTCCGCCGCCGACGACGTCCAGCCGCCGCTTGCACCAGCAATTACCTGTCGCTGGATTGGCTGAAAGTCATCCAGAGGATTCAACGCCGGGCTGGTGACCGGCAGCGCCACGCCACGCGCCAATCCCCAGCCGCCGTATCCCTGGAGCTCGATGCCGTGGCGTACGTCGCGGTATGTGAGTGCGCCGCCGTCGAACCCGGTCCAACCCAGTCGGGATGGAATGACCTGCCGGCCGGCTCGCGCCGTCAGCCGCGACGACGCGTATTCGGCATAGCCCTCGAGGAGTTGGAGGGCTGGACCCGTGCCGGGCCACACGCCGGCCGTCCCGAGATCGACGCCCGCGCGGCCAATGGCTCGCACACTCAGCCCGCGAACCCCAAATCCCCACAGCGAGGCCTCGATCGTACTCGTGAGTGGGCGTCCTCGTTGGACCGCACCGGGACGGAAGAGCGTACAGAACGTGGCACCGGACAGGCATTGGACCGCAAATCCATCCGGAGAGACCGGCCCGCCACCGGGCGTGCCAACAGTGTCGGTCACCGGGATGCTGTCGAGCGACACGCCGCGGTAAGCGACGGTTTGCCAGCGCGTATCGATGCGCACGCGATAGCCCTGCGCTGCGGCCCTGAATGGCAGCAGCACTGCCGCAAGGAACAGCATCCCCGCGGGGGACCTCATGCGCCCTCGACTTTGCGCAGATGCACGCGGAATTCTTCCGGCGCCGCGAGGAAATGGCAGGTCGTGCACTCTTTCGCGGCGTGATGCGACGTCTTGTCAGCGTGACACGTCTGGCAGAACGCGCGGTTCGGAACGAGCTGCGCGACGACGTCCTCGACATGGCAGTTGTCACACGCCACGTGCGCATCGGCGAGCGAAGCGTGGGTGGCCTTCGGGTCCGCGGCCCCATGACAGGAGCGGCAGTCGCGCCCCACCGCATGATGCGGTTCGTGACAACTCCGGCAGGCCACCGCTGGATTGGCGTCCAGCGTGACCTCGGTCGTGTGGCATGCCACACAGCGTTGGTCGGCGTGACGCGCATGATCGAACGTCACGGCGCGCTCTCGCGGCGCGTGCCCCGCGACGGCAACGCTCACGGAGACGGAGCGCTGGCCCGCAGGGGCCCCGTTGTGGCAGCGGCTGCAATCCTTGGTCGCCGCCGCCTGATGATGGCACAACTGGCAGCCGCGCGGAGGCGTGAAGGTGAGCCGCGCGTTACGGGCCGCGACGTGGCAGGTGATGCAGGGGAGGCTCTTATGTCGGGGATGCGAGAACGTATCGGGCGGCGATGTCACATCGAGCAATGGCGGAGCGTCACCTTTGACTTTCTGCGGCCGCTCACGCGCCGCCGAGACTCTTCGCTGTACCCGCGTGGTGTCGAACGGCAACGGCGGTGTCAGCCGCGACCGTTCTCGCACTGCCTCGTGGCATCCGGTGCAGTCACTGGCGTCGACACGAGCCTGATGGGGCAGGTGGCACGTAATGCATGACGCGGTCACCTTGCGGTGCGCCACGCCGGTGTGGAACGGCACCTTCCGCCAATCGGAGTGGCACGCTGCAGTGGCACAGGTAAGGCGCGCGTCAGCCGGCGTCGCCTGTTTGTGGGGATCGTGGCACATGCCGCACGTGCCGCCGTGCGGATCGCGAGATGGATCGAAGTTCATCGCCGCCAGGCGCTCCTGCATCGCGTGACAGGAGAAGCACTGCCGCTCGCCGGGCCGCAGCGTGCCGGCCGCGGAATCGCGCGTCGCCAGCGCTGGCACTTCGCCTGTGAAGCGGTGGCACGTCGTGCAATGCAGCGTCGTCTGATCGCGCATTTTCCCCAGCGCGATCTTGTTCATCTCGTGACAGCCCGCCTGACCGCAGGTGCGATCGAGGGGCGCGAAGTGGTGGACCTCCACCGCGTGGCACGTGACGCACTGCACGTTGCGCAGCGCCGGATTGTTGGACTCGAGGTGCGTGCGGTGGCCGGCGGTGGACGCGACCCGTTGCCAGACTTCCTTCTCGCCGGTCACGTGGCACGTCATGCACACCGCATTGGGCACTTTGGCGTGCGGCCCGATCTCGGTGGGTCGCTCCGCCACCCAGAGGTACATCTGCCGCATGCTGGCGTAGAGCGACTGCTGGTGGCAGTTATGGCACGACAGCTGGCTATGCTCGCTCTCCGTGAAGCGAACGTACGCCGACCCCATCACGTGACAGCCGGTGCAAAAGCCGTTGTCGTGTTGCATGTAGTTCCAGCTGGCGGTGCCGAACGCGAGGCCAAGGATGACGACCGCCGCCGCCGCCCCGATCAGCGCGATGCGCGTGTTCCGGGGGCGGGTCTTTGCCCATGTGATGATTCGCTGGCGCCGGCGCCACAGCACCACGAGCAGGGCGACGGCGAGCAGGGCCCCGAGCGCCGCGCCGGTGATCTGGAGCCATGACGGCAGGTTGAAGAAGAAGCGAACCACCGCGGCGATGCCGCCGGGCAGCGGAGGGGGACCGACAGTGGGCTGCTGGAGCGGCACCATGGCGGTCTCTACGCTAACAACAACAGCGGGCCCCGGTAACCCTCCGGTTCCGGGGCCCGTGGTTCACCGCGTGCGGCACGCCCGTCGTCTACCGCTGGCTCGCACGTAGCCGCACGCCGGGCGGCAGAGGACCCGTCAGCTCGGGCGGCCGCGGAGCCGATAGACCGTACGTGGTGTGCATCGTCGCGATGGACGAGGTCAGCAGCGCCTTGAGCAGGAACGGATTGTGCACGCCGTTGCCGGACGCCATGTGCGTGCTGAACGTGTTGCCGAACATCTTCCCGCTCAAGAAGTAGCGTCGGTCCTCGGTGGCCGCGAGCGCGGCGTTCCAGAGCGTGCCCTTCGCAACCGACGTGACGTTGTTCTGGAAGCTCAGGGCGGCCGTATCGGCTGCGGTCGCGCCGGGACGCAGCGCCCGCGTCATGAGCTGCGGAATCAGGCCCTGGTCGAGCGGAACCGAATCGACGGCGGCGTCGCCGTCCAGGTCGCGCCAGATCTGATCCAAGTAGTTGTTCAGCTCGCCCTTGAGCGTCTGGTAGGCCAGCCTCGCGACCTGCGGCCCTCCGATGTGGCAGTTGCCGGTCGAGCAGGCCGTGAAGTCATGCACCGTATCGGGCGCGACCGCGTCCTTGCAGGGCTTCGGAATGCCCGCGGCATCGGGGCATGGAATGGCTTCGAACGTGTGCCCGACGCTCTGGAATGTGAATGCGCCGGTGAGCTCGTCCGTGATCGTCGTGCGCACGACGTGGCACGTTGCACAGAGCTTCGGATTCGCCACCGTGCCATGACTACTGGCCATCTGGGTCGTATCGTAGGCGAAGCCCGGCGGCAGCCAGCCCACGCCCTCGCCGAGCACGAGCAGTCCCTGCGCGCCATGCGCGCCGCGCGAGCTACCGGTGGGCGAGCTCGCCACCGACCACGGCGGCGTGCCGCTGCGGGAATGGCAGGTCACGCACAGCTGTTCGCGCGTGGGCTGCGACAGCGGCGCGCGGAGCTGATGCTCGTACGGCGAGCCGTGCGGATTGTGACACGTCACGCACCCGATTCGCTCAGGCGTCGCACTGCCTTTTTCGAGGTAGTTGGTGTTTGCCCCGAACTTGATGGTCATCGCGGTGCGGCCTTCGTGGCACGGCATGCAGCTCGCATTGGTCCCCGCACTCGCGAAGCCGGGACCGGAGCCGTGTCCCGATTCCTTCCACTGCTCCACGAACGGCGTATGCACGCCGGTATGGCACCCGCTGCACGAGGAGACGACGCCCGTGTCAACATGGATCGAGGCAAGCGGATGATTCGCCTCGATATCGGGATTCTCGACGTGCGCGAGCCCGGGACCGTGGCAGTTTTCGCACTGCACGTCGTGATAGGCGGAATCCGCCACTGCCGAGTAACCGGCCGGTTGGCCGACGAAATTGCCGAGCTCCGACACGCTATGACACACATTGCAGGAGCCTGTGGCGTGCCCGGAGAGTTGCAAGTCGCTCCAGGCCTGGGCGTGTTTGGTGCTCACCCAGTCTCCCTGGGCACCGACGTGACAGTTGCCGCAGGTCGTCTGCTTGGTGCTCGCCGTAAAGTAGCCGAGAAAGCCGTTCACTGAGTCTGGCGGCGGATTGAAGGCCGGTTGGTCCCGATAGACGATCGTCTCGTCCGTACACGCCGCGAGTGCGAATACCCCAAGGACGGCGATCAAATAGCGCAGCTTCATGCTGATGCTCCCTCTCTGCGAGCGGCTACTGCCGGCTCGCGACCATCTGCAAGTACAAGAGAATGTCGGTCGTCTGCTCTCGGGTCGGAGGCGGCACCTTCATCCGCTCCATGTTCCGCTCCATCCGCGCGTACACGGTCGGCCAGTCCTCACGTGAATGGGTGCGGGGGTCCGGCAACGCATGACAGCGACTGCACACCTGTGAGAACGCTTCTCGCCCCACACCGGGCGGCAGAGTGCTCCCACTGACCTTCAGCGCATTCGCATTCAAATAATCCAGGATGGCGAACCGCTCCCCCGTCGTCGGCACCTTCACCTGAAGCGTCGGCGGCAGCAATTCCATGCGCAGCCACATGCGCCGCACGATACTCGGCCAATCGGTGGCACTGTGCATCTGGGGCGTGGGGATGTTGTGACATTGCCCGCAGTATGCTCCCACGAACTGGGCTCCTTTGGTATTCGGCTCGGGCAAATCCGCCGCCGTCACGCCCGGCGGCGGCAACGCGACATTGGCAGCCGCGAGCAGCAATTCGTCTTGCCGGTTCAGTCCTGTGCTCTGCGTGCCGGGATTCGCCGCGCTGTTTGCCGGCGTCTCCTTGCGGCACCCCAACAGGGCAGACAGGGTACCCACGATCACGATCAGCTTCACGCCACTGCGCATCCAGCCTCCGCTGAGGATTAGCGGAGTCAAGATAAAGCTTAAATGAAAGGTATGTGAGAGTCGCTGACAGTCATCGAATGAAGAAACGTTCATTGTTGGCCTTTGGGACAACGACCTTCACACTTCAGTTCAGCGTTCGCATAAACTCGACGATGGCCCGGCGCTGGCTCGCCGTGAGCGGCGACTTCGGCATCAGGCTCTTGGGGTCGTCGAATAGCGGCTCGGCGATTTTCTGATCCAGGTAGGCAGCGCCACGCCGCTGGAAGACGCCGTTCAGCGACGGTCCCATCGCCTTTGGCTCGGACGCCGTATACGCGTGGCACGCGCGGCAGGCGTATTGATCCGCAAGCTCGCGTCCTTGCGCCGCAAGCGCCGAATCAACGGTTGCTGGCAGTGCTTGCGAGGCCGAATCCGCCCCAGCCGATGTCGGCACTTGCGCGTCCAACGCCGGCGGGCTGACAAACACCAGGCCGACGAGGAAGACCGAAAGCAGGTGGCGGATCATGATCCCCTCCCACATGGGCCTGCGCCAGATCAGCGAGCCGGCGTCCCCTGCGAGTTCAGCCGGTGCTGCAGCTCGGCGGCGCGCCGCAGCGCGGGGAGATGCAGCCACCGAATCATCATGATCCCGAACCGCGCGACGCGCCAGTACCGGAGAAACTTTTCCCGCGCGGCCATGTCGGTGGCACGCACCCGGGTCTCCGAGCGGAACAGGGTCAGCGTGGGCTCGATCGGCACTGCCTCGAGGGTCCACACGATCTTTACGCGTCCCGACTCCCCGTATCCGAGGAACTCGTCCGGGGGCACGGGCGTGAATTTCACGTCCGCGATCCACGGCTGTGTCGCCGCACCCATCACGAGCTCACGGCCCGGTCGTCTCATCAATTCACCCCAACCCAGGCGTTTCGTCTCTTCCACCAAGCCGGCAGGAGGACGCAGCGTCGTGTTGTTCGCTCCCATGATCTTCCCACGGAGCCAGAAGATCGCCCGCACCAGGGGAATCGATTGCAGGTCGAAGTGCTCGGCCACAGCGAATACCGTATTGGCTGGAGCCTGAACGATCGTCTCGTGACAGGTGCGGATGTCCCAGGCCGGTATGAACCGCTCGATCGACCGTCTTTCGATCTGTGCTTCGCGGCCTGTGTATGTCGCCGTGGTCATGGTCCTCCCTCATCGCGTCCTCTATGCTCGCGGTCGTCATGGTTGTCCTGGATCTGAGTAGCGGTTGAGCGCAGCTCTGCGTGGCGGATCCGGCCGCCGAGGTTGGCGGTTTGCGCCATCCATCCCGCCGTGGCGAGCGCGAAAACCAGCGCCCCGCCGACGAGGGGACGCGGAATGCCGCGCTTTCGGAACAGCAGCAGCGTCGACAGCGCCATCGCGGCCAGCGCCTCGACTGCGATCAAGGCCACGAGCGCCGCCTCTTCGTGCGCTTCGATCGCCTGCTCGGCGGTTCCGGCCAGGTGTTCGACGACCTCCTCGGCCGGCTCGCCCGTCAGGAATACCGGGATCGCTGCAAGCCCCGTAAGGACAAACGCTGCCAGCGCGACACGTTGCAGCGCCTCACTGCGGCGCAACGCCGCCCATCCCAGCAGCAACAGGCCGAAAATCGTCCCGAGCACGGGGAGGTGGTTCAGCATCAAATGCATGTGCGCCCAGTTCATCGGACCGCTCCTCGTAAGCCACCAGAAACGTGGGCGAGGGCGGGCAAATTCTCGATGAACCTGGAATGAAAGTCCGCGTCACGAACCCTTCAGCGTTGCTTCACAATCGGACGGATAGGGTTGGGGTATCGACCACAACTGGAGCGATGCATGGGATGGCCCGGGATCACGATATTCCTGCTGTTCTTTGGTATTGCGACGCTGGATGCGCTGACGTCCCGCAATTGGCTGCGGATCGTGTTCTGGGTCGCCATGGGCCTGGGGTTCGCGCTGCTCGACTGGTGGGGCCATCGGCGTAGCGTGTCGTCCCGCTAGCAACCACGAGTCGTTGCGCCGCCAGCTCGGCGAAGTCACTACTGAACGTCCTTGAGCGGGTCTCCAGGGACTCCTACCTTTGTGACCCACGCATGGACAGACTCCCACGCCAGCTCGGCGTCCTCGCGGTCACCACCCTCGTCATCGGCGAGGTCATCGCGATCGGCATTTTTCTCACGCCGGCGACGATGGCGCGCTCGGTCGGGTCGCCCCTGTGGCTCCTGATCGTGTGGCTGATCATGGGGGCGATGGCGCTCAGCGGCGCACTGTGCTACGGCGCGCTCGCCGCTCGCTTCCCCGAAGCGGGCGGCGGCTACGTGTACCTGCGCGAGGCGTTCGGGCCGCTGGTTGCATTCGTCTATGGCTGGAAGTGTCTGCTCGTGATGGATCCCGGCATCACCGCCCTGCTTGCGATGGGGCTGGCCGGTTATGTCGGATACGCGCTGGGATGGTCGGGCCCCTTACTCAAAGTCGTGGCGCTCGGCGCAATCCTGATCATGGCCGCAGTGAGCATCGCCGGCGTCCGGCTCGGCGCGCGACTGATGCAAGGGCTCACGGCCTTGAAGCTGGGCGCTCTGGCACTGATCGCGCTGCTCGCCGTGATACTCGGCGCCGGCAGCTGGTCACATTTCGTTCCCTTTGTCGCCCAGCGCGCCGGCTCCGATCCGCTGCCTGGCGCGCTCGCGCCGGCGCTCGTCGGCGCGTTCTTCGCGTTCGGCGGCTGGTGGGAGATCGCGAAGCTGGCAGGTGAGGCGCGCGATCCGGCGCGCACCGTCCCACGCGCGCTCGCGCTCGGCGTGACGGCGATCACGCTGGTGTACATCGTGACGAGCGCGGTGTTTCTCTACCTCGTGCCGCTCGAGCGTGTCACGTCCGGCGAGACCTTCGCGGCGCAAGCGGGCGAAGCACTGTTCGGTCCGGCCGGCGGGCGGGTGTTCGCGGCGATCGTCATCGTGGCGGTGGCTGGCAGCCTGCTGGCGCTGCTCATGGCGTTACCGCGGGTCTACTACGCCATGGCGCGCGACGGCGTGTTCTTCAAGTCTGTGGCCAACGTGCACCCACGCTTCGGCACGCCGACGCGCGCCGTTGCTATTCAGGCCACCCTGGCATCCGTCCTCGTGCTGCTGGGGACGTTTCAACAGATCCTGTCCTATTTCATTTTCGTCACGGTGGCGTTTCTCGCGCTGACGGTGGTCGGCCTGATCGTATTGCGGCGTCGCGAGGGAGCCGCGGCATATCACACGTCCGGGTACCCGCTGACTCCGGCCCTCTTCCTTATTCTGGTGGTGGTCCTGCTCTTTCTCCTGGCGGGCCATAACCCGCGAGAGGCCGCGCTCGGTGTGGCTATCGTCGCGCTGGGCATTCCTCTATACCTGCTGGTATTTCGCGGCAGGTTTACACGTAACCGGAACCTGACTGATGACCTGGATTCGCACGATCCCGTTGCCCGAGGCGGACGAGAAGCTCCGCCGGGCAATTGAAGAGCAGAAGAAGCTTTACCCCGTCGAGTACGCGACGCCCGTCCATCCCACGCCCGACGGCAGTACGTCCGGAATCGTCGCGTCGCACAGTCTGATCCCCGACGCGCTCTACCACGCATTCGCCACGTTCGGCGCGCTGATGTCGCCCGATTTGCCGCTCGAGCGCCGGCAGCACGAGATGATCACGACCGTCGTCTCGGTCGCGAATCGCTGCCGCTACTGAATCGAATCCCACGCAGAGTTTCTGCGTCGGGTCACGCTGGACGCCGAGCTGGTGGCGGCACTGGAGGACGATTACACCAAGGCACCCGTCTCCGAGTCGGAGCGGGTGATGCTCGACTACGTCGTACAGATGACGCGCGATGCCACACGCATCGGACCCCAGCATCACGCGCGACTGCGTGATGTGGGGTTCGACGATCGCGCCATTCTGCAGATGACGTTGATTGCGGCCTGGTTCAACTACATCAACCGGGTCGCCGATGCCCTCGGGGTGGGCCGCGGGTAGCTCGAGCCCAGCCTACGTGGTGCGTGAGGATTTCAAGCGCTTGAGCCTGAGCCGCTCCTCGCGCTCGCGCTCGTCCAGGGTGCGGCGCATGTCGGTCACGGCGCTGCGCAGCGCGGGCGCCAACCGGCGCTCCAGCGTATTCACCTGCCGCGACGTCTGCGCCAGCGCTTCGCCCAGGCGGCGAATCAGCATCTCACGCGGCGCAGCCTCGAGCAACAAGTCTGCGAGACGCTCGAAGGCGCTCGCCGCCGCCGCGGCCGCCGGCCCCGTCAATCCCGGCGTCGTGCCGCGCGCCGCGAGCGTCCGCAACAGCGCCGGCCGTGCCGCGATCCGGGACACCGCGATTCCCCACAGCGATCCGCCCTCCACTTCCACCTGAAGCAGCCGTTCCGGCCACGCCAGCGCCCTGAGCCCGGCCCGGCCATGCAGGGACAGCGCTGCCAGCAGCGGCGGGTAGGCGCGCAGGCCGGCGTCGGCAATCAGGGCGCGCGCGTCCGCGGCCGGGCGCGCGAGCTTGAATAACTCCGTCACCAGCGCTTCGCGTTTGCGCCGCAGCAGCCCGACTCCGCGCGTCACCTGCCCCAGGCGGCGCGCGGCCCGCAGCAGGTTCATGCGTGTGGGTGACGCGCGTTCCATGTCTCCTCCGAGAGTCGCAACAGGTCCTCGCGCGGCAGCGTGTCGAGCAGTCGCCATCCAATGTCGATCGTCTCCGCAAGCGGCCGCCGCGCCTCACCCTGCGATACCAGCTGCCGCTCGAACTGCTCGGCGAACGCCAGTGCGCGGCGATCGGCCGGTGCAAGACCCGCCTCACCGACGATCGCGGCCATTTGCCGCGCCTCCCGGCCGCGCGCATAGATGGCGTACAGCTGATCGGCCCACTCACGATGCTCGACCACCGTGCGACCCGCTCCGATCCCCGCATTCATCAGGCGCGAGAGCGACGGCAGGACATCGACGGGAGGAAACACGCCGCGGCGATGCAGCTCGCGGCTCAGGACGATCTGGCCCTCGGTGATGTAGCCGGTGAGATCCGGGATCGGATGGGTGATGTCGTCGTCCGGCATGGTGAGGATCGGCAGCTGCGTCACCGATCCCTCCCGCCCCGCGATCACGCCGGCGCGTTCGTAGATGCTCGCCAGGTCCGTGTACATGTAGCCCGGATAGCCGCGACGGCCGGGGATCTCTTCGCGCGCCGTCGCGATCTCGCGCAGCGCCTCGCAGTAGTGCGTCATGTCGGCAATCACGACGAGCACGTGCATGCCGGCGTCGAAGGCAAGGAATTCCGCTTCTGCGAGTGCGACACGCGGCGCGAGCAGGCGCTCGATCGTCGGATCACGCGTCTGGTTCAAGAACAGGACGCTGCGCTCGCGGGCGCCGCTCACCTCGACGCGGGCGAGGAACGCGTCGGTTTCGCGCGCGGTGATGCCGAGTCCGGCGAACACCACCGCGAATGGCTCGCCGTGCGGCGCCCGTGCGCCCTCGACGATCTGCGCCGCCAGCTCGAGCGCGGGCAGGCCGGGACCGGAGAAGACCGGAAGTTTTTGTCCGCGCACCAGAGTGTTCAGTCCATCGATAGCGGACACACCCGTTTCGATGAAGTCGCGCGGCCGCGCGCGCCGCACCGGGTTCAAGGGCGCGCCCCAGATCGGCCGGATCGCGTCGCCCACGGGCGCCGGCAAACCATCGAGCGGCGCGCCCATGCCGTTGAGCGCGCGGCCCAGCAGCTCGCGCCCCACGACGACCGAAGCAGGATCGCCGGTCAGCGTCACTACAGCGTCGGACGGAGGCAGGCCGACGGTCTCCTCGAGAATCTGAACGACGGTGATCTCTTCACCCGCATCGATGACCTGCCCGCGCCGCGACGGCACACCGGGCGCGGCAATCGCCACCCATTCGCCCAGCGTCACGCCGAGCGTCTTTTCCAAATAGAGCAGCGGCCCGGATGCCGATTGCGCGCCGTGATAGCGCCGCGTGGTCATGACCCGACTCCGGCGAGGGCCGACTCGACGTCCGCCACCCGCGCCGCGAACTCCGGCTCCGGCGCGCGCCGCGCGGTGGCAAGCGCGTGCCGCGCCCCCGTGAGATCCACACGCTCGATCGTACGGCCGCTGCCCAGCGCCGCCGCACCGGCCGCGTGCACGGCGAGCGCGAGCGCGGCGAGGCGGTGGGTCTTCGCGATCGTGGAGGATGCGTCGTTAGGATCGAAGGCACTTTGCGCCAGCACGGCGTCGCGAATGATGCGTGCCGACTCGAGCAGCAGGCGGTCGGTATCCTGCAGCGCCTCCGGTCCGACCAGCCCGGCGATCTCCCGCAGCTCGCGGTCGCGCTGCATCAGCTCAAGCGTGCGGCGGCGCAGCTCCGGCCAGTCGGGGCCGGTGTGCTGCGCGAACCAGGGGGCGGTCACGGCCGCGTAGAGACTGTAGCTCGTCTCCCAGTCGACGGCGGGAAACTGGCGTTGATGCGCGAGCGCGGGATCCAACGCCCACAACGCGCCGACGACGCGGAGCGCGGCCTGCGTGACGGGCTCGGAGAAGTCACCACCCGGTGGGGAGATAGCGCTGATCAGCGTCACCGATCCCGTCCGCGCCGGCGTGCCGAGCGCCTTCACGCATCCCGCGCGCTCGAAGAACTTCCCGAGCCGGTCGCCGAGGTAGGTCGGATAGCCTTCCTCGCCGGGCATTTCCTGCAAGCGGGCGCCGATCTCGCGCAGCGCTTCGGCCCAGCGCGACAAGCTGTCCGCCATCACCGCCACGCGCAGTCCCATGTCGCGGTAGTACTCGGCGATCGTCGCGCCAACGTAGACGGATGCTTCACGCGCCGCCACCGGCATGTTCGAGGTGTTCACCACCAGCACCGTGCGGTCCATGATGGAGCGGCCCGTGCGGGGATCCACGAGCTTGGGAACCTCGTCGAGCACCTCCGCCATCTCGTTGCCGCGCTCGCCGCAGCCGACGTACACGATCACGTCCGCCTCGGCGAACTTGGCGAGCGATTGCTCGATGACCGTCTTCCCGGTGCCAAACCCACCTGGGACGGCCACACTGCCACCCTCCGCCACCGGGAACAGGAAGTCGAACACGCGCTGGCCGGTCACGAGCGGTTGACCTGCAGGAATGCGGCCGGCAGCGGGCCGCGGCCGGCGCACCGGCCAACGGTGGCCGATATACAGCTGCGTGCCTTCGCTCAGCCTGCCGATGGGATCCGTGACCGAGTACGTCCCCGCGGCAATCGCCGAAATGGTGCCGGCGACATCCGGGGGCACGAGGAT
>Ga0137323_1000147_pt1 | contig 19640 bp, 26 predicted proteins | sample EasRivERMZT423_2_FD_102285 | JGI IMG/M metagenome (GOLD analysis project Ga0137323, IMG submission 102285) | Soil microbial communities from meander-bound floodplain in the East River, Colorado, USA - East River MetaG ERMZT423_2 | ecosystem: Environmental > Terrestrial > Soil > Floodplain ... | reverse complement strand
GCTTCGACATCACGCGCCACGTCTATGGCGAGCATCGCTATCCTGCGCAGCTTGTCCTTCAAGACGTTCTGAGCCTCCACGGCAAGCAGTTCAAGGATGCGGCGCTGATCGTCGCCTCGCCGCCGTGCCAGGAATATTCGTACATGGCGATGCCTTGGAAGCGCGCGAAGGCGAAGGCGGCTGCAATCCGCGCTGACGCGAGCGGCAAGAGCCTCGCCGATCTGAACCGGCTGTTCGATGCGTGCTTCCGTATCCAGCGTGAAGCCTGCGAGGCGGCGGGGCGGCATATCCCGCTGATCGTCGAGAACGTGCGTGGCGCGCAGCCTTGGGTCGGTCGCGCTCGCTGGAACTTCGGAAGCTTCTACCTTTGGGGCGACGTGCCGGCGCTGATGCCGGTGACGCTGCGCGCACAGAAGGTGCCCGGCTTTCGCTTCGATGGCAGCGGCAAGAGCTTCCAATCCGCATCGGTGAAGGTCTCGGGGCTGAATTGGTCGAACTACGGCAAGCCCGATTACAAGGCCGAGGCTTTCAACACGACTGCCGAAGCGCGGTTGCGTGATGGCGTGAAGCACGAGGGCTCTGGCGCAATCTGGTTCGACACAGGACCGGCAAGCCTGTCGTCCAAATCGCCCGGCCGCAAATTCGCCAGCGCGATGATTGCAAAAATCCCGCTGCCGTTGAGCCGATGGGTTGCGAGAGCGCTCTACCCACGACAGCCCGAGGAAAACGCCGCATGAATGCTCATCAATTTCAGAGCGGCGAGGTCTACGGCCAGTGGACACTTTTGCACGAGGTGCCAAGCGACAAGTCTCATCGTAAGGCGCTCGCCCGGTGTTCATGCGGCACCGAAAAGGTGATCAATCTCGCGAGCGTACGCTGTGGCCAAAGCCGCTCCTGCAAGAAATGTAGCGGAGAGATGGCGAGCCGAAAGCACGGCGGATGGAATACAACGGAGTATCACATCTGGCAGCACGCAAAGCAGCGGTGTGAAAACCCGAAAAATCCGCGTTACGGAGACTACGGGGGTCGCGGGATAACGGTCTGCGATCGGTGGGCGGCGTCGTTTGCCAATTTTTTCTTGGACATGAAGGCACGCCCGTCGCTCAACCACTCTCTTGATCGCATCGATAACGATGGACCCTACAGCCCCGACAACTGCCGATGGGCAACGCGGGAAGAGCAGAGGGCCAACAAAAGAGCGAACAAGTGGGAGCGCATCGTTCTTCTTCTGGCGGGCGACCAATCCGACGCCGTTCGCAAGATGGTGGCCGACGGGAAATCGGATGGAGAAATCGCCCGTCATATCGGCGCGACGTTCCGGCCGCAGCGAGCCGCCGCATGAAGCGCACAACCGCAGTCGGCGTGATCGAGGAAGCCGCGCGCATCTGGGGCGTCGAGCCGGCCGATATATTCTGGGCGCGGAAGAACGTCGCATCGGTCGTCGCCGCGTGCCGGTATGTGTTCTGGCTCGAGCGATTGGAGCCGCCGGCTGTGCTTGGCCCGATGTGGGCGCGCATTTCCGAGGTCAGGGCGTGTAACGCCGAGCGGATGGTCGATCGGAACTACGACAGCAAAGTCTCTGAGCTGGTTTTCTTCGCTCAGACGGGAATGCGTGAGCGGGAGAGTGCAAATGCCTAAAGGCATCTATGACCGCAATCGCAATCGTGTCAGGACGATAGCAGAACGCTTCTGGCCGAAGGTTGATGTCCGGGAGCCCGACGAATGTTGGCCTTGGACGGCGAGCCGTACCCCTTTCGGCTACGGCCAGATCAGTAAGGGTGGCAAGCACGCGGGAATGGTTCATACGCACCGCGTTTGTTGGGAATTGGTCAACGGGCCGATTCCTGAAGGCCTTTGGGTTCTGCACTCTTGCGATAACCCGCCGTGCTGCAATCCATCGCACTTTTTCCTCGGCACACATATCGACAACATGCGCGACTGTGCGGCAAAGGGGAGAGCCCCACGCGGCAGCGCGCGCCCCAATGCAAAATTGTCAGAGGCGATAGTTGCCGCGATCAAGGCGACGCCGGGGTCCAGCAGGGTTGAACCGCGATCAGCATCCCCGTTGCCGAAAGCGAAGGCGGCGTGAGCGTTCGGATCCTCACCGGCGATGTGCGCGAGCAATTGAAGACGCTGGCGGATGACTCCGTCGATTGCGTCGTGACATCGCCGCCGTATTGGGGACTGCGCGACTACGGCGTCGACGGCCAACTCGGCATGGAGCGCACGCTCGGCGAGCACATCGAGACGATGGTCGAGGTGTTCCGCGACGTCAGGCGCGTGCTCAAGCCGTCGGCAACCCTCTGGCTGAACTATGGAGACTGTTACGCGACGCATCCGAACGGCAAGAGCGCGGCTGCGTACAAGGCTGACGGCAGCGACGATCGCACATTTCGCGACAAGCCTTTCAGCACTGTTGGGGCCATCTATGGCAGTGATCCGAGAGGCAAAGATAGGCGCGGCAATCATTCGACGCTCAGGGGTGCGCCGCCCCCCGACACACCAGGGCGCATTGCGGCCGGTGGGTACCTGAAGCCGAAAGACCTCTGCATGATCCCGAACCGGCTGGCGATCGCCCTGCAGGACGATGGTTGGTGGGTCCGCTCGGAAATCATCTGGTCGAAGCCCAACCCGATGCCCGAAAGCGTGACGGATCGGCCCGCCGGCACGCATGAGAAGGTCTGGCTGCTCACCAAATCGGCGCGCTACCACTTCGACGCCGAGGCAATCATGGAGGACTGCAGCCCGAGTACGCACGCGCGGTTGTCTCAGGACGTCGCCAATCAAATCGGCAGCGAACGGGCCAATGGTGGCCGGAAAACAAACGGCAACATGAAAGCGGTCGTTCGCGCGAAGGATGCCGACGACTCCGCTAGGCCGCCCGGCAGTCGCCCGCACAGCCTGTCGAAATTCGAGTCCCGAAAAATCGCGGAAGCGGCCAGCGGCATCAAAAACAACACGAGCATGGATGGCGCCCTTGCGATCATGCCGCTCAAGCGCAACGCGCGCAACGTCTGGGAAATCCCGACAGCCGCGTTCTCCGAAGCGCACTTCGCCACGTTCCCGCCCGCGCTGGTCGAACGCTGTCTCCTCGCCGGATGCCCGAAAGGCGGGACCGTCTTGGATCCATTCTTCGGTGCCGGAACAACGGGGCTTGTCGCTGACCGCCTTGGGCACGATTGCATCGGCATAGAATTGAATTCGGCCTACGTCGCAATCGCTCGCGCCCGCATCCACGGCGACTGTCCGATGTTCACGGAGGTCGCATGATGGGCGCCATCATCCGCATCGACATCGAAGCGCGGCGCAAGACGGCAGTGTCGATCGCTGACTGCCGGCGTGTTGTGGGCGAATATTTCCGCATCAGGGATGAGACGATGCTCGGGCCAAAGACGAAGCGAGCAATATCGCGCCCCCGTCAAATGGCGATGACGCTCGCGCGTGAGCTCACGAATCATTCGTCCACGGCGATCGGTTTCAATTTCGGGGGCCGAGACCATACGACGGTGCTCCACGCAATGCGCCGGATCTCCGCGCTCGAAGCGGAATCCGATCACATCCATGTCGACATGCAGAACTTCCGGCTGACGCTGCTCACCTACAAATTCCAGCAGGAAGCTGCGATGGCATGAGCGAACAATTGCCCGAGCCGCTTGTGCCGATGGAGGTCGACCTACGCGACATGGACGGCTTCATGCTGAATGCTGAACGCCTGCTCGCAAGCGAACTCTGGGCGCTTTCGACGGGCGAAGAGATGAAGGCTGCGCTAGGACTCTGGTGCCGGGCATGGAAACAGATCCCCGGAGCGTCATTGCCCAATAATGACCGCATCCTCGCCAGCTTTGCCGGTACAACGCTCCAGCGTTGGCGCCGCATCAAAGACATGGCGATGCGCGGGTTTATCTTATGTTCGGACGGCCGGTACTACCATCGCGTCCTAGCCGAGGATGCGTTGCGGGCATGGGGTCGGAAACAGGTTTTCAAAGAGAGGAGCGCAAGGGGCAATGCAAAACGGTGGTCTGGGAATTCTCTACAGCATGAGCAGGGCGGTGGCGAAGCGGGCGGCAAAGGATCGCAAGAGGAGCCTCCAGATCATCACCGCCATGAACAACAAGGAGCGACTAAGGAGTCCTTCAAGGACGCCAGAGCGTCCAATAAGGAATCCTACAAGGAGTCCTTGAGCTTCCCCAGGGACAGTACAGGACTAGACAGGACTAGACAGGACACTTCCCCACTACCCAGCCCATCTCCCCCAGAAAACAAGAATCATAAAAATGGTTTTCACTCGGGAAATGGGTCGGGAGATGGGGCACCGAGCCTAACAATCAAAGATCCGACCCAGCGAATCGCAAGGTTTCAGCAGAAAATCGTGAAACACCTGGGCGGCGGCCCTCTCAGTTGGGACATCGTCTATGCCGCGTGTGACCGGACCTCCCCTAAGCACGCAACAGCCCTAGCCCAATGCCAGCAAGCCGCGCGTGAGCTCGGAAAAGGCTGGCCGAAAGGTTGGCCCCTGTCATGACCTGGACGCTGTTCGAAGTCACCCTTCAACGAGCCAAGGAAATCAGGCACAAGCACGATTTTCTACTGCCCGACGAGGCGCGGAACGAGCAGGCGGCAGCGCGCCAACCACTCCCTTACGTCGAGACGCCGGAGGATGTGAAGCGGGCGCGCGCGGATGCGCTCGAGCGTCGACTCCGAGCCGTCGAGTTCGGCGGCCGGCCAGTCGGATGACCCTCGCCTGGTTCGTCGTGCAGACCCGTGCCGGCCAGGAACGAGCCGTTTCCCGCGCCGTCGAGAAGCTGGATCTCGAGGTGTTTTACCCGACGTTCAAGCGGACGATCAGCGTCGGGCGCAGGCGTGAGGACGTCGTGCGGCCGCTGTTTCCGCTCTACCTTTTTGCAGCGTTCGAGATCCAAGACGCCACATGGCGAAGCATCTTCCGGGTCGACGGCGTTCAGACGATCCTGCCGATCAACGGCCATGCGAGCCGAGCGGAAAAGCTACCAATCCCCGTGCCCGAGCGCGTCGTCGTTTCGCTCAAGGCTGCGGCAATTCTAGGAGGAGGTCACATCCCAATCATGGAAGACGAACGAGAACATCTGCCCCGCTTAAACCCAGGCCAACGGGTGCGCGTTATTGAGGGGCCGTTCGATGGATACGAGGGCTTGGTCGACAGGGACCAGAAGGAGCGCGTGCGGGTTCTGCTTGACATTTTCGGTCGAGAGACGCCTAGCATAGTCGACCGCGCAGCACTGAGCGCAGCATGAAGGCGGGGAAGCCTTCGTCGCGAAGCGTCCATGGGCATGCGCCCGTGATAGAGCGAATCGCCAAGGCCATCTGCATCGCCCGCAACGGGGCAGCGTTCTGGAGGGTGAACTCGGGCTGGCCCGATGCGGTCTGGATGGGTGTCGTGCAGGCGGTCAATGCGGTCGCAAGGCCCAAGGCGAGCGTCATTCTCATCGTCACCCCCAAAGAGGCGCACACTAGACCGGAGAATGGCGTTTGGGGAAGGTAGAGCGTGACCAACGCCACGATGCCAAGAGGCGCATAGAGAAGCCCTGGCGCCGCTTTTATAAGACCCCCACATGGCAGGCGATACGCAAGGCCCAACTGCACAAGCAGCCGCTATGCGAGCGGTGCTTGAAGCGCAACCGCCTCACCTCGGCCAACACGGTCAACCACGTCGTCAGGCATCATGGTGATTGGGCCAAGTTCATCGCAGGACCGTTCGAAAGCCTATGCGCCCCCTGTCATAACGACGACGTGCAAGGCGAAGAGAGCCGCGGCTATAGCGACGAGATTGGGGCTGATGGCACGCCGATCGATCCGAAACACCCCTTCAACAGGTGAGACAATGGATGACCTAGACGCCCGCATAGCCGTGCTCAATGTGCAGAAGGGTGACGCCCTCGTCGTCCGAACAGCGCGCCCGGTCCCTGACGGGGTGCGGCGCCGCATCCAAGAGGTAATATCGACCGCCCTTGCCAAGGCGGGCGCACCAGAGGCGCCCGTGCTGGTGCTCGATAGCGGCCTAACCATTGAAGTGTTGCGTCATGTGCCGGGCAAGTCACCCTTCATCACGCGCGTCCCAAAAATGGTTACGTAGCTGGGGCTTAAAAGGTTCCCTCAATACCCGTGTCCAGATCGCTCAGGACGCACGCCCACGGGCGGTCAACGCGGGGAGCGCTGGGCATCACCCTCAAACGAGGGCAGGGGGGGGGTGGTCTAAACTCGCAACTTTCTTGCGTTTAGGACCGGCGCGGTCGGCGACGAGTCAATTAGTTCTGGAATTTTTCTAAGGAACACGCATGGGATTGCGCGGCCCTGGCGCGGCGCGACGTCGTAAGGCCGCGAAGGCGACAAAAGGGAAAATCGAACCGTTTCCGTGGTTGGCTGAAGGACTTTCCCGCGAGGATCGCGTCATCGCGTTTCTGGAATTTCTCCCGATCACGAAAGGCCCGCTCGCCGGCCAGAGGATGCGGCTGCTGCCGGGCCAAGTGCGGTTCGTGCGGAAGGTCTACGGCGATTTGCACCCGGACGGCCGGCGGCGGAAACGGTTGGCGGTAAAGTCCGAGCCGAAGGGGAACGGCAAGACGGGGCTGGTCGCGGGGCTTTGCCTCTGCCATCTGCTCGGGCCGGAATCCGAGCCACGCGGCGAAATCTATTCCGCTGCGATCAACCGCCAGCAGGCGGGAATTATCTTCAACGAGATGGAAGCCACCATCTTCGCGGTTCCGCAGTTTGCCGCGGTAACGAATAGCGCGCGTTGGCACAAGCGGATCGAGGTGCTGGAGGGTGACGGCGATGGCTCGATCTATGAAGCCCTGTCGGTCGATGCCCGCGGCGCTCACGGCTTGTCGCCGTCTCTGTTCGCGTATGACGAACTGGCCCAGGCTAAGGACCGGACGCTTCTCGATAATCTGATTAACGGGCTGGGCAAGCGGAAAGAGGCGCTCGGGATCGTCATCTCGACGCAGGCGCCGGATGCGGACCATCCGCTGTCGCAGTTGCTGGACGATGGGTTGTCCGGTGTTGACGACTCGACCTACGTCGACTTGGCGTGTGCCCCGGTTGATGCCGACCCGTTCGCGGAAGCGACGTGGTTCGCGTGCAATGAGGCGCTCGGGATTTTCCTCTCGCTTGACGAGATGCGGGAATCGGCCGAACGGGCGCGTCGGCAACCAGCGCTCGAAGCGTCGTTTCGGAACTTGCGGCTCAATCAGCGGATCGACGCAGGCGAGGAACAGCGCATCGTGCCGGCATCGATCTGGAAGCTCGGCGCCGTGCCCATTGACCGTAAGGCCCTCAAGAAACGGCGCTGTTTCGGTGGGCTCGACCTCTCGGGCAAGGACGATCTGACTGCGCTGCTATTGGGGTTCCCGACCGATGATGGCGGCTATGACCTCCTCTCGCACTTCTGGACTCCGTTGGGGGCGCTTGAGGGCCGCCGACCGTCTGAGCGCGACTTATTCAAGCAATGGATCAGGGAAGGCTATCTGATTGGAATCCCCGGCCCCGTCATCAAATACTCGTTCGTCGCCGAACAACTCGCGTCGCTCAGAGAAGAGTTCGAGATCGTGCTCGTCGGCTATGACCGCTGGCGCATTAAGGATTTCCGAGAAGCCCTTGCCGATATCGGGCAGGAAGATTTCCCGCTGAAAGATTTCGGCCAGGGCTATCAGAGCATGGGACCGGCGATCGATCACTTCGCCGAACTGGCGCTCACGGGCAAGCTCTATCACGGCGGCCATCCGGTGCTCACGGCCTGCGTCGCGAACGCCGTTCTGACGATGGATCCGGCCGGAAACCGGAAATTCGACAAGGGCCGCGCGCAAGTCCGCGGCACGATCAGGATCGACGGGGCGACCGCTCTTGCAACAATGCTTGGCGTCGCCAAGGGCGAGAAGCCGGCGCCGGCTCCGCAATACTCAGTGCTATTCGTCGGCGCCTAGCCGCCAATCCACACCAGGAATCGTCCGACTAGTTGCCCATAGGAGGGCGGCACGATGAATCGCGCTTATGGCCTATTGGAAATCCGGTCAATCGATGATGACGCCAGGATCATCGAAGGGTTGGCGACGAGTCCTGAGCCCGACCGCGGCGGTGACATCGTCGAGCCAATGGGGGCGAAGTTCACACTTCCGCTCCCGCTGCTTTGGCAGCACGACAAGAACAACCCGGTCGGCTTCGTAGAAACCGCCAAGAAGACGAAGGCTGGCATCCCGTTCCGCGCCCGCATCGTCAAGATCGACGAGCCCGGCGCGCTCAAGGATATGGTCGACAAAGCGTGGCAGGCCGTGAAAGCGGGGCTGGTCCGCGGCGTGTCCATCGGCTTCCGATCGATCGAGCGCTCGATGCTCGACGGCGGCGGTATTCGTTTTCAGGTCTGGGAGTGGCTCGAGTTATCGCTCGTCACGGTCCCGGCCAACGCCGACGCAACAATTTCACGAATTAAATCGCTCGATTCCGCGCTTCTGGTCGCGTCCGGCCGCAGCGGTGTCGTGCGGCTCTTACCCCCCGGCGCCTCGGGACAACCAAAATCTCGAAACACGCCCAAGGAGGGCACTGACGTGAAGACGTTCGCAGAACAGATCAAAGACTTTGAGGCCAAGCGCGCCGCGAAGGCGGGCCAGATGGAAGCCATCATGAATAAGTCGGTGGAGGAGAGCCGCACGCTCGAGGCCAACGAAAAAGAAGAGCACGATACGCTCCGCGATGAGATCAAGGAGATCGATGAGCACCTCGTCCGCCTTCAGGAAGCCGCGGATGCCATGAAGCGCAAGGCCGTCGCCGTTGTCGGCGATGACCAGAAGCGCGCGAGCGAATCCCGCGCAGGCGTGATCAAGGTCACGAGCAACGTCGAGAAGGGCACCGCGTTCATTCGATATGCAATGGCGGTTGGCGCCGGCAAGGGTAGCATTTCCGACACCATCGAATTTGCAAAGCGATGGGAAAGCCAGACGCCGGAAGTGCTCGCATACATCAAGGCGACGGCCGGGCAGAGCCAGCCGGGGTCGGGCATCTGGGGGTCGGAGCTTGTCTTTCAGAACAACCTCGCAGCCGAGTTCATCGAACTCCTTCGGCCATTGACGATCATCGGTCGCATCAGCGGCTTCCGCATGATTCCGTTCAACGTGCGCATTGCTCGCCAGACGGGCGGCTCGACCGTCAATTGGGTCGGCGAAATGGCGCCGAAGCCGGCCAGCGAACTCGACTTCGACACGGTTCAGCATGGTTACAACAAGATCGCCGGCATCGTTGTGCTGACCGAGGAGAATGTTCGCCTGTCGTCGCCGTCATCTGAGGCTGTCGTTCGCCGCGATCTCACGGCCGGCATCGCTCAGTTTATGGACACGCAATTCCTCGACCCATCTGTGTCGGTAGGCGCGAACAATCCCGCATCGATCACCAATGGCGTGTCGGCCGTCACGGCGACGGGAAGCGCGGCCGATGATCTCTATGCAGACCTCAATGTTGCGCTATCCGCATTTGATGATTCCGATACCGGGGTGGAGTCGATCGTCATCCTCATGCGGCCAAAACTTGCGCGCGGCATCTCGACCTTGCGCAATGCGCTCGGGCAGTTCGAGTTCACGGGGTTGAGCATGGCCGGCGGCACGTTGAACGGCTTCCCGGTCATCGTGTCGAACTCAGTACCGGCAGGGACGATCGTCATTCTGAAAGCCGACGAGGTCTTCTTGTCCGACGACGGACAGGTCACGCTCGATGCCAGCAATCAGGCAACCCTGGACATGAACGGCGGGTCAACCCCGACGTTTGGCCTCTGGCAGCGTAACTGCGTCGGCATCCGGGCCGAACGCTGGATCACATGGTCGAAGCGTCGGGACAACGCCGTCGCGATGATCGAAAGCGCATCTTACGGGCCGCAGCAGGCCTCGTAATTGGCTTAGGGGCGAGCTGGGTGGAAGCCCGGCTCGCTTCTCTTTGTGGAGTGTACGGATGAAACGAGTGACGGAACGACTCCTGCGCAAGCTGGTCGGGACGAATCTCACGGAGGAGCAAGTGCTCGCTGCAATCCAGGCCGCCGAGACCCAGAGCGATGCGCCGCGCGAGAAGCGCAATTACAAACGCCGCGACATGACGGCAGAGAATTAGCGTGAAGCTCCTCGGCTTCAATATCACGCGCGAAAAAAACCTGCCGCCGCTGACGCCTCAAACCGTCTTGACCGCCGAGGCGTATCGGCTGAGTCAGGGCTCTGCCGCTGGCTTCGGCCCCGGCTGGAATTCCGTATTCGGTTCGAACGGCGTCATCCAAGAGCCGTTCCCCGGCGCGTGGCAACAGAACGCGGTGCTGCCTGTTGCGGACATCCTCTGGCATTACGCGGTGTATGCGTGCGTCACTCGGATTCAGTCGGACATCGGCAAGCTCAGAACCAAGCTCGTCCAAAGCGATGATGGCGTGATCTGGGAAGAAACGCAAAGCCCCTCGTTCTCGCCCGTCCTGAAAAAACCGAACCGCTACCAGACCCACATCGACTTCAAAGAACAATGGATAGGCTCGAAACTGATCCACGGGAACGCCTACATTCTGAAGGAACGCGATGAGCGAAACATCGTCGTTAAGCTCTACGTTTTAGATCCCACGCGCATTCATCCTTTGGTCGCTCCCGATGGCGATGTTTTCTATCAGTTGAGCGCCGACAATTTGGCGGGGATCGAGAATAGCTCGATCACGGTCCCGGCGAGCGAGATCATCCACGACAAATACAAGCCACTCTACCATCCGCTCTGCGGGATATCGCCTCTCCGAGCCTGCATCATCGCAGCGAGCTCGGCGCTAAACATCCAGAACGGATCGTCGGCCTTCTTCGCGAACGGTCAACGGCCGGGCGGCATCCTGACTGCCCCGACAGCGGTCAACCAAGAAATTGTCGACGATCTGAAGCGCCAATGGGAAACCGGATTCTCCGGCAACAACAGGGGCAAGGTCGCGGTTCTCGGCTGGGGCCTGAAATATGAGCCTCTCCACGTCGACGCTCATGACGCGCAACTTATCGAGCAATTGAAAATAAGCTGTGAGGCAATCTGCAGCGCGTTCCATATTCCGCCGTTCATCATCGGCTGTGGCCCGCTCCCGGCCAACGCCACGCCCGAAATTCTCATGCAGATTTATTACAATTTCTGCCTTCAGAATCTAATCGAAACGATGGAAGTGCTTCTCGACGAAGGTCTGGCGCTCCCGGAGAAATACGGGACAGAACTCGACATTGACAACCTGCTGCGCATGGATTCGCGCGCGTTGATCGATGCCGAGGCGGCGGCGATCAAAGGCGCGCTCAAGAGCACCGATGAAGGCCGCAGGCGAATTGGTTTAGGAAAAGTTCCAGGCGGCGCAGATATTCGCGGCCAGCAGCAGGACTACAGCATCGCCGCTCTCGCCGAGCGCGATCGCGACAAGCCGTTCGCGAAACCAGCCCCTGCCACTCCCGCTGTGCCAGCCGCCGACGTAGACACCGACGATGACGATGACGATGAGGAAGATCCTACGCGCGCCCTCATAGCCGCGATACAAAGGAAAACCCATGAAGCGCGCCGCGCCGCTTGACGTGGAGGCTGTCGCCGAGGCCTTGGCCGAACACGTCAAGGCTCTCGTCACGCGCGAGACGGCCGTTCTCCTGGCGCGCATCGCAGCGCTTGAAGCCCGCGAGCCAGTTCACGGCAAGGACGGGAAAGATGGCGTTGATGGCAAAGACGGACTCAACGGTGCAGACGGCAAAGACGGAACGTCTGGCGAGAACGGTACCGACGGCCATCACGGCAAAGACGGCACTGACGGTAAGGATGGCCATGACGGCAAAGAGGGCCGCGGAATCATCGACGCGATTCCGGGGGAAGATGGAACGCTGACGCTCATCTTTACGGACGGCACGACCAAGAACGTCGGCCGCATTCGCGGGCGCGATGGCACGGATGGTGTGTCGATTAAGGGTGATCCCGGCGAGAAAGGCAAAGACGGACTCGGCTGGGATGATCTCGAAATCGTGCCGAACGAAGAGGAGCAGTCCGTCATCTTCCGATTGAGGCGCGGCGACGACGTGAAGGAATCGCCGCCGCTCGTTTACGGCCTGCGCTATCGGGAAATTTTCAAGGCCGGCGAAACCTACAGGCGTAGCGACGTCGTGACCTACGATGGCTCCGGCTGGTACTGCAGGAAATCTGGAACCGACGAACGCCCCGGCGTCGGCCAAGACTGGCGCCTCATGGTGAAGCATGGCCGCGATGGGAAAGCTGGTGCCGCCGGCGTCAAGGGCGATCCAGGCCAAGTCGTGCGCGCTCCAGCGCCATATGTGCCGTTTTCAAATGGACCTAAATCATGACACTTGCTGAGGTAGCGAAACCCCGCGCCGCGGACCCTACGCCACGGCCCCGAAATGGTGGCCGGACTGGCGGGGGCAAACGTGCGTCATCATTGCATCTGGCCCCAGCGCCAAGGAAGCGCCGCTCGAATTGGCCAAGGGGCGCGCAAAGGTCGTTGTCATCAATTCATCTTGGCAACTCGCTCCGTGGGCTGATGTTCTCTATGCATGCGATTTCAAATGGTGGGACGTCCACGCGGGGGTTCCGAAATTCAAAGGTCTGAAGATATCGCAGGACGGGCCGAAGTTCGGGAAGAAGTATCCAGACGTCCGCCATATCCACTGCGACCACGGAAGCGACGCGCTGCTAATGGCCAAGTTCGGCACGATCGGATGGGGCGGTAATAGCGGCTTCAACTCGGTGAACTTGGTGGCGCAATTCGGCGTCGCGAAAATGATCCTCGTTGGTTTTGACATGCGAATGGACAAGGGCCTGCACTGGCACGGCAAACACGCACACAACCTGAACAATCCGACCGAAAAAAACCTAATGCGCTGGTGCAAGGCGATCGACAACGCAGCGCCGGTGCTGAAATCGCTCGGGATTCAGGTCTTCAACACCTCGCCGATATCGAAGCTAAACAACTATCACAAAGTCTCACTAGAGGAAGCGCTTGGCAGCGCTGCGAATGGTAATTCGATGACACGGTTCACGGCGATGCAGGACTTCTGGAGCGACGAGACCAAGAGCCAATACATGAAGGGCCTCAGCTACACAGTCCATGATGGCAACGACAAACTGGCCGCCCTAGTTCAGCGGTGGACAAAAGAGGGCAAGGTCGAGCTTGGTGGCCCTGCTGCGACAGTGAAAGGCGGATAACGATGGCTGTAACCCATCCAACTGCGGTGCGTAATGGTCTCGCCGACTTCGTCTGCGACCAACTCGATTCCGGCACGCTTGAGTTCCAAACCTCCGGCGATGTTGAGGTCGCGACGCTTACGTTCAACGCTGCCGCATTTGCGGCGGCGAGCTCAGGAACGGCCACGGCTGGCGCGATCACCGCCGACACGTCGGCAACCGGCGGCACAATCGCGAAGGCGCGGGCCAAAAGCAGCGGCGCGGTGGAGAAGTTCGCCTGCTCGGTCACGGCAACGGGCGGGGGTGGTGATATCACGCTCTCGAGCGTCGTCGTGTCAGCCGGGCAGACGGTCAGTGTATCGTCCCTGACGTACAGCGCGCCGCCGTAAAAGGCTAAACTAAATGGCGTTCGGCGGCCTCAAGGGAACGCTGACCGGCGCCGGCAACAGCGTTACAAATCCGTCGGTTCTGAGCGGTTCTGTTTCGGTCGCTGTCGGAGATCTTGTCTTCGGTGTGTTCGGCCAGCAGACGGCGCTGACGGCCACCGCCACAATTACCGACAACCTCGGAAACACTTACGCCTACCAGAACGCGGGCACGGACGCGGGCAACGCGACGGGACGGCCGTTCTGGAGCCGGGTCACGACCGCCGGCACGCTTACGACGATCAATGTCCCGGCGACCGCGAGCACGAACGATTATGCCGGTCTTGCCGCAGTCATCGAGGGGCCGTTCCAGGTCAACCCTCTCGACGCTAATCCAGCCAATGCGACGACAGATATAACGTCGCCGTTCACATGCCCGGCGTCTGGAACGCTCGCGCAAGCTCTTGAGGTCGTCGTTTGCTGGGGCGCGGCGCCGCAGAGCACGGTGTGGGCGGCAACCTCGCCGAACCTACTAGCCGGCAACGCGAACAACTCGACGAATATCAAGGTCGCAATCGGCTATCAGGCCGTCAACGCGACGACGACGGTCGCGCCGGCATTCACCGCGGCGGCAAACCCCGCACAGATCGTTCTCGGGACCGCATCTTTCAGGGGCGTAAGCACTGGGTCCGGAACGCCGACGGCGCAATCGGCGACGGCCTCTGGCACCGGGATATCCTCTTCGACGGGCAGCGGAACGCCGACGAGCAGCGCGGCATCGGCGTCCGGAACCGGGCTCTCGTCGTCGACCGGGACTGGATCACCGTCATCGGGCGCGTCGGCAATTGCTGGCGAAGGTGCGGTCGCTACCGAAACCACGGGGACCGGGGCTCTCGTAGGTTCTGCGAGCGCAGCATCCGGCGAGGGCATCACTTCCTCGACTGGGTCTGGCTCGCCGAGCGCGCAGTCTGCGCTCGGCGAGGGCGAGGGAATCAGCGCATCCGCGGGCGAGGGCGCCGCGTCTGCAGCTGTATCATCAGTGGCTGGTGATGGCGTGTCGTCGTCGTCAGGTTCCGGCGATCTCGCGGTCGGGTCCGCAACTGGGGCGGGTGCGGGCGCATCGTCATCGGCTGGTTCGGGGTCGCCCGCATCACAGTCCGCGACCGCGAGCGGCGCGGGCGTCAGCGCAGCGTCAGGCGAAGGGTCGCCGGCATCGCAAGCGGCGACCGCGGCAGGCGAAGGCGTCAGCGCATCAAGCGGCTCGGGCATCCCGACCTCGGGCGCGATAACGGCCAGCGGCGAAGGCGCGTCGGGCAGCGCGGGCGACGGCGCGCTTGTCGTCGGCGCATCAACGGTTGCCGGTTCGGAATCGAATGTCGCAAGCGGCTCCGGCGACGTTGCGGTGGGCAATTCCGACGCCGATGGCGCGGGCATTTCAGGATCGTTCGGCAGCGGAGCGCTCGTAATCGCGTTTCCGACCGTCGTGGGTATCGGCGTCACGACCGCCGCACCGCCGCGAAGGGCTACAGCAGGAAGAGGGTCGTCCGACTCTGTCGCGCCGGCCCTGCGTGTGAACACGCAATCAGCGCAAGCCACGCGGAGCAATGTCGCCCCGTCACTGCGACGCACGAATACCCAGCCAGATCAGACCGCGCGGACCAACGCGCAATCATCGACACGACGGCGGAACTGAAATCCCATGGCACTTACGCGCATCACCCCGCCCGACGGCTATCCGGTCACGCTGGCTGAAGTGAAGTTCCATGTCCACGCCGAGGACTTCACGGACGATGACGCCACGCTCCTTCGGCTGATTGCCGAGGAGACCGATCATCTCGACGGATGGTGGGGAATTCTCAACAAGGCGCTGAAGCCGCAGGCGTGGGAATTGCGACTGGATGCGTTCCCGTCTGGCTCAATCCAAATCCCACTCGGCCCGCTCATCTCGGTCACGAGCGTAAAGTACGATGACGCGGACGGTAACGAACAGACAGTCGCGCCCGCGGACTACTTCGTCGACACCGTGACGGAGAACGGCTGGATCGTTCCCGTTGCGGAATTCTCCTGGCCGGAGACCATCGACGCAGCCAATGCCGTCCGCATCCTGTTTGAAGCCGGATATCCAGATGAGCCTGACACGAGCAGCGGCGCAGAGAGTGGCGCCCTCATCTCGACGGTTCCCGCATCGATCAAGGGGGCGATCATCTTGCGCGTCGCCGCGCGATACGAGAAACGCGAGGACGATGCGCAACCGGAAACAACGGCGGCCGATCGTTTGGTGAACCCGCACAGACCCCTCTTGCTGGCGTGAGACGATGAGCAAACCAAGACTAGCGTTGCCGAATTCAGCGAAGCGTATTGCGAAGGCGCTCGGCTTCTCTGGCGCCGGCATGGCCGGGCCTCTGCCAAACACGCTTAGAGAATTTGCACGCTTGTTGGGAAAAGTAACTACGCGCGCGTCATACCCAACGACGCTTGAGGGGCTGCAAAAATTAATCGATGGTGCGAGCGACATCGGCGCTACAGCCCTGAACGCGCTGCAATTAGACGGCGAGAATTTGCAACTCGCCGCCGAAGACTTAACCCTCGGAGCGTGACGGAATGGCGATAGACATTGAAAACCCCGGCGCGGACGAGGCGGCACTAAAGGCGGCGCTCGGAAATCTCGTCGGCATGGCGCTCATCGACTCCGGCACGATCTCCTCACCGGTCGAGTATTTGGATTTGGATTTGCCGAGCGGGTATGAGCTTTTCATTCTGCGTTTCATCAACGTCATGTTCGACACAGCGGACATCATGGCGTTTGGCTTTTCCGCCGATGCAGGCGCCACGTTCTTTGAGAACGCAGCGGCCTATAAGCATGAGCTGATCCACGCCACCGGCAACACCGCGATGGATAATGTTCCCTACAGCGATGTTATCGGGTCGCTTCAGAGCGCAAACTTGACGATCACAAATCCGGAGCTGAACGCCGCCGACTTTGAAATCGTCATCAGGCCGGGCTCGGCTTCGCGAAGCGCGACCTTGTTCAGCCGGTGCCGGTATAATTCATCGGCAACCGAAGCCTCACTCGTTGAAGCCTCGGTCGTGATGACTCAGGAATCAGCAAGGGTGAATTTGATAAGGTTCTTTCCCTATGGGGATGGAGTTGCAGACCCGCCAACGTCTGAAGAAACAATCACCTCCGGCTCTTACTTCCTCTATGGAGTGCCCACGCCATGAGGACGATCACCTACATGAAGGGCGGTCAGGTTCTCACCCGCGAAGTGCCGGATTTGACGGTGCAGGAATTGGCGGCAATCGACGCGCGCAAGGTGCTGATCGCGAAGAAACGGCTCCAGCAAGAAGCGGTATCCGAACGCGCGGCGCTGCGGACTGTCGCCGTGGATCAACTCATCAAAGACGGCGCGGTTGCAGCGGACGTGAAGACCTACGCTGCGGCGTTGGACGTGATTAGCTCGGCCGAAGCAAGGGATGCGCCGAGCGAACTTCCAGCCAAACCGGCGTCGATCAGCAAAAGTAAATGAGCCTAGAGACTCAGCGCGTCTTTTCCTCAGTCTGGAACACGCGCCGATGGGCGTCGGACGGCATCCACCGCAGCGGGACCGGAACGTCGCTCGAATACACGGCCAACCTCCGGCGAGAATTGCCAGCGGTCATCGCGCGCCACGGTATCAAGTCGATCTTCGACGCGCCGTGCGGCGATCTCAACTGGATGAGCCATGTCGATCTCGGCCGGGACGTCGGATATCTCGGCGGGGACATTGTGCCCGACATCGTCTCGCTCCTTCGCGACGCATACCCGGAGCGGCGGTTCGTGCAATTCGACATTACCGAGGATCGTTTCCCTGTCGCCGATCTGTGGTTCTGCCGCTACTGCCTCAACCATCTGAGCTATGCCGACATCGAGAAGGCGCTGCGGAAATTCAATGAGAGCAGCATCAAGTTCGTCATGCTCACAAGTCACGAGTGGACGGAGAACGTCGACGTCGAGACCGGCGGTTTTCGTCCGCTGAATATGTGCGCGCCGCCGTTCAACTTCGGACCTGCGCTCGAAGCCATAGACGATTGGATTGAGCCGTTCCCGCGCTGCAAGCTCATGCTGTGGAAAGTGAAGCGATGATCCGCGACGCCTACGTTTACGCAATCTTCGTCGATGGCGTCGTGCGCTACATCGGCAAGGGATGCAAGAAACGCATTTATCACCATGTTCGCCGCGCCCACGTCATCACATCTAATAGGGCGAACGGTCAGAAACTCAGAACAACTCACTTCTATAGGCGCATGGTTGAAGCGGTCGAGCGCGGGGCAACGATTGAAGAGGTGTTTCTCGTTCGTGATTTGAGCCACGCAGAGGCGTTCGCAATTGAGCGTGAGCGGATCGCTGATGTAGGGCGCGACCAACTATGGAACACGTTGGATGATGCGCGCCGCCGGTACGAGAGCCCAGAATATAGAGCTAAACATAAGGCTGCATTGAATACGCCAGCGGCGCGCGCCAATAGAAGCGCGGCGTCGAAGGCGCAATGGGCCGACCCGGCTGTCAGAGCAAAGAAACTCGAAGCATTAAAGAGGTCGTGGGAAGGCCATGACGCAAGAAGGAAAAAGGCTGCGGCGCAAACGGCGGCGAGATACGGATCAGCATCAGCCCGCGCCGCCCACAGCAAAAGGATGACAGACGCCTGCTCGACGCCAGAAAGTCGCGCGAAGAAAAGCGCCGCGGTGCAGAAGTTCGTGAATGATCCGGTATATCGCGAAAAGCTCAGAGCCGGAATTCGTGCCTACCGAGCAAGTCAGCGGGCATCGGTATGATAAAGGTGTTTGTTGGTTGCTCCGTCGGTGATGACCTGGAGAGCCAGGCCGTCTTAGAGTTTTCCCTCCGCAAGCACTCATCGGCGCCGATCGAGATCGTCTGGATGCAGCAGTCGGGCGATCCGGCGAGCCCGTTCTACGGCTGGCAGACGCGGGCCTGGAGCACTCCTTTCAGCGGATTTCGTTTTCTAGTTCCGGCGCTCTGCAACTACGAAGGGCGCGCGCTTTACACTGACAGCGATGTCATCTTCCGTGCGGACATCGTGCAACTCTGGCGGCAACGCTTCGCGCCCGGCAAGTGCGTGATCGCGAAGGGCGGGCGGGATGCGTGGAGACTTTGTGTTTCATTGTGGGATTGCGCCGCCGCGAAGCCGCACATGATGACGCCGGAAGGACTGAAGCGCTCTGGCTCGCATCAGGAAATGATCCGGCGCTTCGCTAACCGGCTCACGCAGCCGTTCGTCGGGAATTGGAATTGCGTCGACGGCGAGGGTTACAAATCGCTCGATGATCCCGAGATCAAGGCCTTGCACTACAGCCAGGAATCGACGCAGCCCCATTTGCGCTACGCCATTCCGCGGCTCGCGCGCGAAGGCCGGAAACATTGGTTTGACGGAACGGTGGAGAAGCACTGGCGTCCCGATCTCGTCGCGCTGTTCGACCGGACGCTGAAGGAGGCAGTCGCCGCTGGTTTCAAGCCTGAGAATTACGCGCCGGCTCAACCGTTCGGGCCGTACCGCATCGCATCGCACAAGAAATACACGGGGCATAGATGGGCCAGTTAAAAGGCAAGACTTACACGTTGCCAGTCGGGAGCGCGAAGGTCGAACTGATATCGGCCGACGATTCCATCCTCAGCGAGCGCGTAGGTCGCGGCATCGAGTTTGAGCCGCAGAGTCGCCGTCTCTGGGCCGAGTGGTGTGCGAAGGGCGGGATGGTTCTGGACGTTGGAGCCTACACGGGGCTATTCGCGATTGGCGCGGTCAAGCTCGGGTGTTACGCGATCTCATTCGAGCCGATGCCGTTCAATGCCGAGAGAGTCGCGAAGAACGCTAGGCTGAATGGCGTCGAGTTCGTCCAGATGCAGGCGGCGCTCTCCGACCGGAACGGCGAGATCGAGATCACCTACAATCCCAAGACGCCGTTTTTCACATCGGGCGCGAGCCTCGTCCGCAAGAAGGGCAGCAAGCTGACGGTCAAGACGCTGACGATCGACAGCCTGAAGCTCCCGCAAGTGACGGCGATAAAGATCGATGTCGAGCGCGGCGAGCCGTTCGTCCTGCG
>Ga0137323_1000146_pt1 | contig 19811 bp, 17 predicted proteins | sample EasRivERMZT423_2_FD_102285 | JGI IMG/M metagenome (GOLD analysis project Ga0137323, IMG submission 102285) | Soil microbial communities from meander-bound floodplain in the East River, Colorado, USA - East River MetaG ERMZT423_2 | ecosystem: Environmental > Terrestrial > Soil > Floodplain ... | reverse complement strand
CGGCAGCACGGTCGCGCCCAGCGTGCCGAGGCGCGCGACCCGGCGCTCGAACTGTGGCGGGGTCAGGTACAATCCGGGGCGCCACAGATGCTCGTCCTCGAGCGCGAGGCCATGATAGCAGAGAATGGTCAGACGGCGCTGGCGCCAGGCCGTCCGTCCGACGGCGCGCGAGGCACCGCTGAGGTCCGCGAGCGACAAGGCGGCCCGGCGCAGGTGACTGGCGAGGGTCATCGAACGGCCGCGGCGGTGAGGCGGCGGTACAGATCCGTCAGCTGGCCCACGACGCGCGTCGCCGTGTACCCCGTCGCGGTCTCGTGGGCCGCTGCGCCGAGCCGTGCCCGCAACGGCTCGTCGGTTGCGAGCCGCGTGAGTGCCGCGGCCAGTGCGTGCGCATCGCCCGGCTCGACCAGCAGACCGTTCACGTCGTGTGTGATGATGTCCGCCACGCCCCCGACCCGGGTCGCGAGCACCGCTCGCGCGACCGCCATCGCCTCCAGCACGGAGTTGGGAGACCCTTCACTGAGCGAGCAGAGCACGGAGATGTCGAACATCTCGTGCGTCGTCGGTCGCGGAGGGAGCTCGCCCAGGAAATGCACGCGTGATCTGATCCCGAGCTCCGTCGCCATTCGCTCGAGCGTGGCGCGCTCCGGCCCGTCGCCGACCAGACCTGCCTCGAGCCGCACGCCGGCCGGAACTTGCGCGATGGCCCGGAGCAATGTCGCGTGATCCTTCACCGCCGCAAGGCGGGCGACGATGCCGACGAGCCAAACGTCGGTGGGCAGGCCAAACCCGCGCCGCGCATCGGCCAGGGCGGTGGCCGAGCGGCGCGCGAACGCCGCGGGCTCGAGAAAGTTGGTGATGGTTTCGATCTTGTGGGGCGAGACACGCTCCTCCCGCCGCAGCATGTCCGCAACGGACGGACTGTTCGCGAGCACGCGGTGCGCGAACTGATACGCCAGGCGATTCAGCGCGAGCAGTCCCCGCCGCGGCGTGCGCTTCCACCAGCGGCGGCTCGCGAGCACTTTGGCGCCGGCGAGACGACCCATCGGAACGCCCCAGATGTTGCAATAGACATCATGGGTATGGACGACGTCGACGCCGCGGCGCCGCAGGCGTTGCGCGCATTCCCACGACTGCGCGAGCGCTCGCACCCCGTACAGGTTGCGCAAGCGCACGACGTCGACCGGCACGCCGAGGGCGTCATAGCGCGGGCGGAGCGGACCATCCGGATGAAACGCCACGACCGACAGCGCGATGCGCGCGGGGTCGAACGCCTCGGCAGTGCGGACGGCGTTGAGCTCGGTGCCGCCGATGTCGAACGAGTTCAACACGAAGACGACTCGCACCGGCGTCGGGTCTGTCAGCGAATTACCACACCTCTCTGCGAGTACCGGTTCACCATCGGCCGACTGGTCCAGCACCGGTGCGGCGAAATCACGACCTGACATGGCACGGGACTTTCGATACCGCACGGGTATGTCCGCGCTCGCTGTCGCTATAGCCGCTGCCGGCAGTTTGGTGTTCATCTGGCTCGGCTATCCTCTCCTCATCGGACTGCTGCTGCGCCTGCGGGGTGCCCGGCCCGTAACACGCCGGTCGGCCGACGCGCCGCTCCCGTTCGTGTCCGTGCTGCTCGCGAGCCGCGAGGACGCCGACGTGATTCGGGACCGCATCGCCAACCTGGTCGCGAGCGACTTTCCGCTCGCGCGCCTCGAGGTGATCGTAGCACTCGATGTCGACGCGCGCTGCCGCCCCGACAGCCTGGAGGGCGCGGCGCCGCGCCTCCGGTGTGTCGTCGCCCCGGCCCCCGGCGGCAAAGCTGTCGCGCTGAACGCGGCCGCGGCGGTGGCGACGGGGGACGTGCTGGTGTTTGTCGATAGCTTCCAGCGGTTTGCTCCCGGCACCATTCGGCGCCTGACCGAGGCCTTGGCCGACCCAACGGTCGGCGCCGTGAGCGGCAGCCTCGAGCGCGGTGAGCGCGAGACGCGGTTGGACGCGACAAACTTGTACTGGCGTCTGGAGCGCTGGCTCCGGGAGTGTGAGGCGGAGCTGCACTCGGCGATCGGCGTGACGGGTGCCATTTACGCGATGCGGGCGAAGGACTGGCACCCGCTGCCCGCGGGGCTGATCCTCGACGACCTGTTCGTGCCCATGCGTCTTATCCTCAATCGCCGCCGGATCATGTTCGACGCCCGAGCGTCCGCCGAGGATGTGCGCAGCATCGCTCCCGTCGCCGAGTTCCGTCGCAAGGTTCGGACCCTGACGGGCAACTGGCAGCTGTGCGCGTGGCTGCCGGACGTCCTTCTGCCATGGCGCAATCCTGTCTGGGCTGCCTTTGTCTGCCACAAGATTCTGCGATTGTTCACCCCGTTCCTCGTCATCACGTTGATCGCCTCGCTGGTTATGGCGCTCGCCGCACGGGTCGGCCCCGCCCCCACAGCGCTCGTCGTGGCCGTCGTCGCTGCCGCCGCCGTCGGCCTCGGCTCGCGGTTTAACCCCTCCCCGGCCGTGTCGAACGCCGTGCAATCGCTGGTCCTGCTGCCTGCGGCTGCCGCGTTCGCGCTGTGGCGGGCGCTGCGGCGCGATTGGACCTGGGCAGGGCAGTGACTGCTCTACCGCGCTTACAGTCCGATCTATAACGTGTAGCAGGTTTGTTACACCTGCTCGGCTCCCCATAAAGTGATGTACGATGGCACTATGATCCCACACGCCCGGACCAGATGAGCGACTCCAAGAGGGGCTGGGAGCTCTCGCAACAGGCATTGCGGGAGCCCGGAAAGGCCCTGAGCGTCGCCGCCGCTGTGCTGCGCGCACGGTTGTACCTGCTGTGGTACCGGTTGCGCGGTATCAGATTTCGGGCGGGGAAGGGCTTTCGGGTGTACGGATCGCTCGACGTGCGCGGTCCCGGCGAGGTCATTTTCGGCGCGAATGTCATTGTGCTTGGAAATGCGACGCCTCACACGTACACACCCGCGGCGCGCATCGTCGTCGGCAACAACGTAATGATGGGAACGGCACGTTTCGGGTGCGCGCGCGAGATCGTGGTGGGGGACGACTGCATCCTCGCCGAGTGCAGCCTCTCCGACACCGACCATCACAGCGCGCGCGCCGACCGGCGGTCAGCGCTCGCGCCGGTACGTGTAGCGCCGGTGCGTCTCGAGCGGAACGTCCGGGTGGGGCGGTACGCCGCAGTGCTGCCTGGTTGCACGGTGGGGGAGAACTCGGTGCTGGGGCACGGGGCAGTCGTCCTGCGCTCTTTCGGCCCCAACCTCATCATCGTCGGCAACCCGGCGAAAGTCGCCGCGCCAATTCCGTCGCTCGATGGCGAGAGCATCGTAACCACGTCGTGAGGACGATCCCTCCCGTCGTCGCCCTCAGCGCGACCCTGACCCTCGGCTGTGGAGACACCCCCGTGGCCCGATCCGACGTGCCAGGCACTACTGCGGCGCTCAGCACGGCACAAGTGAACCAGCTGGGCGCCCTGCGCATCTTCTTCGGCCACCAGTCGGTGGGCGGCAATCTCATGGACGGCCTGGCCGACCTTGCACGGGACGGTGAGCCGATGCCGCTGCGCGTGGCCCGTATGTCGCGCGTGGACGGCGGGAGCCGTGGGGTCCTCGCCCATGAGTGGGTGGGTGAGAACGGCGCACCCGCCTCCAAATTGGTGGCCGTCAGCGAGGCCCTGGCAGACAGCGCCCGCGGTGCCAACGTCGCCATCGTGAAGTTTTGCTATTCCGATTTTCAGGCCGACACGGATCCTGATGCGCTGTTTACAGCCTATCGGGACCAGATCGCGGCGTGGCGTGAGCGGTTTCCGCACGTGACGTTCGTGCACATGACCGCACCGACCGTGCGCCCCGAGGGCGCCGCGGCTCGTTGGCTGCGGACCGTGCGCGGGCGGTTCACGATGCGCGCGCGCGCAGCGAAGGTCGGGCGCTACAATGAACGGCTGCGGCAGGCGTACGCGGGCAGCGAGCCCGTCTTCGATCTCGCCGCCCTCGAGGCGGTGGCGGGCGGGTTCCTCAACCCCGTGTTCACCGATGACGGCGAGCATCTGAACGCGCTCGGCCGGAGGACGGTGGCGCGCCAGTTCCTGCACTTCCTCGCCGACTCGGTCGCGCCGAACGTCGGCCGCTAGTCGACGGTGACGTTGATCTCCCCTGGGGGGGCCGGTCCGCCGCGCGGCGCGACCGTGGGAACCTGGCTCGTCGTGGTCGGCGCTGCGAGCGCGCTCGCCATCACGCTCGCGCCCAGCGGTGATCACTCCGCCGCGCAGGAACTGGCGCGTCAGCTCGACCTGCGGGATTTCATCCTCAATCTCGGACTCCTGGTTCCCGTGGGCGCCGGGCTGGGCTTGCGTCGATGGCCGCTGTGGGCCGTGCTCGCGTGCGCCCTCCTGTTATCCGGCGGAATCGAGCTGCTGCAACTGCTCCTCCCGATTGGCCGTGACGCCAACCTGCTCGACATCGTGGCCAACACAGCGGGGGCCGGCATGGCCGCCTGGGTCGCGCCCCGGATTCCACAGGCGCTCGGCGTATCGGCGACCACGGCGCGATGGCTCGTTGCCGGTACGCTGCTGGCCTGGTGTGTCCAGCTGGTGCTGACGGCGTGCGCACTGCAACGCGACATGCCAGTGACGCCGCAGTACTACGGTCAATGGTCGCACGTGTTCACCAACATGGTGGCGCTTGCTGGTGAGGTCACGGACTTCTCGATCCAGGGTCGGCCGATACCGGACGACGTCCTCCCCGACACCGACGCCTTGCGGGCCGCGCTCGCCGCAGGCGACTCGGTGACGGTGTTCGTCACGGTGACCGATCTTGGGCCGTCGCCGGGACGCGCGCAGGTTGCCGGCGTGTCGAGCGACGCGGGAGACCTCGTGACCGGCGTCGAGCGGGAGGGGTGCCGGATCCGATTCCGCTGGCGGACCCGAGGGGAGCGTCTCGGCCTGCGGCCGCTCAGCGTGACGCTCCCGACGTCGTGCGATCTCGAATCAGGCGTGACGACCATTTCGGGTCGCGCGTCGCATGCGTCGCTCGCGATTGCCGCCGCGTGGGGCGGGGAGGTGCGTCAAGCGACCCTCGCGCTCACGCCATCGCTGGGCTGGCGGTTATTTGTCGAACGCGGCTGGCGGGGCGGCGCGTGGGATGTGGTTGGATCGATTGTGTGGCTAGCGCTGTGGGGCGCGCCGCTCGCCCTGTGGCTGCAGGCCGCGTGGCCGCGCAACGTCGTGGGTTCGCTTCTGCTTTACGTGGTTGGGCTCCTCGGTGCCACGTTCCTGGTCGGGCTCGCCAGCGGGCTGGCCATGGGGACGCCCGGCGACCTCGTCGGCGCCGCGCTCGGCTGGTGGGTGGGGGTGGGGCGGGGGTGGAAGCGTCCGCTGGGAGCGCGACCGATCAGCTGACCGGCACGAAGCTCACGGACTGCGGCTGGCTCAGGGCGACCCGTGCAGCCTCGCTTTCGAAGACACCCGCCAACGCCCATGCGAACGCCAGGTACACGTAGATGAAAGGCAGGGACTGATAGACGCCAAATGACGCGGCCACCATGTACCCGGCCAGGCCAGCCTCGAGGTACCGAAGATCCAGGCGCCATTCCTCGAAGGCCGGCGGTAGCAGCCGGCGCGCACGCGTCAAGCGTCGAAACACCGACACGAGCATGGCCAGATACAAGATCAGACCCGGGAAGCCGGTCTCGGCAAGGATACACAGCCACGTGCTGTGTGTATCCCAGTATCCCTGCACATTGGCCCACTCGAGACGCAGGAGCGAGTGGTCGAAGTGTGCCAGCGGATACGCTCCGATGCCGACGCCGAACATCGGATGCTCCGAGATCATGACCGCGGCCACCTTCCAGATCGTGGAGCGGTCGTGCGCGGACGCGTCGGACATCTCGCGCATCCCGCCGATTCGCTGCCAGACCTCCGGCGGAGCGAAGAAAGCGACGGCGCCAGCCGCGACGACCACCAGCGCGATCACACGGAGGTTGGGGCGCGTGCGCAGCAGCAGCAGGACCGCGAACACCGCGATCCCCAGAAACCCGGCGCGCGACTGCGTGAAGATCACGCACACGGGCAGGACGAGCACGCCGATGGCGGCGGCGGCCCGTTGCCAACCCTTCGTCGCCGATTGCAGGGCCACCACCGTCAGCCCGAACATGGGGAAGGTCAGGGTCGCGAAATCGTTCGGGTTCGAGAAAATGAAATTCCACGCATACCGTCCGTTGTGATGCTCTCTGATGGCGATGTTGTAGAGGATTCCGCGGATCGGGTACAGCGCAAAGATGGCGAGGTACGCAATGAGGAACGCGCGGATCTGCGACGGCGTGCGTAGCACGTTCACGGCTCCAAGAAAGATCAGCCAGACCTTCCAATAATCCTGCAACCGTTCGGAGACGGTGGACCAGTAACCTGATGTGAGGCTCCCGAGCGTGGCCCAGCCCAGGAACAGCCCGAAGAGCAGCACCGGCGCCGGGCACCGTATCCGCTCGCCGCTGAGTATGAGGGACGCGAGCAACACCACCGACACCAGGAACCCGATGGGCAGCTTGTAACTGTGGATCGTCCAGAGGTAGATGATCAGCGCGGTGAAGCCGGGTGTCCACGTGACGCCCCCGCCCGGCAGGCCCAGGCGGCCGTGCAGCAGCGTTCTGACCGGGCTCGGCCGACTGTCATCAGATGGATTGTTGTGCGCGCCGCTCATGTTGGTCGACAAGAGTATGTGGCACGCGCGCGTTTCGGGAGGGCGCGCACTTGCATCCTCTCCGGGCGGGTCATAGCATCCAGCCCGCATGCACGGCGGAATCGCCCACGTGACGGTTGGCCTGTGGCTGGAGTCGTGGACCCAGCCCGCATGGCGCGCCCGCGCGCTGCGGTTGGTGCGCCAGCACGGCGACGTCAGCGTCGCATACGTGGTCCTGGCCGATCCGTCGGCCCCGACCCGGTCGATGCTCAATCCCCTCCTGCGCTGGCTGTTGCAACGCGATCACCGTCGCGTCCTTCGGTTCGGTCCCGACGCGTTCGCTCCGGTAGACGTGCGCTCGCTGCTCGGGGACGTGCCGCTCGCGTCCGCGCTCGCTGCTCCGGTGGACGTCGACGTCCTCATTCAGCTGGGCCGATCCGCCCCCCCCCCGTCCCCGGCGCATCTCGCGGCCGCTCGGGTCGGGCTGTGGCGCTTCGATGCTGATCCGGGCCAGCTCCTCGACGAGCTGCCCGTCGGTTTCTGGGACGTTATGGACGGCCGCGAAACGCTCTCGACGGTCGTGCGCATGCGGGACCGCGCTGGCGCCCCAGGGGGAGGGGGGGGGCGAGTCATTCATCATCGCATCGCGGCGACCGCGCCCGGCTCCGTCGTGCATACGGCGATGCAAGCGCTGTGGCGACAGGCGGGCGACCTCGCGATCAAGCTCGGCCAGCTGGCGAAGCTGGGGCAAAGCGCGTTGGATGAGACACCCGCACCGCCCGGGGTAGCCCGCGGAGCCCCCCCCCCGGGGGTGGTGAGCACCGCCGCGCTCTGGGCGAGACACACGGTGCGCGCCGCCCGCCGCTGGGCATCGCTGCGTGGCGGCCAGTATCAGTGGCACCTCATGGCGGCGCCCGCCGGCGACGACCCACGGGGTGAGTTCGATCTCGCTCGCTACGACGTGATTCTGCCTCCCCCCGACCGGCTCTGGGCAGACCCATTCCCAGTCGTTCACGACGGGCGGACCTTCGTGTTCATCGAGGAGCAGCGGTTTGACGAGCCCTTCGGCCACGTCAGCGTGATGGAGGTGCTTCCCGATCGCAGCCACTCGACCCCGCGCGCCGTGGTCGAACGACCGTACCACCTCTCGTATCCGTTTGTCTTTCGGTGGGCCGATCAGTGGTATTTGTTGCCGGAGTCGCTCGCCGGCGGGCGACTCGAGCTGCTGCGGGCAACGGCCTTTCCCTACGAGTGGGAGACGGATCGCATCCTCCTCGACGAGGGCGTCGCGGATGCGACGCTCGCGCCGATCGACGGCCAGTGGTGGATGTTCGCGGCCAAATGGCCGGCACCCGACCTCGACTGTGACGACCTGCACCTGTACCGGGCCGCCTCCCCGCTCGGGCCGTGGACCCCGCATCCGCACAACCCGGTGCGGAGCGACGTGAGCCGCAGCCGGCCCGCCGGCCGCCTCGTCTTCCACAACGGCAGCTGGTGGCGCCCCGTCCAGGACGGTGCCAAGCGCTACGGCTACGCGGTCCGCTGGCACCGCATCATTCGGCTCGATGACGATGGTCTGGAGGAAGAGCCCGGACCGGTCTTGCGCCCCATCGGCCGCCGCGGGCTGCTGGCCGTTCACACGATGAACACGGCGGGCGCTGTGTGTTTCGCGGACGGCTTGCACCTCATCCCGCGCGGCCGCGGAGCGGCGGGGCGCTGATCACGAGAATCGAGGGACCGCTTCGCGAATACCTAAATCTGGCGAGGAGCGAGGCACGGCCGCCGGCACCGCGCCCCGCTGCATAAGACAGTCCACCTCGATCACGCTGCCGCGACCATCGCGGGTCACCGGATAGAGACCGACCAGCTCGAACTTCAACGCCCGGAGCTCGTCGAAGAGCCCGAAGGCTGAGGGCGCCCGAAATGAGGAGAAGGTGCTTCCCGCCGTCACGCGCATCGACAGCATACCAGGCTCGGCTCCCAAGGCGATCGCGTGGGCTTTCCACTTGGGATCCGTCTGTCCGCGTGCGGCCAGCACGGCAAAGCTTTCCGCCACCGGCTCGAAGGAACGATTTGCGCGAGATACCCCAAGGTCCGCAGGAGCGACCCATACTCGCCTTGATGAGCACCCACATGTTTTCCGGCGGGTTGCGGCCAATGTGAAACCCCAGGCGATTCGCCACCGCCTGTAGGATCGTTTTCACCATGTGCTTCTCCCCCAGTGCTATCCCATGCTCTTCCCGCGGTCTCCTTGCTTGATCTCGCGCAGCTGCATCGAGATGACAAAGAGCAAAGCAACGGCGGCCAGCTCCAGCAACCGGGAGGGCCCGTAGCTTCCGAGGAAGGTGAGCGTGTAACCCGCGAGGTTGGCCAGTTTTTCCAGTACGGCGAGGCCGGCCATGATCACGGCGGCCGCGAACAGAACGCGACTGGCCGTGCTGGACAATTGGGTCATGTGGGTCGTCTCCTATTTGCGCCGCACGAGTCTGGCCTGGGGCCACATGCGCTGTGTGCTGTTATTGAACCGCACTGCGCGCACGTCGCCCGCGTCATCCTGGAACCACAGGAACGACGCATCCACCGTGGGAACGTAGGTTACCGAGATCAACTTGCCCCAGGCGAGCGGCACCACGTCGGTGCTCGGCAGCGCTTCCTCGGGCAGCTGTCCTGCCTGGCCGGGAGTGCCCGCCGTTTCGATGCGCTTGCAGGCCATCGGGCCGACGAGCAAGGCGAGTAGACCGAGCCATGTTGCTGTACGTTGGGACACGGTTTCTCCTTTCATGCGACGGGAGACGGGCCCGCGGCGAGGCGGCGCAGCGCCGCATAGTCGAACTTGCCCGCCGGGTTGCGCGGAATGGCATCCAGCACCTCAAAGCGCGACGGCCACATGTAGCGAGGCAGCTCGGTCGCGCAGTACTGCCGCAGCGTCTCGAGGGAGCCCTCGGGACGCAGCACGACGTACGCGAGGATCATGTCGCCCCGCTGGGGATCCGGTCGCCCGACCACGACGGCTTCGTGGATCTGCCCGGATGAGAACAAGACATCCTCGATCTCGTCGGGACTGACTCGATAGCCCAGCGTCTTGATCATCCGATCCCGCCGGCTCACGTAGTAGAGGAGACCTTCCGCGTCGGCGCGCACAAGGTCGCCCGAGAATACGACGCGAGCCAGTTCCGGCCGATGATCGGGAGCAAATGGATTGGGGCGGAAGATGCGCTCAGTTGCCTGGGGATCCTGCCAGTATCCCAGCGCCACCGTGGGCCCGGCATGCAGCAGCTCTCCGACCTCCCCGGGATCAGCGCGGCTCCCATCCTCACGCACCACGTACACCTCCGCGCCCGGCACCGCGTTGCCCATGGAGTCGGGGTGGGCGTCCACGAGATTCGGGGGCAGGCAGGTACTCCGGAACACTTCCGTGAGGCCATACATCAGGTACAGGTCTGCCTGCGGGTGCGCCTTGCGCAGTTGCATGACGGCGTCTGGCGGAAGGCGTCCGCCGGCATTGGTCAGGATCCTGAGTGACGGCATGCCCCGCTCGCGGAAGCCGCGATTGGCGAGCAGCTGCATCCACAGCGGCGGCACGCCGGCCACGACCGTCACTTCCTGATTGAACAGCCACGTCGCCACTTCGGCCGCGAGATTCGAGCGCTCCACAACGAGCGTCGCTCCCGTCGCGAGCACGCTCGTCAGCTGGTTGAATCCGTACACGAAGCTGAACGCGAGCAGACTGGCGACTCGGTCCGTCTCGGTGATGGGCAGGTAGGAGAGCACCGTCCGGACGCCGGCCCAGAGGTTCCCGTGACTCGACAGCACTCCTTTGGGCTGACCGGTCGAGCCGGACGTGTAGATGATCTGAGCGGGATCCTGCGGGGATCGCGAGACGGGTTCGAAGCTTCCGGCGGTCGGCAGATCGGCGACGTCGAGGATAGGTATGCCGATCTCGAGCGGGCGGGTGAGCGCCCCCAGGAGGTCCGCGGAGCTGATCAATGCACGGCTGCCCGAGTGCTGAACGACGTACTCGATCTGGCGGGGCTGGTACAGCTTGTTGACCGGGACCACGATGGCCCCGACCGCGAGTGTGCCGAACAGGCTCGCCGCGGACTCCGGGCCTCGCCGCAGGAGCACCGCGACGCGGTCTCCGGGCTGAACACCGCTGGCCGCCAGGGCGCGCGCCACGCCCGCCCCGCGCTCGAGCACCGAAGCGTAGGTGGTCTCTTGACCACGCTCCAGCATCGCAACCCGGTCGGCGAAGCGCTCCCCGGCCTGCCAGAGCAGGCTCGCGAAGTTGCCCTCGTCAGCCGATGACGAGGTGTAGGGCGCTTGCATCAGGTCCTGATCCGACAGGGTGGGCACGACCATCCCTTCGATGGAATCCGAAGAGCTGATGTGGCATGTTCCATGCCGTGTGGCGAGGGGGAAAGAACCCCCAACGGCTACGCTGCGCCACGTTGGGGGGTGATGGTCATGCCCCATACCATAACCGAACAGACGCCGATTGCCAGAGAGCAGGGAGCCGTGGTCATGATGGACAATGGGGATCGTTTGCGACTGAACGCCGAGGAGGCCGTCGAGCGGATTGGTGCCGCCCTACGCTCTCAGCTTGGCAGCGAGCTCAATCGCCGCGGGCTCGTGGTGGCCATGAGCGGCGGGATCGACAGCTCGACCTGCGCGGCGCTCGCCGTTCGGGCCGTGGGGGCCAAGCGCGTCCTGGGACTCTTCCTGCCCGAACGTGACAGCGATCCGGTGAGCCTCGAGCTCGCCACTCAGCTCGCCACCCAGCTGCAGATCGACCACGTCACCGAGGACATCGCGCCAATCCTGACTGCTGCGGGTTGCTACGCCCGCCGGGACGAAGCGATCCGGCGGGCGGTCCCGGAGTACGGCGAGGGATGGAAGTGCAAGCTCGTGCTGCCGACCGGACGCGGTGAGCACGCCGGTGGGGGACTGAACGTCACCCAACTCGTGGTGCGGAACCCCGCGGGGAAACAGTGGTCGGTGCGCCTCGGCGCGGCGGAGTACCGGCAGATCGTGGCCGCGACGAATTTCAAGCAACGCGTTCGCAAGATGATGGAGTACTATCACGCGGACCGGCTCCACTACGCCGTCGTCGGCACGCCGAACCGTCTCGAGTATGATCAGGGCTTCTTCGTGAAGGGGGGCGATGGCTTGGCGGATGTGAAGCCCATCGCGCACCTCTACAAGACCCAGGTCTATCAGCTCGCCGAACATCTCGGCGTCCCGCAGGGCATTACGAGCCGGCCGCCCACGACCGATACGTTCTCCCTGCCGCAGTCGCAGGAGGAGTTCTATTTCTCCTTCCCGGCGCGGACGCTCGACCAACTCCTGCACGCCCGGAACGCCGGCGATTCCGCCGCCGAGACGGCGCGCCGCACGGGGCTCACCGAGGAACAGGTCGCCTGGGGCTTCCGCGACATCGCGCAGAAACGCGCGACGACGCGCTACCTGCATCTGCACTCGCTCACGGTGGAGCCGGTGCCGCTCCCCCGCGACGAGGAGGACGCCCGCTAGTGTGCGGCATCGCCGGGATCGCCCGGCGCGATCCCGACGGGGGAGAACTCCAGCTCGACACGCTGGCGCGGATGGCAGCCGCCATACGCCATCGCGGGCCCGACGGGTATGGCTTCTACACGAGTCCCCGCGTCGGCTTCGGGCACGTGCGGCTGAGCATCATCGACCTCGCCGGGGGCGCGCAGCCCCTCACGAACGAGGATGGCCAGGTCGTCGTCACATTCAACGGCGAGATCTTCAACTACCGCGAGCTCATGCGCGAGCTGGAGGCGCTCGGCCACCGGTTTCGCACTGTCAGCGACACCGAAGTGCTCGTGCACGGCTGGGAGGAGTGGGGGCCGGCGCTGCTCGACCGGCTGATTGGCCAGTTCGCCTTCGCGATCCACGACCGGCGCACCGAGTCAGTGTTTCTCGCCCGCGACCGCTTCGGGGTGCGTCCGCTGTTCTACGCCCAGCGCAACCAGACGCTCTATTTCGGCTCCGAGGTCAAGGCGCTGTTCGCCTCGGGGGAAGTTGAGCCGGCACCCGACCCGCTCGGCCTCGATGAGGTATTCACGTTCTGGGCGGTGCGCCCCCCGCGCACGGCGTTTGCCGGCGTGTCACAGCTGGAGCCCGGCTGCTGGGCGCTGTGGCAGGACGGGACGCTCCGCATCCAGCGGTGGTACCAGCTCGACTATTCCGGCCGTCAGGACGAGCCGCGCGATGTTCTCGAGCAGCTCGACGCCCTGATGCAAAGCAGCGTGGACTTGCGGATGCGCGCGGACGTCCCGGTCGGTGGCTATCTGAGTGGCGGTCTGGACTCGAGCATCACGTGCGGGCTCGCGGCTGCGCGCTCACCGTACGCGCTGCGCACATTCTCGGTCACGTTCGCGGATCCGCGGTTCGACGAGAGTCGCTACCAGAGGGAGGTCGCCGCAGCCCTCGGCAGCGAGCACGCGGTGCAGCCGATCGACGTCGGGGAGATCGCCGCCGCCTTTCCCGACGTGATCCGGCACACCGAAACGCCGCTGCTGCGTACGGCGCCGGTGCCGATGTACCTGCTCGCCAAGCTCACCCGGGAGCGCGGGATCACCGTCGTCCTCACCGGCGAGGGTTCGGACGAGCTGTTCCTCGGCTATGACCTCTTCAAGGAAGTCGCGGTACGCCGGTTCTGCCTGCGGCAGCCCGACTCGCGGGTGCGGCCACGGTTGTTCGACCGTCTGTATCCCTACATGGTGGAAAACCAGCGGCTGGGAGACTTCTGGCGCCAGTTCTTCCTGACGGCCGGCTCAGCGGACGATCCGCTGTTCTCGCATATGCCGCGCTTCCAGCTCGCGGGGCACATCAAGCTGTTCTACGGCGAACGACAGCGCGCGGGCACCGCGGGCCACGACGCGCTCGCCGAGCTGCGGTCGAGCCTGCCGGCCGCGTTTGCGACGTGGGCTCCCGAGCATCAGGCAGCGTACCTCGAGATGACGACCCTGCTCTCACCGTACCTGCTGAGCTCACAGGGGGATCGGATGGGGATGGCGTTCGGCGTCGAAGGACGCTTCCCGTTTCTCGATCACCGGCTCTACGAATTCGCGGCCCGGCTCCCGGTGCGGTCCAAGCTCCGTGGCCTCGAGGAGAAACACGTTTTGCGGCGCTGGGCGAAGCGTGTCGTCCCACCCAACGTCGTTGCGCGCCACAAACAGCCTTATCGGGCGCCGGATGCCGCGTCATTCTTCGGTGGCGGGGGGTCGTCGCCGGGGTGGGTGGATGACCTGCTCGCACCGGCTGCCGTCGCAGAGGCCGGATACTTCAGCGCGAACGCGGTTGCCGGTCTGGTGAAGAGATGTCGCGCGGGACAGGCCGTGGGCGTGCGCGAGAACCAGACGCTCGTCGCAATTCTCTCGACCCAGATGTGGCACCAGACGTTCCTCGAGGCGCGCCGACCGGTCGCGCCGCTGGCACTCGACTCGGCCGATGTCGTCCTCGAGGGCGCGGCGGCTGTTCCTTCAGTCTAAAGGATTTGAACGCAATGACGGAAAGTGAGATCCTGGCGCGCCTGCGCGTTTTTCTGCAGGAAACCTTCCTCTACATGAAGCCGGACTACGTCCTCTCCGATGACGACTCCCTGCTCAAGAAGGGCATCGTCGATTCCATGGGGGTGATGGACGTGCTTGGCTTTATCGGCGAGACGTTCGGTGTCGTGCCCGCGGACGACGAGGTCACGGAAGCCAATCTCGGCACGCCGCGCGCTATCGCCCGTTTTGTGGCCGGGAAGCTGCGAGCCCCTCAAAAGACCTAGCGACCACGATGCCGTGGCGCTCGGCGAGTTGTTCGTAGGCCGGCTCCATCAGCTGCGCGTCGCCTGGGCGTGCATAGATCGGATCGGGTCGCCAGCACAGCGGCTTGATGTCCTGAGTCCACGGCAACCCGCGTTCGTGGGCATGCGCGCGCAACACCGCGTTCAGCCGCTCGGCGGTCTGCAGGCAGCTGATGTGTTGGATCGCCCACGCCCGTGGCGCGTAGGATGCGCTCTCCTCGACGAAGGCACTCAAGGCCCGGGCCAGGTTTCTCGTGTCCACCAGCGTGCCGGTCTGCGCGTTGATGTACACGCGAGAGCCGATGTGAGCGTTGTGCACGAGCGCGACCGGCGTGTCGGCAAAAAACGATTCAGGAACCGCCATCGAAGACCCCTCGCGCCGGCTGAGCACCATCGAGGTCTTGCTGTTGCACAGATACTCGCTCACCACCTCGACCGATGCGTCACGGATGATCTCCAGCCGGCCCGCCACTCCAAAGGCAGCCGCCTCCCGCCGCACATCGTCGGCAGTCCGTCCCTCCATGTCCTGCCCGATGAGCACGACTCGCAGGTTCTTGCGCATCTTTGGCAGGGCGCGGAACAACAGCCAATGCCGCTTGATCGGTGACCAACCCGCTACGTACAGGATGTCGATCTCACGACTCGCGTGCGGGCGCGGGTCGTAGAAATCCGGATTGATCCAGTCGGAGGCCATGATGGGAAGCGGGGCAATGCCGTGCGGCAAGCGGCGGTGCAGGGCCACCTCAGATTGGTTTGAGACCTGGAGGAAGATCGGGTCGGGACCGATGTGGGCGAGCGCCCAATGGGCCCGAAAATCAGGCGGCGACGAGGACGACGCGCCGACGAAGTAGTAGTCGTCGAGCAGACGTGGAAGATTGAAATACTTCAGCAGGCGCAACCAGTTGACCTCGAACGAGACGTAGAGCACGCCCTTTTCACCGCCGTCCCCCGGCGGGGGGGCCTTCAGGATGAGGCTCTTTTGCAGCGTCTTGTCGGTGAGGTACTGCTCGTATCGCGCCCAGCCGATGCGCTGGCGACGCCAGATGTCCGCCGTGGACGGTTGGAGCCACGGGGCGAGGCGTCGCTCGATCAGCCGTCGCAGGGAAGAGAACGAGGTTCTGCGGTAGGCGGCGCCGAGCCGCGACAACCTCGATTCGGGCGCACCGCCCAGAAAGGACCGCGCCAGCAGGGCGAGGGCGGCGAGCTCCCACGTCAGCCGGCCGTTGCGGATCTTGTCATAGAGCCACACCTGCCAGCGCAGGGCGACTTGCCGAAGAGATGCGCGGATCGCCATCACAATGCCGGGGTCAGCGCTCTTCGGGGAGGCGCTTGCGCCCGGCCACGACGAAGATGCTGCCGTACGTCGCGTCCGCATCCTCGTGCCCCGGTCCGCGGCTGCGACGCTCGAACTGCACGTCTGAGAACCCGGCGTTGGACAGCGCCCGGACCGCCCCCCGCAGCGTCTGGACCGACTCGATTTTCTTGCGGTTCAGGGGAAAGCGGAACTGCTGGCCGAAGTAGGCTAGGGTCAGACCATTCACGACGGCGTACGTCTGGTACACCACGTCGTGGATCCGGCCTGCCTTGAGGCTGGAGAGCATTCTCGTCGCGGCCATGCGCAGAGGATGCAGCGTCATCCACACCTGCCCGCCGCCGCGCAATACGCGAGCGACCTCCCGCAGTGTGACCGGAATGTCCATGTAGGGGACGGCGACCCGTGAAATCACGAGATCGAAGAACCCGCTCCTGAACGGGAGCCGGTGCCCGTCTCCCACGACGAAGCGGACCACGCCGCCGCGCTCGCGGGCTCCCGTCTTCACCGCGTTCACGTCCACGTCCATACCGATGCGCACGGCTCCGCCCGGCAGGGCGAGCTGCTCCAGCGTGTCCCCCCGCTGGCATCCCAGATCGAGCACGCGCCGATCCCCGGCCCGGATCACGGGCAGGATCGACGGTATCGTCGTGGTGAGCAGCGTTGCTGACTGCGGTTTCTCCATGGTCCTCGCTCGAGAGCGCAAGTCCGGCGCCACGGGCGTCATCATGCGTGGTGCAAGTGGCTGGGGGAAGGTCACGGGACTTGACCGGGTGTCACGCTGCACTCGCGGCGTCGTTTGTAGCAGACCTACAACAACCGGTCCGCGAACCTTCACGAATCGCAGGCAGGCGTGTGCGTGTATATCGTTGTCACATCGCCGTTTACGGCCATCGGTCAGTGGTGGGGGACGGCTCCAACCTTGCAATTCCGGGCGCGTGAGAGGCCATCCATCACCAACGCGCCGGTCGTCGCGATCGGCAAGAGGAGTCTCATGCTGGCAGCGCGCAGTGCATCGTGCCTGGTCACAGGCGGGGCCGGGTTTATCGGTTCACACCTCACCGATCGGCTTGTGGAGCTCGGGCATCGGGTGCGGGTCGTGGACAATCTCAGCACCGGCGATGAGGCGAATCTCGCCGGCGTGGCTCGCGAGATCGACTTTCTGCGCGGCGACCTGTGCGATCCCGAGGTGTGTCGCCAGGCGGTGAAGGGCATCGACGTCGTCTTTCACCTCGCTGCCTTGCCCAGCGTGCCGCGGTCTTTGAAGGATCCCTGGGCCTCGCACGACGCGAACGTCAACGCGACCATGCGCCTCTTGGAGGCGTGCCGCGAGGCGAAGGTGACGCGCGTCGTGGCGTCGAGCTCCAGCTCGGTGTACGGCGACACCCCCGTGTTGCCGAAGTCGGAAGCGGTCGAGCCGTTGCCGCGCTCGCCGTACGCGACGTCGAAGCTGGCGACCGAGCAGTACACGCTCGCGTTCGCGCGCGCGGGCCTGATCGAAGGAGTCGCGCTGCGCTATTTCAACGTGTTCGGGCCGCGCCAGAGTCCCCATTCGGCGTACGCGGCGGTCATCCCCGCGTTCTTTCTCGCGGCGCGCGAGCGGCGGGAGGCCACGATCTTCGGCGACGGCACGCAGACGCGGGACTTCACCTACGTCGACAACGTCGTGCACGCGAACATCCTAGCCGCCACGGGTCCGGCGGAGAAGGTCAACGGCTCCCCCATCAACGTCGGGGCCGGCGAGCAGACCTCGCTGCTCGGGCTGGTCGAGCTGATCGAGGACGTGACCGGACGCGCGCTCCCGTGCCGATTTGCCCCCCCGCGGGCGGGCGACGTGCACGACTCGCTGGCGAGCCTCGAACGCGCCGCACGCCTGCTGGCGTATCGGCCGCTCGTCTCGCTGATCGAGGGGTTGCGCCGCACGTGGCTGTGGAGCGAGAGCCTGGTGCCGGCGCCCGCGTCGCGCCGCACTCCACGGCCGCGCGCGGCTGTACCTACGACGTAGGCGAACAGCACCGCTGCTGATGACGATCCGGACCGAGCGGCGCATCACGCGAGCCAAAAACGCCGTGGTGCACCCGCTGCGTATTGCCGCGGTGGTCGCCACGGAAACGGTTTCAGGACCCGGGCGCCAGCTAGCGGCGCTGGCGCGCGCGCTCCAGGACGGCGGCGTCGCGTGCCTGATTATCGGGCTGCACCGATCCGGCCGGCCGCCGTCGGCGTTCGCTCGATTTCTCGAAGCCGCGGGCGTTGAGTACCGCATCGTCGAGGATCGTGGACCGCTCGACTGGCGCGTGGCGTCGCAGGTAAACGCGATCCTGCGGGACTGGCGGCCATCCATCGTCCAGACGCACAGCTACAAGGCGACGGCGGTCGCGTACGCACTGCGCGCGCTGCGCGCGCCGTGGTCGTGGATTGGGTTTTATCATGGTACGACCCGCGAGTTGCTACGAGTGGGGCTCTATCATTGGGTCGACCGGCAGCTCCTGCGCGCCGCCGACCGCGTGGTCGTGATGTCGCGATCGCAGATCCCACTCTTCCCGCATTCTGGTCCCCGGGTGCAGGTCATCGACAACGCCGTGTTGCAACCGGCCGCGGGCAAGGCTGAATCTCGCGCTCTTGAAACGAGTGGGCTTGGACGCCCGTTGATCGGCGTCGTCGGCCGGCTGAGCCCGGAAAAGGGTGTCGATGTATTCCTCGACGCGTGCGCGGTGCTGGCGCAGCGGAAGATCTCGTTCGCCGGCGTGATCGCCGGGGACGGCCCCGAGCGCGGGCGTCTCCAGGCGCTGTGTCGTCGCCTTGGGCTCGATTCGCAGGTGCAATTCGTGGGGCACGTGGAAAACGTCGAGGCGCTCTACCGCAGTCTCGATCTGCTGGTGCTGCCGTCCCGCAGCGAGGGATTGCCCAACACGCTGCTCGAGGCGCTGCAGGCGGACGTTCCAGTCGTTGCGGCCGCCGTGGGAGGCGTGCCGGACCTCGTCGGAAGCTCCCTGGCCGCCAGCTTGGTGCCGCCGGGATCGCCGGCCGCGTTCGCGGAGGCGATTGAGCTCACCCTCGCCCACGGGGATTCGCCCGGGGCTGCCGCGGCGCGCGCATCCGTGGTGAGTCGCTTCTCGCTGGAGCGGCGGTTGGAAGCCCATCTGCGATTGTACCATGATGTCCTGGATGAGCGGACCCGTCGTGCCAGCTGAGAAACGGAAACTCCTGTTTCTGTGCCAGACGCTCCCGTATCCTCCAGACTCGGGTGTGGCGATACGCACCTACCATGTGCTCCGCGCGCTGAGCCGTGTCTTCGACGTCACCGCGCTGTGCTTCTATCGCCGCAAAGGTGGGCTGGCGCCCGCTGACCCGACGCCGGCGCTCGAGGCGCTGCGGCAGTTCGCGCATGTCGAGGCCTTTCCACTTCCACAGGAGCACAGTGCGATGCGCCTGGTGTGGGACCACCTGCGTAGCGTCGCCCGGAATCGGGTGTACTCGACGTTCGCGTACCAGTCGGACGCGTTCGAGCGGCGCGTCCGCGAGCTGCTCGCCGATCGTTGTTTCGACCTGGTCCATGTGGACTCGATCGTGCTGTCGCACTACTTCCCGCTGCTGGCGGGTCTGCCGGTCGTATGCGGGCACCACAACGTCGAGTCGGCGCTGCTGCGGCGCCGCGCGAGCGCAGAGCGTGGTTGGCGCAGCGCCTATCTGGCCTTTCAAGCCGGTCTCATGGAGCGCGAGGAGCGCCGCTGGTGTGAGGCGTCCACCCTCAACGTGACCGTGTCCGAAGCTGACCGCGCCCAGCTGGAAGCCTTGGTTCCCGGAGCGCGCTGCGTGGTCGTTTCCAACGGCGTTGATACCGGCCGGTTCCGCGCGGACCCCCCCCCCGGCCCCCCCGGCGGCGGCGACGGCATTGTGTTTGTCGGGGGCCTCGAGTGGTTCCCGAACGAAGATGCCCTGCGGTACTTCTGTGAGGAGATCCTGCCGCGCGTGCGTGCGGCCGGGCACGATGTCCCGGTCCGCT
>Ga0137323_1000144_pt1 | contig 19950 bp, 19 predicted proteins | sample EasRivERMZT423_2_FD_102285 | JGI IMG/M metagenome (GOLD analysis project Ga0137323, IMG submission 102285) | Soil microbial communities from meander-bound floodplain in the East River, Colorado, USA - East River MetaG ERMZT423_2 | ecosystem: Environmental > Terrestrial > Soil > Floodplain ... | reverse complement strand
GGCCGGGCCGCCCGCCAGGCGCTGGGACGGATGCGGCGGCGCCCAACTCTGGTGGAATCCTTCTGGAAGCAGGCGGAATTGTTTTGAGCCAATTGTCACTATATTATGCGAAAGTCAATAAGTGACACGGGTGTCGGATACGCACATTACGCGGGAGGTAATGGCCCAGCCGGCAGTACCCAGCTTCAGTTCCCTTCCGGAGTGACTGAATGGATCGATTTACAATCGACCGCCAACAGCTTTTGGTTTCTCGGAGATAATCAGCAACCCTACGCGTGGAGCAGTGCTGAGATCACCCGGCTCCCGTTACCCTCTGGCGTCCAACGCTGGACCAGATTCGCCGCTGGCGGCCTGCACGTTCTGGCGATTGGCGACAATGGCCACCTTTATGCGTGGGGGCGTAACTATGAGGGCCAACTGGGAACTGGCGGACAGCCTTTGGAGGCAGCGGCACCAATTAAAGTGTTACCGGCCGCCTGGTGTCAGTGCGTGGATGGCCATAGCGGCGGGATACATGCACAGCCTGGCTATAGGCAACGATTGCGCTCTCTATTGTTGGGGAGCTAACGACGCCGGACAGATGGGTATTGGTCCAGTGCCTCAGCAGCCGCAGCCGGTGCGCGTCCCGAATGTTGGTGTTCTTTGCGGCACTCCCGTTATCTACACCGAGGGCGCGTTGGAGCGCTTGGAGGACGGCAGCATTCGGCTCCGTTTCTCTTCCGATCTCAACCGATCGTATTACATCCAATACACCGACAATTTGGCAGAATGGAAGACCGCGCTACCCGCTGTGACTGGGACTGGTGGGATCGCAGAATGGCTCGACGATGGGCCTCCTAAGACTGAGAGCCATCCAAGCACGGCTTCAGCACGCTCCTATCGAGTGGTCTTTGCCCCATAGGTTGACCCAGGGTAGCTCGCGGACTCGCAACCCTGGGCCGAGGGATTCAATCGCGTTGCGATTAGTGTGCGGGTCGAACTGCTACAGACGGCTGGTTTCCAATTGCTCGGAATTAAAAAGTGAAAAAGATGGTTGAGACTGGCCTTTCCGAATGGCGCTCACGGAGGAGGCAGGGGAAGAGACGCCTTTGGTGAAAACTTGGTGCGCTACTGTGCGGTTGTACTGCTGTTTCTCCTTCCTGCCATTCGGGGCTGCGGCCAATGCAGAAGAATCTCCGTCCATCCTGTTTAGCGAGGGCTTTGAGGATGCGCACTTGCTGGAGCGAGGCTGGTATGACGGGAGCAAATTCACCATCTCCGACGCCCGACCCTTCGCCGGCAAAGGCTGCATCGAATATACGTGGAAAACGGGTGGCACGACCCCGGCCAATTCGTCGGGCATTCGTCATCTCTTCGAAGCGACCGACACGGTCGCGTTGCGCTGCTACATCAGGCTGTCCAAGGGCTGGGGATGGACCGGCCGTAACTATCATCCTCACCTCATGCATTTCATGACCACGGAAAACGCAAAGTTCCACGGACCTGCGGCCAGCCATCTCACCGTTTATGTCGAACCGCAGAATGGCAAGCTACGTCTGGCGGCCCAGGACATTCAAAACAAGGACCAGCCGCACGGCCTCACTCAAGGCCCGCTGCGGGGCGGGTTCAATGCCCACGTCTATGACAGCAAAGAGGTCCTCTTCGATGATGATGACTGGCAATGCGTCGAGGCCCTGTTCCAACTCAACAGCCTCGACCTGAAGGCGGACAAGCCGAACGCCGACGGGATCGTGCAAGGCTGGTTCGACGGCAAACTGGTCATCGACCGCACCAATGTCGTCTTGCGTTCCACCGATTTCCCGAAGATGAGATTCAACCAATTCCTCCTGACGCCGTACTTCGGTCCGGGATTGCTCCCGCACGAACAGACGCTGTGGATCGATGAATTGGCTGTGGCGACAAAGCGCATTGGTCCGGTCGATGCCAGATAGCAGGGAAACCGGAGGGCACAGAGTGATTAATGCTTGAGAGAAATTGGACCATCGGTTTTCATGAACCTGTGGGGACAAAAGGAAAATCTATGATACTTCCGCCACCTCCAAAATGGGACCGGGCGACTGACGGCCTTGAGGATGCCTGCCAATGGGCTTGGGCTTACGAGCGGTCTTTGCTGCCACCGGACATCCTCTTCCCGCGCACAGGCCAGATCTGGGAGGTGGTGCGCGATTGCGACGTGCATTTCATCGCGTGGATTCCCAAGACAATCCTTCCCGGTGGCACCGCCCGGCTTCAGCAGGGCGAAAGGGTTCGTATTGTCACGTTGGATGATCCGAAGCCGATTCAGGTGAGGTTTCAGCCTGTTCGTTATCACGAGTTGCACGAGAGCATCGTACCGGCTGACATTCGCAGCCAGCCAGGCTACTTGCACTACGTGCTTTGCTTGAGGATAGCGCGCACGATATGCTGTTCGCGAGGTGAGCCAGGATTTTTTCACGAGCTTTTCAGATTGGTCGAGGACGTGGCCTGACGCCGCCGTTCCCGAACGTGTCCGGCTGATTCTGCAAACGCCGTGCGCGTTCGGCGCATCGGCCGTAACGGGGGCGAACGCATTTTCTCCGCAGAGGGCCGTCGAAGGCAGTAGAAATCCTCCATTGCCGTCGGGCCGCATTGTTCCTAAAAATAAGCCCGCTTCTATGAACCGCATTGTTAGCGGAATGGTGGTTGTTGTGCTTGCTCTAGCCGGGCTCGTTGCAGCGGCTCAGGACCAGGGCACGCCGGCGGACCAGTACAAAGCGCTGCTCAAGGAATTTCACGCGGCCTCACAAGCTCACTTCCAATCGACGACGACGGACGGGGAGCGAACGCAGATCGTCGCACGCGTGGACAGCGTCACGTCGCGATGCCTGGAGTTGATCGAAAAAAACCCCGGCGATCCAATCGCGCTGGAGGCCCTGACACAGGTGGTCACTCTGGAGTACTGGCTGAACAACCACACCTCGCACCCCGGCTGGGGCAAGGCGAGCCGGCAGGCCAGGGCCATCGAGCTGTTGCTGCGCGATCATCTTCAAAGTGACCAGCTGGGCGAGACTTGCAAGCGGGTTCATTTTGGTTTCCGCCAGGAGTGCGAGACGTTTCTCCGCGCCGTGCTGGAGAAGAACCCGCACCGGGAAGTCCAGGGGCAGGCATGCCTGCGGCTGGCTCAGTTCCTGGGCAACCGCCTGGAGAGGATCGAGTTGCTCAAGGACCAGCCGGAACTGGCCCGGCGTTACGAGCTTCTCTACGGGAGGGATTACCTCGAAACATTGCGACGGCAGGATCGAGCCGCAGTCTTGAAGAATGCCGAGACTCTCTACGAGCAGGCTGGCGAAAAATACGGAGACGTGAAGCTTCCCTACGGCGAAACGGTGGGCGAGACGGCGAAGACGGAGTTGTTCGAGATCCGCCACCTGGCCGTCGGCAAGCAGGCGCCGGACATCGAGGGCGTGGATCAGGACGGCCGGCAATTCAAATTGAGCGATTACCGTGGCAAGGTCGTGTTGCTCTACTTCTGGTCGGAGTACTGACCGACGTGAAGGGCCAATTGGCCCCACGAGCGGTCGCTCGTGAATCAACTGGCGAAAAAACCTTTCGCGCTGCTCGGCATTCATGGCAACGGCTACGAGCCGAAGAAGCTCAAGCAAGTGATGGAGAAGGAGAAGTTAAACTGGCGGTCGTTCGCAGACCGCAGGACAATCTCCGCCAAGTGGAGCGCGCGCGGCACACCGACCTACTATGTCATCGATCACAAGGGTGTGATCCGGCACAAGTGGATCGGCTACCCTGGCGCGAAGGCCATCGACAGTGCCCTGGAGAGGCTGATCAACGAAGCGGAGGCCGCGCGTTGACGGCTAGATGAAGCCATTGCCTGTATTTCGCCAGAGCCGGGTGATAAATCCATTCCGTCATATCTGGAGGCACCGTGAGGCTTACTGCGGCCCTCTGACGAGCACCACCCGGAAGCCAAGGTCTGTATCGGTGTCGAACGGGCCGGCGTTAAACAGAGACCGCGCGGCCGACCGGCAGGACTGTTCGGTGTTGTCGAAAGCGCCACCGCGCGTGACTTTCCGCCCGCTCGCACTGGACGCAGGGCCTGTCGGATCGATCTGAACTCCGCCAGGCAGAGAGCCAAACCAATCCTGACACCATTCCACGACGTTCCCTTCCATGTCGTAGAGTCCCCATGGATTGGGAAGCTTCTGCCCAACCGGGTGCGCGGTTAGACCGCTGTTCGAGGCGTACCAGGCGTGACTCGGCAGGCTTGCGTAGCCAGGATCGTCTCCGTAGTTGAAGCGCGTCGAAGTGCCCGCGCGCGCGGCGCATTCCCACTCAGCCTCGGTCGGCAGACGGAAGTGGCTGCCGGCGGGAATGCGCCCGGCCGCGAGTTCCCGCTGCGTCAGCTTCGCGCAGTAGTTGGTAGCGTCGGGCCAGCTCACGCTGGATACCGGACGGCTCAGATCACCAGGGAAGGGGCTTGGGTTCGTGTTCATGACCGACAGGTACTCTTGCTGGGTCACTTCACATTTCCCGATCCAGAAGCCGCGGCTCAGTGTCACCGTGGTTTGCGGACCTTCGTTGCTGCTGCGGTCCTGTTCGTTGGTCGGGCTGCCCATCGTGAAAGTATTGGGCGAGATGAACACCATGTTTGTGGGCGGGCTTTGCAGCAGCGCGCGGTAAAACTTCTGCGAGGAGAAGTTCGCGTCCGCGTCGGTGAAGAGGATGCTGCCGAGTTCATTGCTGGCCGTGCCCAGAACGCTCCAGGCGGCGAGATTGGTGGAACCAAGGACGGCATAGATGCCGGGCGGTCCTTCAACTGTAAACTCAAAGGCGTTTTCCAACGTTTGGTGTGGTTTCAACAGGCCGACCGCCAGCGGGTAAGTGAAAACGGAGACGCCTTGATTCTGGAGAGCCGCAACCACCAGGGCCAGATTCGTGGCTGCCATTGGTTCGGAAAGTACGAAGGTCGTGAGCGGATTGCCCTCAAGGAAGAGCGCGGTTAGCTTCGTCTCGTCCGGGGGCAGAGTGAGACTGGCGAGTCGGTTTCCCCTTAGGTCGATCTGGACCAGATTCGTCAGGTCCGGAGACAACGTGAGATTGGTCAGTTGGTTAGACCGGAGGAAAACCACGGCCAGATTTGTCAGACCCGGAGGCAGCGTGAGACTGGTGAGTCTGTTCTCTGATAGGCGAAGAAAGTTCAAACGAGTTGACCCGGAAGGCAGTGCGAAATTCGAAAGCTGGTTGGACTCAAGATCGAGGAAGGTCAGATTCGTCATGCCCGCCAGCAATGTGACGTTCGTGAGCTGATTGTCGCGGAGGTTGAGATGGGCCAGCCGGACCAGATTGGGCGGCAGGGCGAAACGCGAAAGGTTATTACCGTCGAGATCGAGCGTGCCCAGCGTCCTCAGATTCGCAGGCAAGGTCACGTTCGTGAGTTGATTGAAGAACAGGTCGAGCACGATCAGATTCGTCATGTCGGTCGGCAACGTAAGGCTGGTCAGTTGATTGCCCCAGGCCTCAAGCACCGTTACTGCGTTCAAGCCGGACGGCAGGTTGAGGTTGGTGAGCCCATTGCCGCTGACGTCGAGAAAATCCAGGCCCGTCAGGTCGCTCGGCAGGTTGAGACTGATGAGCCGATTGCCGTGGAGCAGGAGCGCATTCAACGCGCTCAGACCCGCCGGCAATGTGAGACCAGCGAGTTCACTGCTTTCCATGATGAGCCCGCTCAGATTGGCAAGGCCGCCTGGAAACGAGCAATTGGTAAGGGGATTGAAGCTGAGATCCAGGAAGTTCAGATTCGTGAGTCCATTCGGAAAGGCGACGTTGGCGAGACGATTGGACTGCAAGTCGAGCATGGTCAAATTGCGAGCAGCCTCCAGGCCTTCCAGGTCTCTTATACTCCGACAGCAGGCGTCGAGGTTCGACAGACTGAGCAGGTCCTGCTCGGTCAATGACCCGCTGGGTTTTGGGAGGGCCTCACGGATGGCGGCGTTCAGGCCGGGATCGGGAATGGACACTTCCTGCGCCAAAGTCCAGGCCTCGAAGTTGGTGAGAGCCAGCAGGGTTAGAACAAGTGGACGGCTGATGCGAATGATGGTCTTCATGAGGTTCATTGCGGCCCCGCGACGAGCACCACGCGGAATCCGAGGTTCCAATCAGTGAGCGCCGGGTGATTGCCAAAGAACATGCGACTGGCCGAGCGGCAAGCCGGCCCGCCGACGTCGAAAGCGCCTCCGCGCATGATTTTCCATCCGATTGGGTTGGAAGGAGGCCCCTGTGGATCCGTTACCAACCCGCCCGGCAGCGGCCCAAGCCAATCCTGACACCACTCAAAGACATTTCCTGCCATATCGTACAAACCCCAGGGATTGGGAAGCTTCTGCCGGACCGGGTGAACGGTGAGTCCGTCGTCCAAGGATTGCCACGCGTAGTTCGCCAGGTTGGCATAATCCGGATCATCTCCGTAGCTGAACCGCGTCGTCGTGCCGGCGCGCGCGGCACATTCCCACTCTGCTTCGGTCGGGAGGCGATATTCGCTGCCGGCGGGAATTCGTCCTGCGGCGAGCTCCCGCTGCGTCAGCATCCAGCAATAATTGGTGGCGTCAGGCCAGCTCACGCTGGAAACCGGACGCGTCAGATCGCCGGGAAACTGGCTTGGGTTCGTGCCAGTGACTGACAGGTATTCTCCTTGGGTCACTTCATATTTCCCGATCCAGAAACCGCGCGTGAGGGTCACTGTCGTTTGTGGACCTTCGTTGGGCTGGCGATGAAGTTCGTTGGTTGGGCTGCCCATGATAAAAGTATTGGCCGGGATGAACACCATGTTCGCGGGCGGACTTTGCAACAGCGCGCGGTAAAACTTTTGCGGAGAAGCATTGGCGGTTACATCGTGGAAGTTGACGCTGCCAAGCGGATTGGTCGCAACACCCACCACGCTCCAAGTCGTGAGGTTCGTCGAGCCAAGGACTGAATAAACTCCGGGCGGCCCGGTGATTGCAAATTTGAACGCGCCAATCAACGCGAGTGGCCGGACCAACTGGGCGACCAGCGGATAGGTGAACACGGAAACACCTTGATTCTTCAGAAAGGCGACGTCTCCTGCCAGATTGGTTGCAGCTAAAGTCTCGGGCAGAACGAAGGTCGCCAGCGGATTGCCGAGGAAGCCGAGAGAGCCCAACCCGGTCATGTCCGCAGGCAGCGTGATGTTGGTCAATTGATTCCCGGTAAGGAATAGGCCGAACAAGTTCGACAGACCCGGAGGCACGCCGAAGCTGGTGAGTTGATTTCCCCCGAGATCGAGCGACACCAGATGGCTCAGATCAGAAGGCAATACGACGTTGGTCAGCTGATTGCCCGCGAGAAACAGCGCGACCAAATTGGTCAGCCCCGCAGGCAAGGTGAAGCTGGTAAGTTTGTTTCTGGAAAGGGCGAGAATGGATAACTGGGGATGTCCTGCCGGGAGCGTGACGCTGGTGAGTTGATTCGTGCTGAGGTCAAGATAAGTCAACGCCGTCAACTCCGCGGGCAGATTGAAGTTGGTGAGCAGGTTGGCGCGTAGGTGGAGAACGCTCAGGTGCGTCAGATTCGTCGGCAGGTTGAAACTTGTGAACCGATTGAAATCAAGGTTAAGCTCGGTCAGATTCTGCAGATCATCGGGCAGACTCAGGTTCGTGAGTTGATTGAAGAAGAGGTCGAGTTCGATCAGATTTGTCATGCCTACAGGCAGGGTGAAGCTGGTGAGTAGATTCTGGGAGAGGTTAAGCTCGGTCATGCCCGTCAGTCCCGGAGGCAAGGTGACGTTGGTCAATGGATTGCCTGCGAAATAGAACGTGCTCAGATTCGTCAGCCCGCCCGGAAGGGAAAAATTGGTGAATGAATTGAAGCCGAGGTTGAGCGCAATCAGGCTGGTCAGGTTCGAAAGCTGGTTGAAACTGGTGAGATGGTTGCTCTCTAGGTCAAGGTTGTTCAACCGGGTCAGACCCGTGGGCAAGGTCAGGTTGGTGAGTCCAGCGCTTTCGACGATGAGCGAGGTGAGATTCGTCAGCCCGCTCGGCAGGAAAAAGTTGGTAAGCGGGTTGATGCTAACGTCGAGCGCGTTCAGCTTCGTCAACTCGCTCGGAAGGGAAAAGATGGTGAGCCGGTTGATCTGGAGATCAAGCGAGACCAAATTACGAGCCGCTTCCAGCCCGACGATGCTTCTCACGTTCCGATTGCGGGCGTTCAGGTTCGTCAGGCTGAGCAGATCCTGCTGGGTCAACGGCCCGATGGGTTTTCCCAACGCATCGCGAATCGCGGTGTTCAGGCCGGGATCGGGAACGAATACTTCCTGCGCCAGGGTCGAAGCCGTGAAGCTGCCAAGAACCAGCAGGGATAGAACCAGCGGACGGGCGATCGGAATGATGGTTTTCATATTAAAAATACCTGTGTCTGATTTGAAGGTTGGGCGTTGCGAGGGTTGTTCCGCGTGCACGGAAACTCGCAAGCGCCCGAAAACAGTTTGATTCGCCTTAATTTGTCAGAGCGTGCGTCGCGTGTGTGACGGCCCCTCCAGCTCGCAGGGCGGCGGCGACCATCGCGGCCTCGGCCATCTCTGCGTCGGTTGCGCCCGCTTTGCGGGCGTTACCGCTGTGGATGTCGATGCAATACGGGCATTGAGTCGTGAGCGCAACGGCGACGGCGATCAGCTCCTTGTACTTTGCCGGAATGGCTCCGTCGGCGACGGCCGCCTTGTCAAAAACCCAAAACGCCTTCATCACTTGCGGCGCGAGGCTGTCCATTTTCTTCAGCTTGGCCAGATTTTCTTTGTTGTACATATGCGTGGTCGTGGTGAGTGGAAAACGGCTTTCTTCCCCGGTCGAAGCCGCTGGGCCTCGACCGGGGTGTTCATTCTCGAATCAGTCGTTCGTCTTTCGGAAAAAGAAGTAATCGGCTGTGTAAGGCACTTCGGCTATCTGCCCAACGAAGGCGCCGTTTGCCGAAGGCGCCTTGCCGCCTGCCGTGTTCACGCGCTGGATGAAGCTCGTATTGGCAAAGATGCCGGGGCCTTCCGTACTCACTGCCCTGAGCCGCACCCACGGGATGGCGTTGGTGTCCACTGTGACGGTCGGCTGCACAACGGCTCCCAGCACTATGCTGCCACTGTTGCTCTTCCACCTCGGGCCCGCAAAATGGTCCGCTACGACGTTGCCATCATTGTCGAACAGCGTGGCGTCGGGCACGGCGATTCCCCAACTGGAACCATCCCAGGTGTAGATCTGCACACCTACTCCGAAGCCGTGGAAGTGGACTTTATTGGTGTCCCCCACTGAGATTTCGTCGGGAACCTCGGGAGCGCGGTTATCGTTGCCCGCGGCCAGAGCGGTGAGGCCACTGCCCAGGAGCAAAGCCAACGCGCCGGCGATGGGTTGGTTGGCCCAAAGCGATTTCAATACAAGCGATCCCGGACGGCGAAGAGCTGCCGTTTCATTTGTCGTTTTCGTTTTGGTTCGTTCGTTCATCATAACATCTTTCATAGTTTTATTTGTTTACTGTGTTGTTTATCTGCCTGTGGCGCCGCACTTAGACTGAGCTGCTTGCGCTACGATCTCCTCTGCTTGATCCTCGCTGATCAAACCCTGCGCCAGGAACGCTTCCGCCGTCTGCGCGACTGCAGAAACGTACTGGCCATGATTTTTCCAGGTGCCGCCCGAAGCGGGACCGCTGCACGGCGCGATTTGGTCGATGCTGCACCCGTTTGCGTCCACAATAGTGCCCGCAGGAGTGCCCGGACACCGATCCAAAGAGTCGGGGACTTCATCAGCGTCTGCGTCGGTCTCGCCGGAGAGCGAAAACGCTGCGTTAAACGGTCCCTGGCCGGTAATGTCCGTCCCGATGCGCAGCCAATCTGGGGCTAAAGCATCATTGCGAATCCAGCTTTGCAAATCGGGCGCGAACGGAGTGCCGGAAGCGACAATCGGCCTGGGCGCAGAAAGCCACAGAAAATCGCCGCTGCTCAACTCGACCTCGGGGCGGAAGAAATAATGACCAGCCGGCAAGGCGACCGGCGGGTTGAAGCTCACAGTGATCAAAACCACTTGGCCGGTAACGGCGCCTTCGCCGCCGGTGAATTGGATGGGAGCCGGATGGATTCCGTCCACCACGGAGTTCGTCACCGTGAAGGGGGAATTCACGAGCGTTGCGGCAAAGGTCAGACTGCCATCGAGGCCATCGCGCGTCGCGTCGTCGATCTCGACATCGCCGGGCGAATTGGCCCGCGTCGGCACAGTCAGAGTCCGATTGGTGTCCGAGTCGCCGGGAAAAACGTGGTAGAATTCGATTTCCACATTGCCGACGCTCCCCAGGGGCGCTCCCAATGGCAGCAAGCCGGCGAATGTCGCCTGACTGATGACGACGGCCTGTGTCACCACGAAATCGTCGGCGGTCTCGGTCTGGATTTTGCCCGGGCTGGACGGACGCGAGAGAGTGGCGATTTTTCCATCCGGATCGCCGGTGGAAAAAATAAAAGAAGCCGCCGAGGCTTGAAAGGCCACCAGCAGCAAAACCAGCGCGCTGACGGTGATTTTTTTGGTGGAAAGAGCCGCCCATCCAGACGGTCCCAGCCGGCGAAGCGCCGGCGCTCTATCTGTCGTGTTCGTTTTGTTTCGTTCTTTTGTCATAACCATCTTCATTTCTTTGTTATTGCGCTTCCGGCTGGAGCGAAGAGATGTTGTTGCTCCAAACGAATCAGATTCGCATTTGCGTGGGTCGGACAAACGGGGAGGGAAATAGTTCCAACGAATGGCGCGACGTGACTACCCCTTTCGAACAGGTTGATCACCACCTGGGGAAACCCGAGTGGGACGAACGACCCATTCCACTGCGCGGGAATACCTCCTTCGTCCCATTGTCTTGCCCGCCAGCCGCAGCCTATGGTGCGGAGGTTAGCGCGCAGGATGACTGCGCAATAGCCATTGATCGAAGCCATGACTCGAACTGATTTCAGCCGCACGGTGGAAATCCCCGCGCCGCCGGCCCTTGTCTGGTTGGTGATGGCGGACGTGGAGCGGTGGCCGGAATGGACGCCGAGCGTGTCGCGCGTCAAACGGCTTTCGTTCGGGCCGCTGCAGGTCGGCAGCCGCGCGCGGATTCATCAGCCGAAGTTCCCGCCGGCGTGGTGGCGGGTGACGGAGTTGAATCCGGGCGCAGGCTTCACATGGGTGAGCCGCGCCCCGGGCGTGCGGGTCGTGGCGGGACATCGTATCGAACCGGCCGCCACCGGATGCCGCGTGACGTTGTCCGTTCGCTATGAAGGGTGGTTCGGACCGTGGCTGGCGCGGTGGACACGGGACTTGAACGAGTGTTATCTCGGGCTGGAGGCAAACGGCTTGAAGGCGCGTTGTGTCGCGCTGGCGGCCGGGCCATGCTTAGCCTCGAGTGGGAGCATTTCGCCCGTAACGGAGCGCGGCTCTGTGAGCCGCAGCAACGTCCGAATTTCACCGAAATCATGAACCTTGTTGACGGTTTTTTTCTCATCAGGCCCGTTGACCTTTGCTGGCGGCCCTCGAACATCATGAAAATTCCCAACGCGGATTTTCTGGAGCGAACGCGGAGCGAGATCCTGGGCGCGCGCCTCTGGCGGTTGCCGCCCGGCAGCGCCAACACACTGCACAAACATCATCGGGCCGAGGAGTTTTATTTCGTCGTCGAGGGCACGGGCCGAATCCGCGTTGAGGAGAAAACGCTGACCGTGCCGCAGCACGGCGGGGTGTTGGTCGGGCCGCGACAGTTGCGGCAGGTGTTCAACGACACGCCAAGTGACGTGCTCTGGCTGATGGTCGGCGCGCCGGAAGCGGAATTTCTGCCCGGCGAATCCCAGGACAAGTCGGTTTTTTACCCGGTGGACCCCAAGCAACTGCCGGCAGAACTGGCGGGCGTGGAATGGCCGCCAAAAACTTGAGCGCCCGGGCTCATCCCCTCCCCATGAACCTTCGATTCGTAGCGGCGTCTCGGCAGCAGCCACCGACTCTGCGAGTGGGCTACACATGGAAGAAACCAGCCCACACCAAGCGAAAACGCCCTCAATCGACGCCGAGAAAACCTGCTGCTCAACAACGTTTTCCAAAAGTGGTTTCTTAGAAGAGCGCCGCCAACTCTTCCCTCGAAAGACAACGCTCTGCCGAGGCGCCGCTACGTCGCTGGTGCAAGGGTTCAAGGCGCGAAATCATTCGGAGAATTCTCTCCCATCCGAGGGGGAGCGGGGGACTCAATGTGGCAGCGAGCCGAGCACTTCCAGCGTTCGCACGGTGGCGGCGCTCCGGGTTTCAACCCCGAGTTTTTCGAATATTTCCTGCACGTGCTTTTTCACGGTGGACTCGGTGATGCCGAGAATGGTCGCGATGTCCGAGTTGGTCTTGCCTTGGGCGAGCCAGAGCAGCGCTTCGGCGGCGCGGGGCGTCAGTCCCAGCTTCAACAGCGGCTGGGACGAGGAGAAGTCGGGTTTGAATTCGCGCCTGGCCTGTTGTTGCGAACGACGTAGCCGCGTTTCGATGGCCTGGACAAGGTCCGCATTAGCCACGGGCTTCGTCAGGTAATCGTCGGCGCCGAGGTTCATGCCGCTGCGCCAATCGTCCTTGTCTCCCTTGGCCGTGAGGAAGATGAACGGAATCAGCGCCAGTGCCGCATCCTGTTGCAACGTTTGCAGCACGCCGTGGCCGTCCAACTCAGGCATCATAACATCGCAGAGGATCAAGTCCGGTTTTCCCCGCCGCGCCAGCTCCACACCTTCGCGCCCATTCCCAGCCTCGATTGGCTCGTAATCGTGATAGCGAAGCAACGCGGTAATGTTCCGCCTCATTTCCGGCTCGTCCTCGATCACCAGGATTCGTTTCATAAATCCTTTTTAAAAACCGGGAGCCTGACTGTGACCGTGGTGCCTTCGCCAAGATTGCTGACCAACTGCATGCTTCCCCGATGCAATTCGACACAGCGCTTTACCATGAGCAGGCCAAGCCCGGTGCCCGGACGGGTTCCCACATTGCCCCCGCGATGGAACGCCTTGAACAAGTATTGTTGATCCTCCTCCGAAATGCCGATCCCCTGGTCGCGAACGATGCACACTGCGTCAACGCCATCGCGCTGAACCACGAAATGCACGGTCGCACCGGCTTCGGAGTACTTCACCGCGTTGCTCAGGAGATTTGTGAAAATGTGGCCGAGTAACATTTCATCCGCCGCCACTGCCGGCGGAATCGAGATCATGGTCAATTCGATGAGGCATCGCCGGTTGGTCGCCGAAAGCACCTCATCCACCACGCGACGGCAAAAGGCGTTCAAGTCGAGCGGCGCTGGTTGAAAGTCCAATTTGCCCGCGTCCAGGCGGCTGAGGACCAGGATTTCTTCCATCATCCCGGCCATGCGGCGGGTGTTTCCGATGATGGATTGCAACTGTTCGTTGCGTTCGGGCGACTCCATCTTCTGATAAAAATCCCGGAGCAGTTCCGCCGAAGACTGGATAATGCCCAGCGGCGTGCGGAATTCGTGTGAAACCATGGAGACAAAATTGCTCTTGAGCTGGCTGAGTTCCTTTTCCCGGCCGAGCGCTTTGAGCATTTCGATTTCCGCCTGCTTCCGCTGCGTGATATCCACCATCATGGTCAGCAAATGGTCCACGCCATTGATTTCGATGATGACTCCCGACGCCAGCATCGTGAAAACCCTTCCATGGCGATTGCGCGAGTGGCATTCCCATTCCCGGACTGAGCCTGCGCGCCTGACGTCACTCCAGAACTGTTCACGCCTCGCAGGGCTTTCCCAGATGCCCAGCTCAACCGTGGTGCGCCCAAGAACCTCATTGCGGCTGTAGCCCGTCCAGTTCAAGAACGCGTCGTTCACCAGCACAATTCGGGTGTCGCTGGCGCGGAAAATGGCGGTGATGATTGGACTGGCTTGAAACGCCGCGCTGAATCGCGCTTCGCTTTCGCGCAAGCGCGCCTCGCTGGCCTGCAACTCCGCTTCGGTTTGCTTGCGCTCGGTAATGTCCAGCCCGAGCGTCAACATGTGCGGCACGCGGTTCAGCTGGATCACTTCCGAGGACAGGAGCATGGTGGACTGTCTTCCGCTGCGGTTGCGGAAACGGCACTCGCGCGCGCGAATGGAGCCGGTGCGGCGCAACTCCGCCCAGTACGCTTCCCGATCTTCCTGACGCTCCCACACGATTAGCTCGGTCGTGTTGCGCCCCAGAATTTCCTGGCGGCTGTAGCCCGCCCAAGTCACGAACGCGTCATTGATCAGCACAAAGTGCCCATCGCTCATGCGCGCGATCCCAAAGAAGATCGGGCTGGCCTGAAAGGCCACGCTAAACCGCGTTTCGCTTTCGGCCAGCGCGGTTTGGGCGCGCTTGCGTTCGATGCCCAGCGCGATCGAGTCCGCCACCGAGCCGAGCGCCTTCAAAATGCCCTCAGCGAGCGGGCGCCGGGCGAACAGGGCGAGCACCCCCAAAACCCGGTCTTCCAGCAGCAACGGATAACCCGCGAAGGCGACCATCCCCTCGCGCATGGCCCATTCTCGGTCACTCACCCTCGCGTCGGTTTGCACACTATTGGTCAAATGAGGCTTCTTTTCCTGGGCAATGAGACCAATCTTGTACTGCCCCACCCGGACGCGGCTGTGCGGTCCATCCAGGTGCGTGTAACAACCGGCGCTGGCCTGCAGTTCCAGGGTTTGCGTTGTTTCATTGAGGGTCCAGACGCGCGTGAAGGCGACGTCCAGGTGCCGCACCGCCAGTTCGGCGCATTGTTGGAGCATGGCCGGCAGTTCGGTACCGGCGTTAAGGGCCAGGGCCACTTCGGTGCTCAGCGTGGAGGTGCGCACGCGCTCCTTGAGCGACTCCTCAGCGCGGGTGCGTTGCTCGATTTCATGGCGCAGCTTCTGATTGGCCTCACGCAACGCGTGCTCAGCCTGCTTGCGCTCGGTAATATCGGTGATGAACGCCTGTATGACTTGCCGACCGCTCCATTGAATCCGGGTCAAGGCCACCTCCAGCGGTATCTCCCGGCCCTGCGGCGTGCAACTCAACCAATCAAAACGCGCGCTGCCGTTGGTCAGGCATTCTTGAATGTATTTGCGCGCCTGCACCGCGGAACGTTCACCATCCGGTTGGAAAGGGGGCGACGTGTCGCCCGGATGTTTGCCCAATAGTTCCTGCGCGCTTTGGCACCCCATAATCCGCACGGCCGCGGGATTCACCTCCAGGATTTGGTTCTCATCGTGAAGGACGACTCCGTGACTGGAGCCCTCGAAGAGCGCGCGAAACTTCTCTTCTGACTCGCGCAGGGCGCGCTCAGCGCGTTTGCGTTCGGTGTTGTCGATGATACTGGCGCGAATCAGGTTTTGACCTTCCGCAGGCAGGCGCAGCAAGCGGACCTCTGTGGGGATAAGATGACCGTCACGTTGCTGGTACATCCATTCGAAAACCGGCGTGCCTCCCGCCAACGCTTCGTCCATCTTTTCCCTGGCCAGTTCGCTGGAGCGGCGGCCATTCGGTTGGAATTCAGGACTGACATCCGCGGGTGTGAGTTCGGTGAGCTTTTCCATCGCAACTCCGTAAAGCGCGCGCGCATGCTCGTTGCCGAAGAGAAATCGCCCCGTATCGCCGTCAAAAACCACAATCGCTTCCGGGGCATGCTCGACCAGGGCGCGGAAACGCGCTTCGCTGGTCGCGAGCGCGGCGGTGCGTTCCTCGACGCGGCGTTCGAGCGACTGGTTCAACTCCAGCAACTGGCGCCCGGCTTTTTCTCGTTCCGAGATGTCGCGTGAAATAATCACGTGAAGGATTCGCCCACCCATCCGGATGGGAGTGGCCGAGACTTCAATGGGAACGTCGCGGCCGTCCATGTGCCGCATCATCCATTCGAACCGATAGCCGTTGTGCTTCTCGACCAGAGCAATAATCTGCGCCGTTCTCTGGCTGCTGGGCGAGCCGTCGGGTTGAATGGGAGGCGAGAGATTTTCAGGTTTCGCTTGCAGCAGTTGCTCTTTGGTTTTGGCTCCAATCAATTCGACTGCCGCCTGGTTGCAATCCACGAACACTCCGGCCTGCGGATCAAACAACCAGACCGCGTCAACGCTCCGCTCGAAGAAGCTCTCGAACACCGGGCCAGTCTGCCCCACGGACCGAGCGGTGGCACTAGCACTTTCGTCCCATTCGCGGCCTGCGCTAGTCGGATTGATCATGGAATCATCGCAACAGTGTCTCAGGGCCAATCAACGCTGACGTTATAAAACCACATCCTTGCCAGCGGAGGGCCGAGACCAGGTCTGGAACGCGTGCCAGTGAATGCCCTGTGATTCAAAAGCCTGACATTCCCGTTTTCGCTTATAAACCAACCGGAACGCCTCTGCAAGCCGACCGAAGGCCAAATGGCGCCTGGCTGGTTCCTTGGTCCCATTGCGCCCCAATCGATTTTCCGGCAGATGATCGCGTCGCGAGTATCACAAACAGAAATAGCCCATGCCGCCAGATGATTTTGAACAGATCGTGTCCCTACACTATGAGGCGCTTTACAAATTCGCCTTGAGCCTGACATGCACGGAAGCCGACGCCTGCGATCTGACCCAGCAAACATTCTATATTTGGGCGACCAAAGGCCATCAATTGCGTGACCGGAGCAAGGTCAAGTCATGGTTGTTTACAACCTTGCACCGGGAGTTTCTGAATATCCGCAAACGAGCTTTGCGCTTTCCACATGTCGAGTTGAACGACGCCATTGAAGATCTGCCCAACGTCTCGCTGGAGACAGTCAACAGCCTTGACGCAGCCCGGTTGCTGGAGTTGCTCGGGCGGGTCCAGGAACCATACCGGGCGGTGTTGAGCCTTTTTTATTTGGAGGACAATTCGTATCAGGAAATCGCTGATATCCTTGAAGTCCCCATCGGCACCGTTCGGTCCCGAATTTCCCGGGGTATGGCGCAGCTTCAGCAATCCCTCCGGGTGGGAGCAGGCACGACATCGCTGCGGGCGCTGCCTGAGCCGGACACAGCTTGCTCGACGACGTGATTGACAGCGCTTCGCTGGACGTTCCGAGAGAAAGCGGTAGAGGACTACCGCCAAGACGCTTCGCGACCAACCGGGCCGCTGGAAACTCCGCCAGGTCTTGGACTGCGCCAGTCCTCTGGCGCTTTGACCACAGACGTGAGATGGACAACACGCAAAACCTAATCTTCAGCTGGCCATGTTCCGAGAGAAAGCGGTAGAGGACTACCGCACTCCAAGACGCTTCGCGACCAACCGGGCCGCTGGAAACTCCGCCAGGTCTTGGACTGCGCCAGTCCTCTGGCGCTTTGACCACAGACGTGAGATGGACAACGGGCGAAACCTCCGAAGAAAACAAACGGCGGAAAGCGCTCCGTCACTTCGCAGCCGCTATTTGACCAACTCGAACGGCTCCACATCCAGCAAAAAGCCGACGCCGAAGGGGGACTTGTTGACCGAATTCAGATGGATCTGGCCTTCGGTGATCTGAAGTGCTGGCCAGCCCTTGCTGCTGATCCCATACAGGTCGCGGTGGTGAGCGATGGTCTGGCGCTGGACTTGTTCGGGCAATTGAGACAGACCCGCGTGATAGTGATGGCCGTTACGCTCCACACTCTGGATGCCCAAGGCAGCCATCACGGCCAGATCCTGCAGCAGCGCTACCGGACCAATGTTGCAAAGGTCCTCGCCACTCATCAGGAACGTCCGGTGAGTTTGTTCGCTCTGGAAATTCAGCAGGCAGCGATTCGCGATGCCTTTGAAGATGCCCTTGCAGTTCTTGTGGCTGGTGCCGGCATAGCCCAACCCGATGGCGGCCGGCAAATCCTCCAGCGTGCCGTCGGATTCATCGATGATCAGCGGCGGACGTTGCGGCCATTTCTGCAAGGCGGCTCCGACTCCGGGCTGCAACGCTTCATCGCGATGCAAGGGTTGCTCGACGAACAGCAAGTGCCGGAAGAACGCGCGCAGCTCGGCGCGTTCAGTCACCTTCTCCCAAAACTCCTGAAAGGCCGCCAGCGATTTGAACTGCTCGTTCCCATCGAGACTGAATGCAAACTCCGGGCGCGCGTGTTTCTGAACGATCGCGGCGATGCGTGACAGCCGCTCGGCATCCTGCGCCAAATTGCCGTTGACCTTGATCTTGAAGTGGCGCAGGCCATAGGCCCGAATACACGCTTCCAGGGATTGGGGCAGTCCATCGTCGAGCCGTTCCCCCACAGGGATGTCGGCATCCATCAGCGGATCAGCCAATCCTACCGTGTGGCGAGCAAGGATTTTAGACAACGACATTTTTGGCAGCAGATCCGCCGGCTTCTTGCCGCGCAGGGTTGGATGAATTTGCTCCAGGTTAATCCCCAGCAAGTTTTCCCGCAGCATCTCGGCAAATGTCTTCCCGGCCGCCCGGCACACAGCCTCGATGAGAGCGCGCTCGACCAATGACGTGCCGAAATTCGAAAGCAGTGGAGCAAGCCCTTCCGTCTTCGCCCAGGAAGCCTGGGCGTCATAGAGGTGCCGCCAAACTTCAAAGACGCTGGAGCCGCGCGCCTCCAGCCCAAGTTCGAGCGCGTGCCGGATGACGCGAAGCATTTCTTGAATCTCGTCGTCCAGCGGTTTGTCTGGAACTTTTGTAAACCATTTCGGCGGCAGGCAATCGGAAGAAATGCCGATGCTTTCTTTGCCATCCACTTCCGCCCACAGGCGCACAAAGACTTGTGGCACTCGCGTCATCGTGGCGATGCCGTAGCGGAACGGCATGCGAGTACGAAGTTCGATCAGGTGCAAATCGTATTTCTGGATGCGAACCACCCGTGAAGGATCGTCCCTTGACGGAGAAACTCAAGCAGAGAACTCCTCCAGATGCGTCATCAGTTTCGAACGCGGATCATCTTCGAAAAGGCTCCGCAGACAATCCTCGCGAACCACGCCTTTCCAGGGGCCTGCCAGCTCGAACTGCGAGGCGAACGTTAGTTTCTTTTGTTTACTTGCAGGCTTGCCAGCCGGGAGATGCCTCTGCATTCTCTGCCCTCAAGCCTAATTACGCCTCGGGCTGGGTGTATTTATGGCGCACTATAGCGTTTTCAGAAACTCTGTGGCCGATGCGGAAGGGTAGGGCCGCGCTGCTGCGCGGCCAGGCGGCGCCGCAGCGCCGCCCTCCCGAACAAACGCTTGGCTACAGGTTTATTTAGAATGCTCTAAACGTTGTGAACAGCATTGACCCGATTATGACCCAATCCGGCTCCAACACCGATCACGCGGCACTCACGGCGCAAGTGGAGCGAATTGTCGCCGCCACACCCGTCAGCGATATACACACGCACCTTTACGATCCGGCTTTTGGCGAGCTGTTGCTTTGGGGCATCGATGAGCTGCTGGTTTATCATTATCTGGTCGCCGAGGCGTTTCGTTATCTCGACCTGCCGTACGAGAAATTCTGGAAGCTGTCCAAAGTCGAACAAGCCGATTTGATCTGGAACGCGCTGTTCATTCAAAACTCGCCCATCTCCGAAGCCTGCCGTGGTGTGCTGACCACGTTGACGGCGCTCGGCTTGGACGTAAATAAACGGGACCTGCCAGCCATCCGCCGATGGTTCGCCGAGTGGAAAGTCGAGGATTACATCACTCGCTGCATGGAGCTTGGCAGCGTCAAAACCATTTGCATGACCAACTCGCCCTTCGACGACGTCGAGCGTCCGGTTTGGGAAAAGGGCTTTCAACGCGATGAACGGTTCACGGCTGCGCTGCGCATCGATCCTCTGCTGGTCGCCTGGGGAGATACTGCTCCGGTCCTCACTCACTGGGGTTACGAGGTGGGCGTCAGCCTGACGGAGAAGACGATCAGCGAAGTGCGCCGCTTTCTGACCACGTGGACGAAGAAAATCCAGGCGCGTTACCTCATGGTGTCGCTGGGGCCCGAGTTTGATTTTCCAGCGGACCACTTCAGTTCGCGGCTGCTGGAAAAGGCGGTCCTG
>Ga0137323_1000137_pt1 | contig 20304 bp, 19 predicted proteins | sample EasRivERMZT423_2_FD_102285 | JGI IMG/M metagenome (GOLD analysis project Ga0137323, IMG submission 102285) | Soil microbial communities from meander-bound floodplain in the East River, Colorado, USA - East River MetaG ERMZT423_2 | ecosystem: Environmental > Terrestrial > Soil > Floodplain ... | reverse complement strand
TATCAGTTTGGCGTCAATAGCGACGACGGTTTCCGCGTTTCTCCGGCTGCCCACGTGGATGATGTCAACAACAGCATCTCGCTCGGCGAGTTCAATGGCGGACGCGGTGTGGCCGACACGATCTTTGACTTTTATGTCGCCCGGGAAGGCTTGTATCCGTTCCGCCTCATTTGGGAACAAGGCAACGCTGGCGCCGCTTTGGAATGGTGGGAAGTGGATCTAGGCAATATTGCCGCTCCCAGGATTGCCATCAACGCCAACCCCCCTGCACCGCCCGCGCCGGGGTTGGCGGCTCAAGGCGGTGGTGGACCGCCCGCGTTTGTACCTCCCTGCACTGGCAAGACAATGTCCGTATCGCGCGCCGGCAACAACCTGGTGATCACCTGGCCGATTGCGGGCGGAGGCAACTTATTTGCGCTCCAGGGAACTCCGTCGTTGACGCCGCCTATCGCGTGGTCGTTCGTGCCACAAATCCCGCAAAATGTTGCCGGCAACAAGAGGGTTATTATCCCGCTGGGATCGCAGAACCAATTCTATCGGTTATACAAGGCGGCCCCACCTAACTGCCCGTGAGCGAGGCAGCCCATTGATGCACAGAAAAACCGGGACTCTTCCCGGTTTTTCTTTTCTGCAGCGCGCGGACTGTTAATGAAGTGCACTGCTGCAGTAGCGGTACCTTGCCCGGCCGTGGCCAGCGATGGCTGACGTCCTTTGCAGAGTTTTTAAAACCCCACGCCGTCGCAAGCAACAAATCCCACTTGCGATCTCTGGCAGGCGCTCTTCTTGGATGCGCTTCAGGCAGTGAATTAAAATCAGGTTACGGTCAGATTAAAATTCGTTCATTTTCGTCGTTGCATTTTTCAGTCATCTCTGATGTTAATACGGCGAACTCAGCAAAACAAAACACCCTCGCTTGCAGATCGCGTCGGTAGCACGGCGCGAGTTGTGTTGTGTAAGGAGTGCCTACACGCGAACGGTGAAACATAGCAAGGCAGCATATGCGAACAATTCACTCAAAGACCTTTTTACCAGTTCTGCTCTTCCTTGGCATCGTGCTCAGTGGCGAGGCGCTTTTCGCGCAGCGCGTCCTATTGCTCGACGCTACCAACACAGTTTGGAGGTACAAAACCAATTCTTTCGACCCCGGTTATGCTCCGGCCGATGCGTGGGTTGCGCCAGGGTTTGTGGAAGACAGCACCTGGCTGGGGCCAAGCCGAGGATTGTTCGGGCAGGAAACAGCAGGCGTCTTTCCGTACCCGATTAATACCCTTATTTTGGCGCCCGCGAACACGGACCCCGACACCTTCTCATCCTATTTCCGCGTGCATTTCAACTGGACCAACGCCGCCACCCAGGGTGTGACTCTAGTCACCACCAATTATGTAGACGACGGCTTGATTGTGTATCTGAACGGGGTTGAGATCTACGAATTCAACACGCCGCCAGCCCGGCCGCTTCCGTGGGACACCGCCACGCTTCCGCTTACCGCCAATCCGGGCGGCGAGCCTGTCATCCACAGGACGAATGTTGTGGTCAACCTGCTTCCGGGCGACAACGTCATCGCCGTGCAACTGCAGCAACACACGGCGGGGCAACCTGGCAGCAGCGACGATGTTTTTGGCATGTGGATGTATGGGGTGGTCGAGTTCAGGCCAGTCATCGTTGACCCGACCCAGCCCACGAACCGGGTCGTATTGCAAACCCGCCCCACGATCTTGACGGTTGTGGCTGATGCTTCCCCGGCTCCAACTTATCAGTGGTTCAAAAACGGGACTGCGATTGACCCTGGGGTAAATGCGACGGCTGCAAGCTCGTCGTTGGTCATCTCCAATATGGCGTCTGGTGACGCCGGAGACTACTTTGCGGTCGTAACGAATCCCGTGGGAAGTACCAATAGCCGCACCGCGACCGTTGGTTACATGGCTGATGTCACCCCACCCATCTTCGTGCGTGCTGCGGGCAGCCCGACGTTCTTAACGGTCAGCCTTGATTTCGACGAACCGATTGATCCGAGTACGGCGGCGAATCCAGCCAATTATTCGATCGATGGGGGGCTTACCATCGCAAATGCGATCGTCACTGCAGGTGGCCTTAGCGTGCTTTTGACAACGGCAAGCCCGCAAACACCGGGCACTCTTTATACCGTCACCATTCTCACAGGTATTCGCGATCTGGCTGGCAACCCTCTTCCCCCCAACAGCACGGCCCAATTCCGCGCCTGGGTGGCAGGCTGTGGGGGCGTCACCTTCGAAACTTACAACACGGGCGCCGGAACTGCGATTTCGGCCCTGACCAACCATGCCACCTTCCCGAACAGTCCCGACTTCCGCACCACCCTGTCCGCATTTGACATCCGTACGGCCACGGTTCCGGGGCCAGGTGATCCAAACAATCCCACCTTCTACAACACGGACGCGCGCGAAAACTATGGTGGCCGTCTGCGGGGCTGGTTTGTCGCGCCCGAAAGCGGTCCGCACACATTCTATTTTGCGTCCGATGACAATGGCGAACTCTGGCTCAGCACCGATGAACGGCCTTCGCAGAAGGCGCTCGTTGCTCGGGAATCGGCCTGGAGCAACGCCAGACAGTGGCTTACCTCCGGCGGCGGCAGCATTTTGGGAGTGGGTGGGAAGCGAAGCGCGCCCATCAACTTGCAGGCTGGCCGCCTTTATTACATAGAAGCGCTCTACAAAGAAGGCGGCGGCGGTGATAACTGCGCGGTGGCCGTGCAATTGCCGAGCGAGGCAAATCCGCCAGCCGATGGGGCTGGGGCCATCCAGGGTCTATTCCTGGGCAGCTTGGCTCCACCGGATGCCGCGGGCGGCGTTACCATTAGCCAGCAGCCGGCCAGCCGGACGAACGAAGCCAATACCCAAGCCACGTTCACGTCGGTGGCTTCGAATGTGATGAACATGCCCATCTGCTATCAGTGGCAACGCAGTGACGATGGAGGTCCTTTCGCTGATATTCCTGGGGCCACCGTGGCCAGTTATACCACGCCGTATTTGACCGAGGCCGATGATGATGGCGATGCGTATCGGGTCCTGATCTCGGTCATAGGAACCAGTGTTACCAGTGCTACAGCAACCTTGAAGGTCACGCCGGATGTGACCCGGCCACGAGTGACGCGCGTGCTGGGCATCAACAGCACGAATATCGCCGTCATTTTCACCGAACCGATGACCGGCCCGTTGAGTACGGCGCTGGATCCGACGGCGTATGCCATCGACAACGATGCGAACGTTCAAATTGGTGAAGTGGTGATCAACGCCACCAATCCTTTGCGACTGGATATATTCCTGAGTTCTGCGGGATTTCCAATGACCTTGGGTAATATTTATCGGTTGAGAGTTTCCACGGCTAGCCTGGGTGGAACGCAGATCCAGGATGGGACTGGAAATTTAATCGATCCCGATCCGACCTTGGTGGACTTCCGGGCTCAAAGCTTCCCCGGAGACGCCAACAACCTTCTTCAATTGCCGACCACAGGGATGTTGCCGGTCGGTTCACTGACCGACCGCGGCTTTGCCGGGCGGCTGGTGCAGCTTAATGTCACGCCCACCAAGCCCAATGGCAATGAAATCACCGAAGCGGTGCTGGGAGGGACATATACTAATGCAGCCGGGCAGTTCGCGACGAATGTTGCTCCGGTGCCCATCTTTTTTGAGACCAACATTATCAACTACAATCGCTATGCGCCGACGGGAGCGGCCATTGGCAGGCTGGTCAGTCCGGAGTTTAACTTCCCGGGCTACACGGTCACTACTCCGAACATGGACAGCATGACCCTGGAGTTGGTCACTTACCTGCAGTTGGACCTGGGCATTTACCGCTTTGGCGTTGATAGCGATGACGGCTTCCGGGTCTCGCCAGCCACAAGCGTGACTGACACCGGGAACAGCATTACGATCGGCGCATTCAATGGTGGGCGCGGAGGAGCACTCCCAGGGGGTGAAACGTTGTTCGATTTCTTTGTTGCCCAGCCTGGGTTGTATCCCTTCCGACTGATCTGGGAGCAAGGGAACGGTGGAGCGGATCTGGAATGGTACCAGGTGGACCTCAACACTACCGCGCCGACGTATATTCCCATCAACGCCAATCCGCCTGTGCCCGAGCCGGGAATCGCGGCGTCGCCAGGCGGTGGCGGCCCACCAGCTTTCACGCCTCCGTGCACGGCAAAGACCCTCGTCGCATCTCGGTCGGGGGCGAACCTCATCGTCGCCTGGCCGATTGCTGGAGGAGGAAACCTCTTTGGGCTGCAGAGCACGCCATCGTTGAGTCCAACGATCACGTGGTCGCCGGTGCCAGAAATTCCGCAGAATAGCGCCGGTAACAAGCGGGTCACCATACCGGTGACTCCCGGTCAGAATCGGTTCTATCGGTTATACAAGGCTGCTCCGCCGAACTGTCCTTGATTAAATAGCCAAATTGTTTGCACAGAGACCGGAATCTTCTTCCGGTCTCTTTTTTTGCCGCGCCCGGCAGGCGCACCGGCTGTCCATCCGACGGCAAGGATGAACCGACTCGCAGGCAGCAACATGTGAACTGGGCTTTCAACGCAACGTCAGCTGCGCCTTCGCCATCGGAATCTTGCCACCTGACAACGTTGCTTTGCTCGCTACTATCCCTGCCGTGCGCGCAAAGAAACGTCTCGGTGTTTACGCGGGAAGCTTTGACCCATTAACGGTGGGACATTTGTGGATGATCGAACAAGGTTTCTGAAGTCTGACTCGTGAAAGACCCGGATCGAGAGAGGTGGGCGGCACTTTGGAAAGCTGTGGGCGCATCCGGCGATCCGTTACCCTGGTATGGACATCTGGCCGCGGCTTACGCCGAAGCCCATCGGCACTATCACAATCAGCAGCACATCGCCGAATGTCTGGCTGAGTTGGATGGCGCCCGGCATCTGGCCAGCAATCCGGAGGCGGTGGAAATGGCACTCTGGTTTCATGACGCGGTCTATGACCCGAGGGCCGGCGACAATGAGGAGCGGAGCGCAGCGCTGGCGAAGCGCTGTCTTGCTGAGGCGGCGCTCCCAGGCGCTTTTGCTGACAGGGTCAGCCAACTCGTGATGGCCACAAAAAGTCACGAAGTGAGTACGGACGCCGACGCAGCGGCGGTCGTTGATGTGGACCTCAGTATTCTCGGTCAACCTGAGGAACGCTTCCTGGAATATGAGGCCCAGATTCGGCAGGAATACGGCTGGGTTCCGCGAATCATTTTTGCTCCGAAGCGTGCGAAGATTTTGGAGAACTTTCTTGCGCGGGAACAGATCTATGCGACCGGCTGGTTCCATGGCAAATATGAGCAACAAGCGCGGCGCAATCTCGAAACGTCGATTCGTAAGTTGAAGCGTTTGTTTCCATAATTCCATCCGCGCCAGCTTCTCCGATTGCCTTTCCATTGAGCTTCCTTGCTCGACAAGTCCTTTGGCCGACATAGGCTCCTCCGCCATGCTGGAGCGCATGTTCCGCCTGGCAGAGAACCAAACTACGGTCCGCACCGAGCTGCTAGCCGGCGTCGAGCAGGGAGGGCGCACGGGCCTCACGGCGGTGACGGTTGCCGTGCTGTTCGTTTTGGCACTGTTCTTCAGTCCGATCGTGGCCATGGTGGGCAGCTATCCGCCGATTACCGCTCCGGCGCTCGTGCTGGTGGGCGCCATGATGATGCGCAACGTAACGAAAATCGATTGGAGCGATCACAGCGAGGCAGTGCCCGCATTCCTGCTGCTGCTGGGCATTCCGCTCTCCTACTCCATTGCGGACGGATTGGCGCTGGGCTTTATCAGCTATCCGTTGGTCAAAGCCCTGAGTGGCCGCGTGCGCGAAGTGAGTTGGGTATCGGGTCTGCTCGGCTTGTTGTTGCTTGTTTACTTGCTTTTTGTGCGCGTGAAGATTGGAGGCTAAGTCTGATGCCTCTCGGGAATTCAGACACGGGGTTTGTCCCGGAGGGACATCCGACAATAGCCCGGCGTTTCAACGCCGGGTCGAGCCGAGAATACAGACAAGTCCCGGAGGGACGGCTGCGCTGGCTTCCAATCGTGCCTGAGTTTCAACCGTCCCTGCGGGACTCATACAAACCGGATTCGAATCCCGGCGTTGAAACGCCGGGCTATTGTCGCGTGTCCCTCCGGGACCGGGGACGATCAATTCGTCGCCGCAGAGGTGTGATCGTGAACAATACGCCAGCCTTCGGGTAACTTGCGGAGCATGAGGGTGAACAGGCCTGACGGTTGGTCCCTCTCGCGTTGCAATTGCCAGCGTCCAAAAGCCAAAGCCGCATCGGGTGCCAGCACGGTGATCTCAAGGTTCGAGAATGTCAGTCTCCCCATGGCAGCGCGGTCACCATACTTCTGACGGTAACGATCAAACACCGTTTGCCATCCCAGCGAGATATCGCCGCCGGAGGCAAATCGTATGCCTTCGGATTTGGCGTAAGTCTCCATGAAACCGGCCAGATTTCCGGCATTCCACTCGCGCACTTGCTGCTCGAGCACGGATCGAACCTGGGCGTCTGCGCGCGGCAAATCGCTACTGGAGGTGCGGCACCCATTTAGCAACGCCGTGAAAACGGCAACGGCCAACGCCAAAAAAAGCGGAGCATGTTTCATAGGTCTTATGGCAGATCAGAAACCGGAATCACGGATTCTTTCGGGCAACCGTGGCTTCGATGATTCCGTGCGGTTCCTCTGTAGGCACGAACAGCTCGTTCCTGTTGTCTCGTCCGAATGGTTTCAAGTTGGCCAGCAGGCAATGCAGGTTGGGCATCGACAGCGTGACTTGCGAAATTTCCGGAACGACAGCGAGCGCAGCCTCGGCCATCTGATAAAGCGTCGCTTGCACGGAGGGACTGTAGTTGACCGCAAACACCTTGAGCATCGCAGCCAGGATAGACTCATTGGCCTGCGTATAGTCAGCAGGTGCCTGCTCGAAGACCCACATTGCCCTCAGTCGTGTCGCCAGGATGCGGTCGCCCGTTTCTGCCAGCGTGGTGAATTCGTCTCGCGCGAAATCAGCAAAGCCCGAGCCGGTGGACTTCAGAACGGCCAGGTCTTCGATTCCGGACTCAACGCGAACGCTTTTGGGCGAAGCCACGACATGCGTAAATCGCCTCCCGTTGTTGCTGCTCACGAAACTATGTTCGTGCGGCCTCCCATCCACGTTCAGCCGGCGCCATTCGGGTTCGGCGACGGTCACACTGGCTCGGTTGACTTGCGAATACTTTTTCAGAAAATGCTGTGCCACGGTCACCCCGAACCGCTCCAGTTGGGCACTGAGATGTTCGTGGGCCAGCACCTGCACGCTGTTCTTCATTGTGTCGGTGGGCACGACGAGGCGGTTGTCCGCATCGATGTAGGCGGCGGCAAAGTCCCCTTCGAGTTGGACACTCACGTCCACTTCTTTGATGTCGTGCCGGTCGGTGTGGCGGAAAACTTTGAGCAGGCGCACGCGCGCCTTGCCGTAGTGCTGGTGAATGAGTTTGCCCGCAGCCATACCCGGCGTTATAAACCGGCAGCAGCGATGAACAAAGCCCGATTTACGCTGGAGCAAATCAATGCCTTCACCCGCGAGGAATTTGTTCGCGTGATCGGACCTGCCTTCGAACACTCGCCCTGGGTTGCTGAAGTGACCTGGGCACGACGACCGTTCGCGGACCTGGATGACCTTCATCGCGCGCTTTGCGACACAGTCGCGCTCTCTGGCGGGCGGAAGCATCTCGGACTGATCCGCGCTCATCCCGATTTGGCGGGTCGAACCGCCATGGCTCGCGCGCTCACCGCTGAATCGGCGGGCGAACAGGCCAGCGCCGGACTGAACCGCGTGAGCGAGGAAGAGCTCGCCACCTTCACGGAACTCAACCACGCGTACCTGGAAAGATTTGGCTTCCCGTTTGTCATTTGCGCGCGCCTGAACCAGAAAGAGTCCATTCTGGCCGCATTTCGCGCCCGTCTGACAAATTCGCGCGAACAAGAGAGCCGCACGGCATTGGAAGAAATCTACAAGATTGCGCGTCTGCGCCTTGAGGACCTTCTCGAGGCGACCTGACGCTTCAACGATTTAACGAACACCATGTCCGCCAAACTAAGCACTCATGTTCTCGATACCACACACGGCCGTCCGGCTGCCGGCATGACCATCGAACTTTGGTCGCTCGCCCAGGCGCCGCCCAAGTTGCTCAAAACGGTGCGCACCAATGCCGACGGACGCACGGATGCGCCCCTGCTGTCCGCTGAGGAAGTGAAAGCGGGCCCATACGAACTGATTTTTTTCGTTGCCGACTACTTCGCGGCCAAGGGCGTCGCCTTGAGCAAGCCCCCTTTTCTGGACCGCGTGCCCGTGCGGTTCTCCATCAGCGATCCAATGGATTCATATCACGTGCCTTTATTGGTTTCGCCCTGGGCTTACAGCACCTATCGGGGCAGTTGATCGACACGATCCGATGAAGACGATCTTCAGCCTCCGCTGCCTGACGCCGCATTCGATCTGCCGCAAGGTTTTGGACTGCGCCAGTCCTCTGGCGCTTTCGCAGTGGACAGCCGCACTTCAAGACGCGCCCGCGTGTGTCTTGTCCCATGACTGAAGCCGAACTCGCCACCCAAGTGATGAAGCGCATTGAGGCCCTGGCGCGAGTCACAGAGGAGCCGGGCTGTCTCACGCGAACGTATGGTTCGCCCGCCATGCGCCGGGCCAACGATCGGGTGGCGGGCTGGATGCGGGAGGCGGGCATGACCACGCGCGAAGATGCCATCGGCAATTTGATCGGCCACTATCCCGGTGCTCGAACCGAGGCCAGGGCCAAGACGCTCTTGCTGGGCTCGCACCTCGATACGGTGCGCGATGCCGGCAAATTCGATGGCGCGCTGGGCGTGCTGTTGGCGGTCGCGTGTGTTGACTATTTGAATGCGCGGAACAAACGCCTTCCCTTTGCGCTCGATGTGGTGGGTTTCGCAGACGAGGAAGGTGTCCGCTACCAGACCACTTATCTCGGCAGCCGCGCTCTGGCAGGCACATTCAATCCGGAAGATCTGAAGCGCGTGGATGCGGCCGGCATCAGCATGGTGGAAGCGATTCGCGCATTTCGAGGCGACCCTGCGGCACTGTCAGACGCACGTCGCGGTCCGCAGACCCTTCTTGGCTACGTCGAGGTTCATATTGAACAAGGACCGGTGTTGGACAAGGCCGGGATATCCGTCGGTGCCGTCTCAGCGATTAGCGGGCAGACGCGCATTCAGGCCCACTTCACGGGTCAAGCGCGTCACGCGGGCACCACTCCCATGGATCTGCGCCAGGATGCCCTCGTCGCGGCGGCCGAATTCATTCTGATGACGGAGCAGATCGCCAGGGACAATCCGGAACTGGTCGCTACCGTCGGGCAGATTCGAGCATTGCCCGGCGCCAGCAATGTCATACCGGGCGATGTGACGTTGAGTGTGGACGTCCGACATCCGCTCGATGAGAAGCGCCTGACGGCGTGTGAAGAATTGCACGTCAAAGCGCGGAGTATGACCACCAGGCGCGGGGTGGTGATCGACTGGGATGTGGTTCAGAACACAGCGTCCGTCTCGTGCGCGTGCCAGCTCTCGGATCTTCTTATCGAGGCCGCGCGCCGTCACCAGGTTTTCGTCCCTGTGTTACCCAGCGGCGCGGGACACGATGCTGCGGCGCTGTCCACGATCATACCCGTGGCCATGCTGTTCGTGCGCTGCAAGGAAGGTGTCAGCCATCATCCGGGCGAGTCCGTGCAGGCCGACGACGTGCGTGTGGCCATCGCGGTGATGAATGATTTCCTTGATTTGCTGGCCCGGCAACCTGATGGATGACCTCTGGCGACTGCAAGGCGAGGTCCCGTGCCCGCCGGCGCGCGGAAACGCGGTCTGGCGTGAAAGTAGAATTATTTCCCAACCGCGTGGTCGTTTGGTAAAACCTTTCTGAATGACAAAGCTTTTCGGCTCCCTCCGCACGGTCGTCCGCGAGCGCTACGCGCTTCTGACTCTGGAAAGCTTCGTTCCCAGCACGCTGCCTGGCTGGAGCGATGCGGTCTGCGTCGTGCAAATCTCTCCAGCCATGGGCGCGAGGTTTTCCCAGACGCTCGTCACCATGACTCCCGCCAGCATCGGCGGTGGCCAGACCGGAACGAGCGAACTGTTCGCTTACCTGGTGGAGGGCCAATGCACGGTCTCCTTCGGGCAGAAGAAAAGCAGTCTCGCGACAGACAGCTACGTCTATGTGCCACCACAACGCGACTATCTCTTCGGCGGAGCGACAGCAGGGACGCGCCTGTTGTTGTTCGAGAAAACCTATGCGGCCCTGGAAGCGGCGGCGGGGCCGCAGCTTTTGATTGGCAAAGCGAGCGATATCAGCGGTCAACCATTTCTCGGTGATGCCGACGCGCGCTTGCAAGTGCTGCTGCCGGAGCAGCCGGCCTTTGACATGGCCGTAAACATCTTTGCCTACCTACCCGGCGCGACGCTCCCATTCGTCGAGAGTCACGTCATGGAGCACGGACTGATGATGCTGGCAGGCCAGGGAATTTACCGGCTCGACAATGACTGGCATCCCGTCCAGGCCGGCGACGTAATTTGGATGGCGCCTTATTGTCCGCAGTGGTTTGCGGCCATGGGCAAAACGCCGGCCAGCTACATCTATTACAAGGACGTCAACCGGAGTGCGCTGGCAAGCCAGCCGTCAAAGACTTGAACACGGGAAGCCTCGGCACTACCGCAGCGAATGCGGCTTTACGACACCGGCTGTCCACAGTGTGAGCAACGTTTGGCTTTGATGGGAATCGTGCTCAGGCAATCCGGACATTCTTTGGTAGTCGGCGCCGGAGGGGGCGGTGCGGATTCCAGCCTTCGTTTCAAGGTGTTCATGCCTTTGACGACGGCGAAGATGCACGCGGCCACGATTATAAAGTCCAGAATGGTGTTGATGAACTGACCATAGGCGATCACCGCTGCGCCGGCGTCCTTGGCCTGTTTCAGCGAAGTGATCGGCCCGCCGCCAGGCAAAGTCTTGCCGGGATCGAGGTTGATGAACAAGTCCGCAAAATTGACGCCGCCCATGGCCTTGCCAATCGGGGGCATCAGGATGTCATTCACTATCGAGGTGACGATTTTGCCAAAGGCCGCGCCGATGATGACTCCAACAGCGAGATCCACGACGTTGCCCCGCATGGCGAACTCTTTGAATTCTTTGAGCATGCCCATAGTTGTTCCTTTCTATCACGCGTCGTTTGGGAGTGGATGTGTTCTCCTGCCCTCAGCCTTACGGCTTGGGAATTGACTTTTGCAGATCGCCAACCGCTTTTTCCGCCTCTTTACCGACTTTGGTCGCAGCCTCGGACAACTGTTTCTGGACCTGCGTGAGCACGTCGTTGACGGCCTGCGGTTAGAATCCAATTCGTTGCTTTCATTGGCATGATTTCCTTTCTTGTTGGGCTATGAGCCGGACTATGGGCGCAAGAAACCAGTCCTGTCAAAGGCTTTTCCGCGCTTGCCCATTGGCAACGATGCCCGAGCGATCGCGTCGTTCTCCTGCGAAAGTTATTCGTCCTCCCTGGTGAGTGAGAATCGTTCGCGCAACGGCTGACGGACTGGAGTAGAAATCCATTGTCGCGTTTCCTGGCTTGCGCATATTCTCCGGCGCAATCTGCATCGTGGACGTTTGTGAAGATCTTAGTTACAGGCAGCGCCGGTCATTTGGGCGAAGGGTTGATGCGCACGCTCAAGAACACGAGCCACGAGGCCATCGGCGTGGATATCGTTCCTTCCGAGTTCACCAACAAGGTCGGGTCCATCACGGACCGGGATCATGTCAGGCGATGCGTAGCAGGCGTGGATGCGGTCGTCCATGCGGCAACTCTGCACAAGCCTCACGTCATCACTCACAGCCGGCAGAGCTTCGTGGACACGAATATCACGGGCACGCTCAATCTCCTGGAAGAGGCGGTGTCGGCTGGTGTAGGCACATTTGTCTTCACCAGCACGACCAGTGTCTTCGGCGGCGCGCTGACACCGCCTGCGGATGCTCCAGCGGCATGGGTGACTGAGGATGTCAGGCCTGTTCCCCAAAATATCTATGGCGTGACCAAGATGGCAGCGGAAGACCTTTGCGAGCTATTCCACCGGAATCACCGGATCGCCTGTCTCATCTTGAGAACCTCGCGCTTTTTTCCGGAAGAGGACGATCGCAAAGAGATACGGCAGACCTACGCCGATGGCAACGTCAAGGCGAACGAATTTCTCTACCGACGCGTGGATATCGACGACGTCGTGAGCGCTCATCTGCTGGCCCTGGAGAAGGCTCCCTCCATCGGCTTCGGCCGCTACATCATCAGTGCGACTACGCCCTTTACGCGTGAGGATCTGCTCGACTTGCGCGCGACCGCACCGCTGGTCTTGAAGCGAAGAGTGCCGGCTTTTGAGCCGGAATATGCGCGCCGCGGCTGGAAGATGTTTCCCTGCATCGAAAGAGTCTATGTCAATGAACGTGCCCGGAACGATCTGGGCTTGCGCCCTCGATATGATTTCGGATACGTGCTCGACAACCTGAGAGCAGGGACCGACCCGCGCAGTCCGCTGGCGCGGGCGGTGGGGTCCAAGGGATACCACGCTCAGAAATTTGGAGAAGAGCCGTACCCCGTGAAGTGACGGGGGTTGTCCCGGAGGGACATCCGACAATAGCCCGGCGTTTCAACGCCGGGGTCGAGCGACAATACGGACAAGTCCCGGAGGGACGGCGGAGAATCCAACTCTTAAGTCTGATCTGCCTTCGTCCCTGCGGGACTCGGTGGTTTTTGAACCGCACCACCCGGCGTTGAAACGCCGGGCTATTTTCACTATGTCCCTCTCCGGGACGAGGGACGGCGAATTCCCCAAAGGCATTAGGCTAGAGTAGCACGATGCGTCCGGTCTATTTCCCCTTCGCGGCCTGCTTCAACTTCCGGATGTCGAGTTTGACCATTTTGAGCATGGCTTCCATGACGCGTTGCGATTTGGCCTTGTCCTTGTCGCTCATCAGCTCGCCCAAAATGGTGGGCACGATCTGCCAGGAGAGGCCGTATTTGTCTTTGAGCCAGCCGCATTGAACCTCTGTGCCGCCGGCGGAGAGCTTCCTCCAAAATTTGTCCACCTCCGCCTGGGTCTTGCAGTTCACGACAAACGAGATGGCTTCAGTGAATTTGAAGTGCGGACCGCCGTTGAGCGCCACGAATTCCTGTCCCGCAATCTGGAATGCAACGGTCATGACCGAGCCCGCCGGCTGGCCGGAAGCCTTTTCGCCCGCTTTGTCATAGCGGGTCGTTTTGCCGATCTTGGAATTCTTGAAGATGGAAGTATAAAACTTCACGGCCTCCTCGGCCTGGTTATCGAACCACAGGAATGGGGTGATCTTTTGCATAGTGCTGCTCTGTTGTGAAACGATTGTGCTCTTTAGCGGTTACGGTTTTCCTTCCTTTCCGCGTTTTCCGACGGCATCCGGAAAGCGATCCGACACGAGGTTCAATCTGATGTTGTGCTCAAGAAGCGCTTTCAACCCTGCGAGCACCAGCGTGAATCCTTCGGTCGAATCTATGGCCTGGCGTAGAACCTGGTCCTGGTCTCCGGAAAAACCCGCGTTCGTAATGCTGACGAAAGTTGTCCCGTCCGGTCGAGGCGCGAAGATCCAGTCCACGGTCGTGGGCGCGCCCTCGCCCGGCCATTCGATGAGTATGCGAGCATTCTTTTCGACGGCCTTCACCTTCACCTGCACGGAAAAATCGTACATCTCCCAATCCCACTTGACCTCTTTGCCAGCCTCCAACTTGCCGCTGCCTTTGGTGAACCAGAACTGAGACGTGATGGCGGGATTGACAAAGGCTTCAAATACTTCCGCGACGCGTTTGCGGATGAGCATTTCGGCTTTTGCAAATGGGCGCTGTTTCGCGAGGTATGCGGCGAGTTGATCGAACGTGCCGGTCCAGCCCTGCTTCATTCCTTCGTGCGCGGCGTCAAAAGTCTTTCCCTCCTCCTCCGTCGCGTTGAGGGGAATCCACTGCACCGTGACCGTCGTTTTGCCGTCCTGCTCGGCGAGGCTGAACGTGGAAAGCATTTCCAGCGGCCAGGTCGGACTCATCGGATGCGCGTCATGCCGCCCTCTTCATCCGAGAAGGAATTGACTAGAACGATCGTCTGGGGCGCGACGATTTGGCGGTAAACGAATTTGCCCCACATTTCCGCGCGCTCCGGCGAGCGTAAGCAGTAGTGGAACATGCCACCGGGTCGCAAGTCCAGTTTGGCCGTCGTCATCTTGAAACCTTTCGGCGTGAACCAATGCATGAGGCGGTCGCGTTGAGTCCATGCCTGCCACACTCTGTCACGCGGCGCATCAAAGGTGCGCGAGAAGACGAACGGACGCTCGGCGGGGTTTTGCAAATTATTTTTCATAGTCATCGTGTTTTCTTCAGGTCCTGCAACTACTCACTGAACAAGCGGCAGCATCGAAGACAGGATCAACGGCGCGTTCCGGAGCGCGGGTCTGCGACCCGCAGCAAGGACGCTCAAGGCGCCACGTAGATCATCCACGACACGCCGAAGCGGTCGGCGACCATGCCGAACCGCGAAGAGAAGAACGTTTTGGCCAGCGGCATTTGCACCTGCCCGTCGTCGCTCAGGCTGGCGAACAGGCGGTCGGCTTCTGCCTCGGTCGGCACCGTGAACGACAGCGAAAAGCCTTGAAAGCTCGTCTTCCCCTCGCATCGCCCATCGGAGGCCATCAACGTGGTCTCGCCAATGCGAGAGCTCGCGTGCATCACCTTGTCCGCGGAACCGGGCGCACACGCGTTGGGATCCGGGCTGTCCTTGAAGCGCATGAGGGTCTCCACTTGTGCGCCGAGCGCTTTTCGATAGAACTCGATCGCTTCTTCGCAACGGCCATTGAAGAAGAGGTACGGTTGGACAACGCGATTGTTTTTTGTTGTGGTCATAATGTTTTCGTCAGTGACTTTGTTTCGTTTCTACGACGAACCACCGGCAACGTTCAGGACATCTTTCTTGGGGCAGATTCCCGCCCCGCGAAACGACGCGCGCGCCTGGCCGCCGGACGAGAGATGCACTGCGCAGGCAGCAGGCTGAATACTATTCGCGACCGTTGAGATTCGCGAAAGTGGGTTAAGACCCCATGCGGAGTAGCGAGCGTCCACGCCGCCTGACACCGATGATCTCGCTCGCTCAAGTGGACTCGGTGAAGGCCGGGCGAACCGAAGTGGCAGGGAGAAACGGCAGGTTCGTCCTCGACGATGGCTTGGGCGACGATCTTACCGGCGATGTCGAGAGTGGACTTTTGCATTGGACCGTTATTCGACTTCCCCGGCGAACCGGTTGGTCATTTGGCCTCTGTTGCGTTCTTCTCGTTGCGCGCCGCGTTTCGGCGGCTGTAGGCGAAGTAGATGATGACTCCAAAGACCAGCCATCCGGCAAAACGGGCCCATGCTTTCCAGGGCAAGTTCAGCATTAAATAACCGCAACTGACGATCGCGCCCAAAGGCACCCAGGGAACCAGCGGCGTGCGAAAGGGCCGAGGCCGGTCAGGCGCCATGCGTCGCAGGACGAGGATGCCGATGGCGACCACCACGAAGGCGAACAGCGTGCCGATGCTGCAAACGTCGGCAGCTTCGTTGATGCTCATCGTGGCCGACATGACCGCCACAAACGTGCCGGTGAGAATGGTGGGAATGTAGGGCGTGCGATATTTCGGATGCACTCGCGCCGCCCAGGCCGGCAGCAGACCATCGCGTCCCATCGAGAAGAAGATTCGCGGCTGGCCAAGCTGGAACACGAGCAAGACCGAGGTCGTTGCGAACACCGCGCCGAAGGAAATTATCGTGGCGGTCCACTTCATGCCGCGTTGGGAAAAGGCCTTGGCCAGCGGGTCGGCCGCGCCGGCAAATTGGTCGTAGCGCAACATGCCCGTGAGCACCAGCGCCACGGCGATGTAAATCAACGTGCAAACGACCAGGCTCGCGATCATCGCGAGGGGCAGGTCACGTTGCGGGCGGCGCGTTTCCTCGGCCGCCGTCGAAACGGCGTCGAACCCGATGTAAGCGAAAAAGATTACCGCCGCGGCGCTGGAAATGCCTTTGAATCCATTCGGCGCGAAAGGCTGCCAGTTGTCCGGATTCATGTAGGCCGCTCCCACGGCGATGAAAAAAAGAACAATGGCGACCTTCAGAATGACCATCGCCGAATTGAAACGTGCGCTTTCACGGATGCCGCGCACCAAAACCCACGTGATGAGCGCCACAATCAGCACGGCGGGAAGGTTGAAGATGATGGGCAGAGGGCCGAGACGCGGCGCTTCCTGCACCGCGCGCGCGCCACGGAGGACGGATTCGCCGAGAGTGCCGAGGTCCTTATATTGAGCGGTGGCTTCGGCGACTTTGTGGGCGGCGTCGAAGGCGGTTCGGTAATCGGTGCCAAGCCAGACCGGCCATTCCAGATGGAAGCCGCGCAGGAGCGTTTGGAAGTATTCCGACCAGGAGATCGCGACGGCGATGTTCCCGACGGCGTATTCGAGGATCAAGTCCCAACCGATGATCCACGCGGCCAGTTGGCCTAGTGTCGCATACGCGTAGGTGTAGGCTGAGCCTGCCACCGGCACCATGGCGGCGAATTCAGCATAGCAAAGGGCGGCGAAACCGCAGGCAATCGCCACCAGCACGAACGAAAGGACCAAGGCAGGTCCGGCGCCCAAGTGCGCGTCATCTCCAGCGGCTGCCGTGCCCACCAGCGAGAAAATGCCTGCCCCGATGATCGCGCCGATACCCAGACCAGTGAGCTGGGCGGGGCCCAACGCACGTCGGAGTTGCTTCTCCGGCTCCTGCGTCTGGGCCAGGAGTTTGTCCAGCGGTTTGACGCGAAAGAGATCGGCCAGCGGCATGGCGAACCCTAATCAACCCAACCGCACCGATTCAACGAGGAACTCAATAGCAGGAGCGCAGTCTTCCTGGACGGCGCGATCATAAGCAGGGTGATCGAAGAGATTTTGGGTTCGCGGCAGGCCGCGCCGGTTCTTACTTCGTTGTTCCTCCCCTCTTCATCGCGCAGCCTGGGAAGGCTGCGTTTCTATCTGGGGCGAATGACAATTTCTTCAACGACGGCGCGCTCGGGGAGATTGATGACGAGCAGGACACATTGAGCCACGTCTTCGGACTGCAGCATCGTGCGCCTGGCCTCTGGCGGCGGTGGGTTCGGGCGTTTATCCAACAGCGGTGTATCGATGTCGCCAGGGAAAATGGAGCAGGCGCGAATGCCATGGACGTTCTCTTCAGCGTTGATCGATTGCGTCAGGCCGGCCATGCCGAACTTGGAAATCACGTAGCCCACACCCGACTTGGGACTGGCGCGACGACCTGCTTCGGAGACAATGTTGACGATGGTGCCCGACTTTCGCCGTCGCATCTCAGGCAGAAAGGCCTGCACACAATAGTAAGCTCCGTGCAGGTTGCTCTTAATCATCTCATGATAGTCGTCCAGGGAGACCAACTCCAAACTGCGGCGCGGGACGTTGGTCCCGGCAGCATTCACCAACACCTCGACGCTTCCGAGTTCCTTGAGGACCGACGCGGCTGTTCGCTCCACTGCCTCCAGGTTGCCGATGTCGCAAGGGCAGACGAATAGTTGGGATGAAGACTTGCCCGCCAGGGAAACTGTTTCCCTGAGGGTCGCCTCCCGCCGTCCGATAATTGCCACGCGCCACGCGTCTTTTGCCAGCAGCAGGGCGATGGACTTGCCTACACCGCTGCCCGCACCTGTGATCACGGCTGTCTTGGTCATATGTTATTTCCTCTGCGGCCCTGTGCGGGATCCTTTGCGTTCTCTGCGTTGAAGAAAGGGCGCTGAAATGTAGGACGGCTGAATTTTAACGCAGAGGACGCGAAGGTTAACGCAGAGGAACGCAGAATCATAGGCCGCACGCCACGCGCGTTTAATGCCATCACGCAGATGTTCGACGTTGAAGTTAATGACTTCGTTCTCGTGCATAATCTGTGCGCTTAAACCTGGTCAGTCACATCCACCCAGCGCCGTTCTTTGGCCGACAGCATCGCCGCATCCATGACTGCCTGGGCGCGTGCGCCATCGAGAAAGGAAGGCGAACATGGCCGCTGATTACGAATGGCATCGACGAATTCCCAAGCCTGATCGTAGCGGAACGTGACCAGCGGATCGCCTTGCCGCGGATCGCGTGGTGAACCAGGCACTTTCCAGAATTCCTCCGGAACGGAGATCTTCTCCAAGCCGCCGCCCCCCGGTTTTCCCACCTGCAACTCATTCCAGCGCTCGGTGAAGAACACATACGACGCTTCACTGCCGTTGAGTTCGACGTAATCACGGCTGCGCCAGCTTTCGTTGCGGCCTGTCGCCAGTTTACTGCTCTCAAGGACGCCAGTCGCGCCGCTCTCAAACTCAGCGAGGATGGCAACCCAATCTTCGAGGTCCGAGACTTGTCCCTGACGCGAGTCAATGAAGCGACGCGTGTCGGCCACGAGGCGAGTCCATCGCCCCATCAGCGAAAGCGAAAAATCAATTCGATGCGAAAGCATGTCGCCGAGTTCGCCCGCGCCCGCGAGCTTGGCGACCTGCCGCCAGCCCAGGCTTCGTTGCCCCCAATCCTGCAGGCGGCAGGAACGGAAATGATACGGCTGGCCGAGCGCGCCGGATTTTGCCAAATGCGCCAGGTACCGCATCGCGGGGACGAAGCGATAGGTGAAGGCCGTCATGTGGCGCACGTTTTTAGCTTCGGCGGCGCGGCACATCTGCATGGCCTCGGCATAATTCATCGCGAGCGGCTTTTCGCACATCACGTGCTTGCCGGCGTTGATGGCTGCCAGCGCAATGGGCGCGTGGACGAAGTTCGGCGTCGCGATAATCACGGCGTGGACATCGTCCCGGCGAACGATCTCTTCGTAGGAAGCAGACGTGACCTTGACACCGGTCTGCTGACTGGCGCGCTGCAGACAGGCCTGATCCGTGTCGCATAGCGCGACCACTTTCGTCTCAGGACACAGCGCCAGCCCCGGCAAGTGATTTTGGAGCGTGATACTGCCGCAACCGACGATGGCAAAGTTCAGCGAGGTCATGGTTCGGCAATAGCCGTCGCAGTCCTGTTATTGAACGCAGAGGACGCGGACACCACGCGTTTAATGCCGTCACGCAAATGTTCCACGTTGAAGTTAATGATTAGGCCCTCGGTCATAGGTTATTTCCTCTGCGGCCCTCTGCGGGATCCTTTGCGTCCTCTGCGTTGAAGAGAGGGCGCTGAAATGTAGGACGGCTGAATTTTAACGCAGAGGACGCGGAGGTTCTCGCAAAGGGCGCAGAGGAAGAGCCTTCTGTGCGCAACTTCTGCGAAGGCATCTGGGACCTCGGCGTTAAAATCCTATCGTGAAGACGCAAAGATCTGCGAGATGCTTTCACGGGGAGAGTCCGACCTATACGTCCAGCTTCGTCCAGGCTGCATTCTTCTTCGATGACTTCACCACCGCTTCGACGAACGCCATGCCGCGAACGCCGTCTTCAATCTTCGGATAATCGAGAGCCGGATCATCCTTGGGCAATTTGCGGCCTTCGAGCCGGGCGCGGATGTGGTTGGCGAAGTTCCGGTAAATGTTTGCGAACCCTTCCAGGTAGCCCTCGGGATGGGCGAGCGGCGTGCGCGTGGCGGATTTGGCGGCGGCGCCAAGGTAGCCGTTCGCCGTGCGATAGACCTGCATGGGCTGGTCGGGCCATTTCACGAGCATCGAATTGGGCTCCTTTTGGTGCCATTCGATGCCGGCTTTCTCGCCATAGACACGGATGTTCAAATTGTTTTCTTCGCCGACGCTGATTTGCGAGCAGTGAAGCACGCCCTTGGCCCCGCCTTTGAAGCGGAGAAGAACGTTGCCGTCGTCGTCCAACTTCCGCCCCTTGACGAAGGCCGTGATGTCAGCGGCGAGTTCTTCGATTTGCAGGCCCGTAATGTATTCGGCGAGGTTCTCCGCATGCGTGCCGATGTCGCCCATGCTGCCGGCAGCGCCGGAGCGCTTCGGGTCCGTCCGCCAACCGGCTTGCTTCTGCCCGGTGGCTTCGATCCGCGTGGCCAGCCAGCCTTGCGGATACTCGACGACCACTTTGCGAATGGCGCCGAGTTTGCCTGTCCGAACCATGTCGCGAGCTTCTTTCACCAGAGGATATCCGGTATAATTGTGAGTCAGTCCGTAGAGCAGGCCGGTCTTTTTCACCAGTTCGGCGATCTTCCGGGCTTCGGCGAGAGCGAAGGTTGCAGGCTTGTC